>PJUL01000694.1_pt1 | contig 20633 bp, 20 predicted proteins | sample 1512221 | NCBI WGS metagenome assembly PJUL01 (sample SAMN08177667, study PRJNA422409) | Feces metagenome, whole genome shotgun sequencing project.
TCGAGCCGCGCGGCGACGAGACCGAGCGTCACTTCATTGGCGACCGGCAGATCGAGCGCGGCCAGCGCCATCTCGCTCGCCTCGGCGGCACGATCATGGCGCCGCAGCCATTCGGCGGTGTCGAGATAGAAGGCCGGCAGCGCACCGTGGGTTTTCTCCTGCTCGGCGAACAGCGTATCGAACCGGGCAGGCCCGGCATCGAAGGCCTTGAGATATGGGCGATCGGGCTGCCAGGCGTCGATCTCGATACGCGGCGCGGAGGGGTCCGGAGCCTTGTCGATACTGTCCGACGCAATGACGGAGACCGCGCTTACCGAATCGCTCACCCGCGCCGGTGGCCGGTTGCCGGCCACTATGATGTTATCGGCATTCTCTTCCTCCGGCATGGGTTCCGGCATCGGCGTGGGCGTGGGCTCGGGCGGCGGCGCCGGCGCCGAGACCATTGGAACCGGTACGGCCTGCATCGATTCGCGCACCCGCTTCGGCCTGGCCGCGGGATCGAACTTGCGCTTCCACCATTCGACCTGCTCGTCCCACAGCCCGACAACCTCTTCGAGCCGGCCCTGCTTCGCGGCGACAGCAGCCTTGTCGGCACCTTCGCGGATCACGCGGTAGCTGGCGAGATCCTCGCCTTCGTAGCTCGCGGGCGGCACGATATCCCAGTTGACATAGTCGGACGGGGTTTCGAGCACGAGGAAGGACAGGCTCGGGCTGGCGACGCCGTAGCGGCGGCTGAGCGCGACATAATCGGCCCGCCGTTCGGTGGCGCCCAGAGTCGCCAGCGTGTCGACCGCGATCAGCGCGCTTTCGCCGGAAAAGTCGGCCGCCTCGGGTACCGTACGCCGCTGCTCGGTTCCGCCGATCAACACCCGGACATCGCCCCGATCAGGCGCGCGCGCGGCAACCAGCCACTGGCCGTTGCTGCTTTCGATCGGCACGAACGGCAGGCGCCGTCCCTGATCGTCCAGCACCGCGGTGACGGTCGGCACAGTGCGGACCAGCGCCTGTTCGAGCTCGCCGACATCGTCGCCGAGCCGCCAGGCCCGCCCACCATGCAGCGTCGCGAAATGACGCAGCCAGGCCATGTCCGCGCTCGCCGAGGCGGTGATCGCATCGACCCGGCAAGGCAGCTCCACCTTCGCATCGCGATCGATCGCCTGCCTGCCATTGGTGAAGAGCAGGCAACGATCGGCGCGGGCCAGATCGCCAGCGAGCGGCGCGAAGCTGGTGGCGCCGCGATAGCGCACGCCCTCCAGCAGCGCGATCGCGGTATCGGCCGTGGCGACCTTGCGCCGCGTGGCGCCGCTCGAACTGAAGGTGACGATCTCGATCTCGCGCGGTTTGAGCCCGGCAAGCGTCCGGCGGATCAGCGCCAGCTCGGCCTTGTGATCGCCAAGCCGCGCGCGCGAACGGTCCCAATAGATGCGCACGCGGTCCGCCCGGGCCGCCACGCCCGCCGGCACCGCGCCGGAGAGCTGGACGAAACGCTCGCCCAGCGCGTTGCGGCTGGTCAGCGCCTCGGGCAGCGCCGGGCGGCCGAGGATCAGCGGACCGTTGAGCGCCCGCTTGCCTTCCTCGCGAGCGACGAAGGCTGTGCCCTCGCGCGTCATCGCGATCGGCTCGCGGCCCGGCCAGGTGAGGCTGGGCGCGGCTTGCACGCCCTCGGCCCGGACGCCGATCGACCAGCCCTCAGCCGGGGCCGGCAGATCGAGCGGCAGGACATAGACGTCCTCGCCGCGATGCCCATTGAACAGCGGCGCGACATAGCGAAGCCGGATGGTGCGGCTGCCCTTGGCGGGGATCGGGAACACCCGGGTGTGGAACACGCCCTCGGGCTCAATCTCGGCCAGGCCCGGATCGACCCGGCCGCGCACCGCGGTCTCGTACACGGCCTTTGCCCTGCCGCGATCGACCAGCACGCCGTCGAGCAGCTTGCCCTTGATGTCGAGCGCATAGCCGGTGACCACCGCGTCTGCAGGGAGCGCGAGGCGGAAATCGCCTTCGAGCGGATCCTTGCCGCCATTGGCGAATTTGGCGGTGATCACCGTCTCGGCAATGCCACCGCGCAGCGTGACGGCGATGTCCAGCCGGCTCAGCGCGATGTCGCGGACATGCGCCTCGTCCCGAACGCCATTGGCGAGCGCCGTGAGGCTGGGGCTTCCCTTGGGAGGCGCCTTGGGCGGCGCGGTCTGCGCCGAAAGGGCGGCAGGCGCCAGAAGACACAGAAAGCCCATTGCCCAGCGCACGATCATCCGCCCCTCCTTCGGATTATGTTACTTTGTATCATGCAGTGGAATTCGGCCGATGGGAAGCAATATCTGGCGGGTATTGGCTGGCAAAGGCGCACAATTGTCCCCATATTGAAGCGAGCAGACGCGCGCCGCGCGGTCCCGCTCTCCCAACTCCTTCCCTTTTGCCGCGCGTCGGAGTAAAGGCACCGCCACTTTTAGCGCGCGCTGATCCAAGAGGTATTTTTTTTGGCCAAAGAAGAACTGCTTGAAATGCGGGGCCAGGTCGTTGAGCTTCTGCCCAACGCCATGTTCCGCGTCCGTCTCGAGAACGATCATGAGATTCTCGGTCACACCGCCGGCAAGATGCGCAAGAACCGCATCCGCGTGCTGGTGGGCGACGAAGTGCTCGTCGAGCTGACGCCTTACGACCTGACCAAGGGCCGTATCACCTACCGCTTCAAGTAAGCGGTCCGCCCCCGTGCGGCTCGTACTCGCTTCCACATCGCCGCGTCGGCTCGATCTGCTAAGGCGGATCGGCGCCGAACCCGCACGCGTGGCCGCTCCGGACGTCGATGAGGATGTCCGCGCCGGCGAGAGCCCGCGCGCCTATGTGCTGCGCGTCGCGATCGACAAGGCGAACGCGGTGCCGCGCGAAGCCGATGAGATCGTGCTTGCGGGCGACACCACCATCGCCGTCGGCAAGCGCATCCTCGCCAAGCCTGAGGATGAGGCCGATCTGCGCCGCATGCTCGGCCTGCTTTCGGGCCGGCGCCATCATTGCCTGTCGGCGATCTGCCTGATTGGCGCCGACGGCAAGGCGCGCACCCGCCTTTCCGACACGATCGTCACCTTCAAGCGGCTGACCGACGCCGAGATCGACTGGTATGTCGCGTCCGGCGAAGGCATGGGCAAGGCGGGCGGCTATGCCATCCAGGGCAAGGCCGAAGCCTTTGTCCGCTATATCGCCGGCAGCCATTCGGGCGTGGTCGGCCTGCCCGTGTTCGAGACGCGCGCGCTGCTGGAGAGCGCCGGCTACGCTCTTGGCTGAGTGGCTCTACGAAGCCGGTATCGGCGAGAACCGCGCCGCGCTGGTTTCGCGCGGCGGCATCTGGAAGGCCCGGATCGAACTCGAAGGCACCGGCCCGCGCGCCGATGCGGTGCTTGAGGCGCGGCTGGTCGACAAGCCGGCCAAGCTGATCGCGCTGGACGGCGGCGGCGAGGCGCTGTGCGACCATATCCCCAAAACGGTCACCCAGGGCGGGAAGCTGCGCGTGAAGATCACCCGCGAGGCGATTCCCGAGCCAGGCCGCGCCAAGCTGCCCAAGGCGGTGCCAAGCGACGAGCCGCTGTCCGATGGACCGACGCTGCTTGAGCGAATCACCGCGACCGGCCTGCCGGTGCGAACGCTGCGCGCGCATGAGCCCGATGCGCTGGAGGAGGCCGGCTGGTCCGAAGTTCTGGACGAGGCGATCACTGGCGAGATCGTCTTCGCCGGCGGGGCGCTGCGGCTCTCCCCTACCCCGGCCATGGCGCTGTTCGATGTCGACGGCTCGGGCAATCTCGAGACGCTGTCGGTCGCGGCGGCGCATGCGGTGGCGCGGGCGATCGAGCGGCTTGGTATCGCCGGATCGATCGGGATCGATTTCCCGACGCTGAGCGGCAAGGGCGCGCGCAACGCCGTGGCCGAGGCGATCGACGCGGCGCTGCCCCAGCCTTTCGAGCGGACCGCGGTGAACGGCTTCGGCTTCCTGCAGATCGTGCGGCGACGCATTCGCCCCTCGCTGCCCGAATTGCTGCGCGCGGACCTGACCGGCGCCGCGACTCGCGCCGAGCTGCGGCGGATCGAACGGCTTCCCCCGCCGCCGCCGACTACCCATATGACCACCAGGAACATCGCGCGCCGACTCGCCCAGCAACCCCGCTGGACGACGGAATTGGCGCGGCGAATCGGCGGCGTGACGGCGTTCACGTCGGCAACGGAGTAGAGAAATTGGCAAAGCGTGACGGGTGCCCGATCTGCGGCGCGCCCACCGAAATCGAGTACAAGCCCTTCTGCAGCCGGGGCTGCAAGGACCGCGATCTGCTGCAATGGCTGGGCGAAGGCTATCGCATTCCGGCAGAGGCTGCGAACAGTCATGCAGATTCAGGGGTGGACAGCCCCGATTCGCGCGACTAAGAGGCCCGCTCCCCGGCACTCGCCGGGCGTGCCCGGGTAGCTCAGTTGGTAGAGCATGCGACTGAAAATCGCAGTGTCGGCGGTTCGACTCCGTCCCCGGGCACCACTTTCCAGACAGCGATGAACTGACGCCCCGGCTACGGCGCCGCGCGTCCGCGATCCGTGGCGGAGCGACCTTGCGATCGCCCCGCCGCCGGTGGATCAGACCAGCTCGGCCAGCGCCGAGCGGTCGAAGCCCTTGAGGCTGGCGGTGTCGCCGGTGCGGACCTTTTCGACCCAGTTCGGGTCGCTGATCAGCGCGCGGCCGACCGCGATCAGGTCGAACTCGTCCTTTTCCATCCGCCGGACCAGCCTCTCCAGCCCGGCACTGGTCGACGCTTCGCCGCCGAACGCCGCGATGAATTCGCCCGACAGGCCGACCGAGCCGACGCTGATCGTCGCGGCGCCGGTGAGCTTCTTTGCCCAGCCGGCAAAGTTCAGCCCTTCCTCGCCGTCGATCTCGGGGAATTCGGGCTCCCAGAAGCGCCGCTGCGAGCAATGCAGGATATCGACGCCGGCTTCGACCAGCGGCTGCAGCCAGTCCTCCAGCAGCTGCGGAGTCTCGGCGAGACGGGCCGCGAAGTCCTGCTGCTTCCACTGGCTGACGCGCAGCGCGAGCGGATAGTCGGGGCCGACCGCGGCGCGCACGGCGGCGATTACTTCACCGGCGAAGCGGGCGCGCTCCTTGATCGTGGCGCCGCCATAGCGGTCGGCGCGCTCATTGGTGCCACCCCAGAAGAACTGGTCGATCAGATAGCCATGCGCGCCGTGCAGCTCGACCAGGTCGAAGCCGAGCCGCTTCGCATCGGCCGAGGCGCTGGCGAAGGCCGCCACCGTGTCGGCGATCGCCTCGTCGGTCATCACCTCGCCGCGCGGAGCGCCCGGCGCGAGCAGTCCCGAGGGGCTCTCGACCGGGCTCTCCGGCTCCCAGCCGCCCTGGCTCTTCGTCGACCCCGTGTGCCAGATCTGCGGGCCCATCTTGCCGCCGGCGCCGTGCACCGCGTCGATCACGCCCTTCCAGCCGGCCAGCGCCTGCTCGCCATGGAAGAAGGGGATGCCGCCCTCGTTGCGCGAGGCCGGGCGATCGATCACCGTGCCCTCGGACAGGATCAGGCCGACGCCGCCTTCGGCGCGGCGGCGATAATAAGCGGCATTGGGCTCGCCGGGGATGCCTTCGGGCGCGAAGCTGCGCGTCATCGGCGCCATCACGATACGGTTCTTGAGCTTGAGCGCCCCGCGTTCGAACGGGCGGAACAGGATGTCGCTATCAGGCATGGTGTCGTGGATCCGTGTTGGTTGGACGCAACTAGGTATATCATGTACACTTAGGTGCAAGAACGCACCTGAGATCGACCAGGTATATCGGAGGATACTGTGAACAGCTGTGACCCGCATCATTTCTCGTCGGGGTGCCCGAGCCGCCAGCTGATCGACCAGATCGCCGACAAATGGTCGATGATGGTGCTCGTCGTGCTGGATGGCGGGCCGATGCGGTTCAACGCGATCAAGCGGCATCTGGAGGGCGTGACGCAAAAGGCGCTCACCCAGTGCCTGCGCCGGCTGGAGCGCAACGGCATCGTCCTGCGCCGCGTGCTGCCGCTGTCGCCGGTCGCGGTGGAATATGAGATCACCCCGCTCGGCCGGTCGCTGCTGGGCCCGTTCAAGGCGCTGTATCGCTGGACCTTCGAGAATCTCACCGTCGTCGAGCAAGCCCGCCAGGCGTTCGACGCGCGCGCCGCCGCCTAGGCCCTGGGCCGCCGGCAGAAGGGCACGAGCACCAGCGCGCACAGGAACATCATCGCCATCACCCGGAAGACGTCGTTGAACGCCAGCGTCATGGCTTCGCGCTGGACCAGCCGCCCGGCGACGCCCTGCGCCATCAGCAGGGCATGGGCATCGTCCGGCGTATAGCCGCGCGCATAGGCGGCGAGATTGGCGATCAGCTCGCCGCCCGTTCGCCCGGCGACGCCCAGCGCCTCGCCCAGCCGCAGCATGTGCAGCCGGGCATTGTCCTGCAGCCAGGTGTTGACCATCGCGATGCCGATCGCCCCGCCGAGATTGCGCATCAGGTTGAACAGGCCCGAGGCATAGCGCAGCTCCGGCCCCTCGAACCCGGCAAGCGCGAGATTCACGCTGGGCACGATGCACAGCATGATCGCGAAGCTGCGCACCGCCTGCGGCCAGAGCAGCGCGTGGAAACCCCATTCGGGCGTCATGAAGCTGAACAGCCATAAGCCACCGGCGAAGATGCTGAGGCCGAAGGTGATCATGATCCGCGGATCGACGCGCTGCGAAAGCGCTGCGGCGATCGGCACGCCGAGCATCTGGACGATGCCGGCGATGAACACGGTCGTGCCGATCTCCGACGCGTTGTAGCCACGCACCGTGCCAAGGAAGACCGGCACCAGATAGGTCGCCGAATAGATGCCGAAGCCGATCACAAGATTGAACACGCAGGCGAAGACGAAGGTCGGCTTGCGGAAGGGCGAGAGGTTGACGATCGGATTCTCCGAGCGGAACGAGCGCTCGAGGAACAGCAGCAGCGCGACGAAGCTGAGCCAGCCGCCGATCGCGATCGCCTGATCCTGGAACCAGTCGTTCCGCGGCCCCTCCTCCAGCACATATTCGAGGCCGCCGAGGAACACCGCCATGGCGACAAGGTGCACCCAGTCGATCCGGCGGAGCATCGCGGGGTTGGCGCGATCGACGCGGATGAAAGTGAGCGCCAGCGCCGTCACTGCCGCGCCGGGCAGGATGTTGACGTAGAAGATCCAGCGCCAGCCCGCCGCATCGGTGATCCAGCCGCCCAATGTCGGCCCCAGCGTGGGCGCCAGTACCGAGACCATGCCGAGGATCGCCGGAATCATCGCGCGCTGCTTGCCGGTGAACATCGCAAAGCCGGTGGCGAACACGGTGGGCACCATCGCGCCGCCGACGAACCCCTGGAGCGCGCGGAAGGCGATCATCGATTCGATGCTCCACGCCAGCCCGCACAGGGCGCTCGCCAGCGTGAACAGGCCGGCGGAAAGCGCGAATAGCCAGCGCGTCGACATCGCCTGCGCCAGGAACGCCGCGAAGGGAATCATCACCAGTTCGGCCATCAGATAGGCGGTCTGTACCCAGCTGATCTCGTCCGAACTGGCCGAGAGCCCGGCGCGCACTTCGTTCAGCGAGGCCGCGACGATCTGGATGTCGATCAGCGCCATGAACTGGCCGAACGCCATCACTCCGAAGATCAGGAACTTGCGGCTGTCGGGCAGCGCCTGGGGATCGATCGTCTGCGCCATCCGGGCCTCTTGAACGCTGGGAATGATGATTATATGATGCTAGTAATATAAAACAAGGACGCGACATGCGCTACGATGCCGAGCACCGCGGGAAGACGCGGGAGAAGATCCTGAAGGAAGCCGCTAGCGCGATCCGTGCGCGCGGGCCGGAAGGGGTGGGCGTGGCGGCACTGATGAAGCAGGCCGGGCTGACCCATGGCGGCTTCTACGCGCATTTCGGATCGAAGGACGAGCTGGTCAGCGAAGCGATCGACGTGATGTTCGACGAGGCACGCCAGCGCTTCGACCGCGCACTGGCGCAGATCGATCCGCGCGCGGCGCTGGGCAATTATGTCGACTTCTACCTTTCCCCCCTGCACCGCGACGCGCGGGGCCGGGGCTGTCCGGTGGCGGCACTGTCAGGTGACATGGCACGGCTCGAGCCCGATGCCCGTGCCCGTTTCAGCCGCGGGATCACCGGGCTTTCGGGCGCGCTGGGCGATGCGCTGGAGCGGCTGGGCATCGCCGATCCGAGGCGGGCCGGACGCTCGATGCTGTCCGAACTGGTCGGCGCGCTGCTGCTGTCGCGCACGGTCGCCGATCCGGCGGAAGCCGATGCGATCCTCGCGGATTCGGCCGCGTCGATCCGCGCACGCTATCAATTGGGAGCCAGGGCATGAACGGGCTGGAACAGGTGCAGGCGCTGCTCGCCGCCGGCAAGCAGCCGCCGATCGGCGAGACGCTCGCCTTCTCGCTGGTCGAGGTCGCCAGGGGCCATGCAGTGTTCGAAGGCGTACCCGATCGCCGCGCCTATAATCCGCTCGGCACGATCCATGGCGGCTATGCCGCAACTTTGCTCGATTCCGCCTGCGGCATCGCCACGCACAGCGCGCTGGAGCAAGGACAGAGCTATACCACGCTGGAGCTCAAGATCGCCTATCACCGGGCGATGACCGAGAATACCGGGCTGGTCCGCGCGACGGGCACGGTGATCTCGATCGGCCGCCGCGTCGCCTTTGCCGAGGCGAAGCTGACCGACGCGGATGGCCGATTGCTCGCCTCCGCCACTTCCACGCTGCTGGTGATCAGCCAATGAACGCCGAGACTGGTATCGAGACCGAAGCGAAGCCACGCCGCAAGCTGCCCCGCGTGCTGGTGGCAGGCGGCGGCGCCGCGCTGCTCGCCATCGCCGGCGTGGTGTGGATCGTCAGCCCGGCGTCGAGCGAGACCACCGACAATGCCTATCTGCGTGCCGACAGCACCCAGGTATCAGCGCGGATCGGCGGCCAGATCGCGGAAGTGCTGGTGCGCGACAATCAGGACGTGAAGGCCGGCCAGCCATTGGTGCGGATCGAGGATCGCGAGTTCGCCGCCCGGCTTGACGCCGCGCGCGCGGCGGTGCGCGATGCCGATGCGGACGTCGCGGCGGCGCTGGCCGCGATCAAGTCGCACGGCGCCGAGACGCGGCTCGCCGGAGCGAATGTTGCGGTGGTGCGCACCGGCATCGCGTCCGCCAGCGCCGAGCTGCAGCGGGCCGAGGCCGACGACGTCCGCTACCAGGCGCTGCTCGCCCAGGGCTTCGCCACGCGGCGCGATGCCGAGCGCATCCGCGCCTCGCTGCTCGATGCCCGGGCAAAGGCACGACAGAGCGGCGCCAATCTGGCGGCGTCGCAGGACAGTGCCGGGGTCACCCTCGCGCGCAAGGACAGCCTGCTTGCCGATCTCGACAAGGCCCGGGCCGGCGCCGAGCGGGCACGCGCCGCGCTGCGGCTCGCCGAGCAGGACGAAGGCTATACGCTGGTCCGCGCGCCGGTGGCCGGCGTGGTCGGCAACCGGCAGGCGCAGCAGGGCGATTTCGTCCAGCCGGGCACGCGGCTGCTCACGCTGGTGCCCAGCCGGCAGCTCTATGTCGTCGCCAATTTCAAGGAGACGCAGACCAGCCGGATGCTCGCCGGCCAGCCGGCCAAGGTGAAGGTGGACGCGCTGGGCGATGCCGCGCTGACCGGTCATGTGGAGAGCTTCGCGCCGGGATCGGGATCGGAGTTCACCCTGCTGCCGTTCGAGCCGGGCTCGGGCAACTTCACCAAGATCGTGCAGCGCGTGCCGGTGCGGATCGCGCTGGACGCCGGCCAGCCGGCGCTGGCGCGGCTGCGGCCGGGTCTCTCGACCACGGTGACGGTGCGGTTGGCGCGCTAGCGCGGAGGGCGCCGTCCACGCATTTTGGGTTGGCGCTCCGCCGGGGCCTGTGCCACCCATCGCGCGGATCATGTCGTCGCTTTTCAAATCTCCGCCGAAGCGCAGCACGGACGCAAAGGGCGCGTCGCGCGCGCCGACGATCGACGACGTCGCCGCACTGGCCGGGGTCGGCCGCGCCACCGTGTCGCGCGCGCTGAACGACCAGGCGCATGTCAGCCCCAGGATGCGCGACAAGGTGATGCGCGCGGTCGAGGCGCTCGACTATCGGGTCAATCCGCAGGCTCGCAACCTGGCCAGCCGGACCAGCAACACGCTCACCCTGATCAACTGCAATTCGCGCGACGCGCCGCCCAACTCGCATTATTTCGCCGCGATCGAGATGGGCGCGCTGCGCGCCGCCGCCGTAGCCGGATTCGAGCTGCTGACCTTCAGTCTGCATATCGAGGACGAGGATCGCGACGACCGGGTGGTCGAGCTGTTTGCCTCGGGCCGCACTGCCGGGCTGATCCTGTCGCCGCCGCTCTCCGCCGATGTCGCGCTGGCCCGCAGGCTGATCGCGCAGGGCTGCCCGGCCGTTTGCATCTCGCCCGGCGACGAGATCCCCGCAATGCTGCCGAGCATCGGCTTCGACGAGGAAGCGGCAGGCTATGAGATCGCCCGGCACGTCGTTGCCGCGGGGCATCGCCGCTTCGGCTATATGCTGGGGATCGAAGGCCATCCCGCCGCCGAGCGCCGCCACGATGGCTTCCTGCGCGCGCTGGCCGCAGCCGGGCTGGGCACGGACGCGGTGACCGCACTGCGCGGGGACTTCAGCTTCAAGTCGGGCGTGGAGCTGGCCGAGACGATGCTCGACCGCCCGGGACGTCCGACCGCGATCGTCTGCGCCAATGACGACATGGCGGTGGGCACGATGTTCGCCGCCCAGCGCATGGGCCTGGCCCTGCCCGGCGACCTCACCGTGGTCGGCTTCGACGATGCGCCGGTGACCGGCTATATCTGGCCGCCGCTGACCACCATCCACCAGCCGATCCGCCAGATGGCGGCACGCGCGGTCGAGCGCCTCGTCGAGGCGCTGCTGCGCGGCCACGGCGTGGTCACGCCGGGGCTGGAGCTGGTCGAGCACCATCTGGTGCTGCGCGATTCGGTGGCGCCGCCGCGGAACTGAGCGGCTGCGCGGCTACTTCTTGGGGGTGACCCAGACGTGAACCGGCACCACCACCTTGCCGGGCGCGGGCTTGCCGATATCGACGCGGTCGATCGCGACCAGCTCGCCGCTCTCCAGATTGAACGAGGCCCAGGGCTTGGGCATGCGGCCGAAGCTCATCTTCTGGATCGGCTGGCCGGTGGTCGAATTCATGACGGTAGCAATAACGGGCATTTGCGTGTCCGTAGCCAGCCGGCGCGGCAGGTGTCCAGAGCGACGCGGCGCTATCCACAGCCTAGTTTCGGCATGCCCCCGCAGAAGCATTTGTTTATTCACCTACTATTTTGATAGGATATCCTCACCGCATCGCACCGGCCTGAAACCCCTGCATGAGGTTACCCCATGTCGCTCAAGCTCCTCGACACCGTTCCCGATTTCACTCAGGAATCGACCTTCGGCACGCTCAATTTCTATGACTGGGCAGGCAAGGACTGGGCGGTGCTGTTCTCGCACCCCAGGGATTTCACCCCGGTCTGCACCACCGAGCTCGGCACGGTCGCGCGGCTGAAGCCCGAGTTCGACAGGCGCGGCGTGAAGGTGATCGGACTCTCTGTGGATCCGGTGGACCGGCATCTCGACTGGGCGAACGACATTGCCCGGACGCAGGGCACCGCGCTCAACTTCCCGCTGCTCGCCGATGTCGACCGGCGGATTTCCGAGCTGCTCGGGCTGATCCACCCCAATGCGTCGGACACGAATACGGTGCGTTCGGTGCTGGTGATCGATCCGCAGAAGCGGGTGCGGCTCACCCTAACCTACCCCGCCTCCACCGGGCGCAACTTCGACGAGATCTTGCGCACGATCGACAGCCTGCAGTTGACCGATCGCCACAAGGTCGCGACGCCTGCCGACTGGAAGCAGGGCGAGGACGTGATCATCGTCCCCTCGGTCGGCGAAGCGGAAGCGCGCGCGCTGTTCCCGGCCGGCTGGACCGAGCACACACCCTATCTGCGCACCGTGGCGCAACCGGCTCCCGCGCAGTGAGCGAGACCGTGACGACCCATTCCCTGCCGCCGTTCCCGCCGGAGATCGCCCAGGCGGTCTCCGCGCTCAATGCGGCACGCTCGGCCTGGCGAGATCGCCAGGCCGGGCGCCATGCGGTCACGCGCTTCCCCTCTCCCACCGCATTGGCGGAGGCGGTGGAGCATCTCTCCGCGGCACTGTTCCCCGCGCGGCTCGGCGGGTTTCGCGGCGGGCCTGCGCGCGAGGACGATTTCGTCGCCGAACGGCTCGGCCAGGCTTTTGCGCTACTGCGCGAGGAGATCGCCGCCGAGCTCGACTATTGGCAGCGCGAGGCCGACCAGCCCTTCGATCCGGACCAGCCCGAGGCGATCGTCCGCCTGTTCGCTGCGACGCTTTCCGACATTCGCGCGGCGATCGATGCCGATGTCGAGGCCGCCTTTGTCGGCGATCCCGCCGCGCGCAGCGTCGATGAAATCCTGGTGAGCTATCCCGGCGCGCTGGCGATCCGCTATCACCGCATCGCGCATGAGCTGCACCAGCTCGGCGCAGCGATCGTCGCGCGGATCGTCTCCGAGCTCGCCAATGCCCGCACCGGCATCGACATCCATCCGGGCGCGACGATCGGCCCGAGCTTCTTCATCGATCACGGCACCGGCGTGGTGATCGGCGAGACTTCGATCATCGGGCGCAACGTGCGGCTCTACCAGCACGTCACGCTGGGCGGACGCAGCCCGCTGGGTCTGGCGCCGGCGGGACCGCGCAGCCGCTTCGCCCGGCATCCGATCCTGGAGGACGATGTGATCGTCTATGCCGGCGCGACGATCCTGGGCCGGGTGACCATCGGGCGCGGCAGCACGATCGGCGGCAATGTGTGGTTGCTCGACGATGTGCCGCCGCATAGCCTGGTCGTGCAGCCTGGCGCGATCCGGCTGGATTCGGCGGAGGCCGACAGCATCGGCGCCCGGCTGGCGGAGCATGGCGCATGAAACCGTTGATCGGAGTCCTTTGCTGCAACGAGTTCGCCGAGCGGCCGATCCAGGCGGTGGCGAGCCGCTTCATCGCACCGCTCGCCCAGCTCTCCGACGCGACCGTGCTGCTGGTGCCGGCGCTGCCCGACATGGTCGATGCGCGGTCGCTGGCGCGCAGGCTCGACGGACTGTTGCTCACCGGATCGCGCTCGAACGTCGCCGGGCATCGCTATAGCGACAGCGGCTGGGACCAGACCCCGCTCGACGAGCAGCGCGACGAAGTGGCGCTGGCGCTGTCCGGCGCGATGATCGATGCGGGGCGCCCGGTGTTCGGCATCTGCCGCGGGCTGCAGGAGCTCAACGTGCTGTTCGGCGGCACGCTGCGCGGTGACCTGGACGGGCATCATCTCGAGGGCGAGGAGCGGACCTTCGAGTGCCTGTTCACCCACGGCCATGACGTGACGCTTTCGGAAGGCGGCGTGCTGGCGGGAGCAACGGGTACGGATCGGCTGGCAGTCAATTCCGTGCACCGTCAGGGGATCGACCGGCTGGGCGGCGGACTGACGATCGAGGCGCTATCGCCCGAGGACGGGCTGATCGAGGGTTTCTCCGCCCGCCCCAATGGCGGGCAGGTGCTGGCAGTGCAATGGCACCCCGAATGGGACGTGGCGCGCCAGCCCGAAAGCCAGGCATTCTTCCGGCTGGTCGGCGAGGCGCTGGCGGCCTGAGCCGCTAGCGGTTGTCCGGCCCAGCGACGTTGGCCGAGCTGCCGACCGGCTCGCCTTCCTTCGCCTGCTTGTAATGGCCAAGGTTCATCCCGACGAAGATCAGCACGACGAGCGCGAGGATGATCGCGATGACGATCACGAACCCGCGCTTGCGGCGCGGCGTGAGCGGTTCTTCTTGCGGTTCCATGCGGGAGATACCAGCGGGAGCGGCGTCTGGTTCCCGGCAATCGGCCTCCACGGGCACCACCCGGGATTATGCGGCTCCTCAATGTCTTCACACCGTGTCGCCAGGTCGCAGCCGGGTGGCAATCAGCGCGAGTACCAGGCTCAGGCCAGCCATCAATGCCCATGCCGGCGTGAGATCGGAGAGATGCTGCCGCAGCGCACCGGCGATCAGCGGCAGGAACGCGGCCAGCACATAGCCTCCCCCCTGAACGAAGCTGGCGATCCTGCCGGCTTCCGCTGCGTCTCTGCCATGATCCATTGCGACGATCAGGCCGAGCGGGAACAGGGCGCCTATCCCCAGGCCCGAAAGCAGGGCAGCGACCCAGGCCAGCGGAAGCGGCGCCAGGCAGAGGGAGAGCAGCCCCGCGAACAGCATGGCGACCGCGAGAAGGATGATCGGCCGACGGTCGACGCAATGTCTGACCGCAAGGGTAACGCCAAAGCCGGCCGCGACTTCGGCCAGCGTGAGACCGGACAGCAAGGCGCCCGCGTCGCTGGCGGACCAGCCCAGCCCCGTATAATAGGGCGGCAGCCAGGCAAGGACGAGCGTGTAGGCGCTCGTGCCAAGGCCGAAAAAGGCGAGCAGCAGCCACGCCCGCCGGCTATGCCATATCCCGAGCCCCGACTGCCGACCCCGAGGCTCTTGCTGCTCCACGCTTGCCGGCCACCAGAACGCCAGCCCCACTATCGCCAGCATCCCCCAGACCCCGAGTGCTGCTGGCCAGCCATGATCCGGGGCGATGCGGGGTGCGGCGAAACTGGCAAGCGCCGCGCCGCCCATGATCGCGGTGGAATAGAGGCCCATCATGCCCGCGGCTCTTGGCCCCAAGCGATCGCGGATGATCGTCGGCATCAGGGCCTGCACCAATGCAATGCCCAATCCCCCGATCACCGCGCTGAGCAGCAGCCACGAGACCGATGGCCACTGCCAGCGCAGGAAATCGGCAAAGGCGATGGCGGCCAGCCCGATGGCGATGCCCGCGCGACCGCGAACCGCTGCCATGATCGAGGCACCACCGAGCAGGCATATGCCCATGAGCAAGGTGGGCAGGCTGGTCAGCAGGCTCGCGCTCGCATCGCTCAGGCCGGTGCTGCGCTGAATCTCGTCCAGCAAGGGGCCGATAGCGGCAAGCGACGGGCGCAGATTGATGGCGACAAGCAGGATTGCCACCCCGAACACCATCCGGCGTGAGACTATGGACATCAGGGCACTCCGGGAGAACCGCCTTGCAGACGGCGGCGGATGCATACTATCTCTACGTAGAGATAGTTATCTCTACGTCAAGACAGGTGAATGCATGGACCGGGCAGAACTGGCGGCGAAGCAGTGGGCACGCGAACGCCCCGATCTCGATACGGGGCCGATGGTGTTACTGGGCCGCCTTGCCGAAGCGGCGCTGACAACCGCCCGGGACAGGCTCAACCCGCTTTTCGCGAATAGCGGACTCCAGCCCGGCGAATTCGATGTGCTGGCGACATTGCGGCGAAGCGGGCCGCCCCATGCCCTGTCACCGACCGACCTTTACGAGGCGGCAATGATCTCGTCGGGCAGCATGACCAATCGCATCGACCGGCTGGAAAAGGCCGGGCTGGTCGAACGGCGCCCCAATCCCGCCGACGGGCGCGGAACCCTGGTGGCGCTCACCGTCGCCGGGCTGCGCCTGATCGACAGTCTGATCGAACTACATGTCGCCAATCAGCACGGCATCGTCAGCGGACTCGACGCACGGGAACAGGTACAGCTCGCCAGCCTGCTCGGCAAATTGCTGGCCACACAGCCTGCCGGCCCCGTCGACCGAGGCTGACGCCGACATCTTGCGGCAAGCGGGCCGGCGTGTCCTAACGCCCGAGCAGCATCATCCAGTCGATCGGCTTGCGGCGGGTACGCTCGGCGAGCTTCGCGGCGAAATCGCGGTAGCCGGGGTCGATCGCCGCGGCGAGGGCATAGGTGTTCACGGCATTGCCCGTGTCCCAGGGGTGCGGCGCATATTCCTTCTGCCCGGCAGCGGCACGCTCGCGATCGAACACGATCCTGGAATTGGCGAACTCGACATGGGTCTTCTCGCCCGTGGCATAGGCCTCGAGCCATTTGACCGCGCCGGCCAGGCTCGATCCGGTCGGGCTCTTCCAGCCATACCAGTCCTGGCCATGCGCCTTCGCCGCCAATGCCGCCATCAGCATCGGATCGAGATTATAGGTGACATAGTGGAGCGCATCGCGCTCGTAGAAGTCGAACACCGATCCGTCAGGCCGGATATTGCCGCTTACCTGCTTGCGAAAGGCGGCGCGGGCGCGGTCGATCAGCTTCGGGTCGCCGACCTCAAACGCCGCCATCGTCGCCAGCTTGATGCGATGGCTCTGCCAGTTGGTGTGGGAGTTCTTCGGACTGCCGTCCATCGCGTCGAGATAGCCGCTGGCCATCTTGCGCCAGAAGCCGTCGAGCTTTGTCCGAAGCGCCGGCGCAAGGTCCGCCTCGGTCAGGTCGGTGGCGAGGATCAGCGTATCGAAGCCGGTCTCGTCGATCGGGTTGAACGACATCTGATAGATGTCGGCCCAATTCTCCAGATAGCGTGCGGCCTGGTCGAGATAGCGCCGGTCGCCGGTCAGCCGCCAGGCGAGCGCCAGCGCGATCACGATCGGCTGGTCCTGCTTGGCCGTGAGGCTGATCTCGCGGATACCCTTGCCGGGAAGCGTACCCTCGGTGTGGAGTTGCGGGATGGCACCGGGCGCACGGTCCAGCGCGGCATCGGCGCGCGCGATTATCTCGCGCGCCACCGGATCGGCGGCCGGCACGTTCTTCGCGAAGCTGGGGCCGAGGATCGCATTGTCCTGCGCCGATACGGGAACGGCGCCGAACGCCAGCAGGGCGAAGGCGCTGGAGAGGAGAAGCTTCATCAGGACAGGTCTCGCCAGAAAAAGATGCGGAGCGGCCGGAAGATAGCCGCTCCGCTGCAGGGGACGCTAGAAGCTGCTGCGCACCGTCAGCGTATAGGTGCGGCCGTCATAGTCGATGCGGCGGGGCAGCATCGGATCATTCTCATATTCCGACCGGGTCGCGTTGGTGAGGTTGAACGCGTCGAGCGAAAGCGAGAAGTTCTTGGTGATGTTGAGCGAGGCCGAGGCATCGAGCTGGCTGCGCGCCTTCACCGTGCGGGCATCGCCCACGAAGCTGTTGCCGGCGGCCAGATCATATTTGCCGCGATGGTTGAACACCATGCGCAGGCCGAACAGCTTGGTCTCGTAATAGCCGATCAGGTTGATGTTGTGCTTGGCGACGCTGGGCAGCGTGATCGGATTGCCCGCCGTGTCCTTCCCGTCGATCTGGGTATAGGTGTAGTTCGCAGCGCCGCCGAGATATTTGAGGAAGCTCGGCAGGAAATCGAGGTTCTGCTGGACCGAGACCTCGACGCCGCGCACCCGCATCGGATTCTGGTTGGTCAGGCCGCTTGCCCGGACGATCGCATTCACCAGGGTGCCGCCGGCGCCGATGAACTGGTTCGAGCTCACGCAGTTCGGGCCGACGATGCTCAGATTGCCGAGGCCATAGTCGATGCCGTTGATCCGGCCGTTCGCCGGGCAGAGCACGTTCTGGTCGGTGATCGGGCCGATATAGCCGTTGATGTTCTTCTGGTAGACCGCGACCGCAAAGGCGCCGCCGGGGCGGTTATACCATTCGAGCGACACGTCGAACGAGTTCGAGGTGTAGGGCTTGATGTTGGTCGCACCGATCGTGACCGAATAGATCGGATCGACCGCCGGGGTGAGCACTTCGGGCACCTGCACGAAGGAGATCGGCACGGTGTCGCGCGGCTGCGGGCGGACATAGGTCTTGTAATAGGCCCCACGCAGGATGAGGTTCTTGGCAAGGTCGGCCGCGAACATCGCCGAGGGCAGCCAATAGTCGTAATGGTCCTTGTAGACCCGGTTCGACATGCTGTGGTTCAACGGCCCGACCACCCCCGAGAGCGCGCTGGCGCAGTTGCGGCAATCGAGCGCGTCGATCGCCTGGTCGGTGGTCTCGTAGCGGACGCCGGCGTTACCGCGGACATGGATGCCGAAAATGTCGGTATCGAACTTGCCCATGAGGTAGGCGGACATCACCTTCTTGGTGTTGGTGAAGTTGTTGTTCCAGTAGTTGGCGTCCCAGTAATTGTTCACCAGCCCATAGGGCGTGAGGAACACGCCGCCGCTGCCATAGACGAACTGCCCCGGCAGGCCGTTGGGATTGGCGGTGGTACGCGGGCCGGTGTTCACCGGCGTGATCGCGCCCAGCACCTGGTTGATGTCGAGATTGCGCCAGTTCTGGGTATAGCCGCCCGCCGTGCCGCCGAAGAAATCATTGGCATAGGGAATCGCCTGCGACATCGCCGGGGTGACGTTCGCGGTGTTCGCGCCCAGCGACGTGTTGCGCGAGCCGATCGAGGTATATTCGTTGCGCTCGTAGCGCAGGCCGACCTGCACGCCGGACAGGAAGCTGCCCTCGAACGTCCGCTCGAGATCGAGCTGGATCGCGTCGAGCGCATTCCACGACTGGCCGTTGGTGCCGGTGACGCCGAAGCGATCGCCCTGCGTGCCCGCCACCTGGCCCGGCATCTGCGCGCCTGCCTGGGTCGCCTGATTGGCGGCCGAGGGCAGGCCATAGCCGCCGGTCGGAATGTGCGAGGCGTTGGGCGTGTTGAGGACGAACTTCGAGTCCTGCAGGCTGGTGCCGCCGGTGAAGATCGAGGCGGTGATGCCGTTCAGCCCGGCCGAGCCCAGATTGCGATACGGGTTCTGGATGATGTCGAGCTCGATCTGGTTGGCGAGCACCTGCGCGCGCGAGATCGTGGCCTGCGCGGTAGCCCGCCACTGGTCGTCCTTGAACTCGATGGTCGGGTTGATCGCCCAGGTCTTCTGCTTGGCCGGCTCGGAACGGATCGAGTCGTAGGTCTGCAGATTCTCGGCCGAGAACTGGTTGATGTAGGCGCGCGGGCCGCTCGAGGTCTGGACGACATAGGGCGTGCCGAGGCTGGTGAAATGCGCCACCGCCGATGCCGGGGCAAGCGCCGTGTTGGTGTTGTTGCCCGCCGAGGTGTCGATGTAGAGCAGGTGGTTCAGGCCCTTGTCGAGATTGCGCTCGGTATAGAAGCCCGTCGCCCCGAACTTGATCTTGTCGGTCGCCTGCCACTCATAGCCGGCGGCGCCGGTGAGCAGATGGCCCTGGTTCATGCGGACGAACTGGCGGACCTGGCTGGGATAATAGACGCCACCCGGATACTGGGCGATCAGCGACTGGTAGGTCGGATTGCTCGCAGCGGCCTGCTGGTTGCCGACCTGGATCGCGCCGAGGCGATTGGCCCAGGTGTTGACCGAGATCGAGTCGCGCCGGAACTTCTCGTCCTTGTAGGCGACGACGCCGAACACCGCGAAATTGTCGGTGATATGCGCGTTGTAGCCAGCAGAGAGCGCCGGGCTGCCAAGGTCGCCGAGATCGTTATATTCGTAGGATGCCTTGGCCCAGCCGCCCTGCTTGCGGCCGAGCGCGGGGGCGATACGCAGATCGACATTGCCCGAAAGGCCGCCGGCAAGGTTCGCCGCCGAGGGCGACTTGATCACGGTGATCGCCGTGAAGATGTCCGAATTGAACGCGCCGAGCGGGGTCGATGAGGTGTTGGTCGCGCTGCCCAGGATCGGATCTGCGAAGCCGCCGCCGTTCAGCGTGGTGCGCGCGAACGAGCCCGGCAGGCCGCGCAGCGAGATGGTCGCGTTGCGCGAATCCGCCTCACGGTTGATCTGCACGCCCGGAATGCGCTGCACCGCTTCGCCGACGTTCAGGTCCGGGAAGCGGCCAAGGCCGTCGGACGAGATCGAATCGGTGATCTGATCGGATTCGCGCTTGATGTTGAGCGCATCGGCATAGGCGCGGCGGAAACCTGTGACCACGATCTGGTCGGTCGGCGTCGGCTCCTCGGCCTGCGGCGCGCTGGTCTGGCTGTCGGTGCTATTGTCGGTGCTCTGCGCGAACGCAGGCGTGGCCATCAGGACGGCGCAAAGCGCCGTACCGGCAAATAGAGTAGTCCCTCGCATGACTCTCCCTCCCCATCTGTTTCCCGGCTTGTCGTTTTGCCAGTCATGCTGGCCACCGGTGTCAGGCCAATAAGGCCGATCAAACGACGAGTGTCAATAGAATGGTCAGGCCACATTGCATTATTGGTCGGGCAGGCGTGCAAAATCGCACCGCGTGCCGAGGGCGGCATGCGGTGGCGCAATCAGCTCACGCCCGGACGGGCTGTGTCGAGTTACCTTTTCGGGTATGCGGGAGCGATCCCGACCATCGGATCGCGGAAACAGCCGCGCCCCCGCGCGCCGAAAGGCACGCGGGGCGCGGGGACGGAGGTTGGCAGATCAGCCCTGGGGTGACTGCTGCCAACCTCCGCCAAGCGCGAGGAAGAGAGAGACGGTCGCATCGGAGAAGTCCGATTCGGCCTGGGCGAGGCTCAACTCGTTCGAGGCAAGCGAACGCTCGGCGTCGAGCACCGTCTGGAACGGCTCGGCACCGGCGCGGTACCGCAGCCGGGCGATGCGCGCGGCCTCGCCGCTCTGGTCGCGGCCGCGACGCAGCGCCTCGACCCGCTGGCCCTGCGCCACATAGGCGGCA
>PJUL01000696.1_pt1 | contig 20608 bp, 13 predicted proteins | sample 1512221 | NCBI WGS metagenome assembly PJUL01 (sample SAMN08177667, study PRJNA422409) | Feces metagenome, whole genome shotgun sequencing project.
AGCTCGCCGTTCTTGTTGAGTTGGGGGTTGCGCTTGTGCAGCACGGTCGGGCCTCTTTAGTCTTTGTCCTGGACTTGGAATTGGAAGGTGCCGCTGTCGCCCCGCGCGAGGGCCAGCGAGTGGGAAACCGGCAGCGCCACGCGCGCCGCAGCGAAGTCGGCCTGCACGGGCAGCTCGCGCCCGCCACGGTCCACCAGCACCGCCAGGCGCACGCTGGCGGGACGGCCGTAGTCGAACAGCTCGTTGAGCACAGCGCGGATGGTGCGGCCGGTGTAGAGCACGTCGTCGAGCACCAGCACGTCGGCGCCGTTCACGTCAAAGGGCAGCGTTGTCTGCGCGCTGTTGGCCAGGCCACGCTGCGCGAAGTCGTCGCGGTGCATGGCCGACGACAGCACGCCGGCAGGCCCTTCCAGACCCAGGTCGCCCTGCAGCCGCTCAGCCAGCCAGGCACCGCCCGAGGCAATGCCTGCCAGCCGGGTGGTGGGGGTCAACATGCTGCGCACGCCGCGCAGCAGTTCGCGGTACAGCGCCTCAGCGTCCAGGACAAGGCTGCCGGACTTGGCAAGTGCGGCGTTGGGGGGGGTGCTCATGGGAGATTCCTCAAAAACTGTTCCAGGATGATGCAGGCCGAGGCGGCATCGGCATCCTTAGCGCCTCCAGCAATCGCCTCTGTGGTGCTGTAGCGCTCGTCCACCTCAAACACCTGCAATCCGAAGCGTCCCCGCAGTTGGCGGCCGAACTTGAGGGCGCGCTGGGTGTTCTCGTGGCTGGCTCCATCGGGGTGGTAGGGCACGCCGATCACTAGGGCGTCGGGCTGCCACTCCTTGATGCGCTCGGCCACATGGGTAAAGCGGACATCGCCCTCAGCCTGAATGGTGCGCTGCGGTGTGGCGCTCTTCAGCATGCGATTGCCCGTGGCCACGCCCGTGCGCTTGAGGCCAAAGTCAAAGGCAAGAAAGGTTTGGAAATGCGCGGGAACGGCGGGCGGCTCTGGGGACTCGTGGTGAACGGGCGCAACGGTCATGCGTGCCCCGCCTCGGGCGACAGCATCCAGGCCTGGAGGCCCAGCAGCGACAGCGCCCGGTCGTAGCGCTCGGGCACGGGGGTGTCAAAGATCACCGACAGGTCGGCCGCCACAGTGAGCCAGGCGTTCTCCGCCAGCTCGGTTTCCAGCTGACCCTCGCCCCAGGACGAATAGCCCAAGGTGATCAGCACACGGCGGGGGCCGGCGCCGGTGGACAGCGCTTCGAGCACGTCCTTGGAGGTGGTCATCTCCAGACCACCCGGAATGGTCATGGTGGAGGCGTAGACGGATTCGTCGGCCTCGGCCCGATCGGCCAGCATGGGCTCGTGCAGCACAAAGCCGCGCTCGGTCTGTACCGGACCGCCCTGGAACACAGGCTCCCGCGTCAGGTCTTCGCGGCGAAGGGACAGGTCTACCTTGTCGAAAAGACCTTTGAGCGTAATGTCGGTGGGCTTGTTGATGATGAGCCCCAGGGCACCGCGTTCGCTGTGCTCGCACAGGTAGACGACACTGCGCGCAAAAGACTCATCTTCCAGGCCGGGCATCGCAATCAGGAAGTGATGCGTCAGGTTGATGGGCGCAGAATCGAAAGACATCCGGCAATTTTAACGGTGAACATGCCCCCCTCCCCCGCGCCCTCCTACCCCTGCAGCCTCGTCTGGTTTCGCCGCGACCTGCGTGCCGACGACCATGCCGCCCTGTACCACGCGCTGACCGCGTGCGCGCAGGTGCACTGCGTTTTCGTGTTCGATACCGACATTCTGGACAGCCTGCCGCGTGCGGACCGGCGGGTGGAATTCATCCGCGAATCGCTGTTGGAGCTGGACGAATCCCTGCGTACCTTGTCGGGCCGTGCCGAGGGTGGACTGATCGTGCTGCATGCTGCAGCCAGCGATGCCATCCCGGCACTCGCCGAAGATCTGGGCGCGCAGGCCGTGTTTGCCAACCACGACGACGAACCGCCGGCGCTGCAGAGAGACAGTCTGGTGCGCACGCGGCTTGCTTCGGCTGGCCGAGCGTTTCACACCTTCAAGGACCACACCATCCTGGAGCGCAGCGAGGTGCTCACGCAAACCGGCAGCCCCTACAGCGTGTTCACGCCGTACAAAAACGCATGGCTCAAAAAGGCAGACGCCTTTCAATTCAAAAGCTACCCGGTGAAGCGGCATGCCCGCCACCTGGCGCCCCGCCCCCCCTCGCACCGACGTGGAGTGCCCGCGCTGGACTCGCTGGGTTTTGAAAGCACGGGGCTGGCGCAGTTGCGCATCCCCACCGGCGAGAGCGGCGCCAGGCTGCTATTCGATGATTTCCTCGAGCGCATTGAGCGGTACGACCACGCACGGGACTTTCCTGCCATCAAGGGCCCGAGCTACCTCAGCGTGCACCTGCGCTTTGGCACCATTTCTCCGCGTGTGCTGGCGCGCACGGCGCACCGGCTGATGCGCGAGGGCAACCCAGGTGCCACCACTTGGCTGAGCGAGTTGATCTGGCGCGACTTTTACTTTCAGATCCTGTACCACCACCCGCACGTGGTGGGCCAGAGCTTCAAACCCGCTTACGACGCGATAGCGTGGGAGACAGGCCCAGAGGCCGATGCCTTGTTCGCCGCCTGGTGCGAGGGCCGCACCGGCTACCCGTTGGTGGACGCCGCCATGGCCCAGATCAACCAGACGGGCTATATGCACAACCGCCTGCGCATGGTGGTGGCCAGTTTTCTGGTGAAGGACTTGGGGCTGGACTGGCGGCGGGGCGAGGCTTACTTTGCCACCCACCTCAACGACTTTGACCTGGCCGCCAACAACGGGGGTTGGCAGTGGGCCAGCTCCAGCGGATGCGACGCCCAGCCTTACTTCCGCATCTTCAATCCCGTAAGCCAGAGCGAGAAGTTTGACCCGGAGGGCAAGTTCATACGGCGCTACCTTCCCCAACTGGCTAAGCTGCCCAACAAAGCGCTGCATGCCCCTTGGCTAGCCCGCCCACTGGAACTGCAGGAGGCCGGAGTGCAGTTGGGAGACAACTACCCAGAGCCCGTGGTGGACCACGATGCGGCGCGGCAGCGGACACTTGCGCGGTATGCGGTGGTGAAAGCGGCTCCGAACGCTTGAGTACAGCAACAACCGCAATAGACCGGCTGCGCAGCCGCCACAGGACTCAGGAACCGATCTCAGTGCTCAGCGACCCGTGGCCGCCGCAGCCTCTTGCTGGGCGCTCATGCTCATGCTCATGCCGTCTACGCTGAGCGAGCCACCGGCCGCCAAGCGCAGCTTCAGCGAAAGATCGGTGCGGTTGTCGGCATGGGCGACAGCCTCTTCGGCCGAGATGGCACCCGCCTCCACCAGCTTGAACAGCGAGTGGTCGAAGCTGCACATGCCTTGCTCTGCGCCTCTGTTGATGGCAGTTTTCAGCTCGTCGATCTGGCCTTTCTGGATCAGATCTGCCACATACGGAGTCAGCAGCATGATCTCGGCGGCCGGCACCAACCTGCCCTGCACCCCCTTGATCAATCGCTGGGCGATCACCGCCCGCAGGTTGAGCGACAGGTCCATCTGCAATTGTTTGTGCGCGTGTTCCGGGAAGAAATTCAGAATCCGCTGCACCGCCTGATTGGCATTGTGCGCATGCAAGGTCGACACACACAGGTGCCCGGACTCTGCGTAGTGCAGAGCGTGCTGCATGGTGGCCCGGTCGCGGATCTCGCCGATCATGATCACGTTGGGCGCCTCGCGCATCGCGCGGCGCAGAGCTTCATCGTAGGACCGTGTATCGATGCCGACCTCACGCTGCGTAATCAGCGACTTTTTATGCGGATGCAGGTATTCAATCGGATCCTCGATGGTGAGGATGTGGCCATTGGCATGCGTGTTTCGGTGGTCCAGCAGCGCTGCCAGCGTCGTAGTCTTGCCGGAGCCGGCCGAGCCCACCGTCAAAATCAGCCCGCCCTTGAGGAAGGCCAGGTCCTTCAGCACTTTGGGAAGCCCCAGCTCGTCCAAGGTGGCGATGCTTGCGGCCACGTGGCGGATCACCATGCCGACTTGGCCACGCTGCAGGTGCACATTCACGCGGAACCGGTCGCCCTCCGCCGTGGCGTATGAGAAATCGCACTCCATGGTGGATTCGAACTCATGCTGCTGCGCCTTGCCCATGATGGAAAAAGCCATGGTGCGGATGTCTTGCGCGCGCAGCACCTGTTGGCTGATCGGCAGAAATGCGCCCTGTCTTTTGACGGTGGGCGGGGCACCCGCCAGCAGAAACAGATCCGAAGCCTTCTCCCGTGCCACAAGCGCGAGGCATGCCAGCAATCGGCTGTCGCCATACGGAGCCGGCGCCGTAGCCTCCAGGGAAACACCCGATTGATGCGTGGAGTCCATAGTCAAGGTCGCTGGTTCAGGTGAAACAGTAAGTGGAAGAAAAAACGCTCTGCCCCTTGCGGGGAAGAGCGTTTTGCGGGAGGGATTGGCCGCCGGTCAGGCCTCTGCGGGCGCCGCCAGTCGGGCGTAGTGCTGAATCAGGCTCAGCAGCTCTTCGTCCGAGTAGGGCTTGCCCAGGTAGTGGTTCACGCCCAACTCCATCGCATGCTCGCGGTGCTTCTCGGCAATGCGCGAGGTGATCATGATGATGGGCAGGTCGCGCAGTGCGCCGTCGGCGCGAATATTGCGCGCCAAGTCGAAGCCGTCCATGCGGGGCATTTCGATGTCGGACAACACCACGGTAGGCCGTTCTTCCTGCAAACGCTCCAGGGCCTGCAAGCCGTCGGCAGCCAGTGCCACCCGGTAGCCTTCGCGCTGCAGCAAACGCTGCGTGACGCGGCGCACCGTGATCGAGTCGTCCACCACCAGCACCAGCGGTACCTGGCTGGTGCCCGTGAGCTGGGCGGACACCACCGCCTTGCCCGCACCCGACGTGTTCGCAGCCTCCGCCAGCGGAGGCAGGCCCACACTGGCCGAACGCACCTGCTCGCCATATACCGTGGCCAACGCTACGGGGTTGTAGATCAGCACAACCGCGCCCGAAGCCAGCACGGACATGCCCGCAAGGCCTGGCAGGCGCGACAACTGCGGCCCCAGGTTCTTCACCACCACTTCCTGGTTGCCCAGCACTTCGTCCACGTGCATGGCGATGCGCTGCGAGGCGCTTCGGAAGATGACCACGGGGCGCGTCTTGCTGCCCGGCTCGTGGCTGCGGGCCGATGCCTGCAGCAACGCACCCGACCAGAAAAACGGCAGTTTTTCAGTGCCATCGTCGAAAGTGCCTGTGCGGTACGCCTCTTCCAGATCGGCCGTGGACGTGCGGCGCACAATTTCCACCACGTTGGCGGGCACGCCGATGGCAAGGTCACCAGCGCGCAGCATCACCACCTGCGTCACGGCGGTGGTTAGTGGAAGCACCATGCGGAAGGCCGCCCCTTTGCCGGCTTCCGTCGAAGTCTCGATACGGCCGCCCAAGGCATTGATCTCGGCACGCACCACATCCATGCCAATACCGCGGCCCGAAAGGCCTGTAATTTCGCTGGCTGTTGAGAAGCCCGGCATAAAGATCAGATTGGCCGCATCCGCCTCGCTCAGCTCTGCGTCTGCACTCACCAAACCCTGGGCCAGCGCCTTTTCGCGGATTCGGGGCAGGTTCAGGCCTGCACCGTCATCACGGAATTCCACTGAAACGTCGTTGCCCTCGTGGTGCAGATCAATGGTGATCGTGCCGGAGGCGGGTTTGCCGGCTGCGGTGCGCACCTGCGGCTCTTCGATGCCGTGGGCCACGCAGTTGCGCAACAGGTGTTCGAACGCGGGGGTCATGCGGTCCAGCACACCCCGGTCCATTTCAATGGATCCGCCTGTGATATCCAGCTTGATCTGCTTGCCCGTTTCCTTCGATGCCTGACGCACCACGGCGTACAGCCGTTCGGAAATGCCTTCGAACTCCACCATGCGGGTGCGCAGCAGATCGCGCTGCAGTTCGCGGGCTTGGCGGCCTTGAGCGATCAAGTCATCTTCGGCGCCCTCCATGGCCCGCTGCAGGTTGCGCTGCACAGTAGCCACGTCGTTCACCGACTCGGCCATCATGCGGGTCAACTCCTGCACGCGGGTGAAGCGGTCGAACTCCAGTGGGTCGAAGCCAGCGGCCGAGTCCTTGGACAGCGCCAAGCGCGACTGCATCTGCGACTCGGCCTGCACCTCGATGTCGCGCAACTGCTGGCGCAGACGGTCCAGGTTGCCCGACAGATCGGTCAATGAACTGCGGAACTGACCCAGGCGGACATCGAGGCGGGAACGGCTGATCATCACTTCGCCGGCCTGGTTGACCAGGCGGTCCAGCAACTGGGCACGCACGCGCACCGACTGGCTGGCAGCAACACGCAACGGCGCGAGTTGTGACGGGCCCGGCAGGCGCACGGCGGGTGCCGACGGTTTGGCACGCGCTTCGGCCAACGGCGACGATGCCGCCACCGGCGTGACCGGCTCTTCCGCAGCTGGCACGGAAATACCCGCACGTGATGCCTCAACCGGCAGCGATACCACCGTGTCAGCAGGACTCTGGCCGATGGCCCGCAAGGCTTCAAAATTGGCCTGCAAGCCGTCAAAACTGGCCTGCAGCGGCTCGATCTGATCGGCGGTGACGGATTCAACGTCGAGTTGCTCGATGGCCGACTCAAGGCGGTGGGCCATTTCGCCCAGGCGCATGGCCCCTGCCAAGCGCGAACTGCCCTTGAGGGTGTGCAAAGCGCGAAGCACTTCGCTGCGTGCGCCTAGGTTGTCGGGCCGCGAGGCCCACTGGCGCAGCGCCCCCCCGAGTTGTGGCAACAACTCTGCGGCTTCTTCCTCGAAGATCGGGAACAGGTCTGGATCAATGACGTCGATTGCATCGATGTCATCGTCCACGTCGGAGCCCATGGCAATGGCACGCGCAATGGCATCGTCAACCTGCTGGTCGTGGTCATGCACCACCGCCGACAGCGCTGGCGCCACGTGCCCAGGAGTCACAACCGTAGACGATGGTTCTGGTTCGGCGATGTCTGCCGCAGGATCGTCCACAGGCTGTGCCAATGCTGCAGCACCCCACCCAGCTTCCGCAGACTCTTCGCGTTCAAGCGGCAGTTCGTCATCCTCTTCCGGGGGTGACAAGGTGTTGGCCACCTCAGCTTCGAGAATCTGACGCAGTTGCTCAAGCACCTCAGGGTTGGGCTCCTTGAGGAAACCGGCAGCGAATTGGTGCAGCAGACGGCGGATATCCTCCGCCGCGGCCAGGAAAGCCTGAGATTGCTCTTCCGTGCCGCCAGACTGGAGCTGCACATGCTGCAAGGCATGCTCTAGCAAACGGGCGAGTTCGGACAAAGCCGTGAACCCCACTGTTGCAGAGCTGCCCGCAAGCGAATGAGCCAGCGCCACCGAGGTATCTGGCAGTGGCTGGTGCAATTCCAGGGCCCACTCCTGCAGGCAAGTCACCAAACGGCGCGACCACTCGTCGGCCTCGTTCAGATAAACGTTGTAAAGCGGTATGCCAATGCGCAATGTCTCAATGACCTTGACTGCATCATCGCCAGCGCTTTCATCCAAAGGCAAGACTTCATGGATATGAGCGCCATCCGCCGACGGCGTCTCTGTGGATTCAGCCTCTTGTGTGCCCTCTTCGGCAACGGCCTCTGCCAACGCCGAGGGCTGTGCTTCAGCAGGGCTCTCCAGCAGCGCTTCCAGCTCGGCAATCGTGGCCGCGTCGAGTTCCGAGACCTCCAGTGCTTCGGTGGGCAAGGCAGGCACATCCTCTGGCACTTCGGAAGGCAGCGCTGGTATGTCGGAAGCCAGCTCTTCCGCAGCAGACTCGGGCGGGATCAACTCCGTGACAGCGGGCGCCACAGGCTCCAGATCGGGGAGCTCCAGGTCGAGCACAAAATCCACGCTCGATGGGTCGACCGCAGGCGCTTCGCTGGGCGCGTCGTTCATGGCCGCGGCGAACACCGAGAAGTCGATATCCTGCGCCACACCGGGTACCGCGACCCCTTCGGTTGGCGCTTCAGGCACATGGTCGGATATCTGGGTGCTTTCGAAGTCCGGTACGGTAAGCCCGTCGTCAAGCGCATGTGCCAGCTCTGGTGCCGCTTCCTGCGACAACAGTTCATGATCCTCGGGCTGCACGGGTGCAGCTTCTGCCGCAGCGATGTCCACCATCAGCGGTGCATCTGCCAGAGCCTCCGGCGTGGGCAAGGGCTGTTCCGTGTCCGACACGGCATCTGGTACCAGCGAAGGGGCACCGCCGCCTTCCACTGCAAACGCCAAGGGCACCAGCGTGCCGTCCAGCCGCATGGCATCGGCAGACTTGCGGAAGGCTTCGGTTTGCCAGCCCTCCGCCGTGCCCGCAGCGATGTCGTCCGCCCAGCGGCTGAAAGCACGCATCGCATCCGACGAAAGTTGCAGCAGATCCGGGTGCATGGGCTTTTGCTCAGCAAGCCAGGCGTTCAGCAGCTGCTCCATCGACCAGGCGGCTTCGCCGAAGTCGTTGAGCCCCACCATGCGCGAGCTACCCTTTAGCGTGTGGAAGGCTCGGCGCAGTGTGGTCTGCTCGCTGAGGTTGCCAGGTTCGTCCTTGAGCTGGTCGATGGCCGCCAAACCGGTGACCACCACCTCGCGGGCCTCTTCAAGGAACACGTCCAGCAGTTCGTCCTCGATCTCCAGCGGACGGGCTACCGGCGAAGGCAAGGCAGCGGGGGCAGCGGCCTGCGGCGCCAGCGCCGGAGCTTCTGCAGCAGGCAGTGCGTCAAAAGAAATCTCAGGCGCCAGCGCGGTCGGCTCTTCTTGCGCAGGTTCGGCTGCAGGCGCGAAATCTGGAAGTGGCGCGAAATCAGTGGGTTCGCTGACGGGTTCGGGTACCGGGAAACGGGGCAGAACGTCGGGCAGCGGAATGCCGGCACGCTCGTCCAGCTTGGCCGGGGTTTCCTCAACGGCATCTGAGGCGCGTGAACGCGTCTTGCCCATCAGAATGCGCAGTTCGCCAAGCTCCTCGTCATACACGAACAGCTTGCGCGCCATGGTGCGCTGATAACTGAGCATGTCGATGAGGAAACCCAGGGCGCCCAGGCTGTTACCAAGCTTCTCAAAGACGCTCTGGCGCTGGTCTTCTGGGACCTCATTGATCAGCAGGCGCTCCACCGTGTCGCGCATACGCACAACGGCCAAAGACGCTTGGTCCAGCCCCAACACGGACAGCACGCCGCGCATTTGCGCCAGGTGGCCCGGCACCGTGGCGAGCACAGCCGTGTCATTGGTGTTGCGGAAATACTGGTCCAGAGACTTTTCAACCTCGCCCAACGTGGAGCGCAACTCATCGACCACGCTGCCCATGGTCTGGTTGTCGCTGACACGGCGGTACAGCTCTTCCATCCACTGTTCCAACGGCTCTGGCTCGGCGCCAGCGCCAACCGCATCCAGACGTTCCGCCAGACGTGTGGCGCGGGCTTCCATTTGGTCGTCTGCTGCGTCCAGTTCTTCGAACGCTGCCTGCAAGTACAGAACAGAAGTTGCAACCTCCATGGCCAATGCAGCCGAAGGCGGTTCGCCAGAGCGCGTGGTGGCATCCAACGCGCGGGTCAGGGCCTGCGCAAGGCTCTCGCTGCCGGGATGCAGCTTGCGCAGTGAGTCGCACACCAGGCTGAACTGGTCTGCTGCGGGTTTGAGCTTGTTGCGGTCACCGCCCGCCAGCGCAGACCAGGTTTCGGTGGCAGCTGCAATGCGTTTACGGGCCTGCAACAGCATCGCCGGGTCAAACCGGCCGAAACGGGCCGTTTCGTAGTCCACCGGCTTGAAGCGGTCCAGCGCAAACGCTTGGCGCACGGCCAGCAGAGACGGCAACTCAGGCTGTGCGGGGTCTGAGGGCTTGGCCTGCGAGCAGAAGAACAGCAGATCCTGCACCAGGCGGTCTGCAATGGTGGGGTCACCCTTGGCCAGAGTGGCGTACTGCATCAGCACGCGCGAAGCCACCCGTTTGACGTAGACGTCCGGCGGCAAAAGGCCAGAGCCAAACGCCTCGAAAAAGCCAGCACAGATTTTCCAGAACGCGCGGGATTGGCGGTCTGAATGGGCAGCGACAAAACCAAGACACGTATCGCGCAAACTCAGGGCGGCTTTGAGATCGCCGGTCTTGACGATTCTCAGGACGGCCGCGTCAAGACGCGCCCGCGCTTCCGGGCCGTAGGGCAGCGGTGGAACCGCCACAGTACCTTCAGGCTCGCGGAAACGACGCTCTACCGGCCAGAGATCAGCCGGGTGGACGCGATCGGCACCCGCCAACGCTTGCGCGTCACGGTACTGAGGGAAGAGCGCCACCGGGGAGGCAGGCTTGCCCGCCAGAACGGTTTCCAGATATTCGATCAGGGCAAAACTGGCACGCTCGATCACCGCAGCTGCATCGTCGCTGCAGGTCTCTGGGCGCTGCACAAACTTCTGCACTGCCGTCTCCATGGACCGCAGCACCAGTGCGGGTGGGCCCATGCCCACCATTTCCAGTGCACCGCAGGCTTGGTGAAGCTGTTGGCGCGCAATCCGCAAAGGGCCTGCATCGAGCGCAGCCAAGTCCGACTCACGGGCGGTTTCTGCGTCACGCACAAAGCGACGCATCGCCTTGACGGCACCGTCCAGCGATTTGCGCAGTTCGTCGAGCACCCACGCCAACGGCCCCAGGTCGTGATCTCCCTGGCTCCCATCCGCGGCCGGTGCGTTGTTGACATCAATAGATGACATGGATTCGTCCCCGGCTGCAAAGAGCCAGCTAGTTGGTGACTACGTGCTGCTGCGTCAGGCGATCTTGAACCGAGACACCGATTGGCGCAGTTCTTCGGCCATGTGCGACAGTTCGCGCACCTGCTGTGCCGTGGAGCGCGTACCTTCACCGGTCTGCTCGGTCACCGCAAAAATGTGCTGGATGTTGTCGGCCACTTCGTTGGCCAGAACGGCTTCACGGGATGTGGAGGAGGAGATCTGTTCGATCAGCTCGGCGAGGCGACGGGACACGCGGTCGATTTCCGTCAGGGCGGTACCAGCGGAGTCGGAGAGGCGAGCCCCTTCCACCACACCCTGCGTGGAGCGTTCCATAGCGGCCACGGCATCCTGGGTGTCGGTCTGAATGGCCTTCACGAGTGCCGAGATCTGGCGCGTCGCATCGGCGGAACGTTCAGCCAGACGCTGCACTTCTTCCGCCACCACCGAGAAGCCGCGACCGGCTTCACCGGCGGACGCCGCCTGAATGGCAGCGTTCAGAGCCAGCACGTTCGTTTGCTCGGTAATGTCGGAAATCAGTTCGGTGATTTCACCGATCTCCTGCGACGATTCACCCAGGCGCTTGATGCGCTTGGAGGTATCCTGGATCTGGTCGCGGATGGAGTTCATACCGCCGATGGCGTTCTGCACAGCCTGCAGGCCGGAGTCAGCGGCTTGCAGCGATTGGCGGGCCACCGTGGCGGACTCTTGCGCTTGTGTGGACACTTCGTTGATTCGGGTCGCCATGTCCAGAACAGAGCGGCCAGTTTCGCGAATTTCTCGCAGCTGCTCGGTCGATGCGGCGAGCAGTTCGGTGGAGGTGCTGTCCACTTGGGCCGTCGTCTGTGCCACGCGGGTCGCCGTGTTCTGCACGCTGCCCACCAGTTGGCGCAGCTCTTCCACCGTGTAGTTCACCGAGTCAGCGATGGCGCCGGTGATGTCTTCGGTCACGGTGGCTTCCTGAGTCAAGTCACCTTCAGCAACCGACTGCAGTTCGTTCATCAATCGCAAAATAGCGGCCTGGTTGGCGTCGTTGACGCGCTTGGCTTCCTGCTCCTGGCGCTTGGCGTCGCGTTGCTGCATTTCAGCGTTGGCTTGGCGACCACGGCTGTCCAGCAGCTGGACGCGCGAAATACCGATACCGCAAAGCACCACGAACAAACCAGCCAGTGCGAGTGCAGCCACCTGCCCGCCGCCAAGACCCGTCTGGGCCGACAGCTTGGATTGGAGGCCTTCAAGTTGACGGCGCAGCGGCTCGCTGTCGGCAATGATCGCGGACTGCGCTTCGCGGGCGGAAACCAAGCCCTGCAGGTTGCCCAGAATCGCACTGGCCTGGGTGCGGGTCTGCTCGTAGAGCTTGATCAGCGCATCCAGTTGCTCGCGGGTTTGCGCGTCCTTCGTCGGCGCCAGGCGCAGTTCGGGGCTGCCGTCCAGCAGGCCCTGGGCGATTTCCTTGAAGGAGTTCAAATCCTTGCCCAGCAGGAACACGGCCTCAGGGCTCACGCCTTCCATGGTCTGGAATTCATTGGCGGATTTGCCAATACGCTGGGTCAACATCACCAGCTGTCCCGCGGCAGAAATCTCGGCAGCTGGCGCGTTTTGCTGGAGCTTGAGCGACGAAACCGTTTCGGCAATTTCGAGCAGATCCGACGACTGGCGGTTGATGGTGCGCAGAGCGTCACCCACTTGGGTCAGAATTTTTTGCTGGCCCATCACCACGCTGGCATTGCGTTCAGCGCGCTCCATCAAAGGATTCACGGCCTCCAGGTCTGGCTTGTAGGGCTCACCCAGCGAATCCACACCCAGCTCACCGTCGCCCGTGTTCAGTGCGCGCACGTTGCGCGCCAGCACACCAGAGCTTTCAACCACGTCGGGGAAGGCTTGCGGGCTGCCCACCAAAGCCTGCGACACCGACTTGGCCAGACGCTGCGACTGCATCAGCGACTGCCCGGTGGCCGCAAGTTGTTGGGCGGAGCGGTCTGCCTGTTGCAGCACCCAGAACGCAATGACTGCCAGCACCAGCACGCCCACGCCCAGCAGGGCCAGCAGGCGCCGCTGGTGGGCTGCAGCCGTTGCACGGCCCAGCAATGGCAAAGAAATCAGATCCTCTTCCGCTTCCGGAGAAGACAGCTCTGGCGAATAGCCGTCTGCGTCGCCCTGCACACTGTTCAGGGCTTCGGACGAATATCCCTCGGTAAGCTGGCCTGCATCCAGGGGCCCAGTGCCCATGAGATCGCGTCCGTCATCGGCCTTGCCGGCATCCGACTCGGCGGGTTTCCGGTTGAACATTTTTCCAAATTGATTGACGACGGACATGGTGCAGCCTTACAGAAAAACTCAAGCACTAATGCTCAGGAAAGCGGGATGTTGGGACAGGATCTGCAAGTTCAGCTCCTGCCAGCGGGTGCCACTGGAGTCGATATAGGTGGTGCCAAAGTACCCTGGAGAGTCTTCAGCGGGCGGCTCGGACGTGACGAATGCATCCGTGCCGCGCAGCCCCGACAGGCGGTCCACCAACAATGCGGCATTCACCTCCAGTGCAGCATTGAAAGACAGCAGGCTGGATTCGGCCAACGCTTGATCGGAGCGCGGGGCCGTGGCCCCCATCAGGCCCGCCAGGTCAACCACGCCAACCAAGCCACCGCGCAGGTTGGCAACGCCAAGGAACCAGCTTTGGGTATAGGGCACGGCCTGCACGGATACCCACGGGAAAATCTCCCCGGACTGGCCGAGCGGCAGCAAATAGAAATTCCCGGCCGACTCCACGGCCAGCCAGGACGAAACAGACGTACCCTCGGTCCTTGCAGCCTGCAAACGGCTGGCAAGTCGGGTCTGGAGCTCTCGAAGGGCTTCGCGGTTGGCCATGAGCGCGCCGCAGCCTCAGTTCAGAGCGTCGATTTTGGCTTGCAGCTCAGCAGGATCCACGGGCTTGGTGATGTAGCCGCGCGCACCCTGACGCATTCCCCAAACCCGGTCAGTTTCCTGGTTTTTGCTGGTGCACATGATGATGGGCACATCGGCATACAGAGGGTCGCGGGTAATGGCACGGGTCAGCTGAAACCCGTTCTGGCCGGGCATGACCACGTCCATCAAAATCAGGTCGGGCTTTTCTTCGGCAAGACGGCGAAATGCTTCGTCGGCATTTTCAGCAGTGCGCACTTGCATGCCTTTTTTCTGAAGCAGGTCGGTCAAAAACATCAACTCGGTCTTCGAGTCATCGACGACCAGTACTTTCTGGATAGGCATTACATCGCTCCTTGTTGGGCATTGCCAAACTGCTGCACGGCTTGCAACAGCTGGTCTTTGGTAAACGGTTTGGTGAGATATTCCTGGCAGCCGACCATACGCCCGCGCGCTTTGTCGAAAACACCGTCTTTGGAAGACAGCATCACCACTGGAGTATCTGCAAAACGGGCATTGCGCTTAATAATGGCGCAGGTTTGGTACCCGTCGAGCTTGGGCATGAGAATGTCGCAGAAAATCAGCTGGGGCTGGTAATCATTGACCTTGGCCAAAGCATCAAAGCCGTCGTCGGCCAACAAGACTTCGTGCCCCCCCTGCTTGAGAAAAATCTCGGCGCTTCGACGGATGGTGTTGCTGTCATCCACCACGAGCACTTTGAAAGATGCGCCTGTTGTAGTCAATTGTCACTGCTCCCGATGGGAAAATAAACAACGCAGCCAAGCTGCGTCTCAAATCTGAACCATCTCGAAATCATCCTTGCGGGCACCACATTCCGGACAGGTCCAATTCATGGGAACCTGGTCCCACGGAGTGTTGGGTGGAATGCCGTGCTCAGGTGAACCCTGAGCTTCGTCATATATCCAACCGCAAATCAAGCACATCCAGGTTTTAGAGTCGATCACAGCTTAAAGGGCCTTCACATAGAATGCAACGATTGTATCTAGTCATCTCAGCGGCCTGCAGCTTCTGTGCCACCCCTCCAGCAGGATCCGGTCAATGACCCACAAAGCATCTCCCCCCCCCTCGGAAATCATAGACATTGACGATGACAGCGCGGAGGACGCGACCCCTGCCTGCGTTCTCGTATTCAATGCCAGCGACCCGAGCGGCGCTGGCGGTCTGACCGCAGATATCACCACCATCGCATCCGTCGGCGGGCACCCGATCGCCGTTGTGACCGGTGCCTACGCCCGCGATACGGCCGAGATTTTTGACCATTTCAGCTTTGACGACGAAGCGGTGGCAGAACAAGCCCGCGCGGTTCTGGAGGACCTACCGGTGCAAGCCATCAAGATCGGTTTCGTGGGCAGTCCGGAGAACATCAGCACCATCGCCGAGATAACGACAGACTATGACGAAGTTCCAGTGATAGCCTACATGCCCAACCTCTCCTGGTGGCGTGAAGAACTGATCGACGAGTACCTGGACGCCTTCCGCGAGCTGTTGTTACCGCAGACGTCCGTGTTGGTTGGAAACCACAGCACCTTGTGGCGCTGGTTGCTGCCAGAGTGGTCCAGCGACCGCAGCCCCACGGCCCGCGACATCGCCCGCGCCGCGTCCGAGATGGGTGTGCCCTACACCCTGGTGACCGGCATTCCTCTGCCCGAGCAATTTGTAGAAAACGTGCTTGCTTCCCCCCAGGCGGTGCTGGGCAGCGGCAAGTTTGAACTGTTTGATGCCACATTCTCAGGAGCAGGCGACACCCTGTCGGCCGCCCTGACCTCCCTGGTGGCTGCAGGCAATGACTTGGGTGAAGCGACCAGTGAAGCGCTGGGCTACCTCGACCGGTGCCTGGACGCCGGTTTTCGCCCGGGCATGGGGCACATCGTGCCCGACCGCATGTTCTGGGCGCTGCCCGAAGACGATGAAGCTGCAGACGACGACGAACCTGCCATCGACGAAGCCCAGGCCCTCGAAGGTTTTGTAATGCCACCTCATGACACCAAGCACTGACCTCAACATCCCCCTGTTCGAACGCGCCAAAGCGCTCATCCCCGGCGGCGTGAACTCGCCCGTGCGGGCCTTCAAGGCCGTGGGCGGCACGCCGCGCTTCGTCAAACGCGCGCAAGGCGCGTACTTCTGGGACGCCAACGACCAGCGGTTCATCGACTACATCGGCTCCTGGGGTCCCATGATTCTGGGCCATGGTCACCCCGCTGTGCTGGAGGCCGTGCAAAAGGCCGCCCTTGAAGGCTTCAGCTTTGGCGCTCCCACCGAGCGCGAGGTCGAGCTGGCCGAGGAAATCTTGAGCCTCGTGCCGTCGATGGAGATGATCCGCCTGGTCAGCTCCGGCACCGAGGCCGGCATGAGCGCCATCCGCCTGGCCCGTGGCGCCACGGGGCGCAGCAAGTTCATCAAGTTCGAGGGCTGCTACCACGGCCATGCGGACTCGCTGCTGGTCAAGGCCGGATCGGGCCTTGCCACCTTTGGCAACGCCACCAGCGCGGGCGTGCCGCCTGAGGTGGTGCAGCACACCATCGTGCTCGAATACAACAACATTGCGCAGCTGGAAGAAGCCTTTGCCCTGCACGGCAGGGAACTGGCCTGCGTGATGATCGAACCCATCGCGGGCAACATGAACCTGGTGCGTGCCAGCGTCCCTTTCATGCGGCGCTGCCGCGAGCTGTGCACCGAATACGGCGCGCTGCTGGTGCTCGACGAGGTGATGACGGGCTTCCGCGTGGCCCTGAGCAGTGCGCAAAGCGTCTATGCGAAGAGCATTCCCGGATTCAAGCCCGACATTACCGTGCTGGGCAAGGTGATCGGCGGCGGCATGCCGCTGGCGGCATTCGGCGGGCCCCGCGCCATCATGGAACACTTGGCCCCGCTGGGCGCGGTGTACCAGGCAGGCACACTCTCGGGCAACCCCGTGGCCACGGCCTGTGGCCTTACCACGCTGCGCGAGATCAAGAGGCCTGGATTCTTCGAGACGCTTTCGGCCACCACGCGCTCGCTGGTAGACGGACTGGCCGCCGCAGCCGCATCCGAAGGCGTGCCGTTCAGCGCGGATTGCGAAGGCGGCATGTTCGGTTTCTTCCTGCTGCCCGAACTGCCGCAGAACTACGCACAAGTGCTCAAGACCGACAGCGCGCGCTTCAACCAGCTGTTCCACGGCCTGCTGGACCGGGGCATCTACATCGCCCCCGCCTTGTACGAGGCCGGCTTTGTGAGCGCGGCCCACACGGCCGACGACATTGCCGCCACGCTAGAGGCCGCACGCGAAGTCTTCAAGACACTACAAAAATAGTAGCTACCGGCGCTTGATGGACAAGCGCCAGCAGCTGATTTTCTTCAAAATTGCCACTCCGACGGGGGCGCACACCTCAGAGCAGCCCCCGCAGTTCCCGTGCTGCCTCCTGCAGCAGCGGCAGCATGTCGCGCTGCAGGCTGCCTTCGTCGATCTGCTTGGGTGACGCCACCACATTGAGCGCCGCCACGGTGTGGCCCTGCAGGTTGCGCAGCGGCACAGCCAGGGCGTGCACGCCCAACTCGTGTTCTTCAACCGCCAGGCAGTAGTCATCGCGCCGCGCCTGGGCAATCGCCTGCCGCAGCGGGCCGACCTGCGTGATGGTCTGGGGCGTGAGGCGCTGCAGCGTGCGCCCCTTGAGCCAAGCGGTCAACTCTGCCGGTGGCAGCGCCGCCAGCAACACCCGCCCTGTGGACGTAGGGTGCGCCGGGAGCCGCGCCCCCAAATGCAGGCCATAGGCCAGCACGCGCGATGGCGCCCCGTACACGCCGCTGCGCGCCACGATCACCACCTCATCGCCATCCAGCACCACAGCCGAGAACGACTGCTGCGTCTGCGCGGCCAGCCGATTCAGCGTGGGCTGCAGCACGCGCGGCAGGCGCGCGGACGCCAGATAACTGCCTGAAAACCGCAGCACCTTGGGTGCCAGCCAGAAGTAGCTGCCGTCCGTTTCCAGATACCCCAGGTGAGCCAGCGTGAGCAGATGCCGCCGTGCGGCCGCCCGGGTGAGCCCCGTGCGTTGCGCCGCCAGTGTGGCATTCAGGCGCTGGCGCTCAGTGTCAAAACTCTCCAGCACCGCCAAGCCCTTGGCCATGCCTTCGATGAAATCTGCCTTGGCGATAGGAACGGAGGTCATTGGCGGTCGGGAGAAAAATGCGGAAGGGAACGCATCGCAGGGGACAGCAACCCGGACTGCTCCCGCGATCACTGCGCGATCATCGCACAAGCACTGCGCCATTCGCACGCAATCGAAATGCAGGCCTCGGTGATTGATCCGCATCAACCTACGCTTGACCGACATCAAAACCACCGAGGCGGCAGCGGGCCGCGATCGCTCTGAGCGGCCGCACTACAGCGCCCGACCACCCGGTGGTCCCGACCCGCTTTTCTTGACCTTCCATCGTTTTCGTGAGGTGTTTGCCATGCGTACCCAAGTTGCCATCATCGGTGCAGGCCCCGCCGGCCTGCTGCTCGGCCAGTTGCTCTACAAGTCCGGCATTGACGCCGTCATCATCGAACAGCGCAGCCCCGACTACGTGCTGGGCCGCATCCGCGCCGGTGTACTGGAGCAGGTCAGCATGGACCTGCTGGACAAGGCAGGCGTTGGCGCCCGCGCCCAAGCCGAGGGCCTGCCGCACGACGGCATCGAGCTGCTGTTCAAGGGTGCGCGCCACCGCATCAACCTGCATGAGCTCACGGGCGGCAGCCGCGTCACGGTGTACGGCCAGACCGAAGTGACCCGCGACCTCATGGATGCGCGCAATGCCGCGGACCTCACCACCGTGTACGACGCACAGAACGTGCAAGTGCACGACTTTGGCGGCCAGCACCCGCGCGTGACGTACCAGAAGGACGGCCAGACCCACGAGCTGGCCTGCGACTTCATCGCAGGCTGCGACGGCTACCACGGCGTGTGCCGCGCCAGCGCCCCTGCCGACCTGCTCGAGACCTATGAGCGCGTGTACCCCTTTGGTTGGCTGGGTGTGCTGGCCGACGTGCCGCCCGTGTCGCACGAACTCATCTACGCCAACACCGAGCGCGGTTTTGCACTGTGCAGCATGCGCAGCGCCACGCGCAGCCGCTACTACGTGCAGGTGCCCGACACGGACAAGGTCGAGAACTGGACCATCGACAAGTTCTGGGCAGAACTGGGCCACCGCCTGGACCCCGAGGCCCGCGCCAACCTCGTGACCGGCCCTGCGCTGGAGATGAGCATTGCGCCGCTGCGCAGCTTTGTGGCCGAACCCATGCGGTTTGGCCGCATGTTCCTGGCCGGTGATGCGGCCCACATCGTGCCCCCCACCGGCGCCAAGGGCCTGAACCTGGCAGCCAGCGACGTGGGCTTCCTGTGGACCGCGCTCACGGAGTTCTACAAAGAGAAATCTTCGGCCGGCATTGACACCTACTCCGACCGCTGCCTGCGCCGCGTGTGGCGCGCCGAGCGCTTTTCGTGGTGGTTCACCTCGCTGATGCACCGCTTTCCAGAAACGGGCGAGTTCGGCCAGAAGATCCAGGAGGCGGAGCTGGACTACCTGGTGAACTCGCGGGCTGCGTCGGTGTCCCTGGCTGAGAACTATGTCGGGCTGCCGATGAACTTCGGCGCCTGAGGAGCACGCTCGCACACTAGGCAACCAAACGCCAGGCATAAAAAAAGCGGCTTCTACGGAAGCCGCTTTTGTTGAGTCCCGCCTCCGACGGGATCAATGACGGAAGTGGCGCACACCGGTGAACACCATGGCCACGCCGCGCTCGTTCGCTGCGTCGATCACTTCGTTGTCACGCATGGAGCCACCGGGCTGGGCCACGCAAGTCGCGCCGGCATCCACCACCACATCAAGGCCGTCGCGGAAGGGGAAGAAGGCGTCGCTGGCCACCACCGTGCCTTGCAAGGTCAGGCCTGCGTGGCCCGCCTTGATGCTGGCAATGCGGGCCGAGTCCAGGCGGCTCATTTGGCCTGCGCCCACGCCCATGGTCATGCCGCCCTTGCAGAAGACGATGGCATTGCTCTTGACATACTTGGCGACCTTCCAGGCGAACAGCAGGTCTTCCATTTCTTCCAGCGTAGGTTGCTTCTTCGTCACCACCTTGAGGTCGATGAGCGACAGCTCGTGGTTGTCAGCGGTCTGCAGCAGCAGGCCCGAGCCGATGCGCTTGGCGTCCATGGCGTTGCGGCCGCGCTCCCAGTCGGTCTTGCCCCAGTGTGTTGGCAACGCTATCTTGAGCAGGCGCACATTGGCCTTGGCCTTGAAGATTTCCAGCGCCTCGGCCGTGAAGTCGGGGGCCATCAGCACTTCGACAAACTGTTTGCTGACCTGTGCAGCGGCCTGGCCGTCCACCACGCGGTTGAAGGCGATGATGCCGCCGAAAGCGCTGGTGGGGTCGGTCTGGAAGGCCTTGCTGTAGGCGCTCAGCGCGTCCAGGCCCACAGCCACGCCGCAGGGGTTGGCGTGCTTGACGATCACGCAGGCGGCGGCGTCAAAGCTCTTCACGCATTCCCACGCCGCGTCGGCATCGGCGATGTTGTTGTAAGAGAGTTCCTTGCCCTGCAGTTGCTCGCCCGTAACGATGGAGCCGGGCGCAGGGTACAGGTCGCGGTACAGCGCGGCCTGCTGGTGGCTGTTTTCGCCGTAGCGCAGGTCCTGCACCTTGGTGAAGATGCCGTTGCTCTGGCCGGGGAACTGGGTGCGCGTGGGCACGTAGGTTTCCGACAGCTTGTCTTCTTCGAACGTGACGGACGAGAGGTAGTCGCTGATCGCGCCATCGTACTGGGCGATGCGGTTGAACGCCGCCACCGACAGCGCAAAGCGCAGCTTGTCGCTGATCTTGCCACCGGCCTTCAGCTCGGCCAGCACGGCGTCGTACTGGTCGGCCGAGGTGATCACGCCCACGTCCTTCCAGTTCTTGGCAGCGCTGCGC
>PJUL01000698.1_pt1 | contig 20563 bp, 9 predicted proteins | sample 1512221 | NCBI WGS metagenome assembly PJUL01 (sample SAMN08177667, study PRJNA422409) | Feces metagenome, whole genome shotgun sequencing project.
AAAACCGACGCACCGCCTAACCCCTTATTTCTAAGGGCGGCCCGTGCGCCTTGCTTTTGCTGACCAACCAAGCGTTCCAGTGAGGAACACCCCGTCGGTGGAGGGCGCCATCTATGCTTCGAATCGCGACCCGTCAATAGGCTTCGACGAATTATTCTTCGCGGTCGAGCCTGTGCGCTCGAGCGAGCCTGCCCAAAGGAGCTGCAGGCTCGCCGCTAGCAGCCAGCCTGTCTTCAGGCGGGCACTGCGAAATGCAGACGTTACCCGGTTAGCGCCCCCCGGGGACACCGCCTGGACGCCGGAGCGTTGGACAGTATCAGAACATCTTACATGCGCTGCATTTGGCTCTTGCGCCACAGGAGGGGGGAAACCCCGGCGAATTTGCGGAACACCCGGCTGAGATGACCCGAATCGGCAAAGCCGCAGCACAAGGCGATATCGGCAATCGGCTTGCGACTCTCCCCGAGCATTCCTTTCGCGCGCTCGATCCGGCGGCTTAGCAACCATTGATGCGGTGGCATGCCGATTGACTGGCGGAATGCCCGCGAGAAGTGCGCGCGCGAAAGGCCGCACTCTCTGGCGAGGATATCCAGCGAAATATCGCCATCCAGCGATTCCTCGATGAGTTCCTTCGCCCGGCGCGCCTGCCAGCCGGCAAGGCCTCCCTTTGATACGCGGGGCTTCGCGGAGGTGGCGCCATATCGAGCGGCGAGATGGCCGCACAGTGCCCATCCGACATGCTCCATGAACAGCCGGTTCGCTTCGTGCGGACGTTCGAGAACCGCCCCCATCGAAAGCGCGAGACCATAGAGTTGCTGGTCGTCTTTTGGTTCTCCCGGAACGGAGTCCAAGGTGTCGATGTCTACAGGCTTTTCGCCCGTCAAAGCCAAACCCAAGGCGCGACGATCAATATGAAAATTGATGCAGTCGAAGGACGTCCGCAAATTTGCCCGCCAGTTCCGACGGTAGTCGAAAAAGACGGTCTGGCCGCTCCCCTGTCGATCAAAGGCGAGCTTGCGGCCTTCCAGATAGATGTCTCCGCCATAGTCACGCAACTGCGTGTTGATCAGGAAAGCGTCCTCCATCAGGTGCGGGTCGGTCATGCCGATACCTCCGCTGCTCGAACGCAGCCGCACGGCGCCGATCGGATAATCGCCCGGACCGTCAAAGGCCACGGATGTCGCATCCTGGACGCGGAGGTAATTCTGGGAGCGATTGGTAGCCATGCCCGGTGTAGGCCTGTTCTGTTGCCATTGGTGTTGAGGTGGGGGATGCCCGCCTCCGTTGGAGATATCTGCGCGTTTGCCGCAGCGCATACCCCCATTTCGGGGGTATTTTATGCTCACCTGGCGTCCCGCAGGGGCCAGGTGCTCCACTCCATTTTGGGGCTAATGCTTCGGGATTGTTACCATATAGCGGCAAATCAGCGTCCTGAACGCCACTGGTTTTTTGCTAACCCCGCCTGACCGGCGACACCCGCCACTTTCAGCGCCCGAACCTGGCACGGGCGCGTATCCGGATCGGCGTTCGCGATCGGCGCACCTCAGAATGCCCGCTTCCGGCATGAACACTGCGATCGGCCTTTACCCAACCAGCCCGGGGCTCGGCCCTACATCGGTCTGGTTGGGCCGTTTCTGCATCTTCGGGATATCTGCGAGCAAGGAGCGGCCATCAGGCGCCCCTGCTCGCATAATCCTCAGGGCCTGACTCTACAGGATGCTGCCGTCGTGCACGGTTTTGAACAGCTCGGCATTCTTGCTGTAGTCGACGTTCACGCCAATGAGCACCGGCCCCGGCCGGTCGAAGGCCGTTCGCAGTGCAGGCGCCAGTTCGTCCGGGCCGCCAACCTGGATACCCGACGCACCAAAGGCCTCGGCATATTTCACGATGTCGACGGGCCCGAGATCGGTCCCGGAAGGCCGGCCGTATTTCAGCTCCTCCTGTGCGGCGACCATGTTGTAGCTGCCGTCGATCCAGACCATGTGAACGAGATTGGACTTGAGACGGACCGCAGTCTCCAGTTCCATCCCGGAAAACAGGAAGCCGCCATCGCCGGATACCGACAGCACCTTTTCCGCCGGGCGGACGATGCTTGCCGCAATCGCCCAGGGGAGCGCCACGCCAAGCGTCTGCTGCCCGTTCGAGATCAGCACCTGGCGCGCACGAAAGCTGGTGAGATAGCGGCAGAGATAGAGGCTGAACGAGCCCATGTCCGAGCAGAGCGTCACGTCCGGCGTCAGCATCTTCTGCAACTCGGCGATGATCCGCAGGGGATGGACCGGGTCACCGCCCTGCAACCCCGCTTGCGCGATCAGGTGCGCCCGATCCGCCGCGATCTGGTCGAGCAATCCCCTGGACTGGTCGGTCAGGCCGGTGCGCGTAAGCCGGGCGGTAAGCTGGCCCAGGCTCTCCTCGATGCTGCCGATGATCTCGACGACGGGGTTATAGTCATTCTCGATATTGGCCGGCACTACGTCGATATGGACGATCGGGCGGTCTGAACCGCGGTTCCAGATCGATGGCCAATATTCCACCGCGTCATATCCGATTGTCAGGACGACGTCCGCCGACTCCAGCAACCGATCGGCGGGCTGGTTGTCGATCTGTCCGACACGGCCGCCAAACGCCGAGAATTCCTGTTCCGAAAGCGCACCAGCCGCCTGGAAGGTGCCAACCACCGGAAGGATGGTCCGACCCAGCAGCGCACGGATGGCCTTGGCAGCATTGGGCTTGCTGGCCATCAGTCCCAGCAGCACAACGGGATTCTTCGCCGCATTCAATATCCGGGCGGCTTCGGCCAGCGCAGGCCCCGAACCGGGTCCCTGACCCGTGATCCCGCGCAGCTGGATCGGTTTGCACGCGGCGGCGCCCGCCATGATGTCCAGCGGCAGGCCGACAAAGGCCGCACCGGGGCGATCGCTCTCCGCCGCGCGAAAAGCCGCGGACAGGACTTCGGCGGTCGCGACAGGTGAATCCACCTCTGCCGAATATTTGGTCACCGGCTTCATCATCTCGACCGCGTCGAGCGTCTGGTGCCGGGCCTTCAATCGATCGGCAACCGCGACAGAGCCGCCCAGGGCCAGTATCGGGTCACCTTCGGAATTGGCGGTGGCCAGCCCCGTCGCGAGGTTCGACACACCGGGACCCGATGTGGCGATCGCAACCCCGGCCTTGCCCGTCATCCGGCCGATACCGCCGGCAATGAAGGCAGCGTTCTGCTCATGGCGACAAACGACCGTTTCGATGCTCGAATCGACAAGCCGGTTGAAGACCGCATCGATCTTCGCGCCCGGCACGCCAAACACGTGGGTGGTTCCGCGTTGCTCCAGCGTCTCAACCACGACGTCGGCGCCACGGAGCGGGGAATTCTGGGTATCCGTCATTGGGATTATCCGTTTTTCAGGGAAGAAGGGAGGGGAGCATCGCCTTCGGCGGCAGCGATCTTCTGCGCGATATCGGGCCCATCCAGATCCGCGTTGAGGAAGGCATCGGTTGCCGGAAGCTCGATATGGACGTCATGGATCGTGCAGAGCTGCGCCGTGGCAGCCTCGATCTCGAAATCGAGCACATGGCCACCGGCGCTGCGATCCGCGGTCAGGAAATGAAGATGGAAGCCGGGCACGCCGAGTACGCCGGCATAGGCGGGCGTGCGAAAGCCCGCGATAGTGCCCTCGACATCGCTCAGGACCGTTTCCTTCTGGCCCTTGGCGGCATCCTGCAATGGCTGGAATGGGCGGTGCTGCTCTCGCACGGTACGGGTCGACACGCGCTTGAAGCGGCCATCGATGCGTATGGCGGTGAAAAGATTGTCCTGCGTTTCTTCGGTCAGGCGTGCGAGCGTGGCAGCCTTGCCCAGGTCGCTCAGGGCAAGACGGCTATCCGGCATGAAGAACGTCAGAACGGCAAAAGGGGTCTTCTGGTCGTCGGCCACCCGACGTGCGGAACCGTCGGAACGAAGCTGGTAGAAAATGCCGTCGAACCCAACCATCTCTCCATCGAGATCATTGAAGGTACCCAGGCCGAAATCGCCGTGGCGGTGCAATTCGCCATAGCTCGCCTGCCCCTCGTACACGCCGTCGACCAATGCAGACATCAGGGATGTCTGATAAAGAACAGCTCCATTTTTATCTTTTGCTCTCTTGCCAATAATCGCCCCGGAGGAGATCATATCAATGGCGCTTGAAAATGATTCTTCCATTGGCTTTCCTCAAAATCACCGCAGCACCATTTTCACCACGGCTCATGAGGATTTAAAGAACTCCATAATTTTATGAATAATACTTAGGTTGAACCTGCCGAGGCTGATCGAAAATCATCTCGATCCTGAAGAAGACGCTGCCGTTGGCGGAGCACAAGCGGACAGGCCGTCCCTCACACTGACTTGGCGCGAGGAACCGTGAATTCGAAGAAGGTGCCACCGGCGGCCGCAGCGCCTGCGCTGAGCTCCCCGCCATGCGCCTCGACGATCGATTTGCAGATCGCCAGCCCCATGCCCATTCCCTTCGACTTGGTAGAGAATAGCGGCGTGAAGATTTTTTCCAGCGCCTCCTTGGGTATCCCGCAGCCCCTGTCCTCGACGCGCGTCAGCAACTGCCCGCCCCGCTCGACGCTGGAGATGACCAGCAAGCGCTGATCGACAGCCGTGCCCTCCATGGCATCGATGGCGTTGTTGACCAGATTGAGCACGAGTTGCTGGAGTTGGACCCGATCGCCCGACACCAGACTTTCAAGATCCGACACGGCAGCCTCCACGCGCACCTGACGAATCTCGATCTCAGGCTGGGTCAGCTCGAGTACGTCCCGGATGACTGCATTGAGGTCGAGAGGCTCGCGCTGGAGATTGTCCTGTTTGGCAAGCGAGCGTAGCGCCGCAACGATTTCCGAGGCGCGTCGCCCGGCCAGCCGAATATCGTCGAGATTCTGGAGTGCTTCGCCGACATTCGGCTCGGCACGCTTCAGCCAACGCGTCCCCGCGGATGCATAGGAAACGATTGCGGACAGCGGCTGGTTGATTTCGTGGGAAATCGATGCAGCCAGGCCTCCCATAGTCGCGAGATGCGACGTTTGGGCCAGCTCGGCACGCGCTGCGCGCAACGCGCTCTCTGCATGGGCACGGCGTTCGAAATTCTCATAGGTGGTCGCGTGCCACTGCGCACGCTCCAGGCAGATCGCGGACTGCACGGACAACAGTCGCAGAATCGGAAGCCGGCGAAGCCTTCGGTTGAACCGTTCCGGATTTGCTTCGAGATAGGCGACACCCACCACTCGGTCAGCGAACAGCAGCGGCAGCGCCAGGATGGTGCGCATGCCATTGAAAGCAATCGGATCATCCGTCCGGGTCAGCACGTCCTTCAGAAGGGGCTCGGGAGTCCGGATGATCGATGCGAGCAGACCGGGTGGCACACGGTCCGGTGTCGGCATTGCAGTGGCGACCGATATCGAAATCTGGTCGCCCGTCCTGGCACCTTCGGCTTCGATGACCGGGTCACCGTCATGGATGAGGATCAGCTTGCCGCGATCCGCATCGGCATGAGTCATCAACGCGTGCAGCACCTGGACGCGCAGCGCCTTGAGATCGGTCTCGCTGGTGATCTCCTGGATCGCCTGCATGGCCTGCAGAAGGTCATGCACCACCGCGCCGTCCTTATCCGCGGTATCCGGCAGCGGGATGCGTTTTGCCTTGGCGACAGCACCCCATAAACGGAAATCGACCGCGGCCTCATCAAAATAGTGCCTTGCCAGGCCATCCAGGCCGAGTTCCGCGCAGTAGCGCCCCGCCAGATCGCGGGCCAGGCCCCGCTCGTGCACGAACGCCCCTGCCGCCTGGATAGCCAGATCATAGAGGCGAAGCGCCTCCAGCCCGCCACTCCTCAGCCGCTCCATTTCGGCTTCGACAAGCAGGAGTTTGTGCCGGAACATGGGCGGATTGAGCGGCGCCCATTCTGCCAGGCGCTCCCGATGCGGTTGCATTGCCGCGAGCGCCTCCGGCGCCGGCAGATGCCGGGCTGAATTCAGTGCAGCGAACAGCGCATAATAAACGAGATCGATATGCGCAGGCAGCCCCCAGCAAAGCGGCTCCGCCTCCGCAAAAACCTTGGCGGCGCGGTCGAAGTCGTCGAACATGAACGCACCTATTCCGTCATAGAGCCGGACCCAGAAGCGCGTCGACGCCGAGTTGATATCGCCAAGTTCCTCGTAGGGCGCATCCACCGCCCCATTGCGAAGCCGCCGGACAAGCGACAGCTGGGCACCGATCAGAATCTCGATATCGCGGAAGTTGACGCGTCGCGTCAGCTCCAGTCCCCGCTCCGCTTCGGCTTCCACCTGGATCAGCGGACGTCCCATCTGCAGCAGGTCCGACACGAGATGATTGCGGGCAAAGCAGGTCATCGCGACATCGCCTGCGGCATGTCCGGCATCGATCGCGTGATGCACCCGGGCGAGCGCATGCTCGAAGGAATGCGTCCATGGGCTGAGCTGGTCGACCGCAACGAGCGTTGCGGTCCTCTGTCCTTCGAAGCCGTGTCGGTCGATCAACGCGAGCGCCGCCTCGCCATAGGCGAAGCCGTCCTGGAACCGGCCATAGAAATCGGAAATCATCACGCCGTACCACGCCATGCCATTGGCGGAATCCGCAGTGACGCCATGGGTCAGGGTAAGTTCGACGATTTTCGCGAGATGGAGAATCCGCAGATCGTCGCCGGTAAAGATGCAGACGATCAGTTTCGAAAGAAGGGACGTGATCAGCGCGATATCCGGGTCTTCGGCAAGCGGCAGATTGGCGATCTCCGCGTCCGGCCGGTCGCCCATCAGGGCGGAAACCCTGTCGACGACCGCACGACAGGCCTCCCGCGAAGGCGCGCGTTCCAGCGACATCCCCATCAAGGCCAGCCCCGCAAGGGCAGCGCTGATTGCGCCTTCATAATCGGATTGAACGGTCCGAAGCGCGGCTAGCAGCCGATAGGCAGAGGCGCGGTCCCGGTCGCGCAGCTTACGGGTGAGCATCGTAAGGATCGACGTTTCCGCCAACGCCACCTTCCCGCGCAGCAACAGGCTGTCGGACCGGAGATAGGCGATATCGAAGGCAAGTCGGGGATCGGTGGACCACCAGCCATCCTCCGCGATCCGCGCGGCGGCATCGAGATAGAGCGAGGCTTGCTCGGGCGAGGCTGCCAGCCGCGCCTGCTGCGCCGCGTCTCTTAGGACCGCCGCAAAGCGCAGCCTGGAGCCGGGCTTCAGCAATGCGGGCCCATCGCCTCCCACCGCCCGCAGGACATGCCCCGCCAACGCAAAGACCTGCCCGGCGGTCCGATCCTGGCCTTTCACCAGGAGCAACCGCGCGATGCGGGCATGGAGCCCGGGCTGGTGTTCGGTGGGCGTGAGCAACTCTGAGGCTTCCAGCACGCGGTCATGGGCGAAGCCGAGTTCCGCTCCGTTGGACAGGAGCAGACCGACCGACATCAGCTCTTCCGTCAACGATTCGATGCTGGCCGTGTCGCGGCCCACCAGCGATGCGATGAGACCGGCATCGGCATGGCCGCCGAATGCCGCCAGGGATGCCATCACTTCCCGCTGCGCAGGCTCGAGCCGGGCGATGCGTCCGGCAATGAAATCGAGCACATCTCCGCTGCCGGCGAGCCCCTGCAGTCGCGCACCGTCCCAGGCCCACTGCCCGGAACCGGGATCCCGCCACAGAATGGCATCCTCGAGCAAACGGCGCAGGAAATGCTCGATGAAGAACGGGTTGCCCAGAGCCTGCGCATGGATGACGCCGGCAAGCGGCGCCAGGTCCGCCGATTCCTCTTTCAGCACATAGGCGAGCAACTCTTCTGTCGCTCCAAGATCGAGCGGTGCCAGCGATATCTCGCTGTGCCCGATCGCAGCCGAGCGTATCCGCGAAACGAGCCCATCCTCGGCTTCGAGCCGATCGGCGCCCTCCAGCCGGTAAGACCCGACCAGCAATATATTGGCAGGCGGATCGGCGGCGAAGGCCGCGAAAAATGCGAGGCTGGCCGGGTCGCCCCATTGCAGATCGTCGATGAACAGGACCAGCGGCTGCTGCGCACTGGCAAATGCACTGAACGTGCCGAGCAGGGCGCGCTGCAGCCGGGCCTGCGCAAGCGCGGCGGGCAGCTCGGGAAGGATCGGCAGGTCGCCGAAAAGCACCTTCGCCTCATCGACCAGATCGTTGATCAGCCGGCCGCCATTACCGACCGCCTCCCGCAGCCGCGCACGCAGCGCCGCCAACGCTTCGTCGCTCTCGCCCAGGACGCCATCGACCAGAGAAAGCAGCGCCTGCGCGACCGGCGCAAGGATGGCGCCATTCTGGCTATGCTCGCTTTTCCCCTCCGCGAAACGATGCCGCCCGACGCGGATCAGAGACTGGAATCGGCGCACGAGAGCGGACTTGCCGATGCCTGGCGGTCCGGACAGGAACGCGATCTCGGAAACGCCGGTCGAAGACACTCTCGCAAAGGCGTCGGCGAGAATCGCAGATTCCCGAAGGCGTCCAAAAAGCCGGGTAGTTGCACTCGTACCCGACTGACCTCCGGACCACTCCCCCGGGGTCTCGTCGGAGATCGGCGCAAAAGCCGACCGGGCACTCGTATCCACTACTGGTTTCCCTCTGCACGCAGCGCTGGCCCGTCCGGATCTAGACAGACAAAATCACGTATCAAATTTTGATTCAGGTAAGAAAGGCCAACCCCGGCTCCGGCGGCGGAATTCAGCAGAATCGTCCCGGTCGCAGCACAATTGTCCTCTCCGCCATACGATCTCGGACCCGATCAACCCTCCGCGCGGGCAAGGTGAGGCTGAAGGCATTCGGCGAGCGCGGAGATTTCTCGACGGCTCGACGACGCGGGGCGAGATCGGGCCGTCCGGAGATGGACCTATTTGACGTCAATGAAGACGGTGCGACCTTCGAGCCCGTCGTCATCCGGGGACATCGGCATCCCTATTAGTCAGAGTATTTTTGCGCATTGAAGGGCGCGGCCGAAGCCGCGCCCCGCCACTCAGAACTTCAGGCGCAGACCGGCGCGCGCGCCGCCGCCCCGATAGCTCTGACCGAGATGGGCAACGCCTTCGACATAACCCGAGAGAGCGCCGGCGCTGAGCACGCTCATGCCCAGCGTGCCTTCCCCGTACGTGCCCAGCCGCGAATTGGCGATGTGCGCGTCGACACCGCCCGAGCGCAGGACGAGACCAGCCTCGCCCTCGAACTCGTGCACGACATGACCCGAGGCATAGAAGATCGCCATGGACCCTGCGCCCAGCGCAGTCTTCGCGCCGGCGCGCAGCCCCGTCTTGCCGCGCAGGCCAGTCGCCCGATCGAAGTCGAGGACCTGACCGAACGCATGCAGGTCATCGAGGCTGGTGCGCGTCCAGGCGAGGTTCGCCACCGGCTCGACGAACAGCTTGTCGCCGCCCAGCCGGACCCCGGCCTCCGCCGAGGCACCCCAGCTCGAGCCCTGGATCTGGTCGCGATAGCCCAGGCCGACATTGGCGGCCTTCACCCAATAATGATCATATTGGGCGAGCGCCGATGCGAAGAAGCGGCCCGCGCCGATGCTGCCATAGAAGCCGCCGTTCAGCGCGTCGAACGACAGCCGCTCGCCCGATGCCTTGACCCTTGAGCTCATATAGCCCGCGCTTACGCCAAGCGCCGCCCCGCCATCGGCGCCGCTGCGCCGGGCGAGATCGAATCCCAGCTGCCCGCCATAATAGTCCTGGCGGTAGCCGTCTTCGAACGTGGCGCTGCCGCCCCCCGCGAGGCTGCGCGTGCCATCACCATGCCGTGTGTCCACGCCGCCCTGCATCTGGCCCCAGAGGCGGCCAGAGGTGTCGTCGGCCCAGCGTTCGTCACGCACCGAGGTGAGATGCCCGCCCACCGCATCGGCACTCCGCAGCCAGATGTTCTGCGCAGCTTCGGAAGCGCGAGCCAGGCGATAGACCGGCAGGCCCGCCACGCCGGTAAGCCCGAAGGTGCCGGCGGCAGCGTCATAGCGCAGGCCATATTCGATGAACCCGGCCGAACTCGATGCCGGATCGAGCGTGAATGCGTTTGCCGCCGATCCGGCACCGACGGCCACGAGCGTGATGGGCGTGGCAGTCAGCCGCGCGCGACCGGCGTCGACATTGGCCAGCACGATCGCCGTCGAGCCCGTGGCCGCGCCCTGGACGACCAGCGTGTCGGATGCGGAGGCCGCGCCGAACGCCACGTCCAGGCCCAGCCGCGCCCCGGCGCTGCCCTGATAACTGCCGGGCAGGACCAGCTTGTCGCCCGCCTGGCCGTTGCGCAGATCGATCAGGCCGCCCCGATTATCGAAGCGGTCCAGTCCGGCCAGCGTGACGGTCGAGCCGATCTTGGCCTTGCTGCCGGCGGGGGCGAGATTGCCCAGCCGCACCACGCCGGTGTTGACGAACAGATCGTTGCCGCCACCGAAATCGCTGCCGCCGGTTGCCTCGAACACGCCGCTGTTGTTGAACGTGTCGTCATAGTCGCCGAACTTCGCCGCGCCGACCAGCAGGCCGGAATTGTTGATCGTGCCCGTGGATGCGGCGTCGAACGTCTCCGCGAAGTTGACCGTGAACCGGTCGCCGGTGCCGATGATGGTGCCTGCGTTGTTCAGCGTGTTGTGGCCGGCACCGCTCATGACGATCGTGTTGCCGCGGCCGACATAGGCGTCCCCGTCCGACGCGATGTGCTGGCCGCCGCCCGTGACGCTGGCACCGCGCGCGATGTTGATCACCGAGTCGCCGCCGCCGCCGCCGACTTCGATGGCGACATGGTTCGGGGTGGTGATCGCGCCCGTCACCGTCACGCTCGCACCCTGGTCCGTCGCGACGAAGATGCCGCGCCCGGCCGCGGTCACGGTCCCCGCCTTCACGGTGCCGGTGCCGCCGCTCCGCACGGCGATGCCGGCGCTGTCCTTGCCCGAGGCCAGCACGGAACCCGCTTCGACGATGACATTGCCGCCGGCATAGTTGAGCGCCTGGATCGCCGGCGCGTTGTCGCCGCGGGTGATCACCGATGCAGCGGTCACCGTCACGCTCGCTTGCGGGTTCGCGCTACCGCCGCGTCCCTCGCGATCGGCCACCGCGAGGATGCCCGAGGATTCCACCCCGTTGGCCTCGATCGTGCCGGTGGAGGTCACGTTCACGCTGGAGAGGATGCCGATCGCGCGGATCGCCTGGGCATTATCGCCCCTCACCGTGATCTTGCCGCTGTTGACGATGGTGACGCTGCTCGTCTCCGGAAGGCTGGCGATCGCATAGACGCCGTGGCCGAACAGCCCGTCGGTGGTGATCGTGCCGCTGTTCGTCAGCACCATCGGACCGAAGCCGTTGGAGACCATGGCGTAGCTGTTCTGCCCCGTCGTCGCGATCGAGCCGCTATTGACGATCGAGACGCCGCCGCTGGCACCATAGCCATGCACGCCGGCCGAATAGTCGCCGGTCGTGGCGATCTTGCCGGTGGTCGTGATCTCGGCGCGTGTGCCGTTCGCGAAGATGCCGGCCGATTGCAGGCCCGCCGTCGAGACGTCGCCGGCGGAGGCCTGGGCCAGCCCTTGCTTCGAATAGGCATAGAGGCCGATCGAGCCCTCTCCAGTCGTGCTGGTCTTGCCCACCGCCACGGCGGCATCGCCCGTCAGGCTCACGGCGATCACACCATTGCCATGTGCGCCGCTGGTGGCGACCGAGTCGGCCTTGACATCGATCGCGCCCGCCAGAGTCGTCGCCACGATGCCGTCCGCATGCTGACCCAGCGTCGTCACCTGATCGGCGGCGATGCTGATCTTGCCCCCGGACGAGAAGGCCTGGATGCCCGCGGCGTTATCGCCACCGGTTGCCACGGAGCCGGCCCCGATCGCGATATCGCCTTGGCCACTGGTCCCAAGCGCCAGGATGCCAGTCGCGCTTGCGCTCGCGGTGCGGATGTCCCCGGCGGCGATGGTGATCGCGCCGTCGCCTTCCAGCCGGGTCGCCATGATGCCCACGGCACCCTCGCCCTTGGTCGAAACCGCGTTCACGTCGACTGCTATGTCGCCGCCGTGACCGAATAGATTGATCCCGGTGGCACCGGCGCCCTGCGTGGTGATCGCACCCGCACTGGTGACCGTGATGGCGCCGCCCTCCACACCGATGCCGGTCGCGCGATCGCCCTTGGTCGAAACCGTATCGACATCGACCGCGCTGCTGCTGCCCGCCGCCGCCATCGCGGCAACGCCATAGGCGTGATAGCCGGTGGTGCTGATCTGTCCGGCCTTGACCTGGGTCTTAGCGCCTTCGGACTGGTTCCATGCGAAGACGCCGTTGGAATAGTCGCCCAGCGTTGTCACCTTGTCGACGCTGATGCTCAGGTCGGGGGAAACCGGCAGATTCATGCCGTAGAAGGACACCACGACGGCATGGACGCCATCGGCATAGAAGCCGCGGGTCTCGATCGAGCTTTGGTCGATGGATACGGGTCCGTTCACGCCCACGCGGACGCCAGCGCTATAGTCTCCCAGCGTCTGGATCGTCCCCGCGCCCGTGACAATGTTGTTGCCATAGCCCGATCCGGTGACGTCGATCCCGTCAGAGCGATCGCCCGCCGTAACCACGCGTCCGGAATTCGTGACCAACGCCTGCTGATGATTGCGATTGTCGACGTAGATACCCGCGGCTTGAGGTCCGGTCGTCAGGATGTCCCCGGTGAGAGTCACCGTCACGCCGGCCCCTTGCGCAACGATGCCCCTCGATCCGGCTCCAGCGGTTTTCACGTGACCAGCCGTGATGGAAACCGGTCCATAGATGAACGGGGTAGGCTCGCCCGGAGGAGGGACGACATGGTTCGAAGCGAGGATGCCGTACGAAGCGATTCCGCTAGTCTGGACGCTGTCGACCTCGATGTTGATGGTGCCGCTGTTGGCATCCGCGAGAATACCCGTCGCGCCGGCGCCCTGGGTGGAAACGGAGCCTGCGGAAACCGTGACCCCGGCCGTACCGAGCGCCGCGATGCCATAGGCGAAATCACCAAAGGTCTTGACCGAGCCTGAGGTGACTTCGACCGTCCCGCCTTCACCCCGGCTGATGCCAACGATGCCCGCACCGGCCGAACTGACAGCGCCCGCATTGATCACGGATTTGCCGCCATCGTGCGTGTTGAGCGCCACGATGCCGTAGGAATAAGCCCCGTGCGTCCGTACGTCACCCGCGTTCACGATGATGTCGTGATCCGCGGTCGTGCCCGCATCATGGACATGATTGCTGTTCGCATAGATCCCGGCCGAGTAAGGCCCCCAGGTCTCGACGGTCCCGGCATTCACGCGAACCGACGAGCCGACCGCCTTGATTCCCCCCGCATCGCTGTCGGTGCCATAGGCCCAGCCATTGGTGGTCACCGAGCCGGCGTTGACCGTCACCGCGCCGCCCGCATAGGCAACGATGCCACGGCCCACGGCGCCGTTTGTGGAAACGCTGCCGACGTTGATGCCGATATCGCCATTGTAAGTCTCGGCAGCCAGGCCGTCGCCACCATAGCCGCTGGTGCTGATCGTGCCGGCATTGATCGCGATCGAACCGTGGGTCGCCGCCGCCCGGATGCCGGTCGCCGCCTCGCCGCTGGTCGAAACATTGCCGGCGGAAATCGAGATATTCCCGCTGCCGCCGTAATTGGTCGAGACGGAGATACCATCAGCGCGATAGCCGCTGGTGCTGACATCGCCCGCGACGACCGTGAGGTCGCCCGTCGGTCCGGTTCCCGTCAGCCGGATACCGGCCGCGCGCACGCCGGTCGTCGAGATCGTGCCGTTGCCGGCGCTGATCGTGATCGCACCGGCAGGGTTGTTCACGGCGATACCGTGCACTTCGTCATTGCCGGTCTCGATCGAATAGCCGGCGCCGATGACTAGTGTCAGGTCCTGCGGCGTGGCGGGATCGATGTCCTGGTGGATGCCCTGCGGATAGGTGGCGGCAGGATCGCACTGGAGGGTTCCCGCGCTCGACGTACTGCACGGATCCGACGCCCAGGCGAGCGTCGGCGCGCAAAGCAGCAGCAGCGACGCCATGCCGAGCCGCGGTGCGGCACCCCTCGCGACAAGTCCCGATACGATCCCCGTCGCCGCCGTACCGCTCTGCAGCCGCGCGCGAAGCGCCAAAGACCGCATGTTCAAGCCAGAAAATCGCCGCAAAACCGCGCTCCCTATGAATTGATCGACGCTGTGACGCCACGCTCGCCGAAAGCCTTGCAGTCGGCTGCGATCAAAGGCTTGGCGTCCCGCCGGTTGACTGGGGACATCAACACACGGCGACGGCCGCTTCCCAAAGTTCAAAGATGCGGTTTTTTGTATCCCCGCCAGCCAGCTTTGCGCCGCACGCGGAAGACGCGTGGAAAATTGTCAAAGCCGCATCGCGCAGCGAGATGATAAAGGGGTGGGATCACGCTCCATCCACCCTCTTCCGCGCTGAAACGGCCGCGCCACCGATCACATATCGCGAAGCCCCGCTACGAGCGCCAGAAGCGCAACGGGCAAACGAACGCCGCATTTCTTTGTATTCTCAATGCCTTGCGCCGCACCGAAATCCCTCAGCTGAATCTTGCGGCATTTTGTCGAGCGGAATGCAGTGTGCGCGGCGCAAAGATTTTGCGAATTGCCCGAACGAGTATTCGCATATGCAAAATAACCTTCATCATGCCGTCATCGAAGCAAAAAAAGCCGGGCGCGCGACGGAGTGTTGGAAAGTTGCGTGGCCGCGCGGAGCAGATAGAGGCACGCATGACGTCAGCCCCGTCCCAGCAGGCGATCGCCTTTGGCGATTTCGTGCTGCAACCCTCGCGCCAGGCGCTGAGCGTGGGCGGCCGCGAGGTCCCGCTTCCCGGGCGCAGCCATGCCTTGCTGATGGCGCTGCTCGATCGTCCCGGGGAGCTCATCGACAAGGACGAGCTGATCGCTCGGCTTTGGCCGAACAGCATTGTTGAGCGCTCCAACCTGCGTTCGCAGGTGGCGACACTGCGCCGGCTGCTCGGCTGCGGCGAGAATGGGCGGCGCTACATCGCGACCATCTCCGGCCACGGCTATCGCTTCGTCGCGCCGGTACAGCGTGTGCATGCCGCGCCGCACCTGTCCCATGATAGGTCCGATATCTTCGAGGCCAATCTCCCCGACGGTCCGCCTGTGCTGTTCGGCCGGGACGGGGAGATCGGCCGGATTGCTTCACTGCTCGCGCAACAGCGCCACGTGACGCTGGTCGGTCCGGGCGGAATCGGCAAGAGCGCGCTGGCGATCGCCACCGTACGCCGGGTTGCGCGCAGCTATCCGGATGGGGTCCTGTTCGTGCGGGTCGACAGAGAGCAGGGCGAGGACGCGGCCAGCGTCGCATTGTCCCGGGCGCTAGGGATCGACCCGACCGCGACGGCGCACCAGATCCTCGACAAGATTGGCGACCGGCACCTGCTGATTTCCCTCGACGGTTGCGAGGCCACACGTGCCGGCACGGCGGAACGCGCCCGGCAATTGCTCGAGCGAAGTGGAGTCTCGCTGCTCGTTACCAGTCGCGAACCGCTGGACCTTGCGGGCGAACAGGTCATCCGGGTCGAGCCACTGGCAATCCCGGAACCGGGGGAAAGCGATCCGGATGCAATTCTGGCAACGCCCGCGGCGCAGCTGCTGCGCGCCCGCATGACCACTTGCGGCTCCGAAGTCGCGGCCGATGCCGCTCGGGCAATCCGGACTCTATGCCGGTATCTGGAGGGCGACCCGCTGGCGATCGAGATTGCCGCCGGTCATGCCGATGCATTCGGAGTACAGGGACTCCTCCAGATGCTCGACGACGAGCTGCTGCTTTCGATGGCGGCGAGACAGGACGTGCGCCCGCGCCACTGCACGCTCGCAGCCTCCATGACGTGGAGCTACGAACTGCTTTCCGCATCGGAGCAACGGCTGCTGCGCGAACTCGCCGTCCTTCGCGGGCCATTCCCCATCGAAAGCGCCCGGGCGGTTGCCAGCGCCCATCCGTTCGAGGTGCTAACCGGATTACAGCGCCTGGTTGCGCGCTCCTTACTGATCGCCAGGCCGACCCCGCACGGCACGCACTTCCTCCTGTCGAGACCAGCCGGGGCATTTGCCGTCGCGCGCCTGCGCGAAGCAGGGGAAGCCGAAGATGTCGAAAGGCGTCATGCCGAGTATCTGGCCGAGCATCTCGACGCAGGATGCTGGAACGAGCCCTATGTCGCCGCCAATCTCGGTCCCGCACTCGATGCCGTACACATGGTCGGGGCGGCGGCTTCGTTCCGCCGGCTGGTACAGGCCGCGCTGCCCTATTGGGCGCAGCGCAACCGTTTCGCGGAAGCCCACCAGCATGTCCGCCGTGCGTTGACCCTGGCGCCCGACTGCCTGTCTCCCGAAATCGCCTTGGTATTGCAGGAAGCGCTCGCCACGATCCTCGCCTCGCGCATCGGCCCCGCCTCGGAGCAGCTTGAGGCCGGGATCGCCCTTCTCGCGCTCGCCAGGCAACTTGAGCGGCCGGATGCGATGGTCCGCGGGCACTGGGCGCTCTGGGCGGCGACGATGAATCAGGGCCGGCAGGCGGCTGCACTCGACCATGCACGCGAAGCATGGCGGATCGCGGAAGGACTGGCCGACCCGGGTCTTCTCGCCGCGGCCGACCGCATGCTGGGCATCGCGCTGCACCTCACCGGCAACCAGGCCAAGGCATCGCTGCACATCGATCGCGCACTGACCGTCTTCGCCTGGCCCGAGCGCAGCATCGCCAACCTGCCCTTCCAGTTTGATCAGCGCGTCGTCGCCCTCTCCTTTCGCGCCCGAATCCTGCTCGCGCAGGGCTATCCGGAGCAAGCGGCGCGCGCTGCGGCCGAGGCTCTGGCGGAAGCGGAGGACATTGGCCACGGGCTGAGCATCGCCCACAGCATCGCCATCGCCGGGCTGCCGATCGCGCTGGTACTCGGACGACAGGCGCTCGGCGAGCGGCTGCTCGATCGCCTGCGCGCCGCGACGGACGAGCTGGACCTGCCCGCATGGCGCGCGATCACCGAACTCGCGTCCGGCTGGCTCGGGGCCGCGCGAGGCGAGGCCGGCGGCAGGACCCGACTGCGCGATGCGCTTTCCGCGCTACACGGCGCGCATTTCGGCGAAGTTCACTTGCTGGCGCTAACCGCACTCGCCGAATTCCAGCTCCGCGGCGGCTTGCTTGGCGAAGCCGACGAAACGATCGAGATCGCGATCGCCCGCAGCGAGAGCGGCGGCGATCTGTGGTGTTGGCCCGAATTGCTGCGGATCCGGGCGCTGGTGCTGCACGGGCAGATGGGAGATGCCGGCGCGTATGAAGTCCACGAGTTGCTTGCATCGGCTCGGCAGGACGCAATGCGCCACAAGTCCAATTGGTGGCTGTTGCGCATCCAGATCGCGCTCGCCCGGCTCGGCCGAACCACCGACGAGCTTTCCCGCCTGGTATCGCAGATCGACGAAGGCCGGTTCTCCACGGACATGATGGAAGCAGTCGAGCTGATCGAACGCGGCCGGCAAGCACATCCACCGCCCAGCACCGTGGCGCCGCGCGTGATGGCGGCCTGACCCCAGTTTCCCCGAACCGCGAGTTTCAATGATGACGAACACTTCCAACCTATCCACTCCCGGCGCGGCTTTCGCACCCGGCGAGGAACCCGAACAGGCTCCCGGCGCGACGAACATCAGCGTGTCGCGCGGCTTCCATGGCTGGCTGCGCAACCATGACTGCAGCCTCGCCTTCACGTCCTATCAGACCGGGCAATTGTTCCTGGTCGGATCGCACCCCAACGGCACGGTCTCGTTCAACCAGCAGAATTTCCTGCGGGCCATGGGGCTGTGCTGGCGGCCGGGACGGCTCTATCTTGGCTCGCTGTTCCAGCTGTGGCGGCTCGAGAACATGCTGCGGCCGGGCGAGATCGCCAACCAGGCGTTCGATATGGCACTGGTGCCGCGCAACGCCCAGACCACCGGCGATATCGATATCCACGAAGTTGGGGTCGATGGCCAGGGGCGGGTGATCTTCGTGAACACCAGCTACAGCTGTCTGGCAACGCTCGACCTCACCCACAGCTTCCGTCCGATCTGGAAACCGAACTTCATCTCGAAGCTCGCGCCCGAGGATCGCTGCCACCTCAACGGCCTGGCGATGGACAAGGGCCAGCCGCGGTTCGTCACGGCGGTAAGCCGCTCGGACGTGCTGACCGGCTGGCGCGAGCGGCGACATGAGGGCGGCGTGCTGATCGAAGTCGATACCGACCGCGTCGTCACCGACGAACTTTCGATGCCCCACAGCCCGCGCGTGGCGGGTGACGCAGTCTATCTGCTCGATTCCGGGCGCGGACAACTCGTCCGGGTCGATCCCGAGAGCGGTCGCAAGACCGACATCGCCTTCTGCCCCGGCTTCCTGCGCGGGCTGGCGATCCATGACGGCCACGCCATCGTCACGCTGTCGAAGCCGCGCAACGGCACTTTTGCGGGCCTGTTGCTCGATGGCGAGCTGAAGAGCCGCGATGCCGAGCCATGGTGCGGGGTGATGATCATCAACCTCGTCACCGGCGACACGGTGGAATGGATCCGGCTCGAAGGCCATATCACCGAACTGTTCGATGTCGCGGCGATGCCGGGCGTGCGCTGCCCGATGTCGATCGGCCCGGCAAACCCGGACATGCATGGGTCGATCACCTTTCCGGTGGACGAAATGACGGCGAAGGCGGCTTGAGGCGGGCCCGCGGCCGAGGGCGCCAGCGCTCAGCCGCTGATCCGGATCACGCGCTTGCCGAACAGCCGGGCATCAAGCGACCATGCGCCTCCGCCAAGCAGCGCCAGTGCAGCGAGCACCCCGCTCCAGGCCAATCCGGACCAGAGCGTCCCGCCCAGCATCGCACAGCCGATCAGGAGCGCGATGCCAGCGATCGCGCAAAGCGACGTGGCAACGCCGATCAGCACTGCGGCGGCGAGCAGGAGGCAAAGAGCATGCAATCCAGCGCCCACCGCCGGATTGGTTGGAAACACCAGGGCCATGGCGCAGGCGGTAGAAAGACGCAGGACCAGCAGGGCAAAGCCCCAGCTTCCCGATGGAAATCGATGCGAGCCATGCCACATCCTGCCAGCCTAGGCGGAGGGAACGGAGGCTGCGATCCTCGAACGGGTAGGTGCGCGGACCAAAAACGAATGATAGCGCTACCACAAATGCCAATGCCGCAATAAAAAGGGCTCACCGCAGGATGCTTGCCCAGATCGCCAATCCCGGGCCGCGCGGACGGCCTGGCCAGTCGCAGATCCGCGTGCTCGTCGTCGACGACCATCCGCTGTTGCGCAACGGCGTCGCGGCGCTGATTGCATCGCAGGCCGACATGGAAGTTGTCGGCGAAGCGGTCAACGGCCGGAGCGCCGTAGAGACGGCACGCCGGCTTGCGCCCGACATCATCCTCATGGACCTGCGAATGCCCGACATGGACGGCGTGGAAGCGACTGCCGCGATCCGCGCGATTCTGCCGGGAACGCGGGTGATGGTCTTCACCACCTATTCCGGCGATGTCCTCGCCACGCGTGCGCTCGATGCCGGCGCATCGGCCTATATGCTCAAGACCACACCGCCGGAAACGCTGCTCGACACGATCCGGAAGGTTCATGCCGGTCGCCGCCACCTCCATCCCCAGATCGCCAACGAGATCGCGGAGCATGCTGTTGCGGATCCCCTGAGCGAGCGTGAGATCGAAGTGCTGCGCCATGTCGCCAATGGCAGGACCAATCAACAGATCGGCGGCACGCTCGGCGTCTCCGAGCATGCCATCAAGGCGCGGCTCAAGAATGTCTTCGCCAAGCTTAACGTCACCGACCGTGCCGAAGCTGTGGTGCAGGCCGCGCGGCGCGGCATCATCGATATCTAGCGCATCGCAGGCGGCATCTGGCAAAGGCATCATGCATATGGAGCGCGCTACGGCGCACGCTGTTGCTCGTGGCTGGCGCCGCCGCGTTGCTCGCGCCCGCGGCACAGGCCCTCGATCCGTCGCGGCCGCTCGGCCAGGCAAAATTCACCAGCTGGGGCCTGGACCCAAGCGTGCTGCCGCCGATCGTCGCCATGGCGCAAACGCCGGACGGCTTTCTCTGGCTCGGTACGTCATACGGGCTGTACCGTTTCGACGGCATCAGCTTCGACCATGTTCCATCGGAGACATCGGGACGGGTCAGCAATTTGATCAGCATGATCGTAGCGAGCCGGGACGGCAGCCTTTTCGTCGCGTACAATGCCGGTGGCGTCGACGTCTTCCGCGACGGTCATCTCCGCGCCACGCCTCCCGGCGCGCCGACCGGCTCCATCCAGAACATGGTCGAGGCGCCCAATGGCGACATCTGGGTGGAGACCACCGGCAGTTCCGGAACCCGCTTCAGGCGGCTACGCGCCGGCCGCTGGAACACACCGGCGGAGGACATGGTGTATCCGCCACCGGGCCTGGGCGACCTGCTCGCAGCCCGTGATGGCTCGATCTGGGCCACCGTCGGGCCAGCGCTCATCGTGCTGCGCCCCGGTGCGCGGCGGTTCGTAGAAGTCGATC
>PJUL01000699.1_pt1 | contig 20560 bp, 19 predicted proteins | sample 1512221 | NCBI WGS metagenome assembly PJUL01 (sample SAMN08177667, study PRJNA422409) | Feces metagenome, whole genome shotgun sequencing project.
CGACCTTTACGTCGACGTCCACGTCACCGACGGCATGGATTACCAGTACGACGTCACCTACGGCTACAACGGCGAGGACGGCGTCTGGTCGCGCTCGCCGGCCACGGCCAAGTGGCTGGACGAGGCCTTCAAGCCGGCCGTGAACCAGAGCCTGGAGGCCGAGGGCCATATCCCGGGCGAGCTGGTGTTCGGCGTCGATGAGCGCGATCCCAAGGCCGGGCTGTCGGACGGCGGCCTGGGCGAGCGGTTCTCCAACGGCTGGGGTTCGGCCGCCCACGTGCCGACCATCCTGATCGAGAACCACAGCCTCAAGCCCCACGCCCAGCGGGTGCTCGGCACCTACGTCTTCATCGAGACCTCGCTGAAGCTGCTGGCGGAAAAGGGCGCGAGCCTGCGCACCGCCGTCGCCGCCGACAGCGCCCTGCGCCCGGCGACCATCCCGGCCAACTTCGTCGCCGACGACAAGCCGACCACGACCCGCGCCTTCAAGGGCATCCGCTACGAGACCTACGACAGCCCCGCCTCGGGCAAGACCGAGATCCGCTGGCTGGGGCAGGCCGATCCGGAGCTCTGGCAGCTGCCGTTCTACGGCTCGCACCCGACCCTGCAGCTGGCCCGGCCCAAGGCCTACTGGGTGCCCAGCTATCGCGCCGACATCATCGAGCGGCTGAAGCTGCATGGGGTGAAGGTCGAAACCCTCGACGCGCCCAAGGTCGTTCCCGTCGAAATGCTGCGCCTGGTCGAGCCCAAGGTCGCCCCCCGCGCCAACGAGGGCCACGTGCAGATGAGCGTCGAGCAGGTGACGACGGAAGCGCGCGACTGGACCTTCCCCAAGGGCTCGGTGCGCGTGCCCACCGACCAACCGCTGGGCGATCTGGTGGTGCTGCTGCTCGAGCCGCAGTCGAGCGAAAGCGTCTTCGCCTGGGGCATGGTCCCCGAGGTGCTGAGCCGGGTCGAATATATCGAGCCCTACGCCATCGCCCCGCTGGCCGAGAAGATGATGGCCGCCGACCCGGCGCTCAAAGCCGAGTTCGAGGCCAAGCTGGCCGCCGACCCCAAGTTCGCCGCCGATCCCGACGCGCGCCTGGCCTGGTTCTACAAGCGCACGCCCTTCTACGACGACCGCCACCTGCTCTACCCGATCGCCCGGGAGAAGTAGGGGACGTGGAGTAGATCCTCCCCCTCTGGGGGAGGTGGCCCAGAGGGCCGGAGGGGGTAGCGCGGGCCTATGCCGAGCCCCCCTCAGTCGCTCCGCGACAGCTCCCCCAAGGGGGGAGCATCTTCGGCCTCAAACCTCCCACGGCCTCTCCGCCCCATACCGCGCGACAAGCGCGTCCACCGCCGCCCGCAGCTTCGCGCTCGGATACGGCGTGCGGGGCCACACCAGGTTCACCGGCAGGAGGCTGTCGAACACCCCGTCGAGCACCGTCTCCAGCCGGCCGGCGGCCAGGTCCTCGGCCACCACCCAGCGCGGGACCATGGCGACGCCCGTGCCGGCCCGCGCCGCCTCGGCCAGCACCAGGGCGTCTCCGATGCGCAGGCGGCCGTCCACCGGGAGGCTGCGGGCGACACCGTCCTCATCGACATAGGGCCAGGGCGTCGGGCGGCCGTCGCGGGCCTCGACCAGGCAGTCGTGAGTCAGCAGGTCCTCGACGCGCTCGGGCCGCCCCCGAGCGTCGAGATAGGCCGGCGTCGCGCAGACCACCCGTCGCTGCACGCCCAGCGGCCGGGCCACCAGGCCGGCGCGGTCATCGAGGTCGCCGATGCGCACGGCCAGATCCACGCCCTCGGCCGTGAGGTCCACCGCCCGGGCGCCGAACACGACCTCCAGCCGCAGGCCCGGCCAGCGGGCGACCAGCTCCAGCAGAACCGGCATGACGAAGGCCCGGCCCAGCAGCGGTGGCAGGGCCACGCGCAACAGGCCCGACGGCTCGCCCCGGCCTTGCAGCAGTTCGGCCTCCGCCTCGGCCAAGCCCGCCAGGGCCGCGACGCAGCGGGCGTGGAACACCCGGCCGTCCTCGGTCAGGGCCACGCTGCGAGTGGTGCGGGCCAGCAGCCGCACGCCCAGCCGCGCCTCCAGCCGCTGCATCGCCTTGCCTACGGCCGAGGGTGACAGGCCCAACGACGGCGCGGCGGCGGCGAAGCCGCCATGCTCGGCCACGGCCACGAAGGCCCGCACGCCGCCATAGCGGTCGAGGGAGGGGATCGAGATCATTCCCGCACTGAAGTCCGGAATGATCGGAATTCAAGTCGTTTCCGTCGCGCTTGTCCGCCATCTAGCCTCGCGGCCATGCAATACGATGGAAAGACCCTGGTGGTGATCGGCGGCGGCTCGGGGATCGGGCTGGCCACGGCGAAGGCCTTCGTCGACGGCGGCGGCCGCGTGGTGATCGGCGGACGCTCGGCAGACCGGCTGGAGGCGGCCCGCGCCCAGCTTGGCCCCAACGCCCAGGCCGCGACCATCGACCTCTTCGACACCGCCTCCGTCGCGCGGTTCTTCGAGCCCCTCGACCGCATCGACCACCTGTTCACCCCGGCCGCGACCTACACGATCGCCCCCTTCGACCATCCCGACGAGGCGGCCATCGCCTCGCCGTTCGACGGCAAGTTCTGGGGCCAGGTGCGGTGCGTGCGCGCCGCAGCACCCAAGCTCACGCCCGACGGCTCGGCGGTGCTGATGTCCGGCGCCGCCAGCGCCCGGCCGCCCAAGGGCGCGGCGCTCTACGCCGCCGCCAACGGCGCGATCGAGGCCTTCGGACGCGGCCTGGCCGTCGATCTGGCGCCCGTGCGGGTCAACGTCGTCGCCCCCGGCACGATCGACGGCGACCTCTGGGCCCGCCGTCCCGCCGAGGTCCGCGAGGCCGCCTTCGCCGGCCAGGCCGCCGGCTCGCTGGTCGGCCGTCCCGGCCGCGAGGACGAGATCGCCCAGGCGGTGCTGTTCCTGCTGACCAACGGGTTCACCACCGGAACGACGCTGTTCACGGACGGCGGCTACAGCCTGCGCTGAATTCAAAGTAAGCGAGCAATCACTTACTTTTTGATTGACCCTCCAGGATTGAAGCGAAAAGCTGCGCTCGCCCTCCAGACGCCCTGGACGGCGGGCCGCATGCCGCGGCGAACGGGGGCTCGCATGAACTGGCGTATGGCAAGGAAGCGGAGCTGGAGCCGGCTTTTGCGCGGCGCACGGTCGATAGCGGTCCTGACCGCCGCCGGCCTGCTCGCCGCCTGCGCCACGGTCGAGGAACCTCGCGCCAACCTTCTCGACGGCCGAGCCGTGATCAAGGATCTCAGAGGCGATATCGCCTGCTGGCCTCTGGCGCAGGCCAAGACGCTGGAGAAGGTGCTCTTCGGCTGCTCGGACGGCGTGATCCTCATCGCCACGGCCGGCACGGGCGCGTGGAAAGTATTGGGTCGGCCTGCAGAGCTCTTGCAGCCGTTCGTCCATCGGGACGGGCATGACACCTTGCTCTATTTCGCCGGCAACTCCATTACGGGATCGACCATCCGCGAGATCGATCTGCGCGCCGAAACCCAGTTCCAACGACCGATGATCGTGCCGGACGGCTTCAGCCTGATGTCGGCCTATCTGAATCCGCGCGACCGCTGCCTGGTCGCCTCCCTCATCGTCAAGCAACCGTGGCCCTGGACGGGCGTGCTCAGGGTCTATGACTACGATCCCCGCGGGCGCACGCCCGTGCGCCTGGACGGCCCGAGCGTCATCGAGGTCTCGCAGGGCGATGACCCGCGTCACGTCGGCGCCCCGAACAGCGGCGGAGCGATCTGCGTGCGAGACAGGACCGGCCAGATCGTTCTCCTGCGAAATCAGTTCAACAGCGACGATCAGCCGGACGCCATCGGCGCCCGGATCACGCGGGTCACGGCCACCGACGCGCGCGTGATCTATCGCGGCGGCGAAAGCATGCAGTTTCTCCAGCCCAAGCTCGCCCCCTACGTCTATGCGAGAAACGGCGTCTCGCCGGGCATGCTGAGGATCGACGTCGACACCGGCGAGATCACGACGATCGGCGCCGGTGTGGACGGCTGGTGGGTGGATTTCGACCCCCAGGCCGGCGTGGGCGTGGTCTCGAAGTCGCTCGGGGACGTCAAGCAGCGCATCTGCGTCGCCGATCTCAACGGCTGCCGGCACAGCGTCCGGGAGCTTCACGACCTGTCGGCGCCGAGCGCTTCCAACGGATGGCTGGGGGACGGCTTCATCACGATGGTCTATATGCCCTTCGCGGACATCGTGCCCATGGACTACACCCAATTTTACTGGCTCGAGGCGCAGTAGCCGCCCGGTGCAACCGCGCCTTACGCCACGTTACCGGTTGCCTTCGGCGCGGAAGCGGGGCCCATATGCGGCCCCGCTTTCTGTTCCGAAGGGTCCGCGCCATGGACGTTTCCGCCGCCGGCCACGCCGCCGCCCTCTGGGCCGGTCTGCACGTCTTCCTGCTGCTGGTGCTGTCGCTGCTGGTCGTGCGCCTGCGCCAGAAGCACAAGGTGGCCCTGGGCGACGGCGGCGTTCCGGAGCTGGCCCAGGCCATCCGCGCCTTCGGCAACGCCAGCGAATACATCCCCACGGGCCTGGGCGTGCTGGCGGTGCTGGCCGTGGTCGGCGCGCCGATCATCGCCGTGCACGGCGTCGGCTTCGTGCTGTTCGCCGGCCGCCTGATCCACGCGGTGGGCCTGTCGCGCAGCGGCGGGGTCTCGATCCCGCGCGCCGTCGGCATGATCTGCACCTGGCTGGCCTACGTCTTCGGCGGCGTGATCCTGCTGTTCTACGCCATTCCCTGAGTTTCCGGGGGTCGGCGACGCTTGCCCCGCCCGCCCCGCCTCGTCATAAGGCCCCATGGACGAAAACCTGTTGCATGACGTCGTCGCCGCCGCGCGCAAGGCCGGGGCGGACGCCGCCGAGGCCGTGTTCGCCGAGCGCCAATCCCTGTCGGTGGGCGTACGCCTGGGCGAGCTGGAGGAAGTCGAGCGCGAGGAGGCCAAGGACCTGGGCCTGCGCGTCTTCGTCGGCCGCCGCAGCGCCACCGTATCGGGCTCCGACGTCAGCCCCGAGGCCCGCGCCAAGCTGATCGAGCGCGCCGTGGCCATGGCCCGCCTGGCCCCCGAGGATCCCTACGCCGGCTTCGCGCCGCGCGACCGCTTGGCCAAGGGCCCGTTCCCCGAGCTCGATTTGGTCGACGCCTACGAGCCGACCGCCGAGACCCTGGAGACCCAGGCCCGCGAGGCCGAGGAGGCCGCCCGCGCGGTCGAGGGCGTGACCAATTCCGACGGCGGCTCGTCGAGCTGGAGCTCTACGGCCTGGCGCCTGGTCACCAGCGACGGCTTCTCGGGCCTGCACGCGGCCACGGGCTTCGGCATTTCCGCCTCGGCCATCGCCGGCGAGGGCGCGGGCATGGAGCGCGGCGGCGAAGGCCGTTCGGTCCGCCACGCGCAGGACCTGCCCACGCCCCAAGCCATCGGCGACAAGGCCGGCCGCCAGGCCGTCTCGCGCCTCAACGCCCGCAAGATCGGCTCGACCACCGCCCCGGTGATCTTCGAGAACCGCCTGGCCATGTCGCTGATCGGCCCGCTGATCGGCGCCATCTCCGGCCCCTCGATCGCCCGCGGCACCTCGTTCCTGAAGGACAGGCTGGGCCAGCGGATCTTCGCCGCCGGCGTCCAGCTGACCGAAGACCCGCACCGCGTGCGCGGCCTGGGCTCGGCCCCGTTCGACGACGAGGGCGTGACCACCGTGCGCCGCGCCCTGATCGACGACGGCGTGCTGACCACCTGGCTGCTCAACAGCGCCAGCGCCCGCCAGCTGAACCTGGAGACGACAGGACATGCGTCGCGCGGCTCGGCCGGCCCGCCCGGGGTCTCGACCCACAATCTCACCTTGGAGCCGGGCGAACTCGACCTGGCCGGGCTGATGGGCCAGGCCAAGGACGGCCTCTTCATCACCTCGATGTTCGGCCCGTCCTTGAACGGCAACACCGGCGACTGGTCGGTGGGCTGCTCGGGCTTCTGGTTCGAGAACGGCCAGGTCGCCTATCCGGTCACCGAGATCACCGTCGCCGGCAACCTGATCGACATCTACGGCCGGCTGGTCGTGGGGTCCGACCTGGAGATCCGCGGGGCCAGCAACAGCCCGTCCATCCTGGTCGACGGCCTGGCGATCGCGGGCAAATGATGAGCGACCTCGACCTGATCCTCGACGCGGCCCGCGAGGCCGGCGCCCTGGCCCTGAAGGCCCGGGAAGGCGGCGTGAAGATCTGGTCGAAGGAAGGCGGCTCGCCGGTCACCGACGCCGACCTGGCCGTCGACGCCCTGCTCAAGGAGCGCCTGCGCGCAGCGCGGCCCGACTACGGCTGGCTGTCGGAGGAGACGGTCGACGATCCGACCCGGCTCGACACCACGCGCCAGTTCGTGGTCGATCCGATCGACGGCACGGTGGCCTTCATGAAGGGCCGGCCGTGGTTCGCCGTCTCGGTGGCCGTGGTCGAGAACGGCCGGCCGATCGCCGGCGTCGTCCACGCCCCCGCCCTGGACGAGACCTATGCCGCGACCCTGGGCGGCGGCGCGACCCTGAACGGCGCGGCCATCGCCCCCAGCCCGACTGAGGCGTTGGACGGCTCGGCCATGCTGGGCGACGCCAAGATGTTCGCCCACCCGGCCTGGCGCACGCCCTGGCCGCCGATGCGGATCGAGGCCCGCAATTCGATCGCCTACCGGGTGTGCCTGGTGGCGGCCGGCGCCTTCGACGCGGCGATCGCGCTCAGCCCCAAGAGCGAGTGGGACCTGGCCGCCGCCGACCTGATCTGCGCCGAGGCCGGAGCGTTGCTTACCGATCACCTCGGCCGAAAATTCGCCTACAACCAGCCGAATCCGACGGTTCCGAGCCTGGTTTGCGCGAATAGGGCGCTTCACCCGTTGATCCTGTCACGCGTCGGGCATATCGACCTGCCATAATCATAATTTCCGCAGGAACGTGCTCCCCCATGTCCGACAAGCAGCTTCTTCATATCGTGATCGGCGGCGAACTGAAGGATGTCGCCGGCACCGAGTTCCGTGACCTCTCGAAGGTGGAATTCGTCGGCGCCTACCCGACCTACAACGACGCCCACGCCGCCTGGAAGGCCAAGGCGCAGGCCACCGTCGACAACGCCCACGCGCGGTATTTCATCATCCACGCCCACAAGCTGCTGGACCCGAGCGCGGCGTAATTTTCAGAACCTCCCCCTGTGGGGGAGGCGGCCCGCAGGGCCGGTGGGGGGAGCGGCCGCAGCCTTCGCGGACCATCCCCCCTCCGATCGCTGCGCGATCACCTCCCCCACAGGGGGAGGTTCCTAAAGCGTCACTCCCGCCGCAGCAGCTTGTCGGTCAGCACCTTGCCGAGCATGCCGGCGCGGAAGGTCTTCTTCATCGCCACCGGATCGTAGTCGTCGCTGTCCACCCACTGGGTGAAGGTCAGGCCCTTGGGCGCGCCGCGCTCCAGGTACTGGTCGAAGGTGTAGTCGAGCACGCCGGTGTTGCCCTCCTTGATGTGGAGGTAGCGGCCCGACAGCTGCTTCTTGGCCTCCTCGATCGGCAGGCCCAGGCGATAGTGGGCGTAGAGCACGCTCATGATGCCCGCCCGATCGGCTCCCGACTTGCAGTGGATCAGGGCCGGGTACTCGATGGTCTCGAACAGTTCCTTGGCGCCGTGCACGCGGGCGCGGATCGGCACCTCGCGCGAGGTGATGGTGAAGTCGACCATCTTGATGCCCAGGCGCTCGCAGGCGTCCTTCTCCAGCGCGTAGAAGCTGCCGTCGAAGCCGCCGCGCAGGTTCACCACCGTCTTGATGCCCTGCTTCTTCCACCAGGCCAGCTGGAACGGCCAGGGCTGGTTGGTGCGCACGAGCTCGGGGCTGACCCAGTGGGCGTTGGTGAAGCCCACACGCAGATAGGCGTGATCGTTCCACATGTAGTGGAGGTAGGTCTTGAAGCGCCCCCAGCGCGTGGAAAGGTCGAAACCGGCCAAGTGGCGATCCTCTGAAAACGCGCCTAGATACGTGTCGCCGGGGATTATTGCAAAATCCCACGTCGTTTTGCCGCTGCACTGCGGCGCCGGCGTCCTTGACAGCCCTCCTTCGAAATCCGACCCCTCGCCCATGACCGACGCCGCCGAGACCGAGACCTCCAACCGCGCCCTGGCCGCGCGGGTCTGGCGCGACTTCCTGCGGCCGCGCTGGAAGGGACTGCTGGTTTCCCTGGCCGCCGCCGTGATCGTGGCGACCTTGAGCGGCCAGCTGGCCCAGATCATCCAGCCGGCGATCGACGAGCTGATCACCCATCCCCAGCCGGGGGCCATCTTGCGGATCCCCGCGATCATCGCCGCCCTGGCGATCGGACGCGGCCTGTTCCAGGTGCTGCAATCGGTGCTGATCAGTCGCATCGGCAACGGCGTGGTCGGCGACATGCAGGTGCGGTTGTTCGGCAAGCTGGTCCGGGCCGACCTCGCCCGCCTGCGCGGCGCCCACTCGGGATCCTACGTCTCCTCGGTGCTCTATGACGCCGGCCTGATCCGCGAAGCGGCGACCACGGGCGTGGTCAACTATGTGCGCGAGTTCCTGACCGTGATCGCCGCGCTCTACGTGATGTTCACCCTCGACCCGATCCTGGCGGGCGGCATCATCGTGCTGGCTCCCCTGGCCAGCCTGATCATGCGGCGCTTCTCGAAGAAGACCACCAAGGCCGCCAAGGGCGCGATGGGAGAGACCTCCAACCTGTCGACCGCGATCATGGAGAGCCTGGACGGCATCAAGATCGTCAAGATGGAGAACCGCGAAGCCTATGAAGAGGGCCGGGTCGCCACGGTGGTCGAGCGCCGCCAGCACCACCTGATCAAGGGCAGCAACGCCAAGGCCATGGCCGCGCCGGCCACCGAGGCCTTCACCACCCTGATCGTCGCCGCCGTCTTCGTCTATGCCGGGTGGCGGGCGACCGCCGGCGCCGGCGTTCTGGGCGGAACCCTGACCGCCGGCGCCTTCTTCGCCTTCCTCACCGCCCTGCTGATGGCCGCCCAGTCGCTGCGCCAGGTGGCCAACCTGCAGACGGTGTTCAGCGAAGGCTTCACCGCCGCCCGCCGGCTGTTCGCCGCTCTCGACGTCGCGCCGGCCATCGTCGAGCCGGCCGGGGCCGCCCCCATTCCGCCCGGCGACGGCGTGGTGGTCCTGGATCATGTCGACTTCGCCTATGGCGAAAACGCCCCGGCCCTGTCCGACGTGTCGCTGCACGTGCGCCGGGGCGAGACCGTGGCCCTGGTCGGTCCGTCCGGCGGCGGCAAGAGCTCGATCCTCAACCTGATCCCGCGCTTCTACGACGTCGCCGGCGGCTCGGTGAGCATCGACGGCCACGACGTGCGCTCGGTGACCCTGGCCAGCTTGCGCGACCGCATCGCCCTGGTCACCCAGGAGCCGTTCCTGTTCGACGACACCATCCGCGCCAACATCGCCTACGCCAAGCCGGACGCGACGGACGCGCAGATCGAGGCCGCCGCCGCCCAGGCCGCCGCCCACGACTTCGTCAGCGCCCTGCCCGAAGGCTACGAGACCCGGGTCGGCGAGGCCGGCGCGCGCCTGTCGGGCGGCCAGCGCCAGCGCATCGCCATCGCCCGGGCCTTCCTCAAGAACGCCCCTATCCTGCTGCTCGACGAGGCCACCAGCGCGCTGGACACCGAGAGCGAGGCCCTGGTGCAGGCGGCGCTCGAACGCCTGATGGCCGGCCGGGCCACCATCCTGATCGCCCACCGCCTGTCGACCGTGAAGCACGCCGACCGCATCTACGTGATCGACAAGGGCCGAGTCGTCGAGACCGGAACCCACGCCGGCCTGGTCCGCGCCAAGGGGCTGTACGCCCGCCTGGCCAAGGCCCAGGACCTGGATCACGCGCCCCCCGCTCTCGGCTCCGAGGAGACCGCCTCTTGAGGCCCCTGCGTTCCCCCCTGGTCATCAAGATCCTGTCCTCGATCTTCGCCGGCTACACCAAGCTGGTCTTCGCCACCCTGCGCCTGACCGTCGAGGGCCAGGACAGGGCCGAGGGCGTGTGGGCCGAAGGCCGCACCAAGGGGACCGGCGCGATCCTGTGCCTGTGGCACTCGCGCATCCCGCTCTCGCCGCTCAGCTGGCCGCAGAGCCCGGCCCGCCAGGACATGCGCGCCCTGATCTCGCTGTCCAACGACGGCGAGTTCATCGCCCGGACCATGGAAAAGCTGGGCTTTCCGGCCATCCGCGGCTCCTCGGCCAAGAAGAGCGACCTGGGCAAGAACAAGCACGGCGAGCAGGCCTTCCGCGACATGATCAAGTGGGTCAAGGACGGCGGCGGCATGGCCATCACCCCCGACGGTCCGCGCGGCCCGGCCGAGCACATGGAAAAGGGCACCCCCACCCTGGCCCGCTTCACCGGCGCCCCGGTGCTGTTCGTCGGCCTGGCCGCCAAGCCCTGCCTGCGCCTGGGCTCCTGGGACCAGACGATGATCCCCCTGCCCTTCGCCAAGGCCGCCATGGTCTGGGACGGCCCGACCGGGGCGGGACGCGGAGATGATCCCGAGGCGCTGGTGGCCGAATGGGAGGCCCGGCTGTCGGCGGTGACCCGGCGCGCCGAAGAGATCGTGGGGCTGTAGGGCCGCCATCCAAGGAACCTCCCCCTATGGGGGAGGCGGCCGAAGGCCGGTGGGGGGCCGTTTTCAACCACCTCGACCTTGCCGATATCGCAATAACTCCCCCCACCGATCGCTTCGCGATCACCTCCCCCACAGGGGGAGGTTCCTGATGGTGTGGGCCGCCCTCTCCCACAGGGCGACAGGGTTTAGAAGATTGATCCCGCACCGCCTTGGTGGGATGTAGACCCCATGCCGCACGACCATCCGGGCCACGACCACGACCATCACGCCCATGGGCACGACCATGGGCACGACCATGGGCACGACCATGACCACGATCACGGTCATGAACATGCGCACGGCCAGGGTCACGGGCACCATCACGGGCAAGGGCACGGGCATGGCCACAGCCACGGTCACCACGGTCACAGCCACGCCCCGGCCGACTTCGGGCGCGCCTTCGCGATCGGCACGGCGCTGAACCTGGCCTTCGTGGCGGCCGAGGCCCTCGCCGGCTTCGTCACCGGCTCGCTGGCCCTGCTGGCCGACGCCGGCCACAATCTTTCGGACGTGCTGGGCCTCTTGCTGGCCTGGGGCGCGACGGTGCTGGCCAAGCGCGCGCCGACAGGCCGCCGCACCTACGGCCTGCGCAAGGGCACGATCCTGGCCTCGCTGACCAACGCCGCCCTGCTGCTGGTGGCCGTCGGCGCCATCGCCTGGGAGGCCGTGCGCCGCTTCGCCGATCCGCAACCGGTCGAGACCGGCCCGGTCATGGTCGTCGCGGCCATCGGCATCGCCATCAACACCGCCACGGCCCTGATGTTCATGCGCGGCAGCAAGGACGACCTCAACGTGCGCGGGGCCTTCCTGCACATGGCCGCCGACGCCGCCGTCTCGGCCGGCGTGGTGATCGCCGCGCTCGCCATGTGGGCCACCGGCTGGCTGTGGCTGGACCCCGTCGTCAGCCTGGCCATCGTCGTGGTCATCGTGCTGGGCACCTGGGGCCTGCTGCGCGACTCCCTGGACCTGGCGCTGGACGCCGCCCCGCGCGGCATCGACCCCAAGGCCGTGGCCGACTGGCTGGCCGCCCGTCCCGGCGTGGCCGAGGTGCACGACCTGCACATCTGGGCCATGAGCACCACCGAGACGGCGATGACCGCCCACATCGTCCGCCCCGACGAGACCGACCACGACCAGTTCCTGCACGACGTCTGCGGCGAGCTTTCCAAGCGCTTCGCCATCGGCCACGCCACGATCCAGATCGAGCGCGGCGGCCACGCCCACCCCTGCGCCCTGGCGGCCGAAGGCAGCGTGTGAGCCTGCCCTTCTCCCTGGCGCTGTACCGCGCCGCGACCACGGCCCTGACGCCGGTCGCCCCGGCCCTGCTGCGCCGCCGGGCGGCCAAGGGCAAGGAAGACCCCGCCCGCCTGAACGAGCGCCTGGGCAAGCCCGCCATCCCGCGCCCCGACGGCGTGCTGGTCTGGCTGCATGGGGCAAGCGTCGGCGAGAGCCTGTCGATCCTGCCCCTGGTCGAGCGCCTGCGGGCCGAACGGCCGCACGCGGCGATCCTCGTCACCTCGGGCACCGTCACCTCGGCCGAGCTGCTGGCCCGGCGCCTGCCGGACGGCGCGATCCACCAGTACCTGCCGGTCGACACCCCGGGCGGCGCCGCGCGCTTCCTCGACCACTGGCGGCCGGACCTAGCCGTCTTCGTCGAGAGCGAGCTGTGGCCCAACCTGCTGCTGGCCGCCAAGGCGCGCGGCACGAAACTGGCGCTCGTCTCGGCCAAGCTGTCGGACAAGAGCTACGATAGCTGGCAAACCCGTCCGCTGGCGGCGGCCTGGCTGTTCTCGGGCTTTGACCTGATCCTGGCCCAGGACGGCCGCGCCGCCGACCGCTTCGCCAGCCTGGGCGGAACCGTGGCCGGCGAGGCCGACCTGAAGTTCGGCTCGGCCTCCCTGCCGGTCGACGAGGCCGAATACGCCCGCCTGCGCTTCCAGCTCACCGACCGGCCGCTGCTGCTAGCCGCCAGCACCCATCCGGGCGAGGACGAGGTCATCCTCGACGCCGTGGCCGGCTTCCATCTGGCCCCGCGCCTGGTGATCGTCCCCCGCCACCCGGTGCGCGGCGAGGCGATCCTGGAGATGGCCCGCGAGCGCGGCCTCGAGGCCGTCCGCCGCAGCCGCTCGCCCGACACGATGGCCGAGGTGATCGTCGCCGACACCCTGGGCGAGATGGGCCTGTGGTACCGCCTGGCCGACCTGGCCCTGGTCTGCGGCAGCCTGGTGCCCGGAATCGGCGGCCACAACCCGCTGGAGCCGGCGCGGCTGGACTGCCCGGTGGTCTCGGGCCCGCATGTCGAGAACTGGCTGACGGCCTTCGGCGACCTCGCCGCCGTCGAGGGCGTGGCCTATGCCGACGCCTCGGTGCTGGGCGAGCGCCTGTCGGTACTGCTCGAGACGCCCGAACGGCTGAAGGCCCAGGCCGCCCGCGCCAAGGCCTTCGTCGAGGCCCGCGACGCCGCCGCCCGGGCGGGCCTGTCGCGCATCCTGGAACTGGTCCCCCTCAACCCTGGACCGGAGGCGGCTGCATGAAGCTTTCCACCCCCCGCTGGTGGTACCGCCGCGAAGGCGGCCCCGCCCCCCTGACCCGCGCCCTTCTCACCCCGCTGTCGTGGCTGTGGGCCAGCGCCACCGCCCGCCGCATCGCCAAGGCGACGCCGGAAGATCCCGGCGCGCCGGTGATCTGCGTCGGCAACCTCACCGCCGGCGGGGTCGGCAAGACGCCGATCGTGCGCGAACTGCTGCTAGTGCTGACCAATGGCGGCGTGGCGGCCCATGGCCTGTCGCGCGGCTATGGCGGCTCGCTGAAGGGGCCGCTGCGGGTCGATCCCGCGCGCCACAAGGCCGGAGAGGTCGGCGACGAGCCGCTGATGCTGGCCCAGGACTTCCCGATCTGGATCTCGCGCGACCGCGTTGCCGGGGCCAAGGCCGCCGCCGCGGCCGGCGCCCAGGTCATCGTCATGGACGACGGCCACCAGAACCCGGACCTGGCCAAGACCCTGTCGTTGGTGGTGGTCGACGGCGAGACCCGCGACGACGAATGGCCGTTCGGCGACGGCCGGGTGTTCCCCGCCGGGCCGATGCGCGAGCCTCTGGCCGTGGGTCTGGCGAGAGCCGACGCGGTGATCGTGCTGCTGCCGGCCGACCTGCCGCAGGCCGATCCGGAGTTGCTGGCCCTGCTTGCCTCCAAGCCCGTGCTGATCGCCCGCCTGGAGCCAGCCGCCCCGCCGCCGGGCGGCCCGCAGGTGGGCTTCGCCGGGGTCGGCAAGCCCTGGAAGGTCGAGCGCGCCCTGCAGGCCGCCGGCTGCGACCTCGTCGACTTCGCCCCCTTCCCCGACCACGGGACCTACAGCGAGGACACCCTGCGCGGCCTCGCCGAACGGGCCCGCGACCTCGGCGCCAGCCTGGTCACGACGGAGAAGGACTGGATCCGCCTGCCCCCCGCCTGGCGCGACCGGGTGGCCGCCTGGCCGGTGCGGGCGCGGTTCGAGGACGAGGAAGCGCTGGCGCGGGTGCTGGCGGGTCTGGCTTAAGGAACCTCCCCCTATGGGGGAGGCGATCGCGCAGCGATCGGTGGGGGGAGCGAGACCCTCCCCCTGAAGGGGGAGGTGGCGGCGAAGCCGACGGAGGGGGAAGTCGATGCGAGATCGATACCACCGCGGCAGCTGAAAACGTCCCCCCTCCGGCCCTCCGGGCCACCTCCCCCAGAGGGGGAGGATCCTGTTCGGCGGGAGCCGGCCGGCCAGCGCTAGCTACTTCACCACCACACCGCCCTTGATCACGTGATCCACCTTCTGGAGCACAGACACATCGGCCAGCGGATCGCCCTCCACCGCGATCAGGTCCGCCGCCTTGCCCGGCGCCAGCGAGCCGGCCTCGGCGGTGATGCCCAGATGATCGGCCGCATTGACCGTCGCCGTGCGGATGGCCTCGATCGGCGACAGCCCCGCCCGGGTCAGCAGCACGAACTCATAGGCGTTGTCGCCGTGCGCCGAGACGCCGCTGTCGGTGCCGAAGGCGATCTTGACGCCGCCGTCGTGGGCGCGGCGGGCCATGTCCAGCATCTTGGGGCCGGCTTCCAGGGCCTTGGCGGTCTGGGCGGGCGTGAAGAAGTTGCCCGGGCTGGCGGCGATGCGGGCCACGAAGTCGCCGGCCATCAGGGTCGGGACCAGATAGGCGCCGTTCTTCTTGAAGAGGGCGATGCTCTCGCCATCGAGATACGTGCCGTGCTCGATGGAGTCGCCGCCGGCCTTGAGGAAGGCGTTGATGCCGTCGACGCCGTGCGCGTGAGCGGTGACGCGGCGGCCCATGCGGTGGGCGCTCTCGACGATGGCCGCCAGTTCGCTGTCGCTGAACTGCTGGGAGAGGCCCGCGGCGGTGTTGGAGAGCACGCCCCCGGTGGCGGTGATCTTGATCACGTCGGCGCCGCGCCAGACCTGCTCGCGCACCGCGCGGCGGCAGTCGTCGGGACCCGAGCACACCGACTCCGGCCGCAACACGTGCATGACGTCCTCGCGGAAGCCGTTGATGTCGCCGTGGCCGCCGTGGATCGACACGGCCGAACCGGCGGCGATGATCCGCGGGCCGACCACGTCGCCGCGCTTGATGCCGGCCCGCAAGGCGAAGATGGCGTCGTTGTCGGCGCCCAGGTCGGCGACGGTGGTGAAGCCCGCCATCAGGGTCTTGCGGGCGTAGCCGGCCCCGATCATCGCCTGGTCGGCCGAAGACTGGGTCACCTCGTCCAGGCGCGAATTGGGGCCTTGCTGGCCGGTCAGGTGCACGTGGCTGTCGATCAGGCCGGGCAGCACGAAGCGGTCCTTGAGGTCGACCACCACCCCGCCGGGCTCGGACACGTAGCCGTCGGCGATGCGCACCACCTTGCCGTCCTGCACGACCACGGTCTTGGCGGTCTCGACCTTGCCGGTGGCAGGGTCGGCCAGCAGCTTGCCGGCCTGGACGAAGGTCAGGGGGCCGGCCGCTTGAGCCGCCGCGAACGACAGGGCGGCGGCCGCGACGCCGAGCGCGGCGGCGGCCAGGGTACGGATACGCATCGAATAGGCCCCTCTAGAACGATCGCCCCTCCCCAGGGGCGTTTGGCGGCAGGATGAGCGCGGCGGCGCGGGGCTGTCACGCCATATTTATCTCAAGACCCTCCCCCTTGAAGGGGGAGGTGGCCCAGAGGGCCGGAGGGGGGACGTTTTCAGCTTCCGGAGCGACGGTCCGTTTCGCCCCCCACCGATCGCTTTGCGATCGCCTCCCCCACAGGGGGAGGTATCGTTACGCCGCCCCCGCCCTCTTGGCGAAGCTCCACGCGCCCTTGGCCAGCACCGGCACCCGGGCTTCCATCAGCTGCGCATGGGCGCTGGCGGCGGTGCCATCGCGCACCCGGCCGACGATGCCCTGGCAGATGCCGGCCAGGCGGAAGAGGTTGTAGCTGAAGTACCAGTCCAGCTGCGGCAGGCCTTGCCGCCCCGTCGCGGCGCAATAGCGGGCCACGGCCTCGTCGATGGTCGGGATGCCGTAGGCGGTCAGGTCGGTGATCTCGGCCAGGCCCCCGCGCTGGTCGGACGGCATCACCCAGTTCATCAGGAAATAGGTGAAGTCGGCCAGCGGATTGCCCAGGGTCGACAGCTCCCAGTCCAGCACCGCGATCACCTTCGGCTCGGTGGGGTGCAGGATCATGTTGTCGAGGCGGTAGTCGCCATGGACGATCGAGGTCTGATCGTCGGCCGGCGCGCTGGCGGCCAGCCAGTCGATCAGCCGGTCCATCTCGTCGATCTTCGTGGTCTCGCTGGCGCGGTACTGCTTGGTCCAGCGGTCGATCTGGCGGGTGAAGTAGTTGCCCGGCTTGCCGTAGTCGGCCAGGCCCACGGCGGCGTAGTCGACGTTGTGCAGGGCCGCCAGGGTGTCGATCTGGGCCTCGTAGATCGCTCGGCGCTCTGTGGGCTGGTAGTCCGGCAGGGTTCCGTCCCAGAGGATGCGGCCCTCGACGTTGTCCATCACGTAGAAGATCGTGCCGATCACGCCCTCGTCCATGCACAGGGCGTAGGGCCGGGCGACCGGGAAGCTGGCCTTGTGCAGGCCCGAGATCACCTTGAACTCGCGGTCGACGGCGTGGGCGCTGGGCAGCAGCTTGCCGGGCGGCTTGCGGCGCAGAACGTAGCGTTTGGCGGGCGTGACCAGTTGGTAGGTGGGATTGCTCTGGCCGCCCTTGAACTGGCGCACTTCGAGAGGACCGGCATAGCCCTCGACGTTGGCCTCCAGCCACGCGGCCAGGGCGGCCTCGTCGATCGCATGGCGCGGATCGACCGGCTTGGTGCCCGAATTCAGCTCCTGAGCGGACGGCTCGGCCACGGCGCTTCACTCCCAACATTTGTTTGAATGGGAGTTTAGAGGGTGGGAGCGCTTAGGCAATCCCCCTTCCCCCTTGATGGGGGAAGGGTCGGGGATGGGGGTGGCTACGGCGTTTGCAACAAGCGGCGGCGCGGACGGCCAACTCAGCAGGTCACCCCCAACCCTGCCCTTCCCCCATCAAGGGGGAAGGGTTCAATGATTTTGGAGCGCCCGCCAGCCGATGTCGCTGCGATAGAACCCGCCCTCGAGCGACACCGTGCCCAGCGCCGCATAGGCCACGTCGCGGGCCTCGTGCAGGGTCGCGCCCAGGGCGCAGACGTTGAGCACGCGGCCGCCGGAGGCAACCAGGTTTCCGTCGGCGTCGCGGGTCGTGCCGGCGTGGAAGATTTCGGCCTCGTGGCCGTAGTCGGCCTCGGCGCCCTGGATCAGGCCGCCGGTCTTGGGGGCGTCGGGATAGCCCTCGGCGGCCAGCACCACGCAGATCGCCGCCTCGTCGCGCCACTTGGGCGGCTCGGCCGAAGCAAGCTCGCCCTTGGCCGCGGCCAGCAGGATCGGGACGATGTCGCTCTCCAGGCGCAGCATCAGCACCTGGCATTCCGGATCGCCGAAGCGGGCGTTGTATTCGACGAGCTTGGGCCCCGTCGGCGTCAGCATCAGGCCGGCATAGAGCACGCCCACATACGGATTGCCCTCGGCGGCCATGCCCTCGACGGTCGGCACGATCAACTCGCGCCAGGCCTGCTCGACCAGGGCGTCGGTCAGCACGGGCGGCGGCGAATAGGTGCCCATGCCGCCGGTGTTGGGACCCTCGTCGCCGTCATAGGCGCGCTTGTGGTCCTGGGCCGCGCCGAACAGCACGGCGGTCTTGCCGTCGGAGAGGGCGAACAGCGAGGCCTCCTCGCCGTGCATGAACTCCTCGATGACCACCCGGGCGCCGGCCGAGCCGAAGCGGCCGCCCAGCATGTCGACCACCGCGGCGTCGGCCGCCTCGCGCGTCTCGGCGATGACCACGCCCTTGCCGGCCGCCAGGCCGTCGGCCTTGATCACGAACGGCGCTTCCAGGGTGTCGAGGAAAGCGCTCGCGCTGCCTGCGTCCTCGAACACGCCGTAGGCGGCGGTCGGCAGGTCGTGGCGCTTGCAGAAGTCCTTGGTGAAGGCCTTGGAGGTCTCCAGCTGGGCGGCGCGCTGCGATCCGCCAAAGCAGGGGATCCCCACCTCCGCCAGCTTGTCGGCCAGGCCGACCTCCAGCGCCGATTCCGGGCCGACCACCACCAGGTCCGCGCCGATCTCTTGGGCCAGGGCCACCAGGCCGTCGGCGTCGGTCGCCTTGACCGGTTTCAGCTCGGCCACGGCCGCGATGCCCGGATTGCCCGGCGCGGCGACCAGTCGGCCGCACAGCGGCGAGGCCGCGATCTTCCAGGCCAGGGCGTGCTCGCGCCCGCCGGACCCGACGAGGAGGATGGTCAGCTTTTCCATGAGCCGGGGATGTCGCGCGGGCGCGGCCCCGGGTCAAGGTCGGGCTGCGTCCTATCGTCCCGCGCATGCGCCTGCGACGCTTGGCGCCGTTGCCCGCGGCGACGCTCCTAGGCTTCTTTGCGTGCGAATACGCGCGTCGGGGCTGGACGCGCCTGAGGGGGCGAACCGCGAGGTCATGGCCAGAGACAACAACCCGCATGCGCGCGACGCCGCGCCGGCCGACGCCGGCGCGCCCGCCACCTCGTCGACGCCCGAGGCCCTGCACTCCTGGGCCTTCCTCGACGCCGTGGTCGAGAGCGTGCCGGCCATGCTGGTGGTCAAGAACGGCCGCGACGGCCGCTTCGTGCTGGTCAACCGCGCCGGCGAAGAGCTGCTGGGCGTGCCGCGCGAGGCCCTGATCGGCCGCCGCGACGCCGACTTCTTCCCCGCCGACCAGGCCGCCTTCTTCGCCGAGATGGACCGCAAGGTGCTGGAGAGCGACGAGGTCTGGGTCATCGACGAGGAGCCGCTGAAGACCCCGCACAACGGCGACCGCTGGCTGCAGACCAAGAAGATCGCCATCCCCGGCGAGGGCGACGAAAAGCTGCTGCTGATCATCAGCGAGGACATCACCGAGCGGAAGGCCTCGGCCGTGGCGCTGGAGGCCGCGCTGGAAAGCGCCCGCGCCGCCAGCATCGCCAAGACCGAATTCCTGGCCAATATGAGCCACGAGATCCGCACGCCGCTGAACGGCGTGCTGGGCATGGCCCAGGTGCTGGCCCAGACCGAGCTGACCCCTCGCCAGCGCGAGATGATGGACGTGATCCTGGGCTCGGGCCGCACGCTGAACGCCTTGCTCAGCGACATTCTGGATCTGGCCAAGGTCGAAGCCGGCGAGGTCGGGCTGGAGCCCGCCCCCTTCAACCTGCGCGGCGCGCTGATCGCCACCGCCGCCACCTTCGAGGGCCTGGCCCACCAGAAGGGCCTGAACTTCTCGCTGACCTTCGACGACGGCTTCCACGACCGGGTCAGCGGCGACGCCCTGAAGTTCGGCCAGATCGTCAGCAACCTGATCAGCAACGCGGTGAAGTTCACCAGCGAGGGCCATGTGGCCGTCCACGCCCGCACTCAGATCGAGGACGAGGCCATCCGCCTGGTCGTCATGGTCGAGGACACCGGCGAGGGCTTCACCCCGCAGGTGCAGGCCAGCCTGTTCGAGCGCTTCGTCCAGGGCGACGGCTCGATCACCCGGCGGTTCGGCGGTTCGGGCCTGGGGCTGTCGATCGCCCGGCGCTTCGCCCGGCTGATGGACGGCGACATCGCCTGCCGCTCGACGCCCGGCGAGGGCGCCTGCTTCACCTTCACCGCCCGCCTGGACACCGCCGCCCCCGAAGACCCCGCGCCCGCCCGCCGCCCGGCCAGGGCGGCGACGCCGGAACGCCTGCGGGTGCTGCTGGCCGAGGACCACCCCACCAACCAGCGGGTCGTGGAGCTGATGCTCGACGGCGTCGCCGACCTGGTCATCACCGCCGACGGCGAGGCCGCCCTGGCGGCCTACGAGCGCCAGGCCTTCGATCTGGTTCTGATGGACACCCAGATGCCGGTGATGGACGGCCTGACCGCCATCAGCGAGATCCGCATGCGCGAGCGCGCCGCCGGCCGGCCGCGCATCCCGATCATCTCGCTGACCGCCAACGCCATGCCCCACCAGGTGGAGGCGTGCCTGGCCGCCGGCGCCGACCTGCACCTGGCCAAGCCGATCACAGTCTCGGCCCTGTTCGACAGCATCGCCCAGGCCTGCGACCTGGCGGGGGAAGCGGACTAGGGGGTTAAGGCCCCCTACCCTTTTGGTCCCGTCATTCCCCTCTGGAACCGGGGACGTCCATATCTAACGACACTCCCTCTCAAAGCGGCCGGACTTGGTATCGGCAAAGGTTGGAAAGCGGACCCGCTGTAGGCTTAGCTGGCGAGATGAGTGACGCGAGCGAACTGCCCTCTTCGATCTACGAGAAGATCACCGCGCTTTGTGCCGAGGGCGACCGGTTGTCCGGCGAGCGCA
>PJUL01000700.1_pt1 | contig 20554 bp, 27 predicted proteins | sample 1512221 | NCBI WGS metagenome assembly PJUL01 (sample SAMN08177667, study PRJNA422409) | Feces metagenome, whole genome shotgun sequencing project.
CGTCGCGGCGAACTACGTCACTTTCGCCGACGCACCGATCGACCGCGTGACGGCGGCCTATGCCGGCACCGCCGCGCAGACGCCGATCCTCACGGATGGCGAACTGCGCAACGCCAGCGCCGTGGTGCTAACGGCAGGTGCGCGCCTGAAGTTCTGACGGTCTCTGAACGATCGCGGGGAAGCGGCGCCTAGCGCTTCTTCTTCGCGATCTTCAGCACATAGCTGATCACCTCGGCGACGGCGGCATAATGCTCCACCGGGATCGGGTGATCGAGTTCCGCGCTGGCATAGAGGGCGCGGGCGAGGGGACGGTTCTCGACCAGCGGGATGTTGTTCTCGGTCGCGATTTCGCGGATCTTGAGCGCGATCGCGTCGACGCCCTTGGCCACCACGACCGGGGCCGCCATCTGGCCGTGATCATATTGCAGCGCGACGGCATAATGGGTCGGGTTGGTGATCACCACGCTGGCCTTCGGCACATTCTGCATCATGCGATTGCGCGAACGCTGCATCTGGATCTGGCGGATCTTGCCCTTGATGTGCGGATCGCCCTCGCTCTGCTTGTGCTCGTCCTTGATCTCCTGAAGGCTCATGCGCATCCGCTTCATGAAGGCGCGGCGCTGCCAGACGAAGTCGAACAGGGCGAGCGCACCCACCAGCATCGCGATCGGGCGTAGCATCGAATAGACGATCCCATGCGCGCTGCTGCCCACCTCCTGCAGATCGGCGCCGACCATGGCGTCGACCGTGGCGGCATGGGGCCATGCCAGATAGGCCGCCACGCCGCCGATCAGGCAGAGCTTGGCGAGCGTCTTGGCGAATTCCATCAGCGCCTGCTTGCCGAACATGCGCTTGGCGCCGCTGGCCGGGTTGAGCTTGGACCATTTGGGCTTGATCCGGCTCCAGTTGAGCATCGGCCGGCCCTGCAGGATGCCGCCCAGCAGCGCGATGCCGAACATCGTGCCAAGGATCGGCAATAGTGCCGAGGCAGTCGCGCTCATCACCCCGGCGGCGAAACCCTCCGCGCCCTGCGGCTCCATCCGGAAATCGTCGGCGCTGCCCCACAGGCGCACGAACATCGTGCCCATCAGCTGCATGGTATAGGTGCCAAGCCCGCCCATCACGATCAGCATGCCCACGAAGATCGCGGCATGCTTCATCTCGGGGGCCATCGGCACGTCGCCCTTCTCGCGGGCGTCCTGCAGCTTCTTGTCTGTGGGGTCGTGTGTCTTGTCGTCCTGGTCCGTATCGCCCGACATCACCAGCCTCCCTGCATCGCATCGCCCATCGCGCGGGCGAAGACGGTGAGCATGGTGCCGAGCGTGGCGGCGGTAAGGCTGATGCCGAGCAGCAGGTTGAGCGGCTGGGCGATGAAGAACACCTGGATCGCGGGGGCGACGCGCGCGGCGACGCCCAGTGCGACGTTGAATACGATGCCGTAGATCAGCAGCGGCGCGGCCAGGCTCAGCCCCAGCGTCATCGAGCGGGTGATCGCCTCGACCGCGAGCATCGCGAAATCATGGGCCGGCGGCATGCCGCCGACCGGGAAGGTCTGGTAGCTGTGGACGATTGCGCCCAGCCACAGGTGATGGACCTGCATCCCCATGCACACCAGCGCCGCCGCCATGGCGACGAATTTGGAGAGCATCGGCGCCGAGCCGCTCTGGGCAGGATCGAAGATCACCGCGGAGGACAGGCCGATCTGGGTGGAGATCACCGATCCGGCCATCGACACGGCGAAGAACAGGATCTTGACGATCATGCCCATGGCCAGTCCGGTCATCAGTTCGGTTACGAGCACGGCCGGCAGCAGCGCGCCGGCTTCCACCAGCGTGCGGGCCGGGGCCCCGACCAACGCATAGATCGCAGCCGACATCGCGAAGCCGATCATCAGCCGGATGCGGCCGGGGATCGCATCGTCGCCGAACACTGGCAGCAGCATGAGCACTGCGCCGACCCGGGCGAAGACGATGAAGAAAGCGGAGACCTGCAGGGCCAGGTCGGGGGGCAGGGTCATCCGCCGGTCACGATCATGCTGCTGATCTTGGTCATGAAGTCGTTCATCGCCGCGCCGATCGTCGGCAGCATCAGCAGCAGCACTAGGCCCATCGCCAGCAGCTTCGGAACGAAGGTAAGCGTGGTTTCCTGGATCTGCGTCAATGCCTGGAACAGGCCGATGACGGTGCCCACGATCAGCGAGGTCAGCAACAGCGGACCCGCGACCGTGAGCACCAGCATCAGCGCGCTTTGCGCCAGCGCAAGAACCTGCGTCGGCAGCATCGCGTCAGATCTGCATCCGCATGATGTCGGAATAGGCGTTCACCACGCGGTCGCGCACGGCAACCATCGTGTCGAGCGCGGTCTCGGCGGCGCCGATCGCAGTGACGACGTCGATCAGGTCGCCCTTGCCGGCAACCTGCTGCGCCGAGGCATGCTCCGCGGTGCGCAGCTGATCGGCGGTGCCGGTGACCATATCTTCGACCATTGCGCCGAAGCCGCCGGCGCTGCCGCCGGACTTTACGGGATCGGTCTTGCTGTTGGTGCCGCCAATGCCGGCGACGCGGCCATAGGCCGACATCGCATCAAGTGCTCCGATGGACATTCCCTGTATCCTTTTACTTGAGGAGATCGATGGTGCGCATCGTCAGGCTTTTTGCAGCCTCGATGGCGTTGAGATTGGCTTCGTAGCTGCGCTGCGCCGCCTTCATGTCGGCCGTTTCGATCAGGCCGTTGACGTTGGGCTTCAGGACGTAGCCGTCCTTGTCCGCCGCCGGATGGCCCGGCTGATAGACCTTGGTGAAATCGGACTTGTCGTTCTCGATCGACTTGACCTTGACGCCCAGTCCGCCGGTGGAACGATCCATCTCGGCCGAGAAGCTGGCGACGCGGCGGCGATAGGGATTGCCGCCCGGCGTGTCCGAAACCGAGTCCTGGTTCGCCAGATTTTCCGCGATCACGCGCATGCGCAGCGACTGCGCGCGCAAGCCCGAAGCGGAGATGCCGAGCGAGGTCTTGAGGTCCATGATCGTCCTTCCCGAAGGCCCCGCAGGGCCGTTTACTCCATTGTAGGCAAAAATTGCCGGGGCAGGCGTCGGGCACGGAAAAAAGGTTCCTATAATTCCTCCTGAAAGGAACACGCATGTCAGTGCTCGACGGTATTATGGTCGATATGTCGATCGTGCTGGGCTCGGCCAATGTGCCGATCCGCCAGGTTCTGCAGATGAGCCGCGGCGCGATGATCGCGCTGGAAAGCAGCCAGGACGATCCCTCGCTTGTCTATGTGAACGACGAACTCGTCGCGAAGGGCGTGGTCCTGGTCGACGGCGAAGTGATGTCGCTCGAAATCACCGAACTCGTGAAGAAGCAGCGCCACTGATGGATATCCTGTCGATGCTGCGCACGATCGGTGCGCTCGGACTGGTGCTCGGCATGCTCGCCGGCGCCCTGTGGTTCGTGAAGCGCTATGACGTGAAGCTGCCCGGTCGCGTGACCAACTCGCGCCGCAAGCGCATCGAGATCGTCGAGCGCCTCGCGGTTGACGGCAAGCGCTCGGTCGCGCTGATCCGCCGCGACGGGATGGAGCATCTCGTGATGTTCGGCCCGGAAGGCCAGTCGACGATCGAGACCGGCATTGCCGCTCCCGAGCCGGCCGAGCCCGAAGTGGCTGCAGAGCCGGTGCCGGTGGCGAACCTCGCCGAGGATCTCGCCGCGCTGCGCGGCAACTTCGCCAAGCTGGTCGATCGCGTCGAGCTGCCGAAGCTGCCGGAAATGTCGAAGCTTCCCGAGTTCTCGAAGCTGATCGCGCTTCCCAAGTCGATCGAGCTGCCGAAGCGTCCTGCCGCAAAGGTTGCCGCTCCCACGGTGGTCGCCGCCTGCACGCCGTCGGCGCAGCGTCCGCCCAAGCGCATCCGCGAGCCGCGCAACACCACGCGGTGGAACCGCGCAGCGGTCCGGGCCGCGATCGATGCGTAAGATCCTCGCGGCGGCGCTCGCCGTCCTGATCCTCGCGCCGGCTGAGGCCTATGCCCAGTCCAAGGGCACGACGATCAACATCGGCGGTGCCACCGGTGCGGACGGGGCGCTGTCCGCCAAGGCCATCCAGCTGGTGCTGATGCTGACGGTGCTCAGCCTGGCCCCCGGCCTGCTAATGACCGTCACCAGCTTCACCCGCATGGTGGTGGCGCTCTCGCTGCTGCGCACCGGCATCGGCGCGCCCGGCGTGCCGCCCAACCCGGTGATCATCAGCCTTGCGCTGTTCCTCAGCTTCTTCGTCATGGCCCCCACCTTCAACAAGGCGTGGGAGCAGGGCGTCGATCCCTATACCAAGGGCCAGATCACCGAGCAGGTCGCCTTCGAGCGGACCGCCGAGCCTTTCCGCAAGTTCATGCTTGGCCAGGTGCGCGACAGCGATCTCAAGCTGTTTGCCGATCTGGGTGGCAAGAAGATCCAGAACCGGGCCGAGACGCCGCTTACCACGCTGGCGCCGGCGTTCATGATCTCGGAGCTGCGCCGCGCCTTCGAGATCGGCTTCCTGTTGCTGCTGCCGTTCCTGGTCATCGACCTGGCGGTGTCGGCAGTGCTGATGGCAATGGGCATGATGATGCTGCCGCCGCCAACGATATCCCTGCCGATGAAGATCATCTTCTTCGTGCTGGTGGATGGCTGGGCGCTGGTCGCCGGGTCGCTGGTCAAGAGCTTCGCCACATAGCGCGAAGCCGCCGAGTGTTCAGGGAAAGGGGCGGGCGCCGGGGGGCGCTCGCCCCTTTTTGCTTGGGGGCGGATCATTTCTTCCGCTGCCGGCTTCCGTCGGCCAATGGCGCACCGGCCAACAATATGCTTGGCTTTGCAGATGACGTTTCGGAGAGGCTGCACCATCACGCTTGGCGTCTTGGCGACGTTGCTGGCCTATGGAGCACTGGTGCTGCTCTCGCATCTCCCTTGGCCTGTCTCCGATCCTGCGAGGCTGGCAGCGATCGGTAACGAGGCCCAGGCGCTGACGGCAAGATATCCGGCCAAGCCGCCGGAGCATTATTCTTCCATCCCAAAGAACCTATGGCCCACTGCCATTGCGCGCCTCCGTCCCGATCGCGTCATCGTGCACGAGTGGGGCGTCGATATTCTCATCAAGCCCTTTTTCGATGGCGGCTGGGGATATCATGTGGGCCGCAGCAAGCGCGACTTGCCGATGCCCGAGGGCTGCTATTCCGAGGTTGGCGCAGGCATCTTCTGGCACGGCCCCTGTTGAACGAGATTTCGGTTTCCATCCCGCTTCGGGTGCTTTCGCGGGCAATCGCGATCCGCCCTTGCAATGTAGGATTTCAACTGGTCGGATTGCCCGGACCAGCGGATGGCTGACCGCTCTTTGAAGCGGTTGGAAGAATAGGATCGCGCTGGCGCAAGTTTGTTACGAGATCGGCGGCGTCTCCGGGAAAATTGGGAAAATAGCAGCCGCAAAGGCTGCTCCCGGCCCGTACTTCCATGTGCCTTCGCGAGTCGCGCCGGATTCGATGTTGGAACGCAAAAAGAAGGCGCCCGTGCCGCAGCACGGACGCCTAGTTTGCGTTAAGCTCTGAGGCGGATCAGCCCCGTGCGGCCGGGCTGTCCAGCCAGCTGGACAGTTCGCCGTAGGAAATCGGGTCGTGAAACGCGACGCCGGCGAACTCGTCGTTGCTCCAGCGCGTGGTGCAGCGGCGCGAGGGCAGGCCCGGAATCATCAGGATCACTTCGCTATCGGTACGCAGCGGGCGCTGCAGGCGAAGGCAGGCGCCGCCCTGCGACAGATCGGCAACGACTACATCGATCGACCGGCCCAGCGAACTGATCCGTGCGGGAATCTCGGCGGCGAAGCGCGGCGAACGCGGACGGACCGTATTCGCGTCGGGCTGCGGCTTGCCCAGGATGGCGTTGACATCGGCAGGCATATCGAAGCGCACGCCGGCGCGGCCGCCCTTGGTCCACGCGATCGCGCCGGTCAGCGTCGCGCCGCCCCGCAGCTCCACGGCGATCGCCATGCCTGGCAACAGCGACGCGATCGTGTCGATCTGCATGCCGTGCTCGGAAATATTGCGTACCCGGCACAGTTGGCCGGGATTGCCCTCATGGCTGAGCTTGCCGACGAGCAGCGTCGCCACCGCGCGTGGTGCGCGCTCGACCCAATCTTCGCGGCCCTCGAGCGGACTGGCGGGGTTCGCTTCCACTTTCACCTCGCTAAATTAGTGTTCCAGTAATTTATAGCGGGGTTTGGCGGGGGAAGCGGGCGGAGCCGCGCAAAAACCTGTTTTACGCCGGTGTTGCCTGGGTGATCGCCACCTTGCGCACCGTGCCGGCACCATAGGCTTCCGCCGCGGCCGCCTCGACGACCTTGCGGAACTGGTCGAGGCCCGGCAGCAGGCCGTCCTTGCCGGCCGCCATCGGCGTCTTGAAGGTGCGCATGTTGATCGCGTGCAGCAGCAGCGGCAGCCGCGCCGTGACCTCCGATGCCTTGTCCTTCGGCACCTCCAGATTGAACTGGAACTGGACATAGCCGGTCAGCCGGCCGTCCTCGGGGGCGACCAGCGGCGCGAGCAGCTTGTCCACCGGCACGAAAGCCAGCTCGGTCTCCGTCTCGGCGGGCGCCGGCGCGGCCTGGGCGGGGCGGGGACCCAGCACGAGCAGCGTGCCGAATGCAGCAGCGCCCCCCAGGCCGAGCCCGGAGAGCAGCACGATGGCGAGGAACAGGATCTTCTTCATGACGGCGATACTCAGAATTTGAAACTGCTGTCGGTCGGAAGCGAGGAGGCCTCGGCCTTCAGGACGATGGTGATCCGCCGGTTCTCCGGCCGATCGGGCTGGTCCGGGAACACCGGGCGGGTGCCGCCCATGGCGACGATTTCGGCGAAGCGATCGGCAGTCATGCCGGATCCGATCATCGCCTGGCGTGCGGCCAGCGCGCGGGCGCCCGAGAGCTGCCAGTTGGCATCGCTCTGGCCGCCGCCGGTCGCGTCGGTATGGCCCTCGATCGCGATCTGGCCGCCGGACTGGGCGAGCTTGGCCGCGGTCTTGGCCAGCAGCGAGCGGGCAAAGGGGTTGAGCTCGGCAGTGCCCGGGCGGAACATCGACTGCTTGTCGGTGTCCATCAGCGTGATGCGCATGCCGTCGCGATCGGGCTCGACTGCGACGTTCTTGCGGCCCTGGTCCTGCGGCACGGAATCGAGCGCGACCTGCAGTTCACTGGCGAGCACGCGCATCGACGTGTCGGGCACGTTGGCGGTGCCGCCGCGCGATGCGCCGTTGGTTGCGGCCTGGGTGGTCGGCGTGCCGTTGGCGCGGCTGCTGTCGTTCGACGAGCGACGTGCCTGGCCGCCGGCCCCCTCCGACGTGCCCATCACGGGCGTCGAGGGTGCGGTGTCCGAAACGGTCGGCGAGAAATAGGCGGCGAGGCCCTTCAGACGCTGCTTGTCGGGATTGGCGATCAGCCACAGCAGCATGAAGAACGCCATCATCGCGGTCACGAAGTCGGCATAGGCCACCTTCCACGCGCCGCCATGATGGGCTCCCGCGACTTTCTTGACGCGCTTGATGACGATCGGACGATCGTTGCTGCCGGCCGCGGGCATGATCAGGCGCTCCCGAGCGCGATACGCATGCGCTCCTGCACCGCGCCGAGGCGGATATGGCCGATCGCGGACAGCGAATCCTCGCCGCCTGCGATCCGCTCGAGCAGGTTTACGCACTCATCGGCATGCTGGATGAGATAGTCGAAGTCCTGCAGCTGCTCGAGATAGGAGGCCGCGAAATGCTCGTCGCAGACCAGCACCTCCGCTAGCGCCTCCAGCTTCATCCGCATTTCGCGGATCTCGTTCGCCACCACGGTGTGCAGCGTCGCCGAGAACGGATCGAAACCGGGGATCGACTGCGCGCCGGGGAGCTGTGAGGGGAGGGGCAGGCAGGACATCAGAACAGCTCCAAATCGCCGCCGGAAACCGGGGCCTGAACGGGGACCGGCGGGCGCTCTGGCACGCGGTCCGTAACCTTGACGCAGCGGCTTTTGCCTTCATGCGGCAAAAACTCGATCTTGCGGGCGCTGGTGCCGCCCAGATCGCTGTGCGCGACGGTAATGCCTTCGGTTTCCATGAAACGCCGCGCGAAGGCGGCGTTCGAGGAACCGATCGAGCCCAGCCCCGAGACGATGTTGGCACCGCCATAGAGGTGGGCCATCAGCCGGCCGCGGACCGCGCCCTTCTGCATCATCCCGTTGATGACGACTTCCATCGCGTGCACGCCGTAACGCGCCATTTCGCTGGCACCGACGCGCTGGTCCGCGCTCGGTTCGCCCAACAGGAAATGGTTCATCCCGCCGACCCGGGCGACCGGATCGAAGAGACATGCGGCGACGCAGCTGCCGAGCAGGGTGGAGACGACCACCCCGGGCTCGGCCACTACGGCATGCTCGCCCTGGACGATGGCGAGCCGGCGCATCAGGTGAGCTCGCCGAAGACGCGCTCGATCTTCTCCTTCAGCGCCGCCGGCGCGAAGGGCTTCACGACATAGTTGTTCACACCCAGGGCCGCGGCCTTCTGGACGATCTCCTTGTCCGACGAGCCGGTGAGCATGATGAACACCGTCTTGCCGATCACCGCATCGGTGCGGACCGCTTCCAGGAACTGGAGGCCGTCCATCTCGGGCATGTTGTAATCGGAGATGATCAGATGGACGCGGTCAGCCTTGACCGCCGCCAGCGCTTCCGGTGCGCTGGGCTTGTCACGTACGTCCTTGAACCCGAGATCCTGCAACGCGCGACGGATCATCGCACGCATGCTGGTCTGGTCGTCCACGACCATCACCTTGATCGCTGCAGCAGCAGGCATCAGACGCTCCCAATCTTTTCGCGGCATGCCTTGAGGATCGCCTCCGGCATGCCAGACAAACCAACTTCATGTTCCACCGCACCCAGCTCCTTGGCCGAGCGCGGCATTCCCCAGACGACGCAGGTTTCGCGGCTCTGGCCCAGCGTCCGGGCACCGGCCCGGCGCATCGCCAGCATCCCCTGCGCGCCGTCCGCCCCCATGCCGGTGAGGATCACGCCGACCGCGGCAGCGCCCAGCGGCGCGACCGAGTGGAACAGCGTGTCCACCGAAGGGCGGTGGCCGGAGACGGGGTCGCCGTCGCGCAGCTTGATATGGCCGCGGACGCCCCCACGCAGCTCCATGTGGCGCTGCCCTCCAGGAGCAATATAGACGGTTCCCGGCAGGACCGGCGCGCCATCCGTAGCTTCCACAACCTGGACCCGACATTCGCCGTTCAGCCGCTCCGCGAAGTTGCGCGTGAAGGCGGCCGGCATGTGCTGGACGATCAGCACCGGCGGGCAGTTTTCGGGCAGGGCGGGGAGCAACGAGAACAGCGCCTCGACGCCGCCCGTGGACGAGCCCATCGCAATGATCCGCTCGCCGACCGCACCCGCCGCGATGGCGGGCTGGGCGGGCAGGCGCTGCGGGCCGGCGCGGGCGACCGAGCGGGCGGCAGCCTTCACCTTCTCGCAGAGCAGCACCGCGTCGCGCTCGATGTCCTCGGGCGTGCCGCTGGGCTTGGTGACATAGTCGACCGCGCCCAGACGGAGTGCCTCGATCGTCACTTCCGCACCGCGTGCAGTGAGCGTCGAGCACATCACCACGGGCATCGGCCGCAGACGCATGATCCGCTCGAGGAAGGACAGGCCGTCCATCCCCGGCATCTCGACGTCGAGCGTCAGCACGTCGGGGTTGAGCTGCTTGATCATCTCCCGTGCCGCGAACGGCTCGGGCGCCATGCCGACGACCTCGATCGCCGGATCGGCGGAGAGCATGCGCTTCAGCGTTGCCCGCATCGAGGCGCTGTCGTCGACGATCAGTGTGCGTACCGGTGCCATCAGTGCACCTCCGGCTTCTGATAGATGGTGTGCCCGCACGAGCGCATGTGACGCGCCGCCGGGCCGATCAGCCGCTCCGAATGACCGATATAGAGATGCGCGCCCGGAGCCAGCTGGTTGACGAAACCCGCCTCCAGCTCTTCCTTTGCCGGATCCCCGAAATAGATCATCACGTTGCGACAGAAGATCACGTCGTACGCGGCCTTGAGCGGCCAGGGCTCGAACAGGTTGAGCACCTTGGCCGTCACCAGCGACCGTGCCTCGTCCGCCATCTGGTAGCCGCCCTGCACGGGCTTCATCCAGAGGCTGCGATAGGGCTCGGGCACGGCCTCGGCCACGTTGTCGGCATAGAAGCCGCGACGCACCGATTCCACCACATGCGGCGCGATGTCGGTCGCCAGCAGGCGGACATCGGCGTTGCGCAGCCAGGACGCGGACGAACGGTCCGTCCCCAGCAGGCACATGGCGATCGTATAGACCTCCTCGCCCGACGAGCATCCCGCCGACCAGATCCGCACCGGACCCTGCTTGCGCTTGAGCACCGGCAGGACGTGTTCGCGGAAATGATCGAAGTGATGCGGCTCGCGGAAGAAATGCGTGTGGTTCGTGGTCAGCGCCACCACCATCGCATGGCGTTCCACCGGATCGCTGTGCACCAGCGCCACATAGTCGGAGAACTTGGCCAGGCCATGCTCGCGCAGCCGCCGCCCGAGGCGCGACTGGACGAGCGTGGTCTTCGCCTCGCTCAGCGCGATGCGGGCATCCTCGTGCATGATCGCGGCGATGGCGGCGAAGTCACGGGGCGTGAGCTCCGCGTTGCTCGCTGCCGACATGGCCGATGCGGCGCCGGCAGGCGCCAGGGCGCCCCCGGCGGCGGTCACGCTGCGAGATCCAGGTGCTTGGTCAGGCTCAGCGCGTCGAGGTCGAGCAGCAGCACCATAGTGCCCTTCTCGTCCCGCGTGCCGTCCTTCTGGCGCGTGGCGATGCGGACCAGGCCGGCGATCACGCTCGGCTCGATCGTCTCGACCTCGGGGGCCGGCTGGATCTCGGTCTCGCCGATCGCGACGATGTCGTTGACTTCGTCGACCAGGAAGCCGGCCTGCTTGCCCGCGATGTTGACGACCAGCACGCAGGAGCGGGCATGGATCACGCTCGGCTCCCAGCCAAGGCGCTCGGCGAGGCCAACCACCGGGATCACGTTGCCGCGCAGGTTGGTCACGCCCTTGATGAAGCCCGGAACGTTGGGGAGCGGGGTCGGCTCGTCCCATTCACGGATTTCGATCAGCGCGCGCATGTCGATCCCGAAGGTCTGCTGGGCGAGCGAGAAGGTAACGATCTTGCGGTCGGTACCGGCGTTGTCGTTGGTGGTGGTCATGCTGCCAGTCCTTTCGGGGTATAGCGGTTGGTCGAGGCGACGAGCGCCTCGATGTCGAGGATGAGTGCGATCGAGCCGTCACCAAGGATGGTGGCGCCGCCCAAGCCGCGGATCGGGTGGAGATTCTGGTCGAGGCTCTTGATGACGACCTCGCGGCGGTCATCGATGGTGTCGACGACAAGGCCGACCTTGCCCGAGCCTTCGCTCTCGACGATCACGACGAGGCTGTCCTCGATCGGGCGATCGTCGTTCAGGCCGAAGATCTCGGTCGCGCGCTTCACGGGCACGTACTCGCCGCGCATGTCGATCACTTCGCTGTCGGGCGAGGTGCGCTTCACCTGGCCCGGCTCCGGCTGGACGGTCTCGAGCACATGCGCGAGCGGCAGCACGAAGCGCTGGCCGGCGAGGCGGACGATCATGCCGTCCAGGATCGCCAGGGTGAGCGGCAGGATCATCGTGAAGGTGGTGCCTTCGCCCGGGACCGAATGGATTTCCACGCGGCCGCCCAGAGCCTCGACGTTCGAGCGGACCACGTCCATGCCCACGCCGCGGCCCGAGATGTTCGAGATCTTCTCGGCAGTCGAGAAGCCCGGGGCGCAGATCAGCTGGTCGATCTCTTCGTTCGACAGCACCGCGTCGGCCGCGATGATGCCCTTCTCGATCGCCTTGGCCTTCACCCGCTCGCGGTTGATGCCGCGGCCGTTGTCCGAGACGCGCACGAAGATGCGCGCGCCGCGCTGCTCGGCCGAAAGCTTGATCGTGCCCTCGGGCGACTTGCCGGCGGCAATGCGCTCCTCGGTGCTTTCCAGGCCATGGTCCGCGGCGTTGCGGATCATGTGGGTCAGCGGATCGCCGATCTTCTCGATCACGCCCTTGTCGACTTCGGTGGTCTCACCGGTGGTCTCGAGGTTGATGATCTTGCCGGTCTCGACCGAGAGGTCGCGCAGCATGCGCGGCACGCGGCTGAAGGCCTGCTTGATCGGCTGGGCGCGCAGCGACATGACATTGTCCTGGATCTGGCGCGTCAGGCGGGCCAGTTCCGGGAGCTCCACGCGCTGGCGATCGGCCGGCGAGAGCCGGTCGGCCAGGATCGAGTTGCGGATCACCAACTCACCGACCAGGTTGAGCAGCAGGTCGAGCTTGCCGAGATCCACGCGGATCGTCTGCTGGGCCTCACTGGTCGCCTTGGGGGCGATGGCGGGGGTCTCGACGCTACCGATCGGCGGCGAAGCGGCGGCGATCGTCTCGACGACGCGCTGCATTTCTGCCGCGAAATCCTCGACACCGGCGGTCACCGGCACGAAGCCGAACTCGTCGGCAGCAGCGGCCGGAGCCTCGGCGACCGGCGCGGCGACCGGGGCAGGGGCTGCGTCACGGCGGACCTCGACGACCGAATCCGGTGCAACGAAATCGAAGCAGTCGTTGATATCGCTCTCGGCGACCTCGCCCGGAACGCGCAGCGTCCAGGTGAAATAGGCGTCCTCGGGATCGAGGTCGCGCAGCGGCGGCACCGTCCCGGTGTCGACCGAGACGATCTCGGCGCCGAGCGTCTCGAGCTCGCGGATGATCAGCAGCGGCTCGCCGGCATTGGCCAGCGCCGCACGCGACGGCTTGAAGGTGACGATCCACGCGGCGTCCGCGGCCGGAGCCTCGGCGGGCGCGTCGAAATCGTCGAGCGACACGGCCATCGGCACGAAGCCGAACTCGTCCGCTTCCTCTGCCGGCGCGGGCGCGGCCGGAGTCTCCACCGCCGCCGGAGCGGGGGCGGCGGAGCTTGCCACGTGTGCACCGTCATCGGCGCCCTTGTTGGCGAGAACCTGCTCGAGCGCGGCCAGCGCGGCCTCGTCGGCCGGGCGCGGGGCCAGGCCCTTGGCGCACTCGACATGGTCGGTAAGGATATCGAAGGCGCTCAGCATGACCTTGACCACGCCGGGGCTTGGCGGGATCTTGCCGCCGCGCACTTCGTCGAGGACGTTCTCGAACTTGTGCGCGAAGGCAGTCAGGTCGGCATGGCCGAACGCGCCGGCACCGCCCTTGATCGAGTGGACCGCGCGGAACACGCCGGCGATCACTTCGGCCGAGACGTCGCCGCCCTGCATGGCCGACAGGCCCTGCTCGGCGGTGGTCAGCCCTTCAGTGCATTCTTCGAAGAAGATTGCCTGGATTTCGTCGAGTTCGTCGCTCACGGGCACACGCGGCGGATGGCCGCCCCCAGCTTGGTGGCCTCGAAGGGCTTGGTGATCCAGCCGGTGGCGCCGGCCGAGCGGGCGCGCGACTTCTTCTCGTCCGAGAATTCGGTCGACAGCACCAGGATCGGCGTGCCGCGGAACTCGGCCACGCCGCGCACCGCCTCGATCAGCTCAAAGCCGTCCATCTTCGGCATGTTGATGTCGGTGATCAGCAGATCGGGCTTCACCTCGTGCATGCGCTCGAGGCCGTGCTCGCCGTCATTGGCGCTCTCGATGCGAAAGCCCTGTGCGGTCAGCGACGTCTTGAGCAGCATGCGCATGCTCGCCGAGTCATCGACGGTAAGGATCAACTTGCTCACAGGACGTCTCCGGTTTCGAGGCCGATCGCCGCGCCGAGCTGGCAGCGGTTCACGCGATCGACGAATGCGGGGCTGGGGTTGGCGATGCGGAATTCCTGGCCGCCCGCGGCAGCCTCGAGGCGCGCGGCGACGAGGAGCTGGAGGACGGCCTGGCCGACGCTCTCGACTTCCGACGCATCGATCTCGATCGCGTCGTCGAGGTCTGCGGCAAGCACGAGGCGTACGCGCAGGTCTTCGGCCGTAACGGTGGTGCCATGGGCGGGGAGACGCAGTGCGCGCTCCTCGGCATCAGGCAGCTGCTGGGACTGGTCCATTCTTGGCCTCGTCAAGTGCGGTTTCGAGTTGCTGGAAGGTCGGCGCATAGGCCGACGGGGTCATGCGGCGGGCGATCTCGATCGCCACCTGGACCGGCTGGTTCTGGGCATAGGCGACGATCGCGGTCTTCACGATCTGGAAGGGCTTGTGATCGGCATCGATCGTCTCGAGCAGCTTGGAGGCGAGCGGACCCACCACGCAGTAGCTCAGCAGAACGCCCAGGAAGGTGCCGACGAGTGCGCCGCCGATCATCGCGCCGAGGATCTCGGTCGGCTGGTCGATCGAGCCCATGGTCTTGATGACGCCCAGAACCGCGGCGACGATGCCGATTGCGGGCAGGCCGTCCGCCATGATCTGCAGCGCGTGCTGCGGACCGGCCTCTTCGTGGTGATGCTTCTCGATATCCGCGTCCATCGCGGCCTCGATCTGATGCGGGTCCTCGAAGTTGACCGTCATCATGCGCAGATAGTCGCAGATGAACTCGATCAGGTGGTGGTCCTTGAGCAGGCGCGGATAGGGCTGGAAGAGATTGCTCTCCTCCGGCCTGTCCAGATGCGGCTCCAGCGCCGTGGCGCCACCCTTTTTGAAGGTGGAGAGCACGGTGAACATCAGGGTGAGCAGGTCCTTATAGTCCTGCGCCTTCCACTTGCCGCCCTTGAACGAGCGCATGATGCCCTTGCCGGCGTTCTTCACCGTCGACATGGAGTTTGCGACGATGAACGCACCGATCGATGCGCCTGCGATAGCCATCATCTCGTGCGGCAATGCGTGCGCGATGATCTCGAACTTGCCGCCCGAGATCACGAAGCTGCCGAATACGCAGACGAGAATGATGATGAATCCGATGCCGTTGAGCATGGCGGTTCGCCCAATGTCCCTGTTGTTTCCAGAATTATAGGAAGGTTTCGCCGGGCAGGGCGTGCCCGCCCGGCAAATTGGTTAAGCCGCGGCGCGGTCCTGGAAGTCGATGACCGCCAGATAGTTGGCCAGGCGGTTCTGCTCGAGCGAGGCGAGCAGCTTGTTGTTGTGCCAGGGCATGATCATTTCGGCGAGCTGCGGCGCCCAGGGTGCCGAGGACTCGAACAATATGCCCAGGCCGAACACCGCGGGCACATGCGCCCAGGCAAGCTGGCGTTCCCCGGAGCGGGCTTCGGCGAGGAAGTCCTCCACCGCGGTCAGCACGCCGTTGCGCGGGCCGCCTTCCTGCAGCGCCCAGGCGAAGCCGCCGGCGCCGCGGAAGCCGCGATTTTCATGCCAGCCGGCATCGCCCGGCACCACGCCGGCGTCATAGCTATGCGCATGGCGATAGGGCTCCGGGATGCGCTCCGGCGCATAGTAGAAGTCACGGCGAGCGCAGGGCCAGGACACGTCGTGCAGGATCGCGAGCAGGGGCTTGCCGTCGCGGCGCGACAGCTCGTCGGCGATGCGCAGTTCGTTGTAGACCGTGTAGTAATTGTGGTCGCCGTCGATCACCCAGGCGTCGACGTTCTTCAGGCCCGGCATGGCTTCGAGGCTCGGCTCGGCGACGTGGCGGACTTCCGGCGTCTGCTGCGCCCAGGCTATGAATTCCGGCTTGGGAGACGGATCGATGCTCGTCAGGCTGCCCTCCATCGCCCGCGCATAGGCAGCGAGCTGCTGCGACATGCCGCCGAACTCCGCGCCGACTTCGGCGATGTTGCGGGCGCCCGCGAGGTGCAGGCCCTGGAGGATGATATCCGAGAATTCCGACATCGAATGGATCAGCAGGCTCATGCGATTGCTCCCTGAAGCGTGGCGGTCGAAGGCGCGGGCGTGGCCGCCTGGCGCGCGGCGATGGGTCGGAAGGCGATGGCGAGCATCATCTGGCGATCGCCCTGCCGGGGTGGCGGCGGGACCATCATGAAGCCGAACTCGTTCTCGCAGCGGAAGAGATGCGGGGCGACCTGCTCCATGCCCTCGAGCGAGGGCACGGCTTCGATCTCGCCGGTGCCCGGACGGATCCGGTCGCTCAGGAAGGTGTCGACAGGCATGAACACCGCGCTTTCCACCTGCACCCAGTCGAACAGCTGGCCGAACTGCACGCCCACCGAGAAGCGGCTGTCGCCGATCGGGATGGGGGCGAGGTAATAGCCGTCATGCGTCGGCGTGGCGGTCACGGTGCCGGTCGATACCTGGTTGCCGTCTGCTACGATCAGCGGAAGCGCGATCGAGGTGTCGACGAAGTCCTGATATTTCAGTGGCATGCAGAAGCGACGCTGGGTGAGCAGGCTCAGCTTGAGCGCCAGGCCTTCGCCGTGCAGCTCCGCCGGCAGGTACATGCGCTCGGCGCCCTTCATGTAGAACAAGCCACGCTGGCGCAGGCCCTTCTTGGCCACGGCCGCATCGAACAGCGATACGGTGTTGTCGACGCCCAGATTGATGTCATGCTCGAACTCGCCGAGCACGGCGAGCTCGGCCTCGAGCGGCACGTACATCAGCCGGCCGAGCACGCTCGCGGCGGCGCGGCGCCACATGATCGGCGCGTGCGGCGGCGTGACGGCGCGGATCGTGACGCGGCCCTCATCCTGCACGAAGCGCAGGCACCCGTCCTGCACACGGTCGCGCACGGCGGACTGGCGGGACTTGATCGAATTGCCGCGGCGGATCGACGTGCCGTCCGCCTCGTAATCGACCACCGATCCCTGGGCGGCGGTGCAGAGCTGCTCGAGCACCGCGACGTTCGCACACAGCGCTTCCAGCGCACTGCAATCGTAATCGGCCTGGCCCAGAAAGCCCTTCTTGTCGAAGGCGGTAAGCGACTGTTCGCGCAGCAGCAGATAGCGGCCGGCGATGTTGACGCCGAACGCCTTGGCCAGCAGCCCGTCAATCTCGTTCTGGACCGAGCCGTTATAGCCGAGATCGACCAGCATCAGCGTGTCGCCCGGTGCCGGATTCACGATCTTGCGGACATGGGCGATCAGCCGGTCGGCAAAGCCACGCGAGGCCTGGTTGATCCGGCGCATGCGCTGCGGTGACTGGACCGCCTTCAGAAACGCCGGGGCGCGGCCATGTTCCTTTAGCAGCGTCGCGATCTCCGCTGCCGGCAGCAGCAATTGCTGCGCCACGGCGCGCAGATCGCTGCCGATCTCCCGTTCCAGGTAGCGATTGACGGCCTTTTCGGTGCCGAGCGACGCCGCCGTGGCGGTGAAGCGGCTGATCTCCACGGCATGGGCCGTACCGCCGCGCGCTTCATGGACGAGCTGGGGCAGATAGCCATCGCGCATCAGGAACACGGCGTGCACGGTGCCGCCATGCTTCGCCTGCAGCGCGGCAGCCTCTTCGGCCAGCCAGCGGTCGAAGCCGAGCAGCACCGGGCCGAGCGTGGTATAACCGAGCACTTCGGCGCTGCTTTCCAGCTGGGGTTCGAACGCGGCGATCGTCGCGCGGTGCGGCTGGTGGGTGATCGCGATGCCGGCTTCGGTGGCATGGAACATGTTGCTGATCGCGCTTTCCAGCCGGATGCGCTGTTCGGTCCCTTCCGTGAACTGCTTCAGGTGCAGCGTGTTCACGCCGAAGGGGGCAACGCCGTCCACGTCCGCCTTCTTGTTGTCGCCGATGTGCAGGATCTTGTCCGGCGCGATCTTCAGCGCCTTGAGCACCGGCTCGTACAGGCCTTCGCCCTTGGCCTTGCCATAGTGCGAGGAGCAGAAGATGCGGCCGATCAGCCCGGCGACTTCCGCGCCGGCGGCGGTGGTGATCAGGCCGCGCAGCTGCTTCTCGTTCAGATAGGTGTCGGAGACGATGATCGTCTCGATGCCGCGTGCCTTCGCCGCGCGCATCAGCTCCACGGTGGGGGCGAAGGCGAAGCAATGGCTGGCTTCGGCGTCGAGCTCGTCCTGAATGGCGGCGGCACGCTCGGCGGCGCTCGCATTCGGCATCAGCTCGGCATAGATCTCGTCGATATGCACTTCGTTGCGGCGGTGGCGCACCGCTGCGGTCTCGCGCGCGCTGTGCTCGGCCCAGCCGCGCTGCATCAGGTTGGTGCGGTCCAGCGCGCCGAACAGGTCGCGCGGTGCGTGCACGTCGCGCCACAGCAGCGTGTCGAAGCAATCGAGCGACAGCAGGGTGACGCCCGGATAGGCGTCCAGTGCCGACGGCAGCGCGTGCGGAAGGATAGCGTTAGCCAATGATATTCCCCGGATGCGCGCCCGAAATCGGGTGGGCGCATTAATCTTATAGGATGGAGAACACCGATCGGGTCGCGATCGTCCTAGAATGAGAGGGTCAAGCAAATTGGAGCGAGCATGACCCTTAGTGCCTATCAGGCGGCCCGTGCCCGGGCCGAAACGCCGCGCTCGGCAGAGCTCAGGCTGTTGGGCGAGATCACCGGCGAAATGATGGAAGCGGAAGATCGGGGCGCCAAGGGCGCACTGCTGATGCCGTCGCTGCATCGCAATCGCGAGATGTGGAACGCCTTCTCCAACGATTGTAACGATCCGAACAATGGCCTGCCGCGCGATCTGCGCGCGCAGATCGTCTCGCTGGGCCTTTGGGTCGATCGCTTCACCAGCGACGTGATCGCGGGCCGCGAACGAATCCGCGAGCTGATCGAAGTCAATCGGATGATCATGGAAGGCCTGCGCGTTCCGCAGCGCGTCGCCGCCTGAACCTTCGGTTCGGCTGAAGAAAACGGGCGCCCGGCGAAAGCCGCGGCGCCCTTTTTCGTCTGTCCGTTCGCCCGGCGCTCAGCGCGGCCGACGGAAGCTCAACCAGAGCGCCGAGACGAGGAAATAGAAAGCGCCGAACCCGGCATAGGGTGCGATGTCGACGATGCCCGGTATCGCGCTGCCGGACGAGCGCTGCAGGAAAAAGGTGCCGGCCAGCGCCGATTGCGCCCCGCTCAGCACCATCACCCATTGCGCGCCATAGCTCTTCCAGCGCCGCACGCCCGTGGCCAGTTGCAACAGGCCGGCCAGGAACGCCCATACCCCGAACACCGCCAGCACCGCGCGCATGTCGCCGGTCGCTACCACCACCGCAGCCGAAGTGGCGAAACTGACGAGCATGTTGACGAGCTGGGTGCGGTTGCGGGCCAAGCCGCCATTCCGCGTCGCGTCGACCAGATTGGCGACTGCGTCCCAGGCGGGATAGGCGACCAGCAGTGCAGCCGCTATCGCGGTGGACTGTTTCCCCAGCGTGAAGGCCGCGGCCACCCAGATCGCGGCAACGATGCCGCGCACCCAATAATAGTTTCTGAGCCCGGCCACGTCCTCGAAAGAGGCGGCCACGCGCTCCTGACGATGCTCGATCATTTCCGACATTTAGAATCTCCATCTGCCTACTAGTAGGTAGATTCGGGCGGGTAGCGGCTTGCCGATCGATCCGCAAGCGAATATCTACCTATTGGAAGGTAGGAACATGGCGCAGAACACGGCCGGCCAGATCGTCGATACGGCGCGGCAACTCATCATGACGCGGGGCTATAACGGCTTCAGCTATGCCGATGTCGCCGATGCCGTCGGCATCCGGAAGGCGAGCATCCATCACCATTTCGCCGCCAAGAGCGATCTGGCGAAGGCGGTGGTCGAGCAATCGCGCGCGATCATCCATATGCAGGTGACCCAGCTGGCCGAGGCGGAGCCCGACGCGGCGACCCAGCTTCGCGCCTATGCCGGCTATTGGGAGCGCTGCATCCTCGACAACTCCGCGCCCTTCTGCGTCGCGGCGATGCTCGCGGCCGAATTGCCGAGCCTGCCCGAAGAACTCGCCTTGTCGGTGAGGGCGCACTTCGCGGACCTGACCGGCTGGCTGGCGCAGATCCTCGCGCTCGGCGTGCGGCAGGGCAGCGTGTCGCTGCTCGGCTCGCCGGCGGAGGAGGCGGACGCCTTCATGTCGGCAATCTACGGCGCGATGCTCTCGGCACGCGCCTTTGACGATCCCGGCCGTTTCGTGACGATCACCGAGACCTTGCTGTCGCGGGTGGTGCGGCTGCACTGACCAAAGAGCCGCACTGGCCAAAGAAAAGGGCGCCCCGGCCGAAGCCGGGACGCCCATTCTCAGGCAACGGGGCAGGGCGTCAGAACGAAGCCCAGTCCTCGCCGTCGGCCATCGCCGGGGTAGGCAGCGCCTTTACCGGCGAGACATAGGCCTTCTTCGCGGCCGGCTTCGGCGCGCGGGTGGCCGTGGTCGCGGCCGGACGAGCCGCCGGACGCACCGCGGTGGCGGCGCCGACATTGAAGCGGCTGGCCTGGTCCGAAAGCGCGCTCACTTCGGTGTTCAGGTTGCGCGCGGCAGCCGAAGTTTCCTCGACCATCGCGGCGTTCTGCTGGGTCGACTGGTCCATCGTGCCGACCGCGGTGCTGATCTGGGTGATCGCAGTCGACTGGGCGGCATTGTCGGTCGCCATCTCGGCGAGCAGGGTGTGGACCTCGCTCACGTCGCTTGAGATATTGGCAAGCGCGCCATCGACCTTCTC
>PJUL01000701.1_pt1 | contig 20476 bp, 14 predicted proteins | sample 1512221 | NCBI WGS metagenome assembly PJUL01 (sample SAMN08177667, study PRJNA422409) | Feces metagenome, whole genome shotgun sequencing project.
CGGCCTGGTGATGATCGAGGCCATGGCCTGCGGCACGCCGGTGATCGCCTACCAGTGGGGCTCGGTGCCCGAGGTGATCGAGGAAGGCGTCACCGGCTTCATCGTCGACGACGAGGACGAGGCCGTCGCCGCCCTGCGCCGCCTGCCCGACCTGTCGCGCCAGACGGTGCGCGAGCGGTTCGAGACCCGCTTCTCGGCCCACGCCATGGCCCGTCGGTACGAAGACCTCTACGGCCGCCTGGACGAGGCGGCCCAGCCGCCGCGCCTGACGCTGGCCCAGAGCGCCTGACCCGTCGGCGGCCCAGTCCAACGGCCAAGCTGCCGGCCTGAGGCCGCATTGTATTTTCAAGTTTCAGCGACCGCGCCCTCACCGGCGCGGCCGCTGATCGCGTTTAAGACCCAGCGTTCCGGATTAAGGGGCATCGAATGGACGACCTCGCACCGACCCCGTTGACCGCCGGCGAGCAGGGCGAAACCGGTGAACCGCGCGTGCCCTACCGGCTGTTCGCCCTGAAGGACCGCGACACCTTCCTGGTGGCCGACGCCTTCGGCGACGTGCTGGGCGCGGCCGACGGCCTGTTCCACGACGACACCCGGCTGCTGTCGCGCCTGCGCCTGCTGATCGGCGGCAAGCCCCCGGCCCTGCTGAGCGCCAGCGTCTCGCAGGACAACGTCTTCTTCACCTCGCACTCGACCAACCAGACCGTCCAGTCGCTGGGCGGATCCTCGGCGCCGCACGGCGCGATCCATATCGAGCGCAAGCGCTTCCTGTGGTCGGAGCGGCTGTATGAGCGGCTGCGGTTCGTCAACTACAGCCGCGACATGGTCATCCTGCCGGTGATCCTGGAGTACGACGCCGACTTCCACGACATGTTCGAGGTGCGCGGCTCCAAGCGGAAAGCCAGGGGTCGCGTGCTGCCCGCCGAGCTGAACGGCCGCTCGGTGCACTTCGCCTACCAGGGCCTGGACGAGCTGCGGCGCGACAGCGTCATCGCCTTCTCCGAACCGCCCGGACGCCTGACGCCGCAGCGGGCCGAGTTCATGTTCATGCTGACGCCGGACACCCATTTCGACCTCTATCTCGAGGTCGGGCCGGTTCCGGACCATCCGCCGACCCGCGAGCGCTGGCGTGCCGCCGCCGCCCGGGCGCGGCTGGACATGCGCGGCCGCCGCCGGCGGGGCGCGCGGCTGAACAGTTCCGGCCGCCTTTTCAACGACTGGCTGGAGAAGTCGCGGGCGGATCTCGCCCTGCTGACCACCGAGTTCGAGACCGGCCCCTATCCCTATGCCGGCATCCCGTGGTTCTCGACCCCGTTCGGCCGCGACGCCATCATCACCGCCTGGCAGGTGCTGTGGATTGAGCCGCGCCTGGCCAAGGGCGTGCTGGCCTATCTGGCCGCCCACCAGGCCGAGGAGGTCAGCGCCTTCCGCGACAGCGCGCCCGGCAAGATCATGCACGAGACCCGCAAGGGCGAGATGACCGCCCTCGGCGAGCTGCCGTTCGGCCGCTACTACGGCGGGGGCGACACCACGCCGCTGTTCGTGGCCCTGGCCTGCGCCTATGCCGAGCGGACCGGGGACCTGGCCTTCATCGACAGTCTCTGGCCGCGCCTGCAGGCGGCCATCGGCTGGATAGAGCACTTTGGCGACAGCGACGGCGACGGTCTGATCGACTACGCCCGGGGCGCCGACACCGGCCTGTCCAACCAGAACTGGAAGGACAGCGAGGACAGCGTCTTCCACGCCGACGGCAAGTTCCCCGACGGGCCGATCGCCGTGGTCGAGGTGCAGGGCTACGCCTTCGCCGCCTTCAAGGGCATGGCCGATCTCGCCCGCCGGCGCGGCGAAGCCGACAACGCCGAGCGCTGGGCCGCCAAGGCCGAGCACCTGCGGACCATGGTCGAGGACCGGTTCTGGATGGAGGACAAGGGCTTCTACGCCATGGCCATCGACGGCCACGGCCAGCCCTGCCGGGTGCGCGGCTCCAATCCCGGGCACCTGCTGTTCTGCGGCCTGCCCTCGCCCGAGCGGGCGGCCAAGGTGGCGCAGACCCTGCTGTCCAACGTGTTCCACAACGGTTTTGGCGTGCGGACCCTGGCCGAGGGCGAACCGCGCTTCAATCCGATGAGCTATCACAACGGCTCGGTCTGGCCGCACGACACCGCCATCTGCGCCATGGGCCTGGCCCGCTACGGCCACCGCGACGGCGTGGTGCGGATGACCTCGGGCCTGTTCGAGACCGCCGCCCACTACGAGATGCGCCTGCCGGAACTGTTCTGCGGCTTCCCCCGCCAGCCGGGCGAGCCGCCGGTGGCCTATCCCGTGGCCTGCCTGCCCCAGGCCTGGGCGGCCGGCTCGGCCTTCATGATGCTCCAAGCCTGTCTGGGGATCACCGTCGACGGCTGGGCCGGTGAGATCCGCATCCAGGAGCCGCGCCTGCCGATCGGCATCGACAGCCTATCGATCGAGAACCTGGGCGTCGGCGACAAGCTGACCGATGTTTCCTTCGAACACGTCGGCCGCCATGTCACGGTGCAGGCCGGCCGGCGCTCGACCGTGCCGATCCTGACCCGCTGCTAGTCCTGCTTACCCAAGAACAAGAAGAGCAAGATCCCATGCCCCAGAACCTCGACCTCTTCCCGATCGGCAACTGCGCCGTGAACGCCCTGATCGACCGCGACGGCCGGTTCGTCTGGGGCTGCATGCCCCGCGTGGACTCCGATCCGGTGTTCTCGACCCTGCTCAGCGGGCTGGAGCCGCCGTTCGAGGGCGGCAAGGGGCTGTGGGACGTGGTCGTGGACGGCGCGACGAGCGTGGAGCAGGCCTATCTGCGCAACACCCCGATCCTGCGCACGGTGATCACCGACGCCGACGGGGCGAGCCTGGAGATCATCGACTTCGCGCCGCGCTTCCAGCAGTTCAGCCGCATCTATCGCCCCACCGCCTTCATCCGCCTGGTGCGGCCGCTGAGCGGGGTATGCCGCGCCACCATCCGCCTGCGCCCGACGGCCAGCTGGGGCGCGCGCCTGGCCGAGCACACCAACGGCTCCAACCACATCCGCTACCTGTGCTCGGACATGACGATCCGGCTGACCACCGACTGCCCGGTCTCGCACATCCTGGAGGAGCGGACGTTCCGCATCGAGCGGCCGATCGCCATGTTCCTGGGCGCCGACGAGGGCTTCGACGCCGATGTCGGGGCCACCTGCGCCCGCATGCTGCAACAGACCGAGGACTATTGGCTGAACTGGGTGCGGGGTCTGGCCGTGCCGCTCGACTGGCAGTCGGCGGTGATCCGCGCGGCCATCACCCTGAAGCTCTGCACCCACGAGGAGACCGGCGCGATCGTCGCGGCCATGACCACCTCGGTGCCCGAGCACGCCAACAGCGGCCGCAACTGGGACTACCGCTACTGCTGGCTGCGCGACGCCTATTACGTGGTCCAGGCCCTCAACCGCCTGGGCGCGGTCGACATCCTGGAGAACTACCTCTCCTACCTGCGCAACATCGTCGACCGGGCGGCCGGCGGCCATATCCAGCCGCTGTTCGGGGTGGGCTACGAGCCGGCGCTGATCGAGCGCTTCGCCCCGGACCTGGCCGGCTATCGCGGCATGGGGCCGGTGCGGATCGGCAACCAGGCCTTCGAGCACCAGCAGCACGACGTCTACGGCCAGATCATCCTGTCCTCGACCCAGGCCTTCTTCGACGAGCGCCTGCTGCGGCCGGCCACGATCGACGACTTCAAGGCCCTGGAGCCGGTGGGCGAGCGGGCCTTCCAGCTGCACGACCAGCCCGACGCCAGCCTATGGGAGTTCCGCGGCCGGGCCAATGTGCACACCTATTCGTCGGTGATGTGCTGGGCCGCCTGCGACCGCCTGGGCAATGTCGCCGACAAGCTGGGCCTGACCGATCGCGCCGCCTTCTGGAACGAGCGCGCGGCCAAGGTGCGGGGCGCCATCGACAGCCAGGCCTGGAACGAGACCCTGGGCCGGTTCGCGGCCACCTTCGGCGGCGAGGAGCTGGACGCCAGCCTGCTGCAGCTCGTGGACCTGCGCTACATCGCCGCCGACGACCCGCGCAACAAGGCCACGGTGGCGGCCATCGAGGCGGGACTGCGCAAGGGTTCCTACCTGCTGCGCTACGCCCTGCCCGACGACTTCGGCACGCCGCAGACGGCCTTCAACATCTGCACCTTCTGGCTCATCGAGGCGCTGTACCTGGAAGGCCGCATAGAGGAAGCGCGGGATCTGTTCGAGGAGATGCTGGGCCGCCGCACCGCCGCCGGCCTGCTCTCCGAAGACATCGGCTTCGAGGACGGCGAGCTGTGGGGCAATTACCCGCAGACCTATTCCCTGGTCGGGCTGATCAACTGCGCGGCCTTGCTCAGCCGCCCCTGGACTTCCGTCCGCTGACGGAGCGTCAACCCTGCGGGGCGCACGTTTTGGTGAGGCAAACGTGACCCACAGCTGGACCGTGCAGGGGATCGAAACCGGCCGCGGATGCGTTGTTGGCGCCTAGTTCCATAGTGAAAGGGGCCAAACTGCATGACCGCGTACGGGTCTGCCGCTAGGCTTGCGGCGTCGGATCTTCCGACACCGCCGATCAATATTCCCGCCAATGCCGCGCTGTTCCTCGATCTCGACGGAACACTCGCGCCCATCATGCCGCGTCCGGACGACGTCGGCCCAGACCCCGCGCGCGCGGCTCTGCTGGCGCGCCTGCGGGCCGCCCTGAACGACCGGGTGGCCGTGGTCAGCGGCCGCTCGCTCGACGATCTTTCGCGTATCCTCGGCCAGGACGGCGTGGCCTATCTGGCCGCCGTGCACGGCCTGGAGCGCCGCACGCCGGCCGGCGCCTGGCGCTCGGAACCCCACGAGGGCCTGGCCGAGGCCCGCGACGTGCTGGGCGATCTCGCCCGCTGCGATCGCGGCCTGCTGCTCGAGGACAAGCACCTGAGTCTCGCCCTGCACTACCGCAACACCCCCTCGGCCGCCGACGCCGTGGTCGAGGCCGCCGAGCGCCTGGCGCGCCAGACCGGCCTCGTCCTGCAACTGGGCGACATGGTCGCCGAGCTGCGCACGCCCGGCCAGGACAAGGGCTCGTCGGTCGCCGCCCTGCTGCGCGAACCGGCCTTCCACGGCGCCACGCCGATCTTCGTCGGCGACGACCTGACCGACGAGGACGGCTTCGCGGCCGCCGCTCGCCTCGGCGGTTTCGGCGTGCTGGTGGGTCCCGAGCGCCCCACCGCCGCGACCTATCGCCTGGACGGCCCGGAGGCCGTTCACGCCTGGCTGGACGCCGCCGCCCAGGCCGTCACGACCAGCGAGGCAGCCCGATGAGCCGCCTGATCGTCGTATCGAACCGCGTCAACCCGCCGTCCGGCAAGGGTGAGGAAAGCGTCGGGGGCCTGGCCATGGCCCTGGCCGCGGCCCTGCGCGAATATTCCGGCATCTGGTTCGGCTGGAGCGGCAAGACCACGCCGGAGTTCACCGGCCAGCTGTCGATGCAGCGCATCGAGGGCGTGACCGTGGCCACGGTCGACCTCGAGGAAGGCGACTATCAGGAGTACTACAACGGCTACGCCAACAAGACGCTGTGGCCGCTGTTCCACTACCGCGTCGACCTGACCGCCTACGACCGCTCGTTCGGCGAGGGCTACGACCGGGTCAACAAGCGCTTCGCCGAGACCCTGCGGCCGCTGATCGAGCCGGACGACATCATCTGGGTGCACGACTACCACCTGATCCCGATGGCGCGGGAGCTGCGGCGCCTCGGCGTGACCAACCGCATCGGCTTCTTCCTGCACATCCCCTGGCCGGCCCACCAGCTGGTGGTCACCCTGCCCCGCCACCGTCCGCTGGTGGAGGCGATGTTCCACTACGACCTGATCGGCTTCCAGACCGAGGAGAGCCTGCAGGCCTTCGAGGGCTATGTGCTCAACGAGGTCGGCGGCGAGAAGACCGAGGACGGCCGCCTGCGCGCCTTCGGCCAGGTGACCGAGGCCGGGGCCTTCCCGATCGGCATCGACGCCGAGGACTTCGCCCGCATCACCAAGAGTTCGCGGGCCATGCGGGTCTATGACCGGATGGCGGCCCATAGCGTGTTCCGCAAGATGGTCGTGGGCGTCGATCGCCTCGACTACTCCAAGGGCCTGGAAGAGCGCCTGATCGGCTTCGAGCGCTTCCTGCACGACAACGAGGAGGCGCGGAACGAGGTCATGCTGCTGCAGATCGCGCCGATCTCGCGCGACGAGGTCGAGGCCTACCAGGACATTCGCCATCGCCTGGACGGCCTGATCGGCAGGATCAACGGCGCCTATGCCGAGATGGACTTCACGCCGATCCGCTATCTCAACCGCTCTTACCGGCGCGACGAGCTGGCGGGGGTCTATCGCGCGGCCAGGGCGGCGCTGGTCACACCCCTGCGTGACGGCATGAACCTGGTGGCCAAGGAATATGTCGCCTCGCAGAACCCCGAGGATCCGGGCGTGCTGATCCTGTCGCGCTTCGCCGGCGCCGCGCGGCAGATGAAGGAGGCGCTGATCATCAACCCCAATAGCCCCGAGGAGATCTCCGACGCGCTGAGCCGGGCGCTCGCCATGGACGAGACCGAGCGAAAGCGGCGCTGGGAGGCCCTGATGGACAACGTCACCCGCCAGGACGTCACCGCCTGGCGCGACGACTTCGTGGCCGCGCTGAAGGGGCGCCCGCCGGTGGCCGAAGCGGCCAATACCGAAGTTCCCGAAGAGGAACCGCCGGTCGTGACGGTCAAGAAGGCCGCCCTGGTCGGGGCCAAGAAATAGCATGGCCGCCCGCCCCACCTGGCAGGGCCACCTGCGGCTCTCGCTCGTGACCTGCCCGGTGGCGCTCTACACCGCCACCAATCCCGGCGGCGAGGTGCGGTTCAACCTGCTGCACCCCAAGACCAACAACCGCATCAAGATGGTGGCGACGGACCCGGATCTCGGGCCCGTCGAGCGGTCGGACCTGGTCAAGGGCTACGAGGTCGAGAAGGACCGCTATATCGTCGTCACGCCCGAGGAGATCGAGAGCGTGCGGCTGGAGAGCACCCGCACCATCGACATCGAGCGCTTCGTCGACGTGGCCGACATCGACCGCCTCTACTGGGACAATCCATACTTCCTGGTCCCCGACGGCAAGCTGGCGGTCGAGGCCTATTCGGTGATCCGCGACGCCATGGCCGGCGCCAAGCGCATCGCCCTGGGCCGCGTGGTGATGCACACGCGCGAGCGGCTGCTGGCCATCGAGCCGCGCGGCAAGGGGCTGATCGCTTACTCGCTGCGATCCTACGACGAGGTGCGCGATCCGGCCGACCTGTTCGACGACATCCCGGCCAAGAAGGCCGACGCCTCGATGATCGCCATCGCCCGCAAGATCATCGAGCAGCAGGACGGACCGTTCGAGCCGCAGGCCTTCAAGGACCGCTACGAGGACGCCCTGCGCGCCCTGATCAAGCGCAAGGAAAAGGGCGGCAAGGCCAAGGTCTCGGCCGCTCCGCCCGAGGACACCAACGTGGTCGACCTGATGGAGGCGCTGCGCAAGAGCCTTGGCGGCAAGGCGCCGGCGAAGAAGGCGGCGGCGAAGACACCCGCCAAGACCAAGAAGGCCTCCTAGCGCCCCCAAAGTCCGAGCATCCCCGCGAAGGCGGGGATCCAAGCTGAGGTATCGACGAGGCTCGGCGCACCTCGCCAAACTCGGCTTGGACCCCCGCCTTCGCGGGGGAGATCGGCGTTGGGTTGGCGTCTTAGGCCGCCTCGGCCACCGGCGACTTCGCCTCCCTCAGACGCAGGTAGATGCAGCCGAAGCCGACGATCGCGTTGAGGATGCCCACCAGCACGAACGGCGAGGCCGGGCCGACGACGTCGAACAGCACGCCGCCGACCGTGCCCAGCACCAGGATGCCGAACGCGCCGCACAGGTTGAAGAAGCCGATGACGGCGCCGCGGCCCTCCTCCGGCGCTTCCTTGCCGATCAGGGCCTGGGAGCCGATGAAGGCGCTGATCTGGCCCACGCCCAGCAGCACGAACAGCGGCATGGCCGCCTTGCTCAGCGGGTCGTCGATGAAGATCGTCGCCAGGTAGCCGACGCCGCCCAGCAGCATGCAGGCGGCCAGCGCGGTGAGGCGGTGGGCCTTGTCGATCATCAAGGCCACGACCACCGGCCACAGCAGGGCCGCCGACTGGGCGACGATGAACGGGATGCGGCCCTGGTCGAGGGCGTCGGCCAGGGTGGCGCCGTTCTCCAGCGCCGCCTTCTTGCCCCAGGCGATGGCGTAGGCGCCGACGATGGCCAGGTCGCCCCGGGCCACGAAGGCCGAGGCGTAGGCCAGGACGATGCGCGGGTTGGCCTTGGCGGCCGCGACGCCGACGCCCAGCTGGGTCGAGAGCTTGGGCCGCTCGACCGTGCGCGTCGCCACGCCCGGCTTGAGGCCGAACCACATCACCGCCGAAGAGATCACGCACATCACCGCCGCGACCGCCAGGGCGGCCCGGCCGGCGGCCTTCTCGCCCATGCCGTCGGCGACGAAGATGGAGGGCAGCTTGCCGATGGCCAGCGCCAGCACCACCACGCCAAGACCGTTGAGCACGCCCGACAGGGCGACGATCTTGCCGCGGTCGCGGGCCTTCACGTAGTCGGCCAGGACGGTCGACAGCATGCCCGTCGTCGCGCCGATGCCGATGGCGTAGATCACCTTGTAGAGCGACAGGTCCCACAGGCTGGTGGCCAGCGGATAGAGCAGATAGCCGGCCGCCGTCGCCAGAAAGCCGACGGCGTAGACCGCCCGGCGCCCCACGCGGTCGGCGAAGGCCCCAGCCAAGCCGAACACGAACAGCAGCGCCACCTCGTTGACAAGGTTGAGGATCCCCAGGGCCGAGCCCTGGCGGTCGAGCGGCACGCCCAGATTGGCGCTGAGCACGTAGGGCGTCATGATCGCCACGGTCGTGGCCAGCCCGATATTGACGAAGGAGGCGTAGAGCGCGGTCCACATGTGGCCGGCGCGTACGCCCGGCTCGATCGCCACTATGCCGAAGCGCTCGGGATCTTTGGCCTTCGCCATTTGGGGGAACTCCAGGAAAGCTTGGGGGCAAGGAAAAGGCCCGGCGCGCAGGCGCGCCGGGCCTTGGCAGTTCACACGCTCAGCAGGATCAGAAGGTCTTGCTGATGCGGATCGAGCCGGCGCGCTTGTCAGGCAGGCTGACGACGTAGGCGCGCACCGGGGTGTTGTTGTTCAGGTCGAAGAAGCCGAAGTCGGTCGCCGCGATGGCGTTCTTCGGGGTGTCGTCGTTGAACAGGTTGGTGACCGACAGATCGACGCTCCACGACCCGTCGGTGATCCCGGCCCGCAGATCCGAGACGAAGTAGCTCGGCAGCCAGGTCAGGTTGTTCTGGGTGATGTAGCGCTTGGACTGGTAGCGACCGGTGAGTTCGGTCGTCCAGGTCCAGCCCGCGCCCACCGGCAGGTCGCCGGTCAGCAGGGCCGAGAGGTTCAGGTTGTGCTTGGGCGTCAGCGGCACAGCCTTGCCGGTGTAGTTGCCGTTGTTCGACTCGATCCGGTCGAAGTAGCCCGGGGTCGAGACCTTGTAGTCGGTGAACTCGGCGTCGGTGTAGGTGTAGTTGCCGCTCAGCGTCAGCCAGCTGGTCGTCCGCCAGTCGGCGCTCAGATCGACGCCCTTGCTCTTGCTCTCGCCGGCGTTCTCGACCGACGGAACCGAGGTGCCGTTCAGCACCTTGGTCGTGCCGATCTGCTGGTTCTGGTAGATGTTGTAGAAGATCGCCCCGTTCAGGACGAGGCCGCCGTCCAGGAACACGTTCTTCGAGCCGATTTCGAAGCTCTTCAGCTTCTCGGGCTTGAAGGTCGTGTCGACGCTGCCGCTGGTGCCGGTGGTGTCGACGCCGCCCGGCTTGAAGCCTTCACCGTACGACGCGTAGACCGAGTTGCGCGAGGTGAGCTTGTAGTTGGCCACGAAGTTCGGCGTGAAGGCGTGATCCTTGACCGTCTTCTTGTCGATCTGGGTGGTCGCCGCCAGCTGCGCCGCTCGAGCCGCCGCCGCGCTGCTGTAGGTGCAGCCCAGGGCGCCGACGCACAGATAGCGCAGGCCGAACAGACGGTAGTACATCGGCTGGTACGGGCTGCCGCGATAGGCGATCCGTTCCTCGATGTAGCGGCCGTCGAAGCGCACGGTCAGGGCGTCGGTGACGTCGTATTCGACGCTGCCGGCCCACGACAGCGAGTCCGTTTCGCGCGAGATCTTCAGCGGATAGTCGGCCGTGGTCTTGACCGCCGTCGTCGGCGCCTGGAAGGCCCCGGTCGAGGTGGCGCCGCCGCCCTGGAAGATCGCGACCAGCGCCGCCAGACGGGCGTCGGCGCCCGACCGCATCCAGAACTGGTCCTTGTTGATCTGGTCGGCGTACTCGTGGAAGTACAGGCCTTCCAGCGAGGTGCGCAGCTTGCCGAAGTCCTTGTTCCACCGCAGCACCTGGCTCTGCTGCCGGGTGTGGAAGGTGTCGTCCAGCATCACCGAGAAGCCGGTCGCGGGCAGGCCCGTGGTCGGCGGGGTGGTCGGCAGACCAAAGAAGCGCATGAACGAGTAGTAGCCGGCGTAAGTCGGCAGCAGGCCCGCATAGGAGGCCAGTTCGGCGCTGCTCAGGCTGTAGTCGCTGTTGTCGAAGTCCTGCACCTGCGTGGTCTCGCCGCGGGTGATCCCCGTCAGCGAGGTGAAGGTGCCCCAGTCGCTTTCGTAGCTGATGTCGAACGAGGCGCGGGTCGCGTCGGTGACCGTGCCGGCATAGTCCTTGCCGGTGCGGGTATCGAGCGAATAGGCGACCAGGTTGTTCTTCACGACCGAAGCGTTGGCCAGGTTGCCGGCGACCGTGTAGCCGGACTTGCCGGTCTTCGGGTCGATGGCCGCGACGCCGAGATTGGCGGTGTTCGGCGTACCGGTCGTCGGGTTCACCGAAGTGATGAACGCGCGGGCCATCTGGTCGTATTCCTCGTGCGAGCTTTGCACGCGGGCGAAGATGGTCAGGTTCTCGATCGGCTTGATCAGCAGGCCCAGGGCGGCTCCCTTGGACTCGCCGCCGCCGACCTTGGCGCCGCTGACGCTGTTGCGGTACTGGCCGTCGTTCTCCCAGGCGCCGACGTTCAGGCTGAGCGCCAGCTTGTCCTGGACCAGCGGACCGCTGATCGAGGCCTTGCCTTCCTTGAGGCCGAAGCTGCCGGCTTCCAGGCTGACCTTGGCCTCGAGTTCGTCGAGGTTCGGGCGCTTGGAGATGTAGTTGATCGCGCCGGAGAAGGCCGAGCGGCCGTAGAGCACGCTTTGCGGGCCCTTCACCACTTCGATCCGCTCGGCGTCGACGAAGCGCAGGCTCGCCAGAGCGCCGCCACCGGCGGTGGCGAAGGCTTCCGAAGACGTATCGACCCCATCCACCAGGATGGCCACGTTCGGACGGCCCCGAACGGCTTGCACGCCGCGGATGGCCGGACGCGTATCGCTAGGCGTCAGACCCTGATCAAAGGTCAGGCCGGCGGTCGATTGCGCCACCCGAGCGATGTCAGAAATATTACGGCGTTCGATCGTCTCCGCCGACACCGCATTGATGCTGATTGGAACCTCTTGCAGAGCTTCCGACTTACCGCGAGCCGTGACGGTGATCTCTCCAATCACCGTGGACTCTTCTGAAGTTGTCGTTTGCGCGAAGGCTTGCCCCGCGCAGACCAAAAGCGTAAGAGCGCTCGCGCTCGCACAGTAGATATTCATCGCCGACTTGGTCATGACTCCCCTCTTCAAATCTTGACCACACCCCGCCGCGTTCACCGCGACTGTTCCCCGCCGGTCAAGATGATGGAGCCGGACCAATACAGGTCTTGCGATAAAGCGTTTGTCCGTCCATCGGATAGGAGTTCAGGAAAGTAAGCCATGCTGTCAGAGATCGCCGCCGCGCCCAAACCTCGACAATCACGTCGGATCGCCACCGAAGCAGCGATCGTGGAGGCTTTTGGGCATCTTATGGAGCGCGGAAGCGTCCACGACGCGGGTGTGAACGCCCTAATCAAGGAAGCGGGCGTAGGCAAGAAACAAATCTATGACTATTTCGGCGGACTGGGCGGCGTGGCCGATGCGTGGGTGCGCCGCACCGGCGTCTGGCCCCGCCTGACCGACATGATCGACGAGTCGCTGGAGACCTTCCACCAGCGCCCGGCGATGGAGCGCCTGCGCATGCTGGTGCGGGCCTACGCCTCAACCCTGCGCGCCCACCCCGCCGTCGCCACCATCATGGCCGGCGAGTTCGCGGGGCCGCCCGAGCTGCGCGACGCCGTCACCGCCGTGCGCATCCGCATCTGGGAAGAGTACGAGCGGCTGTTCATCGGCCAGCGCAGCGAGGACAAGGAACTGCTGGCCGTGGCCATGACCATGCTGTCGGCCGTCTCCTATATCGGCATGCGCGCCAAGTTCGAGCCGAACTTCTTCGGTTTCGATCTTCACGACGACGACGCCTGGGATAAGGTCGCTGGCATGCTCGACCACGTGATGGGCCGCTATCAGACGGGCGTCGAGGTCGCGATTTCTCGTCAGGCGGATATCGCCGAATAGAAAATTGACCGGTCGGTCCCTTTTTGAAAATCTCCGAGCATCCCGCCAACCGCGGGGCTGATGGCACCCGGAGACCTTCATGTTCGGCGACCCCCTTTCTCTTCCCGTCAAACCCCAGGCGGGAGACCTCTGGGTGGCCGCGACCACGGTCACCGACCACCAGCTGAAACTGGGCCTGTCGCGCATCCTGCTGCTGGGTCCTGATCTGCAGGTGAAGGCGGCGCTGCACACGGGCGACTTCGGCATGGTTTCGGGCTTGGCGGTGAATCCCCGCACCGGCGAGCTCAACGCCCTCGATCCCTTCGCCCGCAACGTCACCCGCATCGACGCCGACGGACGCCGCGTTCCTGGCCAGGCCTCGCTTCTCCCCGGTCGAGGCCTGGGCTCGATGGTGTTCCTGCCCGACGGCGGCGCGCTGGCCGGCGAGCACCTCTCGGGTCTGGCCCCGCCGTTCACCGGCGAGGGTCGCCTGGTGCGCTTCGACGCCGACGGCCGCGTCGTGCGCTTCTATCGTCCCGAGTATCATGGCGGCGTGATGGGCTTCCTGGGCGTCACCCACCTGGCCCTGCTGTCGGACGGCAAAACCGTGGCCTACGTCTCCGAGACCGGCCACACCGTCTTCCGCTACGACATCGAGGCCGACGCCCAGCTGCCGCCGCTCTATGTCCGCACCGATCCCCCGGGCATGGTGTTCGGCCTGGCGACCGCCCCGAACGACGACGTGCTGGTCAGCTGCGGCAATGAAGTGCGCCGCATCGCCCAGGACGGTTCGGTGGTCCGCGCCTACGCCGTGCCGGAAGGCCGCGGCTGGTCGTTCCTGCGCGCCACCGAAGACGGCGCGCACTTCTGGGCCGGCGACTTCTTCTCGGGCCAACTGGCCAAGATCGCGCTGGACAGCGGCGAGGTCGTCGCCAGCGTGAAGCTCGACATCCCGTTCGGCGTCACCTCGATCGTGGAAGCAAAGGCGGCCTGATGGGCAAGAAGCGCAAGATCCTGCTGGCGTGCCTCGGCGTCGTCGTCCTGGCGGGCGCGGCGACCTATGCCTCCGCGCCGCTCTACTGGAGCCGCTACTTCCGCGCCCTGACCGTCAATCCGCTGGAGCCGCCGATCGACTGGTACAAGCCGGTCGCCGTGGTGAAGGGCGCGCCGGGCAAGGCCCTGCCGAAGACCTCGCCGCAGGCGGCCGGGATCGATCCCGCCGCCTTGGCCGCCGCCGCCGACTACGCCGGGGCCCGCAAGTCGGACGCCCTGATCGTCGTCAAGGACGGCGCGATCGTCTACGAGCGCTACTGGAACGGCGTGGGCCCCACCAGCCGGATGAAGGCCCACTCCTTCACCAAGACCCTGACCGGCATGCTGATCGGGGCGGCGATCGCCGACGGCAAGATCAAGTCGGTCGACCAGCCGGCCGCCGACTTCATCACCGAGTGGCGCGGCGACGAGCGCGCCAAGATCACCATCCGCGACCTCTTGCAGATGTCCTCGGGCCTGGCGGCGCCGGACTATTCCTACGCGCCGTGGTCCAGCACCATCCGCACCTTCCTGTCGCCGGACCTGGCCAAGGACAACCTGGCCCTGAAGGCGACCCACCCGCCGGGCACGGTGTTCGGCCATCACAATCCCGACCCGGTGGCGCTGAGCGTCATCATCGAGCGCGCCACTGGCAAGACCTTCGCCGACTACATGTCGGAGAAGCTGTTCCGTCCGCTGGCCATGCACGACGGCCAGCTGTGGCTGGCCAAGGAAGGCGGCCTGGCCCACGGCGACTGCTGCCTGGTCTCGCAAGTGCAGGACTGGATGCGCATCGGCGTCATGCTGGCCAATGGCGGCTCGTTCGACGGCCGCGAGGTCCTGCCGGCCTCGTACGTCGAAGCCATGAGCGCGCCCGGCAAGGCCAATCCGGGCTACGGCTTCCAGATCTGGCGCGGCCGCCCCTACGCGGCCGACCGCATCTATACGCCCGAGCGTCCCGACAAGAGCAGCAAGTCGGCCGAACCGATCGCCGCGGAAGATGCGATCTTCCTCGACGGCTGGGGCAAGCGCCGCCTCTGGATCGTGCCTTCCCAGAAACTGGTGATCCTGCGCGACGGCGTAGACCTCGACGACTGGGACGACACCAAGATACCCAACCTCATCCTCCGCGGACTCACCCCCGCCCCGCAGCCGGAGAAGACGCCATGATCAAGAACCAATGGTACGTGGCCGACTACAGCGACGAGATCGCCAAGGGCGGCCACAAGCGGGTGAAGATGCTGGGCCTGGAGTTCGTGGTGTTCCGCGACTCCAAGGGCAAGGTCAGCTGCCTGTCGGACGTCTGCATCCACCGCGGCGCGTCGCTGGGCAGCGGCATGGTCGTGGATGACGCTATCGAGTGCCCCTATCACGGCTGGCGCTTCAACGGCGGCGGCAAGTGCGTGAAGATCCCGTCGCAGGAGCCGGACGCCAAGATCCCGCCGCGCGCCAAGATCGACTCCTATCCCGTGCAGGAGAAGTACGGGATGATCTGGGTGTTCATGGGCGACCTGCCCGAGGCCGAGCGCCCGCCCCTGCCGCCCTTCCCCGAGTTCGACGATCCGTCCTGGCGCTGCATCCGCGGCACCTACGAGTGGAAGGCCAACTACGCCCGCATCACCGAGAACGGCATCGACCCCTCGCACGCGGCCTTCGTCCACCCGAGCTTCGGCGACAAGGAAGCCCCGCAGGTCCACGAGTTCACCCTCGAGCAGGACGAGTACTCGGCCTATGCCGAGCTGAAGTTCGTGCCCCCCGAGTACAAGGGCATGTGGAAGTTCTTCCGCAAGGCCAAGCGCAGCATGGTGACGGTGCGCAACGGCTTCCACGTCTCGGGCGCCCACGTGCGGATCCAGATCCGCCCGACCCCGACCTGGTCGACGGTGATCTTCGACGTCAACACGCCGATCGACGAGACCACCACGATCACCCGCTGGATCATGGCCCGCAACTTCCTGACCCAGAAGATCTGGGACGGCGACAGCCGCCGCCGCACCCTGCGCATCTTCGAGCAGGACCGCGTGATCATGGAGAAGGTCTGCCCCGAACTGCTGCCCGTCTATCTGCACGAGGAAGTCAGCGTGAAGTCGGACGGCATCATGGTGGCCTGGCGCAACAAGCGCCGCGAGCTGATCGAGAAGGGCTGGGCGCTGGACGTCGACGCCATGGAGCGCGACATCCAGGGCAAGCGGGCGATGGTCATCCCCTCGCCCGACCGCGCCGACCCCAAGCTGGCCAAGGACTTCCTGCTGAAGACCGTGCCGCTGGTCGACGGCGAGCGGGTGCGCCAGGAAGCCTTGAAACAACGCCACGGCGGCCAAGCGCCGGCCGCGGCCGAATAGTGGGAGCGAAAAGCGTGAAATCGAGCATCCTCGCCATCGCTCTCGCCGCCGCCGCGGGGGCCGCGCAAGCGGCCCCCGTGGAGGTTCGCGTCTCCGGCGTCAGCGCCGCCAAGGGCCAGATCGTGGTCTCGGCCTGCGACAAGGCGACCTTCCTGAAGACCTGCCCCTACAACGTGAAGGTCCCGGCCGCCTCCGGCGCGGTGACCGCCAAGATCGCCAACCTGCCGCCCGGCCAGTGGTCGTTCCTGGCCTTCCACGACGAGGACGGCGACGGGGTGATGAAGAAGACCGCTCTCGGCCTGCCCGCCGACGGCGTGGGCCTGTCGCGCGACCCCAAGGCCCGCTTCGGCCCGCCGAAGTTCGAGGACTCGGCGGTGGACGTCGGCGCTGGTGGAGCCAGCGTGGCGGTGAGCCTGAAGTACTAAGCGACAGCCAGACTCAATTAGGAACCTCCCCCTGTGGGGGAGGTGATCGCGAAGCGATCGGTGGGGGGGGTGACTGCTGAACTTCCACTACGGTGGAAGCTGAAAACGTCCCCCCACCGGCCTCCGGCCGCCTCCCCCAGAGGGGGAGGTTCTTTCAGGCGGGAAATCCCCCCGCCTTCGACACCATCCCCGGCAAGGCCGGCGAGCCCAGCACGCCCTTGAGCCAGGCGGCCGTGTCGATCAGCGACGGCAGGTCGAGCCCCGTCGCCACGCCCATGCGCGCGAACATGTAGGCCAGGTCCTCGGTCGGCACGTTGCCGGTCGCGGCCGGAGCGAAGGGGCAGCCACCGATGCCGCCGATCGAAGCGTCGAGGCTGGCCACGCCCGCGCGCCAGGCGGCGAAGGCGTTGGCCAGGCCGGTGTTGCGGGTGTTGTGGAAATGGGCGCGCAGCACCGCGCCGGGCGCGACGGCGCGGACGGCGCCGAAGCGGGTCTCGACCGCCAGCGGATCGCCCACGCCGATGGTGTCGGCCAGGGTGATCTCGGTGACGCCGAAGCTCGCCAGTTCGGCGGCGATCCGCGCCACCTGCTCGACGGCCACCTCGCCCTCGAACGGACAGCCGAAGGCCGCGGCGATGGTGACGCCAAGCTTCAGCCCGGCCTGACGCGCGACCTCGGGCGCTTCGGAAATCTGCCGCAGGGTCTCGAAGACCGGGACGCCCTGGTTACGGGCGTTGAACGTCTCGCTGGCCACCACCACGAAATTGACCTCGTCGACATCGGCGGCGATGGCCCGATCCAGACCCCGGCGGTTGAGCACTAGGCCGATCAGCGACACGCCGTGCGCGCGCAGGTCCTGCTGGCCGCGCAGCCGGGCCATCACCTCATCGGCGTCGGCCATCTGCGGCACGGCGCGTGGATTGACGAAGCTCGCCGCCTCGACCCGGCGGGCGCCGGCCTCGACGGCCTTGAGCACCAGGGCGGCCTTGTCGGTCGCCGAGACCATCGTATTCTCGTTCTGCAGCCCGTCGCGGGGCGACACTTCGACGATCTCGATGCGGGTGGTCATGGCGCGTGTTCCTCGACGCCCGCGACACGGGCAGGCATGGCGCGCGAGCATGCGCGGCGGCGCCTTCGAAACCAGCGCCCCGCCCCCGGCGCCCGACAGGCGGGGAGCCCGCGCGGCCCCGCAGCGAACGTCGGTACGCGGCGCAAGCTCCCCCGATCAACGAGGGGAGCTGATCAATGAAAACTACTGGAACACTCGCCGCCTGCGCCGGCGTATCGCTGCTAGCCCTGGCCTGGGCCGGCGTCGCGTCCGCCCAGGACACCGCCGTCGAAGAAGTCGTGGTCACCGCCCGCCAGCGGGCCGAGAACCTGCGCGACGTGCCCGCCGCCGTCACCGCCCTGGGCCAGTCGACGCTGGAAGCCGCCGGGGTGGCCCGCGCCGCCGACTTCGTGGCCCTGACCCCGGGCGTCAGCCTGGTGCAGGCGGCGGAGCAAGGCGACGCCCAGGTCAACATCCGCGGCGTCAACGGCGCCCGTGACGCCCAGGCCTCGTTCGCCTTCGTCGTCGATGGCGTGCAGATGGCCAATCCGGCCGCCTTCAACCGCGAATTCTCCGACCTTCGCCAGATCGAGGTGGTGAAGGGCCCGCAGGGCGCGGTCTACGGCCGCAACGCCGCCGCCGGGGCGATCATCGTCTCCACCGTCGAGCCGGGCGACGAGTTCGAAGGCGCGGCCAAGCTCAGCGCCGGCAACCGCAAGAGCTACGCCGGCGACCTGCGGGTGGCCGGACCGCTCACCGACAAGCTGGCCGGCAGCCTGTCGGCCGACTGGCGGCGCACCGACGGCTTCTACGACAGCCAGTTCAGCGACGGCGCCGTCGACCGCTTCCGCGGCTACAATCTCAACGGCCGCCTCGTGGCGCGGCTGGACGAGAAGACCAAGCTCGACCTCAAGGCCCGCTACGGCCGGCTGACGGCCGGCTCGATCGCCTACAACGCCGTCTTCGCCCTGCCCTCGTTCGCCTCGGTGCTGAGCACGCCGTCCTACTACGAGGACGTCAACGACCACGATTTCGTCTTCCAGAACAACGTCGAGCACACCAACCGGCAGGAGGCCTTCGAGGTGTCGGCCAAGCTGGAGCGCGACCTCGGCTTCGCCACCCTGACGGCCTGGACGCTCTATTCCGACATCGACAACGACCTGGTCGCCGACGGCACCTCGGCCTCGTTCGGCTTCTTCAACGCCAGCGCCAGTTGCGCGGCCTCGATCGCGGCGCTGAACGCCAAGGGCGTCACCCTGCCCTCGCCGCAATATCTGGGAACCACCGCCGCCGGCTCGTTCTTCGGGCCGTACACCCCGACCACCTGCGACGGCTACCAATACCAGAAGCGCGACCAGAGCGACCTGTCGGGCGAACTGCGCCTGACCTCGCGTTCGGACCAGGCCCTGCGCTGGATGGTCGGCGCCTACGCCCTGCACATCGACCGCGAGGTGGGCGTCGCCACCGGCCTGGACGGCGGCGGCGAGGTTCCGCGGTCGCTCTACGTCCCCTCGTCCTCGGCCTATTCGACCGAGCAGCTCTATTGGGACGACTTCAAGAGCGACGTGGCGGCCGTGTTCGGCCAGCTGGCCTACGACTTCGCGCCCGGCCTCGAAGGCTCGCTGGCCCTGCGCTACGACCGTGAGGAGCGCAAGGTCCACAACCTCGTCCCGACCGCCGCGCGCACCAAGTACATCGACTTCGACGGCCCGGCCTACACCGGCGGCGCGGCCCTGAACCCCGGCCTCGACACGACGATCAATCCGGGCGGCATCAAGGACCAGAAGAAGACCTACGACCAGGTCCAGCCCAAGATCGCCCTGCGCTGGAAGGCCAGCGACGACTGGACCCTCTACGGAGACTGGGGCGTCGGCTTCAAGTCGGGCGGCTTCAACAGTCAGGGCAGCGCCGCGACGGTGAACCTGTTCATCAACCCGGTGCGCACGGCGGCCGGCTACAAGCCGGTGACCATCCGCGACGACTTCGACAAGGAAGTCTCCAAGAGCTTCGAGATCGGCGCCAAGGGCCGGATGTTCGACGGCCGCCTGACCGTGGACGCCGCCGCCTACCAGACCGATGTCGACGACATGCAGTTCTTCGAGTTCTTCGTCGGGCCGTTCGGCCTGCTGCGCGTGGTGTCGAACATCGACGAGGTGCGGATCAAGGGCGCTGAACTGGGCCTGCGCTACAAGGCCAGCCCGAACCTGATCCTGGAGGCCTCGGGCGCCTATACCGACAGCGAGATCCGCAAGAACAGCGTGCGGCCCGACACGGTGGGCAACGAGTCGCCCTACACGCCGCGCTACACCTGGAACCTGGCGGCCGACTACACCCACCCGCTGCCGCGGAACCTGTCGCTGCACCTGCGGGCCGACGTGCGCGGCACGGGACCGACCTGGTTCCACGTCGTGCAGGACCAGGACAATCCCACCGTCTTCGAGCTGAGCTACGGGGCGCTGGGCCGGGCCAACTACGCCAAGTCCCGCCGCGACGCCTACACCACCCTGGACCTGCGGGCCGGGGTCGAGGCCGACGCCTGGAGCCTGACGGCCTTCGGCAAGAACGTGCTCGACGAGGACTACGCCGCCGAGGTGATCCCGGCGCCGGAGTTCGGCGGCAGCTTCGTTTCGCCCGCCGCCGGCGCGACCTGGGGCGTGGAGCTCGCCGTGAAGTTCTGATGGCGCCCGCACAGCGGTGAAACCCCTCCCCCGATCCGGCGCGCGCCGCCCGATCGGGGGAATGTCGCCCGAATAGGCGTCGCGCCGTCGCCCTGGGGGGAGTTGGCGCGCCAGCAAAGAGGCTGACGATGGCTTACCGATTGGGCGTGGACGTAGGCGGGACCTTCACCGACCTGCTGTTGCTGAACGAGGCGACGGGCGACTTCTGGCGGCACAAGACGCCGTCGACCCCGCATGACAGCTCGGTCGGCGTGATGACCGGCGTCAACGCGGTCTGCGAGAAGGCCGGGGTCAAGCCGTCGGACGTCGACGTCTTCCTGCACGGCACCACCGTGGCCACCAACGCCGTGCTCGAGGGC
>PJUL01000702.1_pt1 | contig 20421 bp, 24 predicted proteins | sample 1512221 | NCBI WGS metagenome assembly PJUL01 (sample SAMN08177667, study PRJNA422409) | Feces metagenome, whole genome shotgun sequencing project.
ACGTCGCCGGCACAGGCACCTCGTTCAAAGGCGCTGCTCTCTACTACCTTCATGACAAGCGTCAGGAAGGTGAGAGCGAGCGCCTAAGCAGCGACCGCGTGGCCTGGTCCGAGACGCGCAATCTTGCCACCAATGATCCCGAGCTGAGCTGGAAGATCATGGCAGCGACCGCGCTTGACCAGGACCGCCTGAAAGCGGAAGCCGGCGTTAAAAACACCGGCCGCAAGTCTGCGGCAGCCGTGTACGCCTATTCCCTTTCATGGCATCCCGACGAGAAGAATGGACTGACGCGCGAAGAGATGCTCACTGCGGCAGAAGCCTCGATCGCGGCGCTTGGCGCTGGCGATCGCCAGGCTCTCATTGTGGCGCACAATGACGAGCCGCATCCGCATGTCCATGTCATTCTCAACCGGGTATCGCCAACGGACGGCCGTATGCTGGGGACCAGCAACGACCGGCTGAAGCTCTCAGAATGGGCCCTCTCCTATCGCCAGGCGCGCGGAGAGGCGGACAAATACTGCCCCGATCGCGCCGCCAATATCGAGGCGCGCAAAAAGGGCGAGTATGTCCGGGACAAAAGCGAAACGCCTCGCAGCATGGAGGCACTTTTCGCGGATGCGAAAGGGGCCAATGACAATTCAGCCGTAAAGGAGCGCGATCGGCAAAAAGGCCTCAATCGCGAGCTCGCTGCTCAAACGAAGGCGATGCATCAGCGCCATAAATTCGAATGGCAGGGGCTTCTCACAGGATACCGGGCCAGCAAGGAGGCGATATTCGATCGCGCAAAGTCTGCGATCGAGCAGGCCCGTGAATCCGTCAAAGCCCAATTCCGCCCCTCCTGGGGGGAATTGTATCGCCGCCATGGCATCGAGGAGCGGGAATTTAAGAGCCGGGAAAAGACCATCGGCGGCAAGATTGGCAATGCCGTCGAGGCAATCGCGCATCGCCGTGATCTGGATCCCGACAATAGCCGTGGCTTCGTATCGAACGCCTTCAATTACCTGACGTCGAGAAAAGCCCGTGAGGATGCCCTAACCCAGCTTCATGCTCTTGAACGCCGGCGTCTATCGGCCGAGCAAAATAGCGCGCTCAATCGCGCGATCGATCGTGTACGGCAGAACCGGCATGATGAGCTAAGAAGAAACCGGAAGAGCTTTCTGGTTGGCAGGGACGCACTAGTCACGCGCCAGGGCGCGGAGCGGCTTTCCAGCCGTAAGATATGGGCTCTGCGCAAGGAAGAGTCAGGGCGTGCTTTCGACCGCGTGTCGCGTGAGCAAAGGTCAAAAGACGCCCTGCAAAAGCAGTCTCTGGATGGCAAAGCCGATGCCGGCGGCAGGCTCAAATCGGTCTATGAACGTGCAGCGGATCTTGCCGCGACCGCGCGGCGTAGATCGAAGGAGCGCGATCGCGATCCTGATAAGGGAGACCGTGATCGCTAGTCGTGCATGATTAATGCATGAATACATGCTATCATGATGAAACGGAGGGGCAATGGAAGCGATTGAGTGGTTAAGAAGTAGAGAGCCAGGGTTCGCTGAACTCACGCCCGCCGACCGTACTGCTATCAATCATTTTCAGCTGCTCTGGAGCCTGTTCGAGTGCCGGAATCTGGACACGAGGGGTAATCCTGCAGCGATTATCCAAGTTGCGCGCACGCTTCATGACAGCGGTCGCTTGCAAATGGCGCCCCTACTCCCCGCGTTGCGTTATTTTCAGAAGCGCTATGTTGAGAATGGCGCCACCAACTATCGGTTTGATCATCTGCAGCTGCGCAATGCTGATCACCCGGAGTTGGTGCGGTCAGTTATGCTAGGTACAGCGACCAGCCCACCGGACATCGCGGCCGCGCTCTTGCTGATCATATATCGCTACCGGAACAATCTTCATCATGGCCTTAAATGGGCCTATGACATTCAGGGGCAGCGTTCTAATTTTCGGACGGCAAGCCGTGTGCTGATGTCGGTCATGGATATGTTTTCTTTGCCTCAAGGAGCGGCTTTGGCAGAAGGCTGACACTCTGGTGGCACGGCCATTGGACCCACGGGGCACTTGTCAGGACGTGTGTTGTTCCATGTTTCGATCAGCTTGCAGCGATGCTCCTTCCACCAGGCCTTGATGTTGTGGTCGTATTTCTCAAGCCCCTTAACTCCTGGTAGGCGCGTACCGTCGTCCAAGCGGAAACTTGCATTATGTCCTGCAAATCTGACATGGAAATGCGGAGGTGGATGCTCATCTGCCTGAATGACGAGCGACATACCGCTTATGCGGACCACTTGGTCCTCTGTGAGCATGCGCATGCCGCTGGCATCGATCATCCGCCCCATCTCAAAGCTCTCCGCCAGGTCGTCGATGAGTGCTTGTGGTATTGCCACTTCTGTCAGAGACATCCCTTCCCCTCACTGTAGATGTGTAATCATGATTGCATGCAATCATGCGCCGAAACGTTGGCTATCAGCTGCCTTGATAAATCGCAAAAGCGCGTTGATTGAATCGAAGATAAACCTCGCCTCTGCAGGGTCGATCAGATCATTGTCGTGAGCGAGGGTTTTGTTGTTGCGGACATGGTTGAACTTGTCTGCAACCCCTATGGCGTTTTTGATGATCTGCTCTGTCATTTCGCGCAGGTCACGTTCGGCTTTTAATGCCTTTACGTATCGCCCTACCCGGCTATGAAGCGGCTCCGAGCGATCCCATTCAATGCCGCGTTCATCGAGTAGGTGTCCGAACTTTTTCATGCAGTACGTATGCAAACGGTCTAGGGCCGCTACAGGCTTATTGGCGTTGATCTCCCGCTCGATAGAGGCGACCAGCTCTTCTAGGGTCTGATCGCGCGTAAAACGTTCGATAGCGTCTGTGCGGGGCCGGCCTTCCCCCTCTTCCAGCCGCGTGAGCAGATCAAAGAGGCGCACCTTCATAGCCTCTGCGTCTGCTGGGTTTGTATAGTGCTGACTTAAGCCTTCGCGATGGCGCCAGAGGCGCCGCAATACATGGCCAACAGTGTATGCATCTTCGACCTCGATAAAGGCTCTGACATGCTTTGCCTTGGAAGAGCCATTGAAACCGTAGCGCTCTTGGTAGATCTCGATGCCGAATTCATCTTCAAAGAATTCGGCCATCGTCCTATCGGAAAAATCGAGTACGTACCCGCTTCCCATTAGGAAAGCTTCGTCGATTATCCGCCATTCTGAGCGCTTTAGCGTAACCAAGTATGCTTGCCTGTTAGCATGCAATCATGGTGTCATGATTGCTTGTTTTGATATTCTGTCCAGAGCTTGAGGAAGAGCTGCGATTTTGAGCCTTTGCTGAAGCCGAATTCACGCCCTGCCCGCTCACTGAACTGCGCAAAGACGCTTTCCGGCACGCGGAACTGAATGGGCCGCATCGAGGCGTCATCATCGCGCAGATTTTCACGAATGACATCGGGGGCAATGTCGGCAACCGGTGGCGCGCCTTTGGTGGATTTGAGCTTTGCTACGTTCGTGGCCATCTTACGCAACCTTCCTTTGTGAGAGTTCGACGACGCGGTCGATGACGCTTTGCGCCAGGTTGGACGCACGTTCGTTTAGGGATTTGAATGAGGTTTCGGTAATGGCCTTGCCCACGTCAGAGGCCGAGCCGTAGCCGGTCGAGACGCCGACATCGCCATCGAGTACCTGGTAGCCGGCTTGCGTCAGATATTGCCGCGCGGCTGCGTTTTCTCGCTCGCTGCCCGTGGTCTTGAACATGGCGAACGCGATCTTGGCGCTCGGGACTTCTTTTTTGCGCAAGGCATGAGCCAAAACGACACCAGGATGAAGATCATCCACCGTCTGCCCTGTTGGGATCACAACCAGATCTGATGCGAGCGCAATCTCAAGGGTCTGTTCAGAGGCGTTAGGCTTGCCATCGATGATATACACATCAAAGCGGCCAGATTCTTCGATCGCCGTTTTGATGCTCCCGAAACTTTGAACCTGGATCTCGGGCTGGACAGCGTTCTCCGCGCGGCGGCCGGCCCAATAGGTGCAAGTCTGCTGCTGCGTATCGAGGTCAGCGATTTTGACGCTCATGCCGCCGGCAGCGATCTCTCGCGCCATCATACGAGCAAGGGTGGATTTTCCGACGCCGCCTTTTTGCGACACCATACCGATTATGTAGGTCATGATTGGACACTCCTTCGGAGGGTGAAGGTTAGATTCGGTATCATGCTACCATGACTGGAGGGTTAATGCTAAACATGATTGCATGCAAGCATGTTTACATAAAAGGGCGGCATTGGCTGAACGGGGCTCAAGGAAGCCGTTTTGTCTTTAAAAATACCAGCAAGTATTATATATTGGTACTATCAAAGGAGGTGCCCATGGCGCGCAATACATCAATTTCCCTTGGAGATCATTTTTCCGGGTTCATCGATACACAAGTGCAGGCAGGCCGATACGGCTCCGCCAGTGACGTGGTGCGGGCCGGCCTTCGCCTCCTGGAAGAGCATGAGGCGAGGGTGAAGGCATTGCAAAATGCCTTGATAGCAGGCGAGGACTCTGGCCCAGCAACGCCGTTTGACTTCGATACGTTCAACGCCAGGAAACGTGCGGCGTTTGAGGCGCAATGACGGGTTTTATCCTTTCGCCGGCCGCGCAGGCAGATGTCGAGCATATTTGGGACTACACCGCAGATCGGTGGGGCCTGGATCAAGCCGAGCGCTATGTTCGGGATATCGGAGATGCGTGCCAGGAGCTGGCTTCTGGAAGCCGTCAAAGCCGCGCCGTAGACATTCGGGAAGGCTACCGCAAAGCCCTTGTCGGCTCCCATCTTCTGTTCTTCAAAAGCGATGACGAAGGGCAGATCGTGATCGTTCGAATCCTGCATCAAAAAATGGATACCAACCGGCATTTATAGGCAGCCGGCCGATCTCATGGCCGAAGTTATTGCCGGTCGCGAGGCGCCCTCTATAGGGGCAGGGTCGTCGCGCGCTTAAATGATAGCATGCAAGCATGCAGACATGCTTGGTGGTTATGATCGACCATTAGGGTCATGCATGACCTTGTCTGAATGGCCACAGGCTTCATTCTGGCAGCTGAGGGTTCGTTCTAGTACCCCCATGACCCCAAACGTTGGGTGCGGTTTGGAGGCGGTCACCTTCATGCGGCCGGTCTGACAGATAGGGCAGAGTTCGCCCGCTTGCATGGTCGCGATCTGGGCCTGCAATGCTCGGATCTGCTGGTCCTTATTCTGCATCTGCTCCTTGGCGTCGCTGAGCGCGATCTTCACGTCAGCCAGGTTGCTGTAGAGCTCCGCCATCTGTGCCTTGTAGGTAGCAGAATCCAGATCTCGCTCGATATCGCGGAGATCTTTGACGATTTGCACTGCCTGTCCGGCGGCAGTGAGCCCTGCAATTATATCCATACCCCCTCCATGCATGCATGGTTGCATGCTTTCATGATTTGTTGTTTACGGCTTCCCGCGCTTTTCGACCCATTTTTTACAGAAGCCAAGAAAGGCGCTGTCCGGATTGCGCGGGGTTTCTTTCATCCACTCGCGCCATTCCGCTTCCAGCATGTAGGTGTCCCAGCCAGGCGCCACTTGCTTTGCGCGCTCATAGGTCTCGCTCTTCAGGAAGACCATGCGGCTTTGCAGGCTTTCAGGCTCTTTAGGCTGCATGCTGCCGCGATTGGTAAAAACCACCTGCTCGCCGTCGAGCGTCATCGCATAGTCCGGCATGTGCCCATGCAAGCGGTCCTGCTCGATGATGTTGGAGACGAGGCGCTTAAACTCTCTGGTGGTTGAACTAGAGCCGCTTTTCTTCTGCAGCGTATCGAGGTTGATGCGCCATTCATCCTTCATGCCGCAATGCTTGCGCGCGAGCTCATAAATCCGGCGCTCTAAAGGCTTGCGCAGCCGGAAATAATCGCGGTGCAGGGTGAGCACTTCTTTGGCGCGGATAGCATTGAACACCCAATCAGAGAGTTTCACCTCGACATCAAGCATGCGGCCGTCCCGTGTCTTACGCAGGATCTTAGCGCCATCGATGAGCCCGAAAATGTCGAGCTGCTCTTCGCCGCCAGTGATGATGTTGGTGCTGATGGTCGTGCCGCGCAGACGCTCTAATGCTGATTTCAGGCCCTCATAGCCGCGCCCATCCGTTACCCGGTTGGTCGCTTGCAAAAGATCGTAAGCCTTAAAGCGAACAGTCTGAGAAACGGACCGGCCGGCATTGAGACCTGCCATCAGCTGGCTGATGCAGTAGATCAGGATATCCCGGTCATGGATGGTTGCGAGGCCATGCGCGGAAGGCGCTATCTCGACAAAGCTGCCATTGTGCTCATACCGGCGTATGCGGCTGTCAGGTTTGGTTGAAAGCGAGAAGATTGGATGCTCCATTGAGGCCATGTCGCCTTTGGGAGCTGCGTCGAAAAGATCGCACACGAAAAAGTCCGGCGTCGGATATCGAACCGGGAGGAGGGGAGAGCGATCATCTTTCGTGATTTCAGACACAGGGCGAGTTTTCGTGAAATCACACACGGGGTCAAGCTCCATTCGTGATTTCACCCACAAGCGGCCCCTGGACGGAGACCAAAAAGGGGAGAGAAAGCTTTCGTGATTTCACACACGCTCTTTCGTGACTCTACACACGCTTTTTCGTGATTTCACACACACTTTCCGTTTCGAAATACCCAAAAAGTGGTGGTTTATCATAGGTTTAGGGATTTCCCAGAATCCCGTAACACATAGAAACACATATTTAACACGAGAGGCCTTGTGGATAACTCTTCCAAACTGCCCCTCAAAGCGAGCTTCGCTCGCATAAGCGGACGGCGGCTATTGCCGCCGAATTCTTTCTTTTTAGAGCCGGATTTGAGCCTACCACTGTGCTCAAAACCACCAATCACGCCTTTCAGGCACCTTCGGTCAGGGGAAATTGACAGTTTTTCGCTCAGCGATTCGAAAAATCATGTCGGCTCCAGAGGAATGTCGAAATCATCCCACCAGGGGAATAGATCTGAAAAAGAGGGCTTAGGATGGAAGAGCCCAATTTAGAAATTGGGCGGGGAGGGATAGATTTTCTGTCTGCGAGTGGGTGGTTTTTGGGGCTGTAGCGCGTAACGTGACACTGCCGCCGGACCGAAACCCTCGAAGACCTTTTTCAAAGTGCTACACAATGTACACACAATGTGCTATTCTGGTGCTCAGAGGTAAGTGCCATGCGAGCAAAAGAAACCGAAAAAACCCTAACCCGGCCCGTAAACTTGCGGGTCCGCGATGACGTGCGTTCGATTATCGATCGCGCGGCGAGCGTGCGCGGGAAAAACCGGTCCGAGTTTATGATCGAGGCCTCTTTGGCAGCCGCGACCGACACTTTGCTCGATCAGACTTTTATCACGGTAGATGCGGACACATACGCTCAATTCCTGAAGGTGCTTGACCATGGGCCTCAGTCCGATGGTTACAAACGCCTGATGAGTGTCCCGTTGCCGTGGGCGCCTAAGTGAGGGCTCCAGAGTTACTGATCGAAGCCCATGAGCTAGATCAATTCACCTGCGGCAAGCCGGCGCTCGACAGCTGGCTTAAAAAACGCGCCCGTGCCAATCACGCGGCCGGGGCCTCACGTACCTATGTCGTCACGGACGATGCTAACCAGGTGATTGCCTATTACTGCATTTCTGCAGGCGGCATGAACCATGTGGATGCGCCAGGCCCCATTCGCCGAAACATGCCAGATCCAATCCCGATGGCAATCATTGGCCGCTTGGCCGTTGATCAGAATTATCAGGGCAGGGGTCTTGGTCCGGCGCTACTCAGAGACGCAGTAACTAGGATCGGACAAGCCGCGCATATCATGGGTGTTCGCGGCATCCTTGTGCAGGCGATCGATGAGGACGCGAAGGGTTTTTATGAGGCCTTTGGTTTCGTGCCTTCTACCACCACCCCAATGATCCTGATTTTGCCGGTAGCGCAATCAAAATAGCATGCTTGCATGCTAACATGTTTACCGTCTGAATTGCTTGGGAGATTTCCCGAGGCGAGGGCCGCCACTGGTTCAAGGTTCCCGAGTTCGCCACGGTTTGGATGGTCTATAAAGGGGAGGGTAAGTGTATAGCGTCACTTGACACTTGCACACCCCTTCGGCAGCCTTTCATCTATGAATACTTCAAAAAATACTACGCCTATTCATCCTGGAGAATTCATCAAGCGCGAGATTATCGATCCGCTTGAGCTGAATGTTTCTGATGGAGCGAAAGCGCTTGGAGTAACTAGGCCGGCATTGTCAGCGCTGCTGAATGGCCGGGCAGCTCTGTCTCCCGAAATGGCACTTCGTATCGAAAAAGCCTTCGGCGTGGAGATGGAAAAGCTAATGCATATGCAAACAGATTGGGACATTGCCGAGCAGCGCAAACGCGCCGGCGAGATCCAGGTGCTGGCCTATAGGCCAATGCAAAAGCCGAAGACACAAGGGGGGCTATTTTGATGCAGTTGGCCCGGAACGAAATTCACCCGAGGATAGCTGCCGCGTGTGTTGGCAGGTAGAAAACAATGAATCCTGTTGAGATCGAAGAACAAATTTCCCAGCTTGCGCAGGCGCCATTTGACGCTGCTGAGTTCCCTTATGCCTTCTTGGAAGCATTTGGGAACAAGGAAACCACACTTAAAAAACTTCGCAGCGGAGCATCCAATAAATCCGATTTAGGCGGGGTTCTGCAGACGAACAACATTCACATCGCCGTTGCTCGGCCTGGTGAAGTAACGAAGACCCTCGCTGACTTAAAGGCCAGCCCTGCTACGGCGCGGGCTAAGGCAAAATTTATCCTCGCGACTGATGGTCAAACGTTCGAGGCAGAGGATTTGATTGGCGGCGATACGGTCGCATGCGCCTATTCTGAATTTGCCGACCATTTTGGTTTTTTCCTGCCGCTAGCCGGCATCACGACCGTCAAGCAGCTCCGAGACAGCTCATTTGATATCAAGGCGACAGGACGCCTTAATCGCCTCTATATCCAGCTGCTCAAAGATAATCCTGAATGGGGGACGGCTGCGCGACGGCCGGACATGAACCATTTCATGGCGCGGTTGATCTTTTGCTTCTTTGCTGAAGATACGGATATTTTTGAAGCAAAAGAGCTGTTCACCAACACGATCGAACAGATGAGCGCCGGCGATTCCTCGAACACGCACGAGGTTATCAGCACGCTTTTCCGTGCGATGAACATCAAGAGTAGCGATCGGGCAGCTGCAAATCTGCCTAGGTGGGCGGACCGCTTCCCGTACGTGAACGGCGGCCTGTTTTCAGGCAGCGCTGAAGTGCCAGTTTTCACCCGCATTGCGCGCTCATACCTGATCCATATCGGGCGACTGGATTGGCGGAAGATTAACCCCGATATTTTCGGCTCGATGATCCAGGCTGTGGCGGATGATGATGAGCGCGGCGCGCTCGGCATGCACTACACGAGCGTCCCAAACATTCTAAAAGTCCTGAATCCGCTTTTTCTCGACGATCTACGAGAGAAGCTAGAGGAGGCTGGCGAAAACGCACGAAAGCTTCTCAATCTTCGCAATCGTATGGCCCGTATCCGGGTCTTTGACCCCGCGTGTGGATCGGGAAACTTCTTGGTCATCGCCTACAAGGAAATGCGGGCGATCGAGGCGATTATCAATCAGCGGCGCGGCGAGCCGGACCGCCGCACCGAGATCCCGCTCACCAACTTTCGTGGCATCGAGCTGCGCGATTTTCCCGCCGAGATTGCTCGCCTCGCTCTGATCATCGCTGAATACCAATGCGACGTCCTTTATCGCGGACAGCTTGAAGCAATGCGCGATTTTTTGCCGCTTGATGCTCAGAACTGGATTTATTCCGGCAACGCACTGCGGGTTGATTGGCTTAGCATTTGCCCACCCACCGGCATGGCGGTGAAGCATCAGGCTGAGGACTTATTTCACACCCCCCTGGACCAGGCCGAGATAGACTTCGAAAACGAAGGCGGCGAAACCTATATTTGTGGCAACCCGCCTTACCTCGGTTCTACGTGGCAAAATGCTGAGCAAAAGGCAGACTTAGAAGCTATTTTCGATCATCGTACAAAGAGCTGGAAGTCGCTCGATTATGTGGCTGGCTGGTTCATGAAGGCCGCCGATTATGGCACCAAGACAAACGCCGCCTCGGCTTTTGTGTCCACCAATTCCATCTGCCAAGGCCAACAGGTGCCGATCCTCTGGCCGTTAATTTTCCAAACGGGCCACGAGATTGCCTTTGCTCATACCAGCTTTAAATGGGCCAATCTCGCTAGCAACAAAGCCGGCGTAACCGTGGTGATTGTTGGTATTTCAAATCAGCCCGGAAAGACTAGGCAGTTGTTCTCGATCGCTAATGATGGAGCGACACTCCTCAAGGAAGCAGACAATATCAATGCTTACTTAGTAGCTGGCCCAAATCTGGAACTTGATAAAGCTGCAAGGCCTTTGACGGTTGTGACGCCGATGGACCGTGGCGATAGCGCGATAGATGGTGGAGGGCTCCTCCTAGAGCCTTCTGAAGCAGCTTTGTTGAGAGAGAGTGATCCCGTCGCGTTCGATAAGTTCGTGAGAAAGTATATTGGTTCCGAAGAGCTAATAAATGGCAAAATGCGTTATTGCCTATGGATCGAAGATGTTCACTTTAATGAAGCAAGTGAAAATAGGTACATCGCAAGCCGTTTAGATTCAGTCGTAAAAATGCGTCTTTCTAGTAGCAAGATGCAAACTAAAGAGGCAGCGAGCTGGCCTCACAAATTCGGCGAAATTCGCCATAAAAGCAGCAATTATACAATAGCTGTTCCTAGGGTGAGTTCTGAAAATCGGGAGTTCTTGCCAGTTGGAGTAGTGGAAGGAGGCACAATCATAGGGGACAGAAATTTTGCCTTGTATGATGCTCCGCTTTGGAACTTGGCGCTTATAGCTTCGCGGCTGCATTGGGTATGGATTGGTACTGTGTGCGTACGCATGCGGACGGATTTCTCGTACTCCAACACCTTGGGCTGGAACACCTTTCCCCTTCCACCTCTGACCGAGAAGATGAAAGCCGATCTGACCCGCTGCGCCGAGGATATCCTGCTGGCGCGGGAGGCGCATTTTCCGGCGACGATCGCTGATCTCTATGACCCTGAAACCATGCCCGACGATCTGCGAGCGGCCCATGAGCGCAATGATGAGGTGCTAGAGCGCATCTATATTGGCCGGCGCTTTAAGAACGACACCGAACGCCTGGAAAAGCTCTTCGAGCTCTACACGAAGATGACCACAGGAAAGGGAGCAAACAACAAACGCGCGGGGGTAAGTGCATGACCAGTCCTATAAATTCCGTTCCATCCGTTTCGGTCACTTATGCCCGCACGGGCAATTCCACGAAGGCCAACGAATTCGGCATGCGGCCGATGCAGGAAAAAGCCTTCGAAAAGCGCGGTGAGCAATATCTGCTGATCAAGTCACCGCCGGCATCGGGCAAAAGCCGCGCGCTCATGTTTGTTGCGCTCGATAAGCTTGCCAATCAGGGGCTGAAACAGGCAATCATCGTTGTGCCGGAGAAGTCGATCGGATCCAGCTTTGCCGATGAGCCACTGACGAAATATGGCTTCTGGGCGGATTGGCGCGTGGAGCCGAAGTGGAACCTCTGCAATGCGCCGGGGACCGATAACGGCGGAAAGGTCAATTCCGTCGCCGCCTTCCTAGAAAGCGATGACCAGGTGCTCGTCTGCACGCATGCGACCTTCCGCTTTGCAGTAGACCGGTTTGGGGTTGAGGCTTTCGATGATCGCCTGATTGCAATCGACGAATTCCATCACGTTTCAGAAAACCCCGACAACAAGCTCGGTCAGCATCTCGGACAGTTTATCGGCCGCGGCCGTGTGCATGTCGTGGCAATGACCGGTTCATACTTCCGGGGGGATGCCGATGCGGTGCTCTCGCCCGAGGACGAGGGCAAATTCGAGCCTGTCACCTACACCTATTACGAGCAGCTCAATGGTTATGAGCATTTGAAGCAGCTCGACATTGGCTATTTCTTCTACGCCGGTGCCTACACCGACGACATTCTCAAAGTCTTGCGCTCTGACGAGAAGACGATCGTCCATATTCCGAACGTCAACTCTCGCGAGAGCACCAAGGATAAAATCAAGGAAGTCGAGCACATCATTGAGGAGCTCGGCAAATGGGAGGGCACAGATCCCGCGACCGGCTTTCAGCTGGTGAAGACAAGCGAAGGGCGCCTGCTCCGCATTGCCGATCTCGTAGACGACGATCCTGGCAAGCGTGAGCGTGTGTCTGCTGCGCTCAAAGATCCGTCCCAAAAGAACAACCGCGATCATGTTGATATCATCATCGCCCTTGGAATGGCTAAGGAGGGGTTTGACTGGATCTGGTGCGAACATGCATTGACCGTCGGCTACCGATCGAGCCTTACCGAGATCGTGCAGATTATTGGCCGCGCCACGCGTGATGCCCCGGGAAAGGCGCGCGCCAGATTCAGTAATTTGATCGCTCAGCCTGATGCCACCGATGAGGCTGTAAACGAGGCAGTCAACGATACCCTTAAGGCGATCGCTGCCAGTCTGCTCATGGAGCAGGTTTTGGCACCGCGCTTTGAATTCAAGCCCAAGAATCCGAACAGTGGTCCAACACCGGGCTTCGACTATGGCGATGACGGTTATAAGCCGGATGAGACCAATGTCGGTTTCAATCACGAAACGGGTCAGTTTCAGATCGAGATTAAGGGGCTTGCCGAGCCGAAGAGCAACGAAGCAGAACGCATCTGCAAGCAGGATCTGAACGAGGTTATTGCCGCCTTTGTGCAGGACCGAAACGCGGTTGGCAGGGGGCTTTTTGATGAGGAAATGGTCCCAGAAGAGCTAACCCAGGTGCGCATGGGTAAGATCATCAAAGACCGCTACCCGGAGCTCGACGAGGCAGATCAGGAAGCCGTGCGACAGCACGCCGTTGCCGCTTTGAATCTCACGCAAAAGGCAAAAGAAGTTTCGGTTGAAAGCGATGATGAGCCGGGCCCGAATACGGCCTTTGTTCAAGGCGTTCGCAAATTCGCCATGGACGTACGCGAGCTTGATATCGATCTGATCGACCGCATCAATCCGTTTGGAGAAGCCCGCGCTATTTTGGGCAAGACCATGAGCGAGGACAGTCTGAAGCAAATTCAGGCGATCATCAACGCCAAGAAGATCAGCCTGACTGTGGAAGAGGCCAGGGAGCTCGCCAAGCGGGCATTGAAGTTCAAACATGATCGCGGCCGCCTACCCGACATCACGGCAGCTGATCCATGGGAAAAGCGCATGGCCGAAGGAATTGCCTTTCTAGCCCGGTTAAAGGCGGAGGCTGCTCGTGGCTAAATTGACAGATGAAGATGACCTCTTGCTGGCAGAGCTAGGGGTTGAGATCGACGAAAAGCGTAAGAGCGCGTACACGGCGCGCGAAGAGCGGATAATTGCCGGCTTCGAGGATATTCAGCGTTTTGCTGATCAGCATGGGCGCACGCCGCAGCACGGCGAAAACATCGACATTTTTGAGCGCCTCTATGCCGTAAGGCTGGACCGGATGAGAGAGCTAGCAGAGTGCCGAGATCTATTGGCGCCGCTTGATCACCAAGGGCTTTTAGCTGATGCCGAGGCGATCGGCTTCGTCAATTCAGACGAGCTCGATGATGACGCTCTTCTAGCGGAGCTTGGGGTGGAGGTCGCGACTACTTCCAGCATGACCGAGCTTCGTTATGTTCGGTCTGCTGAAGAAAAGCGTGCCGCCGAGGACATTGCCAACCGCGATAGATGCGAAGACTTCGATAAATTCAAACCGCTCTTTAATGAAGTACAGCGGGAGATCGAAAGCGGTGAGCGTCAGACCCGGCCGTTTGAGCTGAAAGCTGAAATCCGTCCCGGTGCCTGGTTTGTTGTAGGTGGGCAGAAGGCCTATGTCGCAGAAGCCGGCGAGACTTATACCAATGCCCAGGGGCGGACCGACGCACGGCTGCGCGTGATTTTTGACAATGGGACCGAAAGCAACTTGTTGATGCGCTCGTTGCAGCGCGCGCTCAATAAGGACGAAGCCGGCCGGCGCATCACTGATCCGGTTGCCGGGCCTTTATTTTCGGGCGATCAAGCTGAGGATGATGAAGCGAGCGGTACGATCTATGTGCTCCGTAGCAAGTCGGACCATCCGATGGTCAGCGCTAACAGAAACCTGGTGCACAAAATCGGTGTCACGAACCTCGAGGTTGAGCAGCGCGTAGCTGGTGCTCAACTTCAGCCTACGTTCCTTATGGCTGGCGTGGAAATTGTGGCGACCTATAAGCTTTTTAATATGAGCCGGACGAAGCTGGAAAACTTGATCCACCGGGTCTTCGAGCCCGCAAAGCTCGATATCCAGATCGCCGATCGTTTTGGGCGGCCTGTCGTACCCCGTGAGTGGTTTCTGGTGCCCCTTTTCGTCGTGGATGAAGCCGTCGAGAAGATCAAAGACGGGACCATCACAGAGTATGTGTACGATCCCGAAAGCGCGTCTCTAAAGGCGATGTGACGCTTATCTGTGCTTGTTCTTGAAGTCTGTAAATTAACTGTAGTGGCATTTCGCTCGGCTATGGTGTCTATCTAGCCGAGCATCTTTGCCGCTGCTCTTCCCTGGTCGCTAAGCTCCCAGATGCCTCGATCGGAATCGCTACGAAACAGCCCTTCTTTGACTAGGTCGTTTCGCTCCCAGCAAACCGCATTCCACCAACGCGGTTCGCCAGTCGAAACGGGCGCTAGGTCGCCGGCGCCAAGCAATGGCATCACTCGCGGCTCGAGCTTCTCGCGTATTTCTTTGGAGTAGGCAGATCCACCGAGTTCCAGCAGGACCAACATAAGAGGCTCGCGAAAATGGCGCTGTGGCAGTTTTTTGCCCTTGGTTCTGACGACAGCTGGCGCTTTTGCTGCAGGTGCAGTCTTCTTGCCACGCGCGGCGTCGAGGGCGTCGAGAGCTAAGCGCACAACATCTTCAGGGGTGTCTTCAAGAGGTCGCGCATAAACCTTCAGTCGCTCCCAGGTTGCATCAGAAATACGAATAACGGGCATCAATTTGGACCTCCAATTGTAACATTAAAACTATATAACCTTGTTACAAGGTTTCGGTCAACTGGAGATTGCGCGGTATAGGGTTGATCTTCCCACGCCTAGGGATTTTGCCACATCATGCGGACTTTCGCCGGCAGCAATCAGCGCCTTCGCGTGTTTGATTTGCGCAGGAGAAAGGGCAAGGGGGCGGCCTAAGCGAGCCCCTCGCTTCTTTGCGGCATCGAGGCCGGCCCTGGTCCGTTCCTGGATCAGCGAACGCTCGAACTCTGCCAGAGCGCCCATCATGTGGAAGACCAAGCGGCCGCCTGCGGTTGTCGTGTCGATGCTTTCAGTCAAGGACCGGAAGCCGGCGCCGCGATCGCCAAGTGCGCCGATAACTTCGATCAGATGCGGTAGGGAGCGGCCGAGGCGGTCGAGACGCCATACGATCAGTACATCACCCTTGGTGACCATCGCGAGGGCCTTATCGAGGCCAGGGCGCTTTGTGGACGATCCTGAAACCTGATCTTCAAAGATCTGCTCGCAGCCGGCGGCCGTTAGAGCCTGCAGCTGCAGATCTGTGTTTTGGTCAGTGGTCGATACCCTGGCATAGCCGATTTTCATGAGGGTATTTTGGGACTGGTTTTCGGGACGAGCAAGCCTTTGTTTTCATTGACCCACAGAAATCGTCCCGAAAAGGAAGGTTTTTAGGACAACTGACCTCCGAACAAAATTAGTCCGGCAAAAAAAGCAGCGACGATAGGGAACGCGAGGGCTCCCTCGGGCCCTGCTATAGCGCCGCCGGCGATGAAGGATAGGAACACGACGGCAAAGAAGATTTTGATCCTATTGGCTTGTTCTTCTTCTAGCTTCTTTTTTGCTGCCTGGGCGGCGTTATATGCACGTTCCTTTTCCGCATTTCCCTGCTGCTCATCGCCGTAGTTTACGGTGATTTGGTGGTCGTTGATTGCGGCTGGTTGGAGATTGGATGATGAAGCATAGGAGCCAAAATACTTGGAAATTATATCCAGGGTTTCAGGCATCGTGTGCGGCCGGCCATCATCGAGTGCCGTTCGCATATTTTGGATGGCTGTCCGAATGAAAAATTCCGCTATCTCGATCTTTGGGACGGCTTTGATGGGCAGAGCTGGATAGTCAATGAATAGCTTGTCTATGTGCTCCAAGGCTTGCCGCACATTGGCTTCGCCGTAGTTGTCACAGAGCATTTGATACTTAGACGGCGCCTGGTTAGCAGGCTCTTCCGGAGCAGGGTCGTTTCCCCACCTTGCTCCTTCACGGGGACGATCGTTCATCGAAGAGCTGCCTTATCAATGAGGTGTTCGAAATCAGGGTCTGAATAATACGGGGTCCTGATGAGCATCATCCCGCCATGGTCCCGCACATGGAGGAGCTGGGTGAGGTTCTCTTTGGTGAAGGACACCATGACCTCTTCAGGACGGAGCAGGCGCCGTTCCTTTTTGGTGATGGAATAGCCCTTGGTCGTTCCAGACGTTCTTGAGCTATTCGTGCCTTCGGTGATGGTTACGCTTGAGCCAAAGGTGCTGCTCGAACCACCCCCGGATGTCGAGGAAGAGCTGGACGATGTCGAGGTGGAAGCCCCGCCGTGGCTGCCCATAGTGCCGCCTACCGTGGAAGAGCTTCCTGATGTCGAGGACCAGCTTGAGGAATCCGTGTGTGATTGGCTTGTTCCAAAGGCGAATGAGTTGCTCTTACCTTGGGTGCTAGAGTCCGTCTGACTAGCGTTCACAGTTGGCAGATCGATTTCTTCCTCGCCGAGGAGCTCAGAAATATACTTGGCAGTCTGCAAGTCATTGATGCCAAAAAACTGCTTGATGCCGCAGGCGCCCAGAATGGTCTCCCATGTGTCGGGATAGTTTTTCTTGAGCTGTCCGATATCCTGAACAATGAGCCAAAGCCTCAAGCCAAAGCCAGGCGCATAGGTCAGCATGTTCTCAATCGCGGGCAATGGTCCGAGCTGGAAGAACTCATCGATCATCATAAGCAGTGGCCGATCGACGCTTTTGTCGAACGGGGTGCGCTGAACATATTGCGAGATCTGCATTATGAGCAGACGCATCCAACGGCCCTGCTGATACATCATATCGACCGGCAGGCAGATATAGACCGTTGTGAATTGCTCCTGGTTTCGAAGGTCGGCCAGGTCAAAGCTCGGGCGGTCACCAGCTGCGTTTTGGAGAGCGGGCCAAAGTAGCGGATCTTTCAAAAAATCCAGATGCGTGCGTATGCCGCCGAGGACGTTACCGCGCGTGTTTTCGCTCATCTGCGAAATCTTTGAGGCCTCTTCACGCAACAGACCGCCGAATGCATCACAGGAGAACATCTCCTGCAGCATCAAGTCGAAAGCCTTGCCTGGCCCGCCTTCATAATCTGGATCGCCTTCAGGGCCTTCGCGCATCTGTTTTAAGAAGGACTGGTAGAGATCCCAATCACCAAGCGATGCCGTTTGGCGCAGTATCATCAAGGTGCGTTTTTCTTCAGGGAAGAAATGCACCATGTACAGGATCACGGCCTGGATAAAACTCAGCGCCGTCTGATCCCAAAAAGGATCTGTCGCTTTGGGGTTGGGCACCACAATGCCAGAAGCAATGCTCAGGGCGGCGGATACAACGCCAGGATCGTTTTCGTCGAGCTGAGCGAGCGGATTGAAAGTGCCACGCATTCCATCGGGAATGTTTGCCACGTTGGCTGGGTCCAGCACGACTACCCGCTGCCCCAAAACGTCCCGGCGGAACGCGGCAGTTTGCTCAGCAAGCTCACCCTTGGGATCGATGACAACGGCACTGCCGGGAAAGAGCAGCAAATTGGGAATAACGGTCCCAACACCTTTGCCGGACCTGGGGCCGGCACAGGTGAGGAGATTGAGATCCTCATGCCATCCAAAAGGCCGGCCGTTCAGCGTACGCCCAAGCCAAAAATCGCCATGCTCATAACCTTGGCGATCGAGGCGGTTTTGGGGAACAAAGCGCGCGGTCGCAAGCTGGCGCCGCTTTTCCATGTCTAACGGTGTCAGGCTGTCCATGCGGGACCCTCCGCTGCGAGGACTATATTTTAGGGGGGATTGTCGTTTGTGTAGCCAACTTCACGGCTCTCAAATTGGATGTACGCCTCTTGGATGGAGTATCCCATGTAGTGCGAGAACGGTACTTTAGGTCCACCGGGCTGATTGATCTGGTAGCCACTGTAGGCACAGAGAATGAGAAAATCGAGATCGATGTGCCCGACATGGATTAAATATTCCATGCCTTTCCAATGGCCCACAGGAATAGAAACAATATGCTCCTGGCCATCCGGTGTAACAATTATGCGGGCTTCAACGCCGTTGTCTTCATTCGTTTCTATGGGTTACCTACCGATCTAAATCCCTATCCTTTGAGGCCTTGTTCATATCCTTTGACAGGATGCCTTTTGTGCCGTTCTCTATATCGCTCTTGGAGGCGATACTAGCTCTTTCGAGATTAGCATATTTCGATGCCCGGTCGCTATTTTGAGCCTGGTGATCTTTCTCGATCAGCTTTTCTGCTTGCATCTGACGTATTTTCGACCCGTCAGGTCCGGGCATTTCAAGTGTCTGCTGCACCTTGTGCTTCTGGATCGCTTCTGGAGTCTGGTTCTTCGGTTCGTCTGCCAACCGAAATCTCCTTCAACAGAGTATTGCTGCAATGCAGCATAGTTGAAGACTGCGTTATGGCTTCTTGCGGGTCAAGCGTCCGAGGAGGCGCAGCGCGCCGAGCAGACGCTTGAGGGCTCTCTAGTCCGTAGCCTTATTAGGCCCGTTCCAGACCTGGAACGGCTGCCAAGCGGCGAGCGCCCTATCCCTTTGACTTCCAGATCGATCCTTCGTGTTGCTGTTCGTCCAGCCAGATGGATGACGCTTATCGCGTACACGCGGGGCCAGCTGGGCTTCGCGTCAATGCCCTGCCCGCTCCATTTGCTTCGCTCCCGTGTTGAACATGACGCGCCCCTTTCGGGCACGCGCTCCCAAGCGCACCGGCTGGGATCAACCAGCCAAAACCGAAAGGAACAAACGATGCGTAATCAAATGCAAAAAGCGGAATTGCCGCTGTACCGGGTAAGCTTTTCCAGGATCACCGGGCAGGACCGGAACGGACAGGATGAGCTGGCCCGCCCCAAGGAGATCGGCGCCATCTGGCCGCGCAAGAACGGCAAGGCCGGCGGCGTCCTGCAGCTCGACATCATCCCGATCGAGCTCACACACCGCCAGGGCGTGATCTTCATCACACCGGTGGATGCTGACAAGAACGGGGGCTCGCAATGAGCCCCCTCTCCCCATCACAGGCGGAGCAGATTGCCCGTCTGAATGACCGCTTCCGGACGACCCTTATCGGCGGCCAGATCTTGCTGACCGAGGGTATCGGGGCTCTGTCTGATGAGGTGCGAGCTGAGATCCTTTTAGCCGTGGCGACCTTCGCTGATTTCAGTGAGGACAATGATCCCTACGGCGAGCACGACTTCGGCGCGATCGATCATGCGGCTGCCGGCCGTGTCTTCTGGAAGATCGATTATTACGCAACCGACCTGATGAGCGGCAGCGAAAACCCCGCTGATCCGGCCTCTACCCGGCGCGTGCTGACGATCATGCTGGCGTCCGAATATTAGGGCCTACAACCTGCCCCAACAGTCGCCTCCTGGCGGCGCCCAGGGGCAGGTTTCTCGCATTTAGCAGTTTTGGCTGGCTCAGTAAGAGGCCCGCTAAGCGGGCTGGAATCGCCGGACCGTCAGTAATTCTGGAAATCGCCCTGAGGTTGTGATACTTTCCGTAAGAACGGATAGCAAGCTATGTTTTTGTGATACAAAAACGCTTGGATCAGGGGCTCAAACGCAGCCCCCGACACCCGGCTTGCGCATCCAATGAGGATTGATGCGAAATGGCCCGACCACGGAAAGACAACCATGAGGCGCGCTCCGCGCACCTGCCAGCAGTCCGCCTTACTGAGGCGGAGCTGGCTGTGTTGTCTGACCAGGCGGCCGCGTCAGGATTGACGCTGTCGGAACTTGTGCGGCAGCGGATGCTGACCGGCAAAGTCACTCCCCGCCCGGGCATGGTCGATGGTCATTTGCTCTCCGAACTCAACCGCTGCGGCGTCAATCTTAACCAGATTGCGCGCGTGCTGAATTCGGGGCGCGGGCTGCCGACGAGCGTTGATGGGATCTTGGCGACCTTCAACGATGTCCTTGAACGGGTGGGCCGCGCCTATGGTGCCTAACGTCGCCGGCACAGGCACCTCGTTCAAAGGCGCTGCTCTCTACTACCTTCATGACAAGCGTCAGGAAGGTGAGAGCGAGCGCCTAAGCAGCGACCGCGTGGCCTGGTCCGAGACGCGCAATC
>PJUL01000704.1_pt1 | contig 20379 bp, 14 predicted proteins | sample 1512221 | NCBI WGS metagenome assembly PJUL01 (sample SAMN08177667, study PRJNA422409) | Feces metagenome, whole genome shotgun sequencing project.
CGGCCTGGTGATGATCGAGGCCATGGCCTGCGGCACGCCGGTGATCGCCTACCAGTGGGGCTCGGTGCCCGAGGTGATCGAGGAAGGCGTCACCGGCTTCATCGTCGACGACGAGGACGAGGCGGTGGCCGCGCTTCGCCGCCTGCCCGACCTGTCGCGCCAGACCGTGCGCGAGCGGTTCGAACTGCGGTTCTCGGCCCACGCCATGGCCCGTCGCTATCTCGACCTCTACGCGCATCTGGACGAGGCGGCCCGCGCGCCGCGCTTGATGTTGGCCCAGACCGCGTGACCTCAAAGACGGCCGAAGCCCGCCGGGTTGACGCCGCATTGTGTTTCCAAGTTCAGCGACCGCGCCTCCCCTGGCGCGGCCGCTGATCGCGTTTAGACAAGGGGCATCGAGATGGACGACATGGCGCCGACCCCGGTGACGGCGGGCGAGCATGGCGAGACCGGCGAACCGCGCGTGCCCTATCGGCTGTTCGCCCTGAAGGACCGCGACACCTTCCTGGTGGCCGACGCCTTCGGCGACGTGCTGGGCGCGGCCGACGGCCTGTTCCACGACGACACCCGCCTGCTGTCGCGCCTGCGGCTGCTGATCGGCGGCCGGCCGCCGGCCCTGCTGAGCGCCAGCGTCTCGCAGGACAACGTGTTCTTCACCTCGCACTCGACCAACCAGACCCTGCCGTCGCTGGGCGGGGCCTCGGCGCCGCACGGCGCGATCCATATCGAGCGCAAGCGCTTCCTGTGGGCCGAGCGCCTCTACGAGCGCCTGAGGTTCGTCAACTACAGCCGCGACATGGTCATCCTGCCGGTGGCCCTGGAGTACGACGCCGACTTCCACGACATGTTCGAGGTGCGCGGCTCAAAGCGCAAAGCCAGGGGCCGGGTGCTGCCGGCCGAACTGAACGGCCGCTCGGTGCACTTCGCCTACCAAGGGCTGGACGAGCTGCGCCGCGACAGCGTGATCGCCTTCTCCGAACCGCCCGGACGCCTGACGCCGCAGCGGGCCGAGTTCATGTTCATGCTGACGCCCGAGACCCATTTCGACCTCTATCTCGAGGTGGGCCCAGTCCCGGACCACCCGCCGACCCGCGAGCGCTGGCGCGCGGCCGCCGCCAGGGCGCGGCTCGACATGCGCGGCCGTCGCCGGCGCGGGGCGCGGCTGAAGTCGTCGGGCCGCCTCTTCAACGACTGGCTGGAGAAGTCGCGGGCGGACCTGGCCTTGCTGACCACCGAGTTCGAGACCGGCCCCTACCCCTATGCCGGCATCCCCTGGTTCTCGACCCCGTTCGGGCGCGACGCGATCATCACCGCCTGGCAGGTGCTGTGGATCGAGCCCCGGCTGGCCAAGGGCGTGCTCGGATACCTGGCCGAACACCAGGCCGAAGAAGTCAGCGCCTTCCGCGACAGCGCGCCCGGCAAGATCATGCACGAGACCCGCAAGGGCGAGATGACGCGCCTGGGGGAACTGCCGTTCGGCCGCTACTACGGCGGGGTCGACACCACCCCGCTGTTCGTGGCCCTGGCCTGCGCCTATGCCGAGCGCACCGGCGACCTGGCCTTCATCGACCGGCTGTGGGACGCCCTGCGGGCGGCGGTGGCCTGGATCGAACAGTTCGGCGACAGCGACGGCGATGGCCTGATCGACTACGCCCGGGGCGCCGACACCGGCCTTTCCAACCAGAACTGGAAGGACAGCGAGGACAGTGTCTTCCACGCCGACGGCAAGTTCCCCGACGGGCCGATCGCCGTGGTCGAGGTGCAGGGCTACGCCTTCGCCGCCTTCAGGGGCATGGCGGATCTGGCCCGCCGCCGGGGCGAGACCGCCGACGCCGAGCGCTGGGCCGCCAAGGCCGAGCATCTGCGGACCATGGTCGAGGAGCGGTTCTGGATGGAGGACAAGGGCTTCTACGCCATGGCCGTCGACGGCCACGGCAAGCCCTGCCGCGTGCGCGGCTCCAATCCGGGGCACCTGCTGTTCTGCGGCCTGCCCTCGCCCGAGCGCGCGGCCAAGGTGGCCGACACCCTGCTGTCGGCGGCGTTCAACAACGGTTTTGGCGTGCGGACCCTGGCCGAGGGCGAGCCGCGCTTCAATCCGATGAGCTATCACAACGGCTCGGTCTGGCCGCACGACACCGCCATCTGCGCCATGGGCCTGGCGCGCTACGGCCATCGCGACGGCGTGGTGCGGATGACCTCGGGCCTGTTCGAGACGGCCGCCCACTACGAGATGCGGCTGCCGGAGCTGTTCTGCGGCTTTCCGCGCCAGCCGGGCGAGCCGCCAGTCGCCTATCCGGTGGCCTGCCTGCCCCAGGCCTGGGCCGCCGGCTCGGCGTTCATGATGCTGCAGGCCTGCCTGGGCATCACCGTCGACGGCTGGGCCGGCGAGATCCGCATCCAGGAGCCGCGCCTGCCGATCGGCATCGACAACCTGTCGATCGAGAACCTGGGCGTCGGCGAGCGCCTGACCGACCTGGCCTTCGAGCATGTCGGCCGCCACGTCACCGTCCAGGGCGGACGGCGCTCGACCGTGCCGATCCTGACCCGCTGCTGATTTTCCCAAAAGCGTAACAAGAACAATGACCATGCCCCAGAACCTCGACCTGTTTCCGATCGGCAACTGCTCGGTCAGCGCCCTCATCGACCGCGACGGCCGCTTCGTGTGGGGGTGCATGCCCCGCATCGACTCCGACCCGGTGTTCAGCACCCTGCTGGGCGGGCTGGAGCCGCCGTTCGAGGGCGGCAAGGGCCTGTGGGACGTGGTGGTCGACGGCGCAGTGAAGATCGAGCAGGCTTACCTGCGCAACACCCCGATCCTGCGCACCGTGGTCACCGACGCCGACGGGGCGAGCCTGGAGATCATCGACTTTTCCCCCCGCTTCCAGCAGTTCGGCCGGATCTATCGCCCCACCGCCTTCATCCGCCTGGTGCGGCCGATCAACGGGGTGTGCCGCGCCACCATCCGCCTGCGTCCCACGGCCAACTGGGGCGGCCGCCTGGCCGAGCACACCAACGGCTCCAACCACATCCGCTACCTGTGCTCGGACATGACGCTGCGGCTGACGACCGACTGCCCGGTCTCGCACATCCTGGAGGAGCGCACCTTCCGCGTGGAGCGGACGCTGGCGATGTTCCTGGGCGCCGACGAAGGCTTCGACGCCGACGTCGGCGCGACCTGCGCGCGGATGCTGCAGCAGACCGAGGACTACTGGCTGAACTGGGTGCGGGGCCTGGCCGTGCCGCTGGACTGGCAGTCGGCGGTGATCCGCGCGGCCATCACCCTCAAGCTCTGCATGCACGAGGAGACCGGCGCGATCGTCGCGGCCATGACCACCTCGATCCCCGAACACGCCAACAGCGGCCGCAACTGGGACTATCGCTACTGCTGGCTGCGCGACGCCTACTACGTGGTGCAGGCCCTGAACCGGCTGGGCGCGGCCGACATCCTGGAGAACTACCTCTCCTACCTGCGCAACATCGTCGACCGGGCGGCGGGCGGCCACATCCAGCCGCTGTTCGGGGTGGGCTACGAGCCGGCGCTGGTGGAACGCTTCGCGCCCGACCTGCCCGGCTATCGCGGCATGGGGCCCGTGCGGATCGGCAACCAGGCCTTCGAGCACCAGCAGCACGACGTCTACGGCCAGATCATCCTGTCCTCGACGCAAGCCTTCTTCGACGAGCGCCTGCTGCGGCCGGCGACGGTGGACGACTTCAAGGCCCTGGAGCCGGTGGGCGAGCGCGCCTTCCAGCTGCACGACCAGCCCGACGCCAGCCTCTGGGAGTTCCGCGGCCGGGCCAATGTGCACACCTATTCGTCGGTGATGTGCTGGGCCGCCTGCGACCGCCTGGGCAACGTCGCCGAGAAGCTGGGCCTTACCGACCGCGCCAAGTTCTGGAACGACCGGGCGGCCAAGGTGCGCGAGGCCATCGACACCCACGCCTGGAACGAGACGCTGGGCCGGTTCGCAGCCACCTTCGGCGGCGAGGAGCTGGACGCCAGCCTGCTGCAGCTGGTGGACCTGCGCTTCATCGCCGCCGACGACCCGCGCAACAAGGCCACCGTGGCGGCCATCGAGGCGGGCCTGCGCAAGGGCAGCTACCTGCTGCGCTACGCCCTGCCCGACGATTTCGGCACGCCGCAGACGGCCTTCAACATCTGCACCTTCTGGCTGGTGGAGGCGCTCTATCTGGAGGGCCGGGTCGAGGAAGCCCGGGCGCTGTTCCAGGAAATGCTGGACCGGCGCACCTCGGCCGGACTGCTGTCGGAGGACATCGGATTCGAGGACGGCGAGCTGTGGGGCAACTACCCGCAGACCTATTCGTTGGTAGGTCTGATCAACTGCGCGGCGCTGCTCAGCAGGCCCTGGACTTCGGTACGCTGAAGCTAGGTCAACCCCTTCGGCCTCACGTTTTGGTCAGTCAAACGTGACCCCCCGACCGCCACGTCGGGGGGATCGAACCCGGCGCCGGGGCGTTCTTGGCGGCTGAGTTCCATAGTGAAAGGGGCCTAACTGCATGACCACGTACGGGTCTGCCGCTCGGCTTGCGTCGTCGGATCTTCCGCCGCCGCCCACCAGTATTCCTGCCAACTGCGCGTTGTTCCTCGACCTCGACGGAACGCTTGCGCCCATCATGCCGCGTCCGGACGACGTCGGCCCCGACGCCGCGCGCGCGGCGCTGATCGCGCGCCTGCGCGAAGCCTTCGACGACCGCGTGGCCGTGATCAGCGGCCGTTCGCTGGACGATCTTTCCCGCATCCTGGGCGACAACGGCCTGGCCTACATGGCCGGCGTGCACGGCCTGGAGCGCCGCACCCCTGAGGGCGTGTTCCGCGCCCAGCCCCACGAAGGCCTGGCCGAGGCCCGCGACGTGCTGGGCGACCTGGCCCGCTGCGACCGTGGCCTGCTGTTCGAGGACAAGCACCTCAGCGTGGGCCTGCACTATCGCAACACCCCGTCGGCCGCCGACGCGGTGATCGAGGCGGCCGAGCGCCTGTCGCGCCAGACGGGCCTCGTTCTGCAGCTGGGCGACATGGTCGCCGAACTGCGCACGCCGGGGCAGGACAAGGGCTCGTCGGTGGCCGCCCTGCTGCGCGAACCGGCCTTCCAGGACGCGCTGCCGATCTTCATCGGCGACGACCTGACCGACGAGGACGGCTTCGAGGCCGCCCGCCGCCTGGGCGGCTATGGCGTGCTGGTCGGGCCCGAACGGCCGACCGCCGCCAGCTACCGTCTTGAGGGCCCGCAGGCCGTCCACGCCTGGCTGGACGCCGCCGCCCGATCGGTCGCCAAGAACGAGGTGACCCAATGAGCCGCCTGATCGTCGTTTCGAACCGCGTCAATCCGCCGTCCGGCAAGGGCGAGGAAAGCGTCGGGGGCCTGGCCATGGCCCTGGCCGCGGCCCTGCGCGAATATTCCGGCATCTGGTTCGGCTGGAGCGGCAAGACCACGCCCGAGTTCACCGGCCAGCTGAACATGCAGCGCGTCGAGGGCGTGACCGTGGCCACGGTCGACCTCGAGGAAGGCGACTACCAGGAGTACTACAACGGCTACGCCAACAAGACGCTGTGGCCGCTGTTCCACTATCGCGTCGACCTGACGGCCTACGACCGCTCGTTCGGCGAGGGCTACGACCGCGTCAACAAGCGCTTCGCCGAGACCCTGCGCCCGCTGATCGAGCCGGACGACATCATCTGGGTGCACGACTACCACCTGATCCCGATGGCGCGGGAGCTGCGGCGGCTGGGCGTGACCAACCGCATCGGCTTCTTCCTGCATATCCCGTGGCCGGCGCACCAGCTGGTGGTCACCCTGCCCCGCCACCGGCCGCTGGTGGAGGCGCTGTTCCACTACGACGTCGTGGGCTTCCAGACCGAGGAGAGCCTGCAGGCCTTCGAGGGCTACGTGCTCAACGAGGTGGGCGGCGAGAAGACCGAGGACGGCCGCCTGCGCGCCTTCGGCCAGATCACCGAGGCCGGGGCCTTCCCGATCGGCATCGACGCCGACGACTTCGCCCGCATAACCCGCAGCCCGCGGGCCATGCGGGTCTATGACCGGATGGCGGCCCACAGCGTGTTCCGCAAGATGGTCGTTGGCGTCGACCGCCTCGACTACTCCAAGGGCCTGGAGGAGCGCCTGCTGGGCTTCGAGCGCTTCCTGCACGACCACGAGGACGCCCGGCGCGAGGTGATGCTGCTGCAGATCGCCCCGCTGTCGCGCGACGAGGTCGAGGCCTACCAGGACATCCGCAGCCGCCTGGACGGCCTGATCGGCCGGATCAACGGCGCCTATGCCGACATGGACTTCACGCCGATCCGCTATCTCAACCGCTCCTACCGGCGCGACGAGCTGGCCGGGGTGTATCGCGCGGCCAAGGCGGCGCTGGTCACACCCCTGCGCGACGGCATGAACCTGGTGGCCAAGGAGTATGTCGCCTCGCAGAACCCCGAGGATCCGGGCGTGCTGATCCTGTCGCGCTTCGCCGGCGCCGCGCGGCAGATGAAGGAGGCGCTGATCATCAACCCCAACAGCCCCGAGGAGATCTCGGACGCGCTGGCCCAGGCCCTGGCCATGGACGAGACCGAGCGCAAGCGCCGTTGGGAGGACCTGATGGACAACGTCACCCGCCAGGACGTCACCGCCTGGCGCGACGACTTCGTGGCCGCGCTGAAGGGCGATCCGACGGTGATGGCCGCCAACACCGAGACGCCCGACGAGCCGGCCGTGACCACGGTGAAGAAGGCGCTGGTCGGCGCCAAGAAGTAGGAGCGAAACGCAGATGGCCCCGCGTCCCACATGGCAGGGCCATCTGCGGCTCTCGCTCGTCACCTGCCCGGTGGCGCTCTACACCGCCACCAATCCCGGCGGCGAGGTGCGCTTCAACCTGCTGCACCCCAAGACCCACAACCGCATCAGGATGGTGGCGACCGATCCGGACCTCGGCCCCGTCGAGCGCGCCGACCTGGTGAAGGGCTACGAGGTCGAGAAGGACCGCTACGTCATCGTCACCCCGGAAGAGATCGAGAGCGTGCGGCTGGAAAGCACTCGCACCATCGACATCGAGCGCTTCGTCGACGTGGCCGACATCGACCGTCTGTATTGGGACAACCCCTACTTCCTGGTCCCCGACGGCAAGCTGGCGGTCGAGGCCTACAGCGTGATCCGCGACGCCATGGCCGGCGCGAAACGCATCGCGCTGGGGCGGGTGGTGATGCACACGCGCGAACGCCTGCTGGCCATCGAGCCGCGCGGCAAAGGGCTGGTGGCCTATTCGCTGCGCGCGTTCGACGAGGTGCGTGATCCGGCCGACCTGTTCGACGACATTCCGGCCAGGAAAGCCGATCCGTCGATGATCGCCATCGCCCGCAAGATCATCGAGCAGCAGGACGGACCGTTCGAGCCCAAGGACTTCAAGGACCGCTACGAGGAGGCCCTGCGCGACCTGATCAAGCGCAAGGAAAAGGGCGGCAAGACCAAGGTCGCGGCCGCCCTGCCCGAAGACACCAACGTCGTCGACCTGATGGAAGCGCTGAAGAAGAGCCTGGGCGGCAAGGCCTCCGCGACCAAGCCCGCGGCGAAGAAGGCGGCCCCGAAGAAGGCCGCCTCCGCCAAGACCAGGAAAGCTTCCTAGGCCTCCTGCGCCACCGGCGACCTGGCCTCCTTCAGCCGCAGGTAGATGCAGCCCAGGCCGACCGCCGCGTTGAGGATGCCGACCAGCACGAAGGGCGAGGCCGGGCTGATCACGTCGAACAGCACGCCGCCCAGGGTGCCCAGCACCAGGATGCCGAAGGCGCCGCAGAGGTTGAAGAAGCCGATGACGGCGCCCCGGCCCTCTTCCGGCGCTTCCTTGCCGATCAGGGCCTGGGAGCCGATGAAGGCGCTGATCTGGCCCACGCCCAGCAGCACGAACAGCGGCAGAGCCGCCTTGCTGAGCGGGTCGTCGATGAACATGGTGGCCAGGTAGCCGACCGCGCCCAGCAGCATGCAGGCCGCCAGGGCCGTCAGGCGGTGGGCCTTGTCGATCATCAGGGCCACGACCACCGGCCACAGCAGCGCCGCCGACTGGGCGACGATGAACGGGATCCGGCCCTGGTCGAGGGCGTCGGCGAGGCTGGCGCCGTCCTCCAGCGCCGCCTTCTTGCCCCAGGCGATGGCGTAGGCGCCGACGATGGCCAGGTCGCCGCGCGCCACGAAGGCCGAGGCGTAGGCCAGCACGATGCGCGGATTGGCCTTGGCGGCGGCGACGCCGACGCCCAGTTGGGTCGAGAGCTTGACCCGCTCGACCGAACGCGTCGTCACGCCGGGCTTGAGGCCCAGCCACATGACGGCGGCCGAGACCAGGCACAGGGCCGCGGCGATGGCCAGCGCGGCCTGGCCGGCGGTCTTTTCGTCCATGCCCTGGCCGACGAACACGGCCGGCAGCTTGCCGATGGCCAGCGCCAGCACCACCACGCCCAGGCCGTTGAGAATGCCCGACAGGGCGACGATCTTGCCCCGGTCGCGAGCCTTCACATAGTCGGCCAGGATGGTCGACAGCATGCCGGTCGTGGCCCCGATGCCGATGGCGTAGACCACCTTGTAGAGCGACAGGTCCCAGATGTTGGTGGCCAGCGGGAACAGCAGGTAGCCCGCCGCCGTGGCCAGGAAGCCGATGGCGTAGACCGCCCGGCGGCCCACCCGGTCGGCCAGGGCGCCGGCCAGGCCGAACACGAACAGCAGCGCCACCTCGTTGACGAGGTTCAGGATCCCCAGGACCGAGCCCTGGCGGTCCAGCGGCACGCCCAGGTTCGCGCTCAGCACATAGGGCGTCATCACCGCCACCGTGGTGGCCAGGCCGATGTTGACGAAGGCGGCGTAGAGCGCGGTCCACATGTGGCCGGCGCGCACGCCGGGCTCGATCGCCAGTATGCCGAACCGCTCGGGGTTCTTGGGCGCTGCCATCGGGAACTCCAGAAAAACTTGGGGGCAAGGAAAAGGCCCGGCGCGCAGGGGCGCCGGGCCTTGCAGGTCACTCGATCAGCGCGATCAGAAAGTCTTGCTGATGCGGATCGAGGCGGCGCGCTTCTCGGGCAGAGAAACCACGTAGGAGCGCGGCGGCGTGTTGTTGTTGAGATCGAAGAAGCCGAAGTCGGTCGCCGCGATGGCGTTCTTCGGGGTGTCGTCGTCGAACAGGTTGGTCACCGCCACGTCGACGCTCCACGACCCGTCGGTGATCCCGGCCCGCAGGTCCGAGACGAAGTAGCTCGGCAGCCAGGTCAGGTTGTTCTGGGTCATGTAGCGCTTGGACTGGTAGCGGCCCGAAAGTTCGGTGGTCCAGCTCCAGTTCGCGAGCGTCGGCAGCTCGCCGCTGATCAGCGCCGAGATGTTGAGGCTGTGCTTGGGCGTCAGCGGCACGGCCTTGCCGGTGTAGTCGCCGCCGTTGGACTCGATCCGGTCGAAGTAGCCCGGGGTCGGGACCTTGTAGTCGGTGAATTCGGCGTCGGTGTAGGTGTAGTTGCCGCTCAGCGTCAGCCAGCGGGTCGCCCGCCAGTCGCTGGTCAGGTCGATGCCCTTGCTCTCGCTTTCGCCGGCGTTCTCGACCGACGGCACCGAGGTGCCGCCCAGCACCTTGGTGGTGCCGATCTGCTGGTTCTTGTAGCGGTTGAAGAAGATCGCCCCGTTCAGAACCAGGTCGCCGCCCAGGAAGACGTTCTTCGAACCGATTTCGAAGCTCTGCAGCTTCTCCGGCTTGAAGGTGGAGTCGACGCTGCCGCTGGTGCCGGTGGTGTCGACGCCGCCCGGCTTGAAGCCTTCGCCGTACGACGCATACACCGAGTTGCGCGAGGTGAGCTTGTAGTTGGCCACGAAGTTCGGCGTGAAGGCGTCCGCGCGGACGGTCTTCTTGTCGACCTGGGTGGTCTTGGCCAGCTGGGCGGCCCGCGCGGCGGCGGTGCCGGCCGGACCGGCGGCGCAGCCCAGTTGCTGCAGGCAGACCAGCTGCACGCCGAACAGGCGGTAGTACATCGGCTGGTACGGGCTGCCGCGGTAGGCGACGCGTTCCTCGATGTAGCGGCCGTCGAAGCGCAGGGTCAGGGCGTCGGTGACGTCGTATTCGACGCTGCCGGCCCAGGACAGCGAGTCCGTCTCGCGCGAGATCTTCAGCGGATAGTCCGCCGTGGCCTTCGCGGTCGTTGTCGGCGCCTGGAAGGCCCCGGTCGCCGTGGCGCCGCCGCCCATGAAGAGCGCCGTCAGGATGGTCAGGCGCGGGTCGGAACCCTCGCGCATCCAGAACTGGTCCTTGTTGATCTGGCTGGCCTGCTCGTGGAAGTACAGGCCTTCCAGCGAGGTGCGCAGCTTGCCGAAGTCCTTGCTCCAGCGCAGCGTCTGGCTCTGCTGCTTGGTGTCGAAGTCATCGTCCAGCATCACCGAGAAGCCGATGGCCGGCAGGCCGCCGGTCGGGGCCACGGTCGAGTAGTTCAGGCCGTAGGCGCGCAGGAAGCCCAGGTACTGGTAGAGCGAGCCGTAGAACGGCGCCATGCCCGCATAGAGCGGAAGCACGTTGCCGCTGAGGCTGTTGTTGGAGTTGTCGAAGTCCTGGACCTGGGTGGTCTCGCCGCGGGTGATGCCGGTCAGCGAGGTGAACGTGCCCCAGTCGCTTTCGTAGTTGACCTCGAACGAGGCGCGGGTCGCATCCGTGACCGTGCCCTTGAAGTCCTTGCCCGTGCGCGGATCCAGCGAATAGGCGATGGTCTGGCTCTTGACCACCGCGGCGTCGCTGAGGTCGCCCTTGACCGTGAAGCCGGGGCGATTGTTGCTGGGATCGGTGACGGCCACGCCGAGATTGGCGGTGTTGGCCGTGCCGGTCAGCGGGTTGACCGCGGTGATGTAGGCCCGGGCCATCTGATCGTATTCTTCGTGCGAGCTCTGCACCCGGGCGAAGACGGTCAGCTTCTCGGTCGGCTTCATCAGCACGCTGAAGGCCGCGCCCTTGGCTTCACCGCCGCCGACGCGCTTGCCGCTGACGCTGTTCAGGTACTGGCCGTCGTTTTCCCAGGCCCCGGCGTTCAGGTTGATCGCCAGTTTGTCCTGCACGAGCGGGACCGAGACCGAGACCTTGCCTTCCTTGAGGCCGAAGTCACCGGCCTCCAGGCTGATCTTGCCCTCGAACTCGCCGAGGTTCGGACGCTTGGAGATGTAGTTGATCGCGCCCGAGAAGGCCGAACGGCCGTAGAGCACGCTCTGCGGGCCCTTCACGATCTCGATGCGCTCGGCGTCGACGAAGCGCAAGCTGGCCAGCGCGCCGCCGCCGGCGGTGGCGAAGGCTTCCGAAGACGTGTCGACCCCATCCACCAGGATGGCCACGTTCGGACGGCCCCGAACCGCTTGCACGCCGCGGATGGCCGGACGCGTGTCGCTGGGCGTCAGCCCCTGGTCAAAGGTCAGGCCGGCGGTCGATTGCGCCACGCGGCTGATATCGGAAATGTTGCGACGTTCGATCGTCTCGGCCGACACGGCGTTGATCGTGATCGGAATGTCCTGGGAAGATTCAGACTTGTTACGCGCCGTGACGGTGATCTCCCCAATCACCGTGGACTCTTCCGAAGTCGTCGTTTGCGCGAGGGCTTGCCCCGAACAAATCAGAAGCGTAAGAGCGCTCGCGCTCGCGCCATAGATACTCATTGCCGACTTGGTCATGACTCCCCTCTTCAAATCTTGACCACACCCCGCCGCGTTCCCCGCGACTGTTCCCCGACGGTCAAGATGATGGAGCCGGACCAATACAGGTCTTGCGATAAAGCGTTTGTCCGTCCATCGGATAGGAGTTCAGGAAAGTCCCGCCATGCTGACAGACGTAGCGCCCGCAACCAAGCCTCGGCAATCGCGCCGGATCGCCACCGAAGCAGCGATCGTAGAGGCGTTCGGGCGTCTTATGGAGCGCGGAAGCGTCCACGACGCGGGTGTGAACGCCCTAATCAAGGAAGCCGGCGTCGGCAAGAAACAAATATATGACTATTTCGGCGGACTGGGGGGCGTGGCCGACGCCTGGGTGCGCCGCACCGGCATCTGGCCCCGCCTTTCCGACATGCTGGACGAGCCGCTGGAGACCTTCCACCAGCGCCCGCCGATGGAGCGCCTGCGGATGCTGGTGCGCACCTACGCCTCGTCGCTGCGCGCCCACCCCGCCGTGGCCACCATCATGGCCGGCGAGTTCGCCGGCCCGCCGGAACTGCGCGACGCGGTCACCGCCGTGCGCATCCGCATCTGGGAGGAGTACGAGCGCCTGTTCATCGGCCAGCGCAGCGAGGACAAGGAACTGCTGGCCATCGCCATGACCATGCTGTCGGCGGTGTCCTACGTCGGCATGCGCGCCAAGTTCGAACCCAATTTCTTCGGCTTCGACCTGCATGACGACTTGGCGTGGGAGCGCGTCGTGGGCATGCTGGATCACGTGATGGGCCGCTACCAGACCGGCGTCGATGCGGCCGTTTCTCGTCAGGCGGATAACGCCGACTAGAAAATTGACCGGTCGGTCCCCTTTTGAAAGTCTCCGAGCATCCCGCCAAGCGCGGGCCTGACCGCAAGCGGAGACCTTGATGTTCGGCGACCCCCTCTCTCTCCCCGTCAAACCCCAGGCGGGCGACCTCTGGGTGGCCGCGACGATGGTCACCGACGACAAGCTGAAGCTCGGGCTGTCCAGGATCCTCCTCCTGGGCCCCGACCTGCAGACCAAGGCGGCGCTGCATACGGGCGACTTCGGCATGGTTTCGGGCCTGGCGGTGAATCCCCGCACCGGCGAGCTCAACGCGCTGGACCCCTTCGCCCGCAACGTCACGCGCATCGACGCCAACGGGCTTCGCGTGCCGGGCCAGGCCTCGCTCCTCCCCGGCCGCGGCCTGGGCTCGATGGTGTTCCTGCCCGACGGCGGCGCCCTGGCCGGCGAGCACCTGTCGGGCCAGGCCCCGCCGTTCACCGGCGAAGGCCGGCTGGTGCGCTTCGACGCCGACGGCCGCGTGGTGCGCTTCTATCGTCCCGAGTACCACGGCGGGGTGATGGGCTTCCTGGGCGTCACCCACCTGACCGTGCTGTCGGACGGCAAGACCGCAGCCTACGTCTCCGAGACCGGCCACACCGTGTTCCGCTACGACATCGAAGCCGACGCCCAGCTGCCGCCGCTCTATGTGCGCAGCGATCCGCCGGGCATGGTGTTCGGGATCGCCGCCACGCCCGACGACGACGTGCTGGTCAGCTGCGGCAACGAAGTGCGCCGCGTGACCCAGGACGGTTCGGTGGCGCGCACCTACGCCGTGCCCGAAGGCCGCGGCTGGTCGTTCCTGCGCGTCACCGACGACGGCGCGCACTTCTGGGCCGGCGACTTCTTCTCAGGGCAACTGGCCAAGATCGCGCTGGACAGCGGCGACCTGGTCGCCAGCGTCAAGCTCGACATCCCGTTCGGCGTGACCTCGATCGTCGAAGTGAAGGCGTCCTGATGGCGAAGAAGCGCAAGATCCTGCTGATCGGCCTCGGCGCCGTCGTCCTGGCGGGCGCGGCGACCTATGCGGCCGCGCCGCTGTACTGGGGCCGCTACTTCCGCGCCCTGACCGTCAATCCGCTGGAACCGCCGATCGACTGGTACAAGCCCGTCGCCGTCGTGAAGGGCGCGCCGAGCGCCGCCCTGCCCAAGACGACGCCGCAGGCGGCCGGGATCGATCCCGCCGCGCTGGAGGCCGCCGCCGCGTACGCCGGCGCGCGCAAGTCCGACGCCCTGATCGTCGTCAAGGACGGGGCGATCGTCTACGAGCGCTACTGGAACGGCGTCGGTCCCAACACCGTGATGAAGGCCCACTCCTTCACCAAGACCATGACCGGCATGCTGATCGGCGCGGCCATCGCCGACGGCAAGATCAAGTCGGTCGACCAGCCGGCCGCCGACTTCATCACCGAGTGGAAGAACGACGAGCGCTCCAGAATCACCATCCGCGACCTCCTGCAGATGTCGTCGGGCCTGGAGCCGCCGGACTATTCCTACGCCCCCTGGTCCAGCACCATCCGCACCTTCCTGTCGCCGGACCTGGCCAAGGACAACCTGGCCCTCAAGGCGGTGCATCCGCCGGGCACGGTGTTCGGCCACCACAACCCCGACCCGGTGGCGCTGAGCGTCATCGTCGAGCGGGCCACCGGCAAGACCTTCGCCGACTACATGTCGGAGAAGCTGTTCGCGCCGCTGGGCATGCACGACGGCTCGCTCTGGCTGGCCAAGGAAGGCGGCCTCTCGCACGGCGACTGCTGCATGATCTCGCAGGTCCAGGACTGGATGCGCATCGGCATCATGCTGGCCAACGGCGGGTCGTTCGAGGGCAAGCAGGTGCTGCCCGCCGAGTACGTCGCGGCCATGAGCGCGCCGGGCAAGGCCAATCCGGGCTATGGCTTCCAGATCTGGCGCGGCCGCCCGTTCGTCAAGAACCGCATCTACTCGCCCGAGCGCCCCGACAAGGCCAGCGTCTCGGCCGAGCCGATCGCGGCCGAGGACGCCATCTTCCTCGACGGCTGGGGCAAGCGCCGCTTGTGGATCGTGCCCTCGCAGAAGCTGGTCGTCCTGCGCGACGGCGTCGATCTCGACGACTGGGACGACACCAGGATACCCAATCTCATTCTTCGCGGTCTGGCGGCCCCCGCCGCCCCGCAGCCGGAGAAGGCGCCATGATCAAGAACCAGTGGTACGTCGCCGAGTACAGCGACGAAATTCCGAATGGCGGCCACAAGCGGGTGAAGATGCTGGGCCTGGAGTTCGTGGTGTTCCGCGACTCCAAGGGCAAGGTCAGCTGCCTGTCGGACGTCTGCATCCACCGCGGCGCCTCGCTGGGCAGCGGCATGGTCGTCGACGACGCCATCGAGTGCCCCTACCACGGCTGGCGCTTCAACGGCGGCGGCAAGTGCGTGAAGATCCCGTCGCAGGAGCCCGGCGTGAAGATTCCGCCGCGCGCCAAGGTCGATTCCTATCCGGTGCTGGAAAAGTACGGGATGATCTGGGTGTTCATGGGCGACCTGCCCGAGGCCGAGCGCCCGCCCCTGCCGCCGTTCCCCGAGTTCGAGGATCCGTCCTGGCGCAAGATCCGCGGCACCTACGAGTGGAAGGCCAACTACGCCCGCATCACCGAGAACGGCATCGACCCCTCGCACGCGGCGTTCGTCCACCCGAGCTTCGGCGACAAGGAAGCCCCGCAGGTCCACGAGTTCACCCTCGAGCAGGACGAGTGGTCGGCCTATGCCGAACTGAAGTTCGTGCCCCCCGAGTACAAGGGCATGTGGAAGTTCTTCCGCAAGGCCAAGCGCAGCATGGTCACCGTGCGCAACGGCTTCCACGTCTCGGGCGCGCACGTTCGTATCCAGATCCGCCCGACGCCGACCTGGTCGACGGTGATCTTCGACGTCAACACGCCGATCGACGAGACCACCACGATCACCCGCTGGATCATGGCCCGCAACTTCCTGACGCAGAAGATCTGGGACGGCGACAGCCGCCGCCGCACCCTGCGAATCTTCGAGCAGGACCGCGTGATCATGGAGAAGGTCTGCCCCGAGCTGCTGCCCGTCTACCTGCACGAGGAAGTCAGCGTGAAGTCGGACGGCATCATGGTGGCCTGGCGCAACAAGCGCCGCGAACTGATCGAGAAAGGCTGGGCGCTGGACGTCGACGCCATGGAGCGCGACGTGCAGGGCAAGCGGGCGATGGTCATCCCCTCGCCCGACCGCGCCGATCCGAAGGAGGGCAAGGACTTCCTGCTCAAGACCGTGCCCCTGGTCGACGGCGAGCGCGTACGCCAGGAAGCCCTCAAGCAGCGTCACGGCGGCTCCGCGCCGGCGGCGGCCGAGTAGTCCGGTGAAGAGCGTGAGAACGAGCATCCTCGCCCTCCTCGCCGCGCTGGTCGCCACGGGGGCCCAGGCGGCCTCCGTGGAGATCCGCGTTTCGGGCGTCGCCAACGCCAAGGGCCAGGTGGTCGTGTCGGCCTGCGACAAGACCACCTTCCTGAAGACCTGCCCCTACAACGTGAAGGTCCCGGCCGCCTCGGGCGCGGTGACCGCCAAGGTCGCCAACCTGCCGCCCGGCCGCTGGTCGTTCCTGGCCTTCCATGACCAGGACGGCGACGGCGTGATGAAGAAGACCGCCCTTGGCCTGCCCGCCGACGGCGTGGGCCTATCGCGCGCCCCCAAGGCCCGGTTCGGCCCGCCGAAGTTCGAGGACTCGGCGGTCGACGTCGGCGCCGACGGCGCGAGCGTGGCGGTGGGACTGAAGTACTAGGCGAAAGCCTGACGAAACAGGAACCTCCCCCTGTGGGGGAGGTGATCGCGAAGCGATCGGTGGGGGGAGTTGCCGCTAGATCGGCCAGCGCCGCGGCAGCTGAAAACGTCCCCCCACCGGCCTTCGGCCGCCTCCCCCAGAGGGGGAGGTTCTCTTAGGCCGGAAACCCGCCCGCCTTCGAGACCATGCCCGGCAGGACCGGCGCGCCCAGCACGTCCTTGAGCCAGCCGGCCGTCTCGATCAGCGAGGCCAGGTCCAGGCCCGTCGCCACGCCCATCCGCGAAAACATGTAGGCTAGGTCTTCGGTCGGCACGTTGCCGGTGGCGGCCGGGGCGAACGGACAGCCGCCGATGCCGCCGATCGAGGCGTCCAGGCTGGCCACGCCCGCGCGCCAGGCGGCGAAGGCGTTGGCCAGACCTGTGTTGCGGGTGTTGTGGAAGTGGGCGCGCAGGACAGCGCCCGGCGCCACGGCGCGGACGGCGCCGAACCGGGTCTCGACCGACAGCGGGTCGCCCACTCCGATGGTGTCGGCCAGGGTGATCTCGCCGACGCCATAATCGGCCAGCTCGGCGGCGATGCGGGCCACATGCTCGACCGCCACCTCGCCCTCGAACGGGCAGCCGAAGGCCGCGGCGATCGTGACGCCCAGCTTCAGGCCGGCCTGGCGCGCGACCTCCGGGGCCTCGGAAATCTGCCGCAGGGTCTCGCTGATCGGGACGCCCTGGTTGCGGGCGTTGAAGGTCTCGCTGGCCACCACGACGAAATTGGCCTCGTCGACGTCGGCGGCGATGGCGCGGTCCAGGCCCCGGCGGTTCAGGACGAGGCCGATCAGCGACACGCCGCGCGCGCGCAGGTCCTGCTGGCCGCGCAGGCGGGCCATCACCTCGTCGGCGTCGGCCATCTGCGGCACCGCGCGCGGATTGACGAAGCTGACCGCCTCGACCCGCCGGGCGCCGGCCTCCACGGCCTTGAGCACCAGCGCGGCCTTGTCGGCCGAAGAGACCATGGCCTTCTCGTTCTGCAGGCCGTCGCGGGGCGACACCTCGACGATCTCGATACGGGTGGTCATGGCGCAGGCTCCTCGACGCCCGCGAGGCGGGCAGGCATGGCGCGCGAGGATGCGTGGCGGCGCCCGCGAAGCCAGCGCCCCGCCCCCGGCGCCCGACAGGCGGGGAGCCCGCGCGGCCGCGCAGCGAACGTCGGTACGCGGCGCAAGCTCGCCCCCGATCACTGGAGGGGAGCCTGATCGATGAACACCCAAGGAACCATGGCCCTGATGGGCGCTTCGCTGCTGGCCCTGACATGGGCCGGCGCCGCTTCGGCCCAGGAGGCGCCCACCGCCGTCGACGAGGTGATGGTCACCGCCCGCCAGCGGGCCGAGAACCTGCGCGATGTGCCCGCCGCCGTCTCGGCGCTGAGCCGGGCCACGCTGGAGGCCGCCGGCGTCGCCCGCGCCGCCGACTTCGTGGCCCTGACGCCGGGCGTCAGCCTGGTGCAGGCCGCCGAACAGGGCGACGCCCAGGTCAACATCCGCGGGGTCAACGGTGCCCGCGACGCCCAGGCCTCGTTCGCCTTCGTCGTCGACGGCGTGCAGATGGCCAACCCGGCCGCCTTCAACCGCGAGTTCTCCGACCTGCGCCAGATCGAGGTCGTGAAGGGCCCGCAAGGCGCCGTCTACGGCCGCAACGCCGCCGCGGGCGCGATCATCGTCTCGACCGTCGAACCGGGCGAGGCCTTCGAAGGCGCGGGCAAGATCAGCGTCGGCAACCGCGACAGCTTTTCCGGCGACATCCGCGTGGCCGGGCCGCTCGGCGAGCGGATCTCCGGCAGCCTCTCGGCCGACTTCCGCAAGACCGACGGCTTCTGGGGCAGCGATTTCGGCGGCGGCGCGGTCGACCGCTTCGAGGGCTACAATCTGAACGGCCGCCTCGTGGCGCGCCTGGACGAGAAGACCAAGCTCGATCTCAAGGCCCGCTACGGCGAGGTGACCGCCGGCTCGATCGCCTACAACGCCGTCTTCGCCCTGCCCGCCTTCGCCTCGGTGCTGGCCACGCCCTCGTACTACGAGGACGTCAACGACCACCGCTTCGCCTTCCAGAACAACGTACCGCACACCAACGAGCAGCAGGCGCTGGAAGTCTCGGCCAAGCTGGAGCGAGACCTGGGCTTCGCCACCCTGACGGCCTGGACCCTCTATTCCGACATCGACAACGACCTGGTCGCCGACGGCACCTCGGCCTCGTTCGGGTTCTTCAACGCCAGCGCCGCCTGCGCCGCCTCGATCGCCAACCTGAACGCCAAGGGGATCACCCTGCCCGCGCCGCAGTACCTGGCGCCGACGGCGGCGGGCTCGTTCTTCGGCCCCTACACGCCGACGGCCTGCGACGGCTACCAGTACCAGAAGCGCGACCAGAGCGACGTCTCGGGCGAGCTGCGCCTGACCTCGCGCTCTGACCAGCCGCTGCGCTGGATGGTCGGCGCCTACGCCCTGCGCATCGACCGCGAGGTGGGCGTGGCCACCGGCCTGGACGGCGGCGGCGAGGTTCCGCGCGCGCTCTACGTGCCCTCCTCGTCGGCCTATTCGACCGAGCAGCTCTATTGGGACGACTTCAAGAGCGACGTGGCGGCCGTGTTCGGCCAGCTGGCCTATGACATCACGCCCGGCCTCGAAGGCTCGCTGGCCCTGCGCTACGACCGCGAGGAGCGCAAGGTGCACAACCTGGTGCCGACGGCGGCGCGCACCAAGTACATCGACTTCAACGGCCCGCCCTACACCGGCGGCGCGGCGCTCAATCCGGGCCTGGACGCCACGATCAATCCGGGCGGCATCAAGGACCAGAAGAAGACCTACGACCAGATCCAGCCCAAGATCGCCCTGCGCTGGAAGGCCAGCGACGACTGGACGCTCTATGGCGACTGGGGCGTGGGCTTCAAGTCGGGCGGCTTCAACAGCCAGGGCAGCGCCGCCACCGTGAACCTGTTCGTCAATCCGGTGCGCACGGCCGCCGGCTACAAGCCGGTGAGCATCCGCGACGACTTCGACAAGGAGGTCTCCAGCAGCTTCGAGATCGGAGCCAAGGGACGGATGCTGGACGGCCGCCTGACCATCGACGCGGCCGCCTATCACACCGACGTCGACGACATGCAGTTCTTCGAGTTCTTCGTCGGCCCCTTCGGCCTGCTGCGGGTGGTCTCCAACATCGACGAGGTGAGGATCAAGGGCGCGGAACTGGGCCTGCGCTACAAGGCGACCTCCCGCCTGACGCTGGAGGCCTCGGGCGCCTACACCGACAGCGAGATCCGCAAGAACAGCGTGCGGCCCGACACCGTCGGCAACGAGTCGCCCTACACGCCGCGCTACACTTGGAACCTGGCGGCCGACTACGTCCATCCGCTGCCCGACAACCTGGCCCTTCGCCTGCGGGCCGACGTGCGCGGCACGGGACCGACCTGGTTCCATGTCGTGCAGGACCAGGACGCGCCGACGGTCTTCGAACTGAGCTACGGCGCGCTGGGCCGGGCCAACTACGCCAAGAGCCGCCGCGACGCCTACACGACGCTGGACCTGCGGGCCGGCCTGGAAGCGGATGCCTGGAGCGTCACGGCTTTCGGCCGCAACGTACTGGATGAAAAGTACCTGACCGAGGTGATCCCCGCGCCGGAGTTCGGGGGCAATTTCGCCTCGCCCGCCGCCGGCGCGACCTTCGGGGTCGAGCTCGCCGTGAAGTTCTGACGACAGAACGGGCGGCGCCCGCACAGCGGTGAAACCCCTCCCCCGATCCGGCGCGCGCCGCCCGATCGGGGGAATGTCGCCCCATAGGCGTCGCGCCGTCACCCTGGGGGGAGTTGGCGCGCCAGCAATAGAGGCTGACGATGGCTTACCGATTGGGCGTGGACGTAGGCGGGACCTTCACCGACCTGCTGTTGCTGAACGAGGCGACGGGCGATTTCTGGCGGCACAAGACGCCGTCGACGCCGCACGACAGCTCGGTCGGCGTGATGACCGGCGTCAACGCGGTCTGCGAGAAGGCCGGGGTCAAGCCGTCGGACGTCGACGTCTTCCTGCACGGCACCACCGTGGCCACCAACGCCGTGCTCGAGGGC
>PJUL01000705.1_pt1 | contig 20373 bp, 15 predicted proteins | sample 1512221 | NCBI WGS metagenome assembly PJUL01 (sample SAMN08177667, study PRJNA422409) | Feces metagenome, whole genome shotgun sequencing project.
CTGCACCTGCTTGTTCAGCACCAGCATCTTGGGCTGGTTCTGCGTGATGTGGGTCTGCAGCTCGCGCCGCACCTTGCCGGTGAAGTCGCCCACCACCTGGTTCATGAGTTCGCCCATCACGTTGCTGACTTCGTCGGACGTGTAAGAGCTGACCAGGTCGTCCTTGGACATGCCCATGTTCAGCAGGTAATTGGCATACAGCTCCATCGCTGCCTGGCCCGAGAAGTTGATGATCACCAGGCCGGAGAAGCCGCCGTCGAACAGCACGAAGCAACCAATGTCGGGCTTGAGGCAGGTCTTGCTGATGCGCTGAACCATGCCGGAATAGTGAATCTGGCTGTGCGTGGCCACGCCCAGCACGCGGGTGACGGAGTTGCACAGGCTGATCAGCAGGTCTTCGGTGCCGTAGACGGGGGCTTTTTCGAGTGGGCTCATGGTGTTCGCAGGCAGAGGGTTGTTGGGCAGGCGCTATGGGCGCGCTGTGCAGAGCATAGGCGAACGCGCCCCACTAAACCAGAGTGGTTCTGGGGTGCTGCGGCGGTGCTGTTTGCCTCGGGTGAGCCCATCCCTGATGCACTCTCCTACCATGTTTGGACCCTCTGCGCGCCGGGGATGCTGCGGCTTGACAAGCCTTGCGGCCCGGGTATCGTGCCGTGTAGACCAAGCGAGAGGGTGCGCAAGATGGGTGTAGTTAGCTACGGTTTGACGGATTTTCAGGCCATTGCCACGGGCGCAGCTGTTCTGGCGAGTGGGGGCGGTGGCAGTTACCGCGATGCGTGCGCAGTGCTCGACGAGCTGGCCCAGCAAGGTTTTGCGGGCACGGTGCAGGTGGGGGACTATGACGGCGCCACCAATGCCTGTGTGCTGGCCATCATGGGTTCGCCCGACGCGGCCTCCAGCTTGACGCTGGCGGCCATCCAGAACTCCATTGCGAACACGGTGCAGGTGCTGCAGGCCAGCACCCAGGCGCCCATCGGCGCGTTCATCCCGGTGGAGATCGGCCCCATCAATTCGCTGGTTCCACTGATTGGCGCTGCCATGGCGCCCGCTGGCACGGTGTGGGTGGTGGACGGCGACGGTGCCGGGCGTGCCGTGCCCGAACTGCCGCAAACCACTTTCACCGGCAACCCTCAACTGGCGCCTTGCCCTGCCGCACTGGCCAGCGATGCAACCGTGCCGGCCGACATCGAATCGGCCGTGCTGGGCGCCTCCACTGCAGCGCGGGTGGAGACGCTGGCGGGCGGCGTGGTGGCTGGGTTTGGCGGGTATTCGGGCATTGCAATGTGGCCCTCCAACGCCAGCAACGGGTATGCGCTGTCGGGCAGCTACATCCCGGGCACGCTGGCCCAGGCGCGGGCGTTGGGGCTGCAGATGCTGCAGGCCACAACCCCCTTGTCCACCAGCGCCCTGTGCGGGGCCATCCAGAGCTTGACGGGCCGCGCAGCCAATGCGGTGGTTACCAATTTCTACATGACGGCGGTCACGCAGTCCACCTCCAGCGCGTCCTTGGACTCCGGCATCATCCGGCTGGACAACGCGCCCGATCCTGCGCAGAGCACCGAGACGCATTACCTCTACAACCTCAACGAAAACCTCATCATGTATTCGTCGGCCAGCACCCAGCCCGACGTGATCGCGCCGGACTCCATCTGCTACTACTCCGAAAGCACGGGCCGGGGGTTTTCCAACGCCAACGACGATCTGGCGCAGTACTTTGACGCCGCCACGGGCAAGAGCACGGGCCGCACGGTGAGCGTGATTGCCGTGGCCACAGCGCCCCAGCTCTACAACACGCCGGGGGTGGTGGCATCGTTTGCCGCGCTATTGCGCAACATGGGCTACGCAGGCGCCATGCCTTCTGCCTGAGCCCCTGCGCTGTAGCGCCGATGCCTGATGTCTTTGATGCCCGTGTTGCCCCCCAAGCTGGCCCCCATGCGTGACGATGAACCTGATCTGAACAAGGAGCGGCTGGCGCTGGTGCTGGAGGCTGCGGGGCTGGACCTGTGGGAGAACGATCTGGTCACAGGCCAAGTCACACAAAAGGCCACGAAGACCTTTCAGGAGCTGGGCTTCACCGAAGACGAAATCGTGACGGGCGTGCAGGACATCTATGGCCTGTTCCACCCGGGCGATCTGGACATCGTCCGCCAGGCCGTGGCCGACCACGTGGAAGGCATCACGCCGCAGTACCGCGCGGAGTTCCGCCTGCTGTCCAAGTCCGGCGAGTGGGTGTGGTTTGCCAACTACGGCCGCATCATGGACCGCAGCAGCGAAACGCCTGGCAAGCGCCTGATTGGCGTCACCTTCAACATCAACGACCGCAAGCGCAAGGAAGATGAAATTGCCCAGGCCAACCGCCAGCTGATGGAGCAGAACCGCCTGCTCCAGGCGCTGAACACCGCGCTGGAGCAACTCGCCGCCAACGACGCGCTGACCGGCCTGTCGAACCGCCGCGCGCTGATGGATCTGGGTGCCAGCGAATGCCAGCGCATGGAGCGCTTTGGCCACCCGCTGTCGGTGCTGGTGGTGGACATCGACCATTTCAAACCCGTGAACGACGCCTGGGGCCACCTGGCGGGCGACCGGGTGATCTGCGCTGTGGCCCAGGCCTGCGCGGCTCGCAAACGCAATGGCGCGGACATCGTGGCGCGCTTTGGTGGCGAGGAGTTTGTCATCGTGCTGCCCGAAACCGATAGCCAGAGCGCGTTGAGCATGGCCGAATCGCTGCGCCGCGAAGTGGCCGCGATGAGCGTGCCGGTGGATGAGCAAGTGGCCAGCATCGCCGTCACCGTCAGCATTGGCGTGGCGACGCTGCAGCGGGGGGCCGGGCTGGACTTTGAAGAGCTGGTGAACCGTGCAGACAAGGCGCTCTACCGCGCCAAGCAAGCCGGACGCAACACGATCTTCTGCGCCGACATGCCGACGGGCCGCAGTGGCCATGCCAGCGGCACCAGTCACACGGGCAGCGCCCACCAAGGTGCTGCGGGGCACGGGCACATCCACCCCAGCGGCGGGGTGGACGGTGTGATGTTGCGCTGAGCCCGCCTGCCTGCCCGGGATGGGCTTTGTGCGCGCCGTCTTACGAGTTGCCCTCCCTGGCTATCCTCCCGCTGCCTGGTGGATCGCCGCCCGGATGCGCGGGTAGGTGCCACACCGGCAAGCGTTGCCCCCCATCGCGGCATCAATGTCGGCATCGCTGGGCCGGGGCGTCTTTTTCAGCAGCGCGCAGGCCGACATCAGTTGCCCGCTCTGGCAATAGCCGCACTGCGCTACGTCCAGCACCGTCCACGCGGTGCGCAGAGCAGTGGCTTCGGGCCCTTGCAGGCCCTCGATGGTGGTGATGTCGGCATCGCCCACGGCCGACAGCGGCGTGATGCAGGCGCGCACGGGTTCGCCGTTCAGGTGCACGGTGCAGGCGCCGCACAGCGCCATGCCGCAGCCAAACTTGGTGCCGTTCAAGTGCAATTCGCCGCGCAGCACCCACAGCAGAGGTGTGTCGGGCTCGGCGGTGACGGAGATAGCTTTGCCGTTGATGCGCAGGGTGGTGGTCATCGTCATTCCTTGGGTCGGTTCATGCCAGCTTCAGCGGCAGGGCGCGCAGGCGCTGGCCGGTGAGCGCAAACAGGGCGTTGGCCACCGCTGGGGCGATGGGCGGCACGCCGGGTTCGCCCACGCCTTCGGGGGGCTCTGCGCTGTCGATGATGTGCGTTTCCACCCGCGGGCAGTCGGCCATGCGCAGCAGCGGCAGGTCGTGAAAATTGCTCTGCTGCACCTGCCCCTCCTTGAAGGTGATCTCGCCATGCAGCGCGGCGGTCAGCCCAAAAACCACGCCGCTTTCCATCTGCTGCGCGATCAGGTTTGGGTTGATGGCGGCGCCGCAGTCGATCACACACACCACGCGGTGCACACGGATGGCCTTGTCGGCGCCCACCGACACCTCAGCCACCTGCGCCACGATGGAGCCGAACGCATGGTGCAGTGCCACACCGCGCGCACGCTGCGCCCCGCTGGTGTCGGCCGCCAGGGGTTGGCCCCAGTCCGCCAGCTCGGCCGCCTTTTGCAGCACCTTCAGGTGGCGCGGGTGCTTTTGCAGCAGCGCGGTGCGGAAGGCCACTGGGTCCATCTTGGCCGCGTGGGCCGCTTCGTCCACAAAACTCTCCTTGAAGAACGCCTGGTGCGAATGCCCCACCGAGCGCCAGAAGCCCACGGGCAGCGGCAGGTCCACGATCTCGTGTGCAATGCGTGCGTGGGGCCACTCGTAGGGCTGGTCGAACGCGCCTTCGGACGCGGTCTTGTCCGGCCCCGCACCCGGCAGGCCGAAGGTACGGGCCAGCACCTGCGGCACGATGGCCTGGCCTGCCGACAGGTTGTGCCAAGCCACCAGTTGCCCCTGGGCGTCAAAGCCCGCCTTGAAGCGGGCCACGCAGGCCGGGCGGTAGAAATCGTGCTGGGTGTCCTGTTCGCGGCTCCACAGCGTCTGCACCGGGGCTCCGCCAGCAGCCTGGGCAATGGCGGCTGCCTGGGCCACATAGTCCACCTCCAGCCGCCGCCCAAAACCGCCGCCCAGCAGCAGTTGATGCACGGTCACTTTTTCTTCGTCCATGCCCAGTGCCTTGGCCGCCGCGCGGCGTGCCAGGCCGGGAACCTGGGTGGATGTCCACACCTGTGCCGCGCCGTCCTTGACCTGCACCGTGCAGTTGATCGGCTCTAGCGCCGCATGGGCCAGGTACGGCGCGCGGTAGTCGGCGGTGATGGTGCTGGCAGCGCCCTGCATGGCCTGGTCCACATCCCCCGCGCTGTGGTAGCCAAAGCCTTTGGCCTCGTCCAGCGCCTGGGTCAGCCGGGCCACCACGGTGTCGCTGGAGAGTGTGGCGGCGGGGCCGTGGTCCCATTCCACGGTGACGGCAGCGGCGGCCTTCTTGGCGTGCCAGGGCGTATCGGCAACCACCGCCACACCGCCCGTGCCGCCGTGGTAGGGCGCTACGGCCATCACGTGCTTCACGCCCGGCAGCTTTTGCGCGGCTGCGGCGTCAAAGCGGGCCACCTTGCCGCCGCGGGTGGGGCACATCACCACACTGGCATGCAGCAGGCCGGGCGGGTTGGCATCGATGCCAAACACGGCGCTGCCGTCGAGCTTGCTGGGTGCCTCGATGCGCGTCAGCGGCTTGCCGATCAGCTTGAACTGCGCGGGCTCCTTGAGCGCCACCTTGCCTGGCATGGGTTGCTGTGCCGCCAGCGCTGCCAGTTCGCCAAAAGTGGCGCGCTGGCCTGCGGCATGCTCCACCCAGCCTGCGCTGGCCGTGCACTCTGCGGCTTGCACCTTCCATTGCGCGGCGGCGGCGCTGATCAGCATGGCCCGCGCATGGGCGCCGGCTTCGCGCATCGGCAGCCACAGGTCCTTGATGCTGCTGGAGCCGCCCGTCATCATCACGCCCACCTCGCGCATGGTCTTGGCCGTGAGCCAGCCCGCCACGGCCCTCATCGACCCATCGTTGTCGGGATGAAAAGGAAGGCCATCCACGACCGTGGCGAGGTTGTTGTAGATGTCGTCGATGGGCGCCATCTCCAGCCGCACCTGGGCCCAGTCGGCGTCCAGCTCTTCCGCCAGGATGGCAGCCAGGCCAGTGTGCGCGCCCTGGCCCATTTCGGACTTGGCCATCATCACCGTCACCGTGTTGTCGGTGCCCACCTTGACCCAGCCGTTCAACGCGGCCTGCCCGCTGGTTTGCGGCAATGGGTCGGCGGGATGCAGGCGCTGACGCGGCGGCATCACGCCCCAGCCAATGACCAGCGCGCCTGCTGTTGCGGCGCCGCCAAGCAGCACTGTGCGTCGTTTCAACTTGGTTCTCCCGGGGCGCCGCAGGCCCCTGCAACCGGCCCACGGAGGGTGCGCCGCATGGCCGTGATCCTATCGCCAGCTCACGCTGAGCGCGGGGCGGCGAATGTCGGCTACGTGACGCATGCGCCGCGTGCGCACCATGGTGCCGTTCGGTCCGGCGGCCGCACTGCGGCGGCAGGTGTCAGCGCCGGGCCAGTGCGGCCCGCGCTGGGTTTCGAGCTGGACTTGGGAGCGCGTCAGCCCGTTCCTGCTGTGGGGCTCCGCTGGCGGGCGCCAAACAGAAATATGGTTAAAAACTGCCTCCAGCGCTTTGTGGATAAGCGCTGTCAGCTATTGTTTCGATAGTTCCAGCAGGCGATCCTCAATGGTGGAGCGGTAGTGTGGCTCCACCAGGCCGTTCTGGAGCAGGTCTTTCAGCAGGGTGGCGCTGCGGCAGCGCTGCAAGGGGCCGAACCCGCCGAATTGCAGGTCGACCACGATCTTTCTGCATGCAGGCTCGCACAGATGCCGATTGGCGGCAGCGGCAGCCAGCAAATCCCAGCGCGCCGTGCTGGTGGGCGGAATGGCTTGCAGGTCTTTCACCAGCATCAGCTGGATCAGCGGATTGCGCGTGTATTGCGCCACCAGCAGCGCCCGGGCGAAATCCTGCCTTTGTTGCGCGTTGAATTTCTCTTCGTAGTACGGTGCCAGGCTGTTTTGCGCCACGTGCTCGGCGATGTGGCGGTGAGCGGCCTCCAGCGCTTCGGGGCTGAGCAGGTCTTCGGCGGTGGCGTCTGGCGAGAGGCTGGCAATGGCCTGGAGCGCGTTGTTGGAGGTTTCGGTGTCTTCATCCCTGGCCAGCGCTGTGAGCGCGTCCATGCCCACGGCGCTTCTGCGCGCCACCGCCCTGCGCACGGCCTTGCTGGTGTCGCTGGCCAGCAGGCGCAGCAGGGGCGCGTCGAAGGTGGCATCGGCCACGCGCTTGCGTTGAGCGCTGTCCATGGCCAGCACCTGCTCAGCGTCAGCCAACTTGGCTTGGTAGGGCTTGAAAGCTGGCGGCGGGAGGGCGGCTTTGGCCGTGGGCTGGGTGGCAGGCTTGCCGATGCGGTCCCCGCCAAGCGCGTGCATCGCCGCCGCAATCGCCGCGTCATCGACGGCCAGCGACTCAAACCGCTGGGACAGGTTTTTCCTGGCGGCGCGGCGGACTTCCTCATGCTTGTCTCGCAGCAGGCTCAGCAGCGCATCGCTGCCAGCATGTCGCGACAAGGCCAGGTTCAAGCGCTCGGGTTTGCGTGGGCTTTGGAGGAAAAAGCGGAGGATGTGGGCCGACGGGTTGGGGTGCATGGCAATGCTTTTGCGCAGCATGGCGTCGTCTAGCGGAAGCATCTCTTCCAGCACATCGGGCGGGCATTGGGGGTGCCGGGCGAGCTGTCGGGCAGATTCCGGCACCAGCTCCTTGGCGTAGTGCTCTTTGCGGTTTTGCCAAACAAAGCGCAGTTGTTCGCCGGTCAGCTGCTTGTTCAGCACCAGGGCCTGTTCCCACGGAAACACCCACACACGGCTCAAGCCGCTGGTCACCTTTTTTGACTGCAGCAGGGTGAAGATGAAATCCAGCAGCACCAGGTCCTTGCTTTTCCGGATCGTCGTTTCCAGCTCCAGCAGGGCATGGGCTACACGCAGGGGGCTGTGGGCAGCGGCGGCTGCCTCGCGCGCCGCGTCGCGCGCCAACCTGCCTGCCAGCACGGCCTGCAACAGCTGCTGGTCGCCCTCCGTCAGGCCATTGGCGGTGCGCATGAAGCGTTGGCGTTCACTGCTTTCGCTGAAATGGCGGTCCATGCCCTCGAACAGCGCTTGCAGCGCGGCAAGGGCTTCGGGGCTGGGCGGTGCATCGGTGGTCGGCACGGAAACGATCTTTCGGGTGGGCGGACAAAGGCTGCGGCTGGTATGGCCGAGATAGCGCGGCACGCACCGGCAGCAGCAGGATGCTGCAAATGTACGTGCTGCCTGGCAGCCGCCTCTGGACAACTTGTCCAGCGCTGTCGGCATACGCCACCCGGCGTATTTCCGGAAGCGGGGGCGTTCTCCAGAATCCATTCCATCGCACCACACAGCCGCCGGAGATCGCCGGGGCAGGGCGAGCGGTTTGACCACCTACCTACCGGAGAAGCACACATGCAACGTCGTTATTCCCTCAAGGCCCTCGCGGCCGTCGCTGCGCTCGCTGGCCTGTCTGCGCTGCCAGTCCATGCGCAGGACACCATCAAGGTCGGCATCCTGCACAGCCTGTCGGGCACCATGGCCATTTCGGAAACCGTGCTCAAGGACACGGTGCTGATGGCGGTGGACGAGATCAATGCCAAGGGCGGCGTGCTGGGCAAGAAGCTCGAACCCGTGGTGGTGGACATCGCCTCCAACTGGCCGCTGGCCGCCGAAAAGGCCAAGCAGCTGGTCTCGCAGGACAAGGTCGCCGTGACCTTCGGCTGCTGGACCTCGTCGTGCCGTAAGTCGGTGCTGCCGGTGTACGAAGAAACCAATGCGCTGCTGTACTACCCCGTGCAGTACGAAGGCGAAGAACTCTCCAAGAACGTGTTCTACACGGGTGCCGCGCCCAACCAGCAAGCCATCCCGGCCGTTGATTACCTGATGAGCAAGGAAGGCGGCGGCGCCAAGCGCTGGGTGCTGCTGGGGACCGATTACGTCTACCCCCGCACCACCAACAAGATCCTGCGCGCCTACCTGAAAACCAAGGGCGTGAAGGACTCGGACATCGACGAGAAATACACCCCCTTCGGCCACAGCGATTACCAGACCATCGTGGCAGACATCAAGAAGTTCTCCACCGGCGGCAAGACGGCCGTGGTGTCCACCATCAACGGTGACTCCAACGTGCCTTTCTACAAGGAACTGGGCAACGCCGGCCTGAAGGCCAAGGACGTGCCGGTCGTCGCCTTCTCGGTGGGTGAAGAAGAACTGCGCGGTGTGGACACGAAACCGCTGGTCGGCCACCTGGCTGCCTGGAACTACTTCCAGTCCATCAAGAACCCGGCCAACACCGAGTTCATTAAGAAGTGGAGCGACTACGCCAAGGCCAAGGGCGTGGCCGGCCACAAGGACAAGCCTCTGACCAACGACCCGATGGAAGCCACCTACATCGGCATCTACATGTGGAAGCAGGCGGTCGAGAAGGCCAAGTCCACCGACACCGACAAGGTCATCGCTGCGATGGCAGGCCAGACCTTCAAGGCACCGTCGGGCATCGTGTCCAAGATGGACGAGAAGAACCACCACCTGCACAAGTCGGTGTTCATCGGCGAGATCAAGGCCGACGGCCAGTTCAACGTGGTGTGGAAGACCCCGGGCCCGGTCAAGGCCAAGCCTTGGAGTCCGTACATCGAAGGCAACGACAAGAAGAAGGACGAGCCGGACGGCAAGACCAAGCTGTGATCGCGGCTGAAGCTAACACTGCTTGATCGTTTCCGCCGCAAGGCGTGAAGGGCCCGCTCTTCGTGGAAGGCCGGGCCCTTCGCTTGTTTTGCCTCGGGTTTTTGTCTCTGGCTTTTGTCGTGTTTCTTTCTTGGGGTGGCCCCGTGGGTGCCTCTACCGTGCCAGTGTGATCCGCGTGTGGTCGCGCGCACCGGCCTCCCTTTTTTCCAAGGACTTTCCATGCTTCGGCATCTGATCCGGACCCTGCTGGTGGCGCTGCTTGCGGCGGGCAGCGGCGCCCATGCGTTGACTGCCGAAGAGGCCCGGGCCATGGCGGTTGGCAGCTCGGAAGAGCGCAGCGCCGCCATTGGCCAGGCGCTGCTCACGGCCGATGCCAAGACGGCGGCTTTTTTGCAGGCGCTCAGCGACGATGCGGTGCGCTACACCGAAACGCAGGTGTTTGTGGTGCAGGGCGACAAGGCCCGCGACCCGGTGACGGACGCCGAACTGGCTTTGCCCGACGAGGCCGAAGAAGTCAGCAACAACAACTACATGCGCGGCACAGTAGACCGCGCCATGGCCGCGCTGCAGCTGGCAAGCCCCGACCAGGCCGCGCGTGCCAAGGCGATCCAGTCGCTGTTGGGAGACCCCTCGCCCGCGCTGCTGCCCATGGTGGAAAAAGCCCTGGCCGCCGAACAGGTGCCCGCACTGAAGGAGCGCCTGGAGCGCGTGCGCGCTGGCGGCATGCTCAGCAGCGACAACGTGCAAAGCCGGCTGGAAGCCGCCAAGCTGCTGGGCCAAAATGCCAATCCCGATGTGAAGCTGATGCTCAATGAGCGGCTGTCGGAAGAGCAGGACCCTGCCGTCAAAAAGCAGATCCTCGCGTCCATCGCCGCCATTGACGAAGGGCTGGTGTGGGGCGAGCGCCTGGGTCAGGCCTTCACGGGCATCAGCCTGGGTTCGATCCTGCTGCTGGTTGCGCTGGGACTGGCCATCACCTATGGGCTGATGGGCGTGATCAACATGGCGCACGGCGAGCTGATGATGATCGGCGCCTACGCCACCTACGTGGTGCAGGGCCTGTTCCAAAAGTACCTGCCGCCGGAGGTTTTTGGCTTCTATCTGCTGGCGGCCATACCGGTTGCCTTCATGACCTCGGCGCTGGTGGGTGCGGTGCTGGAGCGCGGCGTGATCCGCTTTTTGTATGGCCGGCCGCTGGAAACACTGCTGGCCACCTGGGGCATCAGCCTGATGCTGATGCAACTGGTGCGCACCCTGTTCGGCGCGCAGAACGTGGGCGTGGAGAACCCCGCGTGGATGAGCGGCGGCGTGCAAGTGCTGCCCAACCTGCTGCTGCCCTGGAATCGGCTGATGATCATCCTGTTCGCCATCCTGGTGCTGATGGCCACCGCCTACCTGATCAGCCGCACGCGGCTTGGCCTCTTTGTGCGGGGCGTCACGCAGAACCGGCCCATTGCATCGTGCATGGGCGTGAACACCGCACGCATCGACACGTATGCCTTTGCACTGGGTTCCGGCATTGCGGGCCTGGCGGGCTGCGCGCTGAGCCAAGTCGGTAACGTGGGTCCGGACCTGGGCCAGAACTACATCGTGGATGCCTTCATGGTGGTGGTGGTGGGCGGCGTCGGGCAACTGGCGGGCACCGTTTACGCGGCCATGGGCCTGGGCATCTTGAACAAGCTGCTCGAAGGCTGGTCCGGGGCCGTGCTGGCCAAGATCACCGTGCTGGTCATGATCATCGTCTTCATCCAGAAGCGGCCCCAGGGCATCTTCGCGATGAAGGGTCGCAGCGCAGAGGCATGACATCCATGAGCACCACTTCCAACCCCATTGACCGTTCCCTGGCCGCCGAGGCCGGCGTGCAGGTCTCGCCCTCGCCCGTTGCCGTGAGCACCACACCCCACACCCTTTTGCCGGGCCGCGCGCCGTTGCTCACCAAGGCCGGCTGGTCTGCCTTCCTTGTCGCGCTGATCGCCGTGTGCGCGCTGGCGCCCGTGCTCAACATGGTGGTGCCCGCGGGCAGTGCACTGCACATGAGCGACTACATGGTGGCCATCCTGGGCCGCATCATGTGCTACGCGATCCTCGCGCTGGCCATGGACCTGATCTGGGGCTACACCGGCATCTTGTCGCTGGGGCACGGGCTGTTTTTTGCACTGGGCGGCTACATGATGGGCATGTACCTCATGCGCCAGATTGGCCTGGACGGCAACTACAAAAGCGAGCTGCCGGACTTCATGGTGTTTCTGGACTGGAAAGAGCTGCCCTGGCACTGGACGTTCAGTGGCTCCTTCATCGCACAAGCCATCCTGGTGGTGGCAGTGCCGGGCCTGCTGGCCTTTGTGTTCGGCTACTTTGCATTCCGGTCGCGCATCAAGGGTGTGTACTTTTCGATCATCACGCAGGCCATGACTTTCGCCGCGATGCTGCTTTTCTTTCGCAACGAGACGGGCTTCGGCGGCAACAACGGCTTCACGGATTTCAAGCGAATCCTCGACATTCCCATTGCCACGCAGCAGATGCGCATGACGCTGTTCGTTGTCACCGGTCTTACGTTGCTGGGCTTCTTTCTGTTTGCACGCTGGCTGGTGCAAAGCAAGTTTGGCCGTGTGCTGCAGGCCATTCGCGACGCGGAAACGCGGGTCATGTTCTCGGGCTACAACCCGGTGCATTACAAGCTCACGATCTGGACCATCTCGGCCATGATGTGCGGCGTGGCGGGTGCCTTGTATGTGCCGCAGGTCGGCATCATCAATCCCGGTGAAATGTCGCCAGCCTATTCCATCGAGATCGCCATCTGGGCGGCCGTGGGCGGGCGTGCCACGCTGATCGGACCCATCGTGGGCGCGTTTCTCGTCAATGGTGCCAAGAGCTGGTTCACCACGGCGTTCCCGGAGTACTGGTTGTACTTTTTGGGCGCCATGTTCATCCTGGTCACGCTGTACCTGCCCAACGGCGTGGTGGGCCTGATCCGCAAACTAACCGCGCGCGGCGCCACGGGAGAGCGCACATGACGCCAGAACTGATGCAAGAAGGCGCGCAGCGGTACCTGCGCCGCATGGGCGGGGCTGCCCCCACCGGGGCCACCGAATCGGGCGGCCGCGCCGCAGGTTTCTCGCGCGTGGCCACGCCCGGCGAGGTGGACGTCGCCCACGGCCGCATCCTGTACCTCGAAGACGTGCATGTGAGCTTTGACGGCTTCAAGGCCATCAATGGCCTGAGCCTGGACATTGCGCCCGGCGAGTTGCGCTGCATCATCGGCCCCAACGGCGCGGGCAAGACCACGATGATGGACATCATCACCGGCAAGACGCGGCCCGACACCGGCACCGTGTTCTTCGGCAGCACCATCGACCTGCTGCGCCACACCGAACCCGAGATCGCCAGCCTGGGCATTGGCCGCAAGTTTCAGAAACCCACGGTGTTCGAGCAGCTCACGGTGTTTGAGAACCTGGAGCTGGCACTGAAGACACACAAGGGCGTGAAGTCGAGCATCTTCTTTCGCCTGGATTCCACCCAGTCTGACCGGCTGGCCGAGGTGCTGCACACCATCCATCTGGCAGGCAGCGTGAACCGCATGGCGGGCAATTTGAGCCACGGGCAAAAGCAATGGCTGGAGATTGGCATGCTGCTGATGCAAGACCCCAAGCTGCTGCTGCTCGACGAACCCGTGGCCGGGATGACCGACGACGAAACCGCGCGCACCGCCGAGCTGTTTCTGACCCTGAAAGGCAAACACTCGCTGATGGTGGTGGAGCACGACATGGGCTTCATCCGCACCATTTCGGAGATCGTGACCGTGCTGTGCGATGGTTCGGTGCTGGCACAAGGGACGCTGGACCAGGTGCAATCGGACGAGCGGGTGATCGAGGTTTATCTGGGGCGGTGAGGGTTGCTGCTGCTCGCGCCGCTATCACGCACCCCTATCGAATGCTCTCTAATGAATAGCTGCTAGCGCTTTATGGATAAGCGCTAGAGGCCAAAAAGGCTTAAAAAATGCTCACCGTCCAAAACATCAACCAGTATTACGGCGGCTCCCACATCCTGCGCGACGTGAGCCTCACGGCCCAACCCGGCAAAGTCACCGTTTTGCTGGGCCGCAATGGCGTCGGCAAAACGACGCTGCTCAAAAGCCTGATGGGCCTGGTGCCCATCAAGAGCGGGTCCATCCAGTTCGATGGCAAACCCATCGACAAGGCGGCGCCTTACGACCGCGCCCGCGCCGGCATCGGCTTTGTGCCCCAGGGCCGCGAGATCTTCGGGCGCCTGACGGTGGAAGACAACCTGCGCATGGGGCTGGCTTACAAAAGTGGCTCCACCCCCGTGCCGCCGCATCTGTACGAGCTGTTCCCCGTGCTCAAGCAGATGCTCAAGCGCCGGGGTGGGGATCTGTCGGGCGGGCAGCAACAGCAATTGGCCATTGCCCGCGCCCTGGCGCCCGGCCCGCGGTTGCTCATCCTTGATGAGCCCACCGAGGGCATCCAGCCCAGCATCATCAAAGACATCGGCCGAGTGATCCGCATGTTGGCCGACAAGGGGGAGATGGCCATCCTGCTGTGCGAGCAGTACTACGACTTTGCGCAGGAACTGGCCGATGACTACCTGGTGATGGAACGCGGCGAGGTGATTGCACGCGGCCCGGGCAGCGAGATGGAAGCCAAAGGCATTCGCAACCTGGTGGCGATCTGACGTCTGGCGTCGCTCAGGGCTTCAACAGCCCCGTGTGACTGCCGCGCCAGCGCGACACGCTCTCCATGATCAGCACCGTGCAGAGCACCCAGGTGCCCGCCAGCAGCCACCCCGCCAGCACGTCGCTGGCGTAGTGCACCTGCAGCACCACGCGGCTCCAGCCGGTGGTGAAGATGAAGGCGCCCGCCACCATCGCCACGGGCAGGTGCCAGGGCCGGGGCAGCAGCCGCGTGGCCAGGTAGGCGAGCATGGTGTACGCCGTCATTGACGCGCTGCTGTGCCCGCTGGGAAAGCTGTAGCCGCTGGCCTCTGCAATGCCGTGCGTGTGCTCGGGCCGCACGCGTTCAAAGATGTGCTTGAGCACCTTGGTCAGCGCGCCGTTGCCCCCCATGGCCACCAGCCATGCTGCGGCCAGGAGCCGGTGCTGGCGCAGCCACAGTCCCACGGCCACCAGCCCGGTCAGGCCAGCCAAAGCCCAGCTGTCACCCAGGTGTGTGAGCGTCGCAAACCACTGCAGTACGGCCCTGCCTGCATGCTCGCGCAAACCCTGCGCAATGGCATCGTCCAGCGCGCCCCAGCCACCACCAGGGCGGCCGCTCTCGGCCAGTTCCGCCAGGGCGGCACCGGCCAGCACCAGCGTGAAGGCACTGAAACCCATGGCCGCCACCGCGACCCAGTGCGCCTGCGTGGGCAGCCAGTGGCGAAGCGGCGGGCTGTGCCGCTGCAGGGCCCGCAGGCCTGTCAGCGCCAGGGCGCCGCCCATGGCTGCCACAAGCAGGCCGGCCAGCCACCAGCCGAAGGGGTGGTGCGCCAATTGCGCACCCAGGGCGGCAACATCCAAGGGGGTGTGAAAGATCATCGAAACAAGAAACCCATATCGGCAAAGAAGGCTGTCAAGCCGTCAGCACGCAGCGCCCAGTGGCGAGGAGCCACTTGCCGGGCAAGGACAGACGACGGAGTGCGTGGTTGTAGCGGAGTTCCCCACACCCCTTGGCCCGGCGGGTGTATGTCTGTGGGGCATAGCCGAGCGTGGACCGTGTAGGCAACGCGGTTGGCACAAAGCCTGTCGGCCTCTTCCCACAGGCTCAGGGCGCGGCTGCTGGCTGTGGCTTTTGCAGCGCGTGATCACCATACAAGGGGTCTACTTCCCTGCAAAAGTCCGGCCGGTGCACAGCCCCTTATCGGGTGTGCTGAGCCACTATCCGGCCCGCCTTTTGCATCTGCCTATGAACCCTGCCGAACACACTCCGCCCGCCCGCCCTCATGGGCCCATTCACCTGGTTGTGCCCAAGCGCCCCGGGGCTGATCTGGACTTGCTGCGGGCCAAGCTGGAGGGTGTACCCGCCCTGCAGGAACACGATGTGGTCTGGCATGTACCGGATCAGCGCGAAGACATCATTCCCCTGGCGAGCGCGGCGGTGGAAGCTGCCAAGGCCGACGGCGGGCTGGTGGTGGCCGCGGGTGGGGACGGCACCATCAACGCCGTGGCTTCGGCCGCGCTGAGGGCCGGCGTGCCGGTGGGCGTGGTGCCCATGGGCACCTTCAACTATTTCAGCCGCGAACACGGCCTGGCGCTGGACACGGAAACCGCCGTGTTGGATCTGCTGCAGGCCTTGCGCGACGGCGACATGCGGCCCGTGCAGGTGGGCTTTGTGAACCGGCGCATGTTTGTGGTGAACGCCAGCGTGGGCCTGTACCCCAAGCTGCTGGCCGAACGCGAGCTGGCCTCGCGCCGCTTTGGCCGCTCGCGCTGGGTGGCAGTGGCATCTGCCGTGTGGAGCCTGCTGCGCCCGGCCGCAGGCCGCCGCTGGCGCGTGGTGATGAAAACCCACCGCGGCGCCCAGGCGCTGCACGAAGAAGAACACCAGGTCACCACCTTGTTTGTGGGCAACAACCCGCTGCAGCTGGACCGCGTGGGCTTGCCCCAGGCCGATGCCGTGGCCGAGGGCGGCCAACTGGCGGTGGTGATGCTCAAGCCCCAGGGGCGCTGGGCGGTGGCCCGCACCGTGTGGCACGCGGCCACGGGCCAGTTGGCCAAAAACAGCGCGGTGCTGAGCAGTGCGTGTTCCGAGCTCACCGTGGCACCCGCCAGCTGGCGGCCGCCGCAGGTGAAGGTGGCCTTTGACGGCGAGCGCGAATGGATGGCACCGCCCCTGCACTTTCGCCTGAGCGACCGCCCGCTGTGGCTGGTGGCACCCAGCCCCCTGGTGCGGGACGACGGCCCGCAGTCTGATGAGGCCTCCAGCGCGCTGGCCGAGCCTGCACTGGCCCCTGCAGGCGCTGGGGGCTTGGTGCCAGCGTGACAGGCGAACCTCTTCACACCCATTCCTGAAGGAATCCAAAAATCAAGGAATCCCCAGCCCAATGACTGTTTTGATGCACTTGTCAGACCTGCACTTTGGCGCGCACGACCCCGTGGTATGCGCTGCGGTGCAGCGGCTGGCCCAGCGGCTGGGGGTGACGATGGCCGTGGTGTCTGGCGACCTGACCCAGCGCGCCACGGCAGAGCAGTTTGAACAGGCGGCCCGCTTTGTGCAGGGCCTGCACGCGCGCAGCAACCTGGTGCTGGCCGGCAACCACGACCTGCCACTGTTTGCGTGGTGGATGCGCTGGGGCCGGTCGTACGAAAGGTTTTCGGAACAGTTCGGCATGGACCACGAGCCTGTGCGGCAGATGGGCGCCTTTTATGTGGTGGGCGTGAACACCACCCGCGCTTGGCGGCATGAGCGGGGCAGCCTGTCGTCAGCCCAGATCGAGCACGTGGCCATGTTGCTGGCCCGCGCGCCGCCCACGGCGTGGCGCATCGTGGCCAGCCACCATCCCCTGGTGGCGCGCGACGCGCAGGACCGGGAGCACCGCCCCTCGCGTGCCGACGAGGCGGTAGAGCGCTGGCGCATCGCCGGTGCGCAGATGCTGCTGTCCGGCCACGTGCACCAGCCTCGCCTGTTGCAACCCTTGCCGGGGCTGTGGGCCAGCAGCGCGGGCACGGCGGTATCGCACCGGCTGCGGCATGGCAGCCCCAACAGCCTGGTGGTGCTGAGCACCGAGGCCTCTGGTGCCGCGCCAGACGGCCAGGCTCGCTATGCGGCGCGGTGGGACTTTGACAGTGCCACGGGGGAGTTTGTGCGGGTGGACCGGGTTGAAGCGGGGTAGGGGCGGGGTAGGTGTGTTGTGCGCTTGTACCCTTGCATGCTTCGCCTTGCCGCCGGATTCATGACTATTATTTTTATAGCTGATAGCGCTTGATGGATAAGCGCTAAAGGCCAAAAATTACCAAAAATTTTCAGCCTATGGGCTGCTCCGTTCACGGTTGCGTGTTGCGGTTTCGCCCGAGGTGTTTTCACCGGTTGACCCGCCTGTAGGCGCCGCCTATTCTGGTTGTCATGGGGCCCCCGAGGCCTCTGCACCCACCACCAGCCGCTCCACCTTCTTGCCTCCATGCACAAAGAATTCCACCACGATGCCGTGCGCCGCCTGCAGGCGCTGATTGAGCGGGAAACCGGCAAGCCACTGGGCGAAGCGGCCCAGGCCGAAATGGCAGACATCCTGCACGGCATGGAAAACCCCGAAGGTGCCGCCGCCAACGGCCTGGCCGTGGCGCCGCGCGAGGTCACCATCCTGCTGGCCGACCTGCGCGGGTTCACCGCGCTGTCGGGATCGCAGCCGGCGTCGGTGGTCATCGCGGCGCTCAACCGCTGTCTGGCGCGGCTGTCCGAGGTGGTGTTCAAGTACCAGGGCACGATCGACAAGTTCATGGGCGACTCGATCATGGTGCTGTTCGGCGCCCCTGTGGCGCGCGACGACGATGTGGACCGCGCGCTGCTGTGTGCGGTAGAGATGCAGATGGCCATGCGCGAGCTGAACCTTGCGCACCTGCGTGAGCGGCTGCCCGAGGTGTTTCTGGGCATCGGCGTGAACACCGGCACGGTGATGGCCGGGCGTTTTGGCTCCGACGTGTATTCCGAATACACGGTGATCGGCGAGGCGGTCAACCTGGCCTCGCGCATCGAGGCGCTGAGCCTGCGCGGTCAGGTGCTCATCAGCGACACCACGTACCAGCGCTGCTGGGGCCTCGTGTCTGCGTCGGCGCCCATGCAGGTCTATGTCAAGGGCCGCACGCAACCCGTCAGCCTGCGCGAGCTGATCGCCATCCCCTCGCAAAAACTCAAGGTGCCGCGCCAGGAGTTTCGCCGCAGCCACCGCGTGGACGCGCGCCTGCCGTGCCTGTGCCAGCGCATGCAGGACAAGATCGTGGTGCCCCACATCGTGCACGGCGCCATCCGCGACATCGGTTACCACGGCCTGCTGGTGGAGCTGATCGAGCCGCTGGAGCCCCACAGCGAAATCAAGCTGGAGTTCGAGCTGCCGCTGGTGGACTACCGCGTGGCCGATGTGTATGCGCGGGTCATCACCCTCAAGCAGGAGGGCGATGAGTGGGTGGCGGGGCTGGAGTTCACCTCCATCAGCACCGAATGCCACGCGAAGGTGCAGATGTTCGTGCAGCTGCTGGTGGCACACTGATCTGGGTGATCCTTTCCGCAGGGGGCTATTGGCCGCCGGGTCTTCCGTTGCTCGCGGTTGAACGGTAGGGGCGGTTCACCAAGCGCATCCGCGGGCAGGCGGTTCGCCGCAAGCCGCGCTGGGCTTGTCAAAGTCGCTTCCTTTGGCTTCTTTCCCCGTGCCAGCAAAGCATTGCCGCGCGTGCTATGGTTACGAAATTCGGGTTTACCCCCGTAACTCCGTTTCTTCTTCCAAACCTTTCAGCCTCCTCACTGGCCGCTGCCTTTGCCGCTCCGCCGCGTGTGGATCGGTTTGCCCTTGCCGTGACTTCGCCATGACCGCGCCCCCCATTTCTCCGCTTGCGACCGCCACCGCAGCCCCCGCCGACGACCGCACCCTGGTGCGCGCCGTACTGGCCCTGGGGGTGGGCGGCTTTTCCATCGGCACGGGTGAGTTCGTCATCATGGGCCTGCTGCCCGAGGTGGCGCGTGACATCGGGGTGAGCATTCCGCAGGCCGGCCACGTGATCAGTGCCTATGCCCTGGGCGTGGTGGTGGGGGCACCCGTGCTGGCGGTGTTGTGTGCCCACTGGGGGCGGCGCGCGTTGCTGATGGCGCTGATGGTGGTCTATGCGCTGGGCAACTTTGCATCGGCGCTGGCGCCGGGCTACGGCTCGCTCACCGCCATGCGGCTGTTCACCGGCCTGCCGCACGGCACCTACTTTGGTGTGGCTGCGCTGGTGGCCGCTGCGTTGGCGCCGCCCGGTCGGCGTGCGCGGGCCGTGGGCTGGGTCATGCTGGGGCTCACTACCGCCACGCTGGTGGGCGTGCCCATTGCGGCCGCACTGGGCGAGGCCTTCGGGTGGCGCGCAGCCTTTGTTTTCGTGGGTCTGATCGCTGTGGCCGCCGTGGTGATGGTGCGTTTGTGGGTGCCCGACATGCCCGCATCGCACGGTGCCAGCCCGCTGCGCGAACTGGGTGCGTTGGCCCGCAAGCAGGTGTGGTTCACGCTGGGCATCGGGGCCATCGGCTTTGGCGGCATGTTTGCCGTGTTCAGCTACATCAAGCCCACGCTGCTGGAGGTGGCGGGCATGCCCCCGGCGCTTATGCCCTTTGTGCTGTCGTTGTTCGGGCTGGGCATGGTGGCAGGCAACATCATTGGCTCGCGCATGGCGGACAAGGCGCTCGTGCCCGCCATTGGCAAAGTGCTGCTGTGGTCCATCGTGGTGATGGCGTTTTTTGTGCCCGCCGCGCACCATCCTGCCAGCGCGGCACTGGCCACCTTCTTGCTTGGCACGGTGGTCGCCATCGGCCCTGCTTTGCAGATCCGCCTGATGGATGTGGCGGGCGACGCGCAGACCTTGGCCGCTGCGCTCAACCACTCGGCCTTCAACGCCGCCAATGCGCTGGGGGCGTGGCTCGGTGGCGTGTCCATCGCAGCTGGCCTGGGCTGGACATCCACCGGCTGGGTCGGTGTGGTGCTGGGCCTGTGCGGCGTCGGCATTTTTGCGTGGTCGGTGGTCAGCGAACGAAACACGAAACGCGCTGCGGTCTGAGAACGCACCCGCGTCGCGGCGGTGCGACACCGTCAAAATTCAGAGAGCCATCGCCTCGTTCTGCATTAAAGTGACTGCGGGCCGGCCTTTCTGCCAGCCACGTCGCTCGGACGGTTCCGGGCGCTTACGTGAAAGTTCACCAGCATGTCTGCATCGCAAGGCAAGCGCCGTTTTGCGCGCATTGATCGCCTCCCTCCCTACGTCTTCAACATCACGGCCGAGCTCAAACTCGCCGCCCGCCGCCGGGGCGAAGACATCATCGACATGAGCATGGGCAACCCGGACGGGGCCACACCGCCGCACATCGTCGCCAAGCTCACCGAAGTGGCCCAGCGGCCCGACACCCACGGCTACAGCGCCAGCAAAG
>PJUL01000709.1_pt1 | contig 20224 bp, 17 predicted proteins | sample 1512221 | NCBI WGS metagenome assembly PJUL01 (sample SAMN08177667, study PRJNA422409) | Feces metagenome, whole genome shotgun sequencing project.
CCCTGCGCCAGGGCGGGCGCCTCGCCATGCTGTCGCGCGAACGCAAGCGCGACCTGCTCGACCTGTTCACCAAGAGCGCGCGGGATTTCCTGAACGGCTGGTTCGAGAGCGAGCCGGTCAAGGCCGCCTTCGGCTTCGACGCCGTGGTCGGCAACTACGCCAGCCCCGACACGCCGGGCTCGGCCTATGTGCTGCTGCACCACACCTTCGGCGAGGTGAACGGCAAGAAGGGCGCCTGGGGCCACGCCGTCGGCGGCATGGGCGCGATCACCCAGGCGATGGCCAAGGCCTGCGAGAAGGCCGGGGTCGAGATCCTGCTCAACGCGCCGGTCGAGGGCGTGCACGTCGAAAACGCCCCTGGGGGCGGAAAGGCCGTGGGCGTCCAGCTGGTCGACGGCCGCCAGATCATGGCCCCGATCGTCAGCGCCAACGTCAATCCGGCCCTGCTCTACAAGAAGCTCGTCGCCCCCTCGGCCCTGCCGGCCGATTTCCGCAAGGCGATCGACGGCTACAAGAACGGCTCGGGCACCTTCCGGATGAACGTGGCGCTGTCGGAGCTGCCGGACTTCACGTCCCTGCCCGGCAAGGCGATGGCCGAGCATCACCAGAGCGGGATCGTCATCGCCCCCAGCCTCGACTACATGGACGCCGCCTATCGTGACGCCAAGGCCGGCGGCATGAGCAAGGCCCCGATCGTCGAGATCCTGATCCCCTCGACCATCGACCCCACCCTGGCCCCGCCCGGCCAGCACGTGGCCAGCCTGTTCTGCCAGCAGTTCGCCCCGACCCTGCCCGACGCGCGGTCCTGGGACGCCGAGCGCGAGGCGGCCGCCGACCTGATCATCGACACGGTCGACCGCTGGGCGCCGAACTTCAAGGCCTCGGTGCTGGGCCGGATGATCCTGTCGCCGCTGGATCTGGAGCGGAAGTTCGGCCTGATCGGCGGCGACATCATGCACGGCAACATGTCGCTGGATCAGCTGTGGGCCGCCCGCCCGCTGCTGGGCCACGCCAGCCACCGGGCGCCGATCAAGGGCCTCTACATGTGCGGGGCGGGCACGCACCCCGGCGGCGGGGTGTCGGGCAATCCGGGCCGCAACGCCGCCCGCGAGATCCTCCGCGACAAGGATTTCAACACGGCGGTGAAGCTGGCCGTGGTGGGGCGGTGATGGGCATGACCGCCCTCTCCAACCACGACCCCCAATCCGACTGGGGCCTGCCCGGCTGGATCTACGGCTCGGAGCGGTTCTTCCGCGAGGAGCAGGACAAGGTCTTCCGGCCGTCGTGGCAGATCGTCTGCCATCTCAACGACATCCCGAAAGCCGGCGACTTCCACACCTTCGACTTCGTGGGCGAGAGCCTGGTGGTGGTGCGCGGCAAGGACGGCGGGGCGCGGGCCTTCGCCAATGTCTGCCGCCACCGGGGCGCGCGGCTGCTGGACGGCCCCACCGGCCGCTGCGGCCGTATCGTCTGCCCCTACCACGCCTGGACCTACGACCTGGACGGCCGGCTGATCGGCGTGCCGATGCGCGACGACTATCCGGCGCTGGAGATGGACAAGCAGGGCCTTGCCAGGCTGGACCTGGAGATCTGGCGCGGCTTCGTCTTCGTGCGGCTGGAGGGAGACGGCCCTTCCGTGGCCGACATGATGGCCCCCTACGAGGCCGAGGTCGCCCACTACCGGTTCGAGGAGTTGCAGCCGTTCGGCCGCGTCACCCTGCGGCCGCGCGACGTCAACTGGAAGAACATCAGCGACAACTACTCCGACGGCCTGCACATCCCGATCGCCCACCCCGGCCTGACCCGGCTGTTCGGCAAGGGCTATGGCGTCGAGGCCGAAACCTGGGTCGACAAGATGTGGGGCCAGCTGATCGACGAGCCGTCGAACAATCCGTCTGAGCGCCTCTACCAGGCCGTCCTGCCCGACGTTCCGCACCTGCCGGCCGACCGCAAGCGCCTCTGGACCTATTTCAAGCTCTGGCCGAACTTCGCCTTCGACATCTATCCCGACCAGGTGGACTTCATGCAGTTCATCCCCGTCTCGGCCACGACCACCATGATCCGCGAGATCGCCTACGCCCTGCCCGACGAGCGGCGCGAGATGAAGGCGGCGCGCTATCTGAACTGGCGCATCAACCGCCAGGTCAACGCCGAGGACACCGAGCTGGTGGCGCGGGTGCAGCAGGGCATGGCCTCGCGCACCTTCACGGCGGGGCCGCTGGCGACCAGCGAGGTGTCGTTGCGCAGCTTCGGCCGCAAGCTGCGGGCGCTGATCCCGGAAAGCCGCCTGCCTCGGCCGCCGGAGGGGTGGTGAAGGCCTCTTCCACAAACCAAGCCCGTCATCCCGGCCGCAGCGCAGCGAAGAGCCGGGACCCAGGGGCCGCCGCATCGCGCCGGCGACCGGGAGGGCGGCTAACCCAACCTCGGCGCCCAGTCCCCTGGGTCCCGGATAGCCGCTGCGCGGCTTCCGAGATGACGAGCGTTTTTGAGTCTTGAGACCATGACCCGCGCCCCCTTCACCCGCGAACCCCCCGACGTCCGCCGCCAGGCCCTGGTCGCGGCCGCCGAGGCCGTGCTGGCCCGCGAAGGCGTGGCCGGAACCTCGGTGCGGACGATCTGCGCCGAGGCCGGCGTGTCGCCCGGCCTGCTGCGGCACTATTTCGAGGGCGTGGACGAGCTGATCGCCGCCGCCTACGAGGCCGTGGACCAGCGGATCGACGCGGCGCTGGAGGCGGCCGTGGCGACGGCGGATCGCGATCCCCGCGCGCGGCTCTCCGCCTATCTGGCCGCCAGCTTCGCCCCGCCGGTGCTGGACGCCGACCTGCTGGCCGCCTGGATCGGCTTCTGGAGCCTGGTCAAGACCAAGCCCCGCATCGCCGCCATCCACGCGGCCTCCTACGCCGCCTATCGGGCGCGGCTGGAAACCCTGCTGTCCGACTGCGGCGCGCGCGAACGCAGGCTGGCGGCGATCGGCCTGACGGCGATGGTCGACGGGCTGTGGCTGGAGCTTTGCCTGGACCCCAGCACCTTCTCGCCGGTCGAGGCGGTGCGGGCGCTGGAGACCGCCGCCGGCGCCTGGGTGGCCTAAGAAAAAAGCCGCCCCGACGGCGTCGGAGCGGCTTGGAAGTCAGCCTAGATTGAAAAATTCGGGATCAGGCCGCGGCGGCCGCCGCGCCGGCCAGGCCCTTGCGGCCCCAGGTCGGACGGCGAGCTTCCGGCTCGGCGATGTGAACCTCGGCGTAGCGGCCCTGGCTGGTCATGTGGCGGGCCAGGAGCTGGGCCAGGGCCACGGCTTCGTGCTGGCTCGGGCAGGAGCTGATCAGCTCGGGCGAGTCGTTCCAGGTCACGTGCCAGACGCCGGCGACCGGACGGACGTAGTAGTGGTTCGAGTCGGCCATGGGGAGGCTCCTTGATCGAGGCTGACGCCAGCCTCCCCCCACGGGCGGCTTCGCGACAGCTGTATCAATGCTGCACAGCAACATCGAGTTGCAGCGCACAATGCACACGCCGCGCCAGGGCTCAAGCGGTTAATTTTTTGGCGCCAAGGGAACGTCTTTGTAGATGACGCCGCCCTTCATAACCTTGGCCACGTCCTGCAGCAGCCCGACGTCGGCCAGCGGATCGCCGGCCACCGCGATCAGGTCGGCGTAGCAGCCGGCCTGGTCGCAGCCGACGTCCTTGTCCTTGCCCATCAGGGTCGCGGCGCTGGTGGTCGCCGACTGGATCGCCTGCATCGGCGTCATGCCGTAGCGGACCATGTAGGGCAGCTGGCGGGCGTTCCAGCCATGGGGATAGACGCCGGCGTCGGTGCCGTAGGCGATCTTGACCCCGGCCTTCACCGCCTTGCGGAAACCGTCCCGCTGGGCGTCGGTGGTCTCGCGGTTCTTGCGCAGGGTCTCGGCCGGCCAGCCGTTCTTCGTGCCGATCTCGTCGATGTAGTCGCCGTTGTAGATGTCGGCGACCAGCCAGGTTCCCCGCGCCTTCATCAGGGCGATGCCCTCGTCATCGATCAGCGAGCCGTGCTCGATCGAGCGCACCCCGGCCCGCACCGCCACCTTGATGCCCTCGGCCCCGTGGGCGTGGGCGGTGGCGTAGGTTCCGCGCTTGGCGGCCTCTTCGACCGCGGCCTCGATCTCTTCCTTCGATAGCTCCAGCTGGCCGGGCTCGGTGCCGACGGTCAGGACCGCGCCGGTGGCGATCAGCTTCAGGAAGTCGGCGCCGTGCACCAGGATGTCGCGGGTCTTGCGATGGGTGTCGGCCACGTCTTCCACGACGCCCCGACGCATCTCGGCCGGGATGACCACGTCGGCGGCGATGCCGGTCACCTCCCCGCCCCCGCCGGGCGTCGTCACATAGGCCCCGGCCACCGACATGCGCGGTCCGGGGACCAGGCCTTTGTCGATGGCGTCCCTCAGCGCCACGTCGCCGAAAGCTCTCCACGTGCCGACGTCGCGCACGCTGGTGAAGCCGGCCATCAGGGTCGTGCGGGCGTGGGCTGCGCCGATATAGGCCTGCTCGGCGGCCGTGGTCAGCAGCGGCTCGGCGATGTTCTCGGTCTGCTCCTGGTCAACGATGTGGGTGTGCATGTCGATCAGGCCGGGCAGCACGGTCAGGGCCGACCAGTCGAGCACCGGCCCATCGGTCGGAGCGCCGCTCCAGGCGGTGACGGCGACGATGCGCTCGCCCTCGATGCGGATCAGCCGGTCGGTCAGCATCTTGCCGGCGACGGGATCGATCAGCCGGCCGGCGTGGACGTAAGACACCTTGGGCGCCTCGGTCGCCAGAGCCGGAACAGCCGCCAACGCCGCCAGGACGGCCAGGGTCGAACGCAGCATCATGCGATGAGCCTCATGCACGCGCCGCACGGCGCATCAGCAGATGGACGGGAACGCCGGCGGCCAGCAGCACCAGCCCCCACAGCACGGCTTCCTTGCCGGCGCCGAACAGGGTGAACACCGCATAGAGCCCGGCCAACACGGCGACGACGGTCAGCAGCCGCGAGCCCGGCACGCGGCCGGCGTGTTGCAGCTTCAGCGCCGCCAGGGCGCAGGCCAGATAGGTGAACAGCGAGGCCGTGGTCGCCAAGAGGGCGATGAAGGTGAAGAGGTCGGCCATCGACTTGGCGTAGTTGATGCCCACCAGCACGCTCAGGAACAGGCCCGAGACCAGGTGCGCCCGCACCGGCGTGCCGCGGCTGGACGACTTGCCCAGAAAGGCCGGGAACACCCCGCCCCGGGCCATGGCGTAAGGCATCTCGCCTTGCAGCAGCACCCAGCCGTTCAGGGCCCCGAAGGCGCTGATGGCGGCGAAGGCGGCCACGGCCATGGCCGCGCCGGAACCCCAGAACCGGCCGATGAACTCGGCCATCGGGGCGTTGGAGGCCTTCAGCGCGTCGGGCGGCGACAGCAGCACCACCGCCGAGCAGACCAGCAGGTAGACGCCCCCGGTGAAGGCCGCGCCGAACAGGGTGGCGCGCGGGATGGTGCGGGCGGGATCCTTGACCTTGTCGGCCGGCACCGTGGCCGACTCCAGGCCAAGCAGGGCCCACAGGGTCAGGGCCGAGGCGGCGACGAGGCCCGGGCCGCCCAGGTCGGAGACCCGCAACGGCGCCGAGACGGCGGTCGATCCGGCCTGGGTCAGCAGCCAGGCCGACAGGCCCAGCACGGCGGCCAGCGGCAGCAGCTTGAGGACGGTGGTCACCACCTGCACCTCGCCGGCCAGCCTGGCGCCGAAGCAGTTCACGCCGATCAGCCCCCAGATCAGGCTCAGCGTCACCAGAGCGTGCAGGCCGGGGACCTTGGCGATCGCCGGGACCAGCACCGACAGATAGCTCACGGCTCCCGTGGCGATAGCGGCGTTGCCGACCCACAGCGAGATCCAGTAGGCCCAGGCGACGATGAAGCCCGCCGCCGGCCCGAAGGCTTCCTGGGTGTAGGCGTAGGGCCCGCCCTCGCGCGGCAGGGCCGCCGCCAGCCGGGCGAAGACGAAGGCCAGGCAAAGGCCGCCGGCGATGGTGACGATCCAGCCCAGCACCCCGTTCCAGCCGTACGGGGCCAGCGAGGCCGGCAGCATGAAGACGCCCGAGCCGATCATGTTGCCGACGACCAGGGCGCTGCACATCCAGAAGCCGAGAGCCTTGGGCGCGGGCGTACTCATAAGGTCATGCTTTCACCGGCGCGAGGAACGCGCAACCGCCTCCGTCCCGAAGGACGAAGGCGGCGCATGCGTGGTCCGCGATCAGAACTTCTGGCCGAACTTCAGGCCCATCGTTCGCGGCTGGTTGGGGATCACATAGACGTTGTCGCCGCACACCGCCTCGGCGCACTGGACGAAGCGGTTGTTGCTGGCCCGCTTGTCGGCGACGTTGGTGATGTAGGCCGACAACGACCAGGTGTCGCGGCTGAGACCCGCCGACAGGTCGAAGGTGACGAAGCCGCCGCCCGTCCCCAGGATGCCGGACTCGTAGTCCCGCAGGTCGGAGAAGACGTCCGACTGGCCGACCCCCGAGCCCTGGACGAAGGCCCTGAACGAACCGGCGTCGAACTCGTAGCGGGCCGTCACGTTGGCCTTGTACTTGGGCGTCACCGGCAGGCGGGTGCCCGACGGCGCCAGCGGCGAGGCGCAGGTGGTCACCGGATTGCCGGCGCTGTCGGTGAAACCGCAGTAGTTCTCGGCCAGCCTGGCGTCGGTATAGGCGGCCGCGGCGTTGATCGTCAGGCCGTGGATCACCGCCCAGGTGATGTCGGACTCCAGGCCCTTGATCTCGGCCGCGCCGGCGTTGCGGATCTCGGTCAGGCCGTTGGGGCCGAGGATCGAGAACTGGAACTTGTCCCACTTCTCGAAATAGGCCGCGCCGTTCCAGCGGAAGCGGTTCTGGGCCCAGCTGGTCTTCCAGCCGAACTCGTAGTTCTTCAGATAGTCCGACAGGTACGGCGCCAGGGTGCCGCGCCGGTTGATGCCGCCCGGCCGGAAGCCTTCCGAGTAGGTGACGTAGACCAGCTTGTCGTCGTCGACCTTGTAGGTGAGGTTGAACTTGGGCGTGTTGCCCGTCTCCTTCACCCGCTTGTCGAGGTTGGTGCAGGGCGAGCCGGCGACGACCGGCCCCTTGAAGCACGCCGCCACGCCGGTGCCGCTGCTGTAGCCCGATCCATAGCCGTAGAAGCCGACCAGCGAGTTGTCGGCCTTGAAGAAACGGATGCCCGCCGTCGCCGTCAGCTTGGGCAGGATGTCGAACGACACCTCGCCGAAGGCGGCGCTGTCGCGGTCGACGCGCTTCTGCTCGGTCAGCCAGATGGTGCCCGGATGGCCCTCCACCGACAGCGACTCGCCCAGGGCGTCGATCTTGTAGTCCTGGTGAATGCCGTGGGTCTGGCGCTGGTAGAACAGGCCGGCGACGAAGCGCAGGCGGTTCTCCTGCGGCGAGGCCACCCGCAGTTCGTGGCTGACCTTGGAATAGCGGTCCTTGCCCTGGATGTACTGCGAGGGATCGACCGGATTGCCCGCATCGTCGGTCCAGTAGGCGCCGTAGCCGTACAGCGTGTCGTAGAAGTAGGAGTAGTCGGTGTAGTCCTGCTCGGTCTCGACCGTGCGCTCCAGGTAGGAGCCGGCGTAGACGATGTCGAGGTTGCTGATCTTGCCCTCGACGGTCAGGGCCGCCTGCACCCAGCGGTCGTCGGCGCTTTCCGGATAGTAGTGGCTGATCTCCAGGTCGCCGACCTCGGGGTCGTAGCCGGCGAAGCCCTTCGACTTCTGCACCTGGCCCATGACCTGCGGCGTGACCGACCAGTTGTCGCCGATGTCGACCTTCACCGCCGCCCGGGCGCCGCGGGTCTCGACCTCGTTGTAGTCCTTCCTGGCGACGCCATCGTTGTCGATGGTGACGCCCGAGGTCGGGTAGGTGCGGGTCGAGGGCACGTTGTCGATATAGCCGCCCGCGCGCTTGCTCCAGGCGACCAGGCGCACGGCCACCGTGTCCGACAGCGGCTGGTTGATGAAGCCCTCGGCGACGTAGCCCGCCTCGCCTTCCGCGACCGTGTTGAACTCCAGGTCGTAGCCGGCCTTGAAACCGGCGGTGCTGGGCTTGTTGGTGATGATGCGGATGGTGCCGGCCTGCGAACTGGCGCCGTACAGCGTGCCCTGCGGTCCGGCCAGGGCCTCGACCCGGGCGATGTCGTAGACGTGGATGTCGAGTGCGCCCTGGATCGTGGTGATCGGCTGCTCGTCGAGATAGATGCCGACACTGGGCAGCGAGCCCGAGTGGTTGCCGTCGCCGCCGCTGGCCACGCCGCGCATGTAGACCTGGTTGAAGCCCGAGCCCGAACCGGTGAACGACACGCTAGGCAGGAACTTCACATAGTCGGCGAAATTGGTGACCTGCAGCTGCTGCAGCTTGGTCTCGCCGAGCGCCTGAATGCTGACCGGAACGTCCTGCAGGTTTTCCGAACGCTTCTGGGCGGTGACCACCACCTCTTCCAGCGCCACCCCGCCGTCCTGCGCCAACGCGGCTCCCCCGAGCGCGCTGGACGACATCAGGGCCGTGACCAGCAGGCCCGACCTCATTGTTTTTGAACGCATAATCGGCACGTGTTCACTCCTTGGCCCCAGAGAGAACGACGTTCTTTCAGTTAATCTGAGGTCGCAAGCAGCAAAGCTTCAGGTCGGCGCAATTCATGAGACTGTTGCAAAAACGGCAGTCTCGCAGCCCGGTGGTCAAATAACGGGCGCGGCGGGATAGGCGGTCAAAACCGGCCCGAGGGCCGCCTTCAGCGGATCCAGCCACGGTTCATAGTTGCGCCACTGATCGACGCCGTCCTTGAAAATCGGCTGGCGCACCTGCTCGGAGCTGGCGGTGCGCACGGCGCGATCGTTCTGGTGGAAATTCAGGCACGCCTCCTCGAACGGCAGGCCGCAATGGTCGAGCAGCCGCCGGATCTCGGCCTCCGGCGACTCGACCATCTCCTCATAGATCACCCGGTGCACGCGGCCCGGCAGCACGGCGTCGAAATGGGCCATCAGGTCCACATAGTCGGCGTAGTAGCGGCCGATGTCGGTCAGGCCGTAGCTGAAGGTCTGGCCCCGCGCGAAGTGCTGCTTGAACCCCGAGAAGCAGCAGCCCAGCGGATGGCGCCGGGCGTCGATGATCCTGGCGTTCGGCAGCATCAGGTGGATAAGCCCGGCGTGCGCGAAATTGTTGGGCATCTTGTCGACGAAGAACGGCCGGTCGGTCTTTCGCTGCACCCGGGTGCGTTCGAGATACTCCTCGCCCAGCGCCTTCAGAGCCTCGGCGTCGAGACCGACCAGGGCTTCGGGATAGAGCGAGGCCCCGCCCCTCCCCGGCTTGCCGCCCAGCCGCTTGGCGATGGCGATCACGTCGGGCAGTTCCATCGTGCCCTCGACCTGGGAGTGGCTGGCCAGGATCTGCTCGATCAGGGTCGAGCCCGAGCGCGGCAGGCCGACGACGAAGATCGGATCGGGCGCGGCGCAACCCCGCCCTGCTCGTTCGGCGAAGAAGGACCTCGTGAACAGCGCCTTGCTGCGCGCCGCATGGGCCGTGGTCTCGTCGGCGTCGTAGCGGATCTGAACGCGGCGCAGTTCCGCGCCCTTGGCGTAGTGGCCAAAGCTTTCCTCGTAGCGGCCGGCGTCCTCGAGCGCCTTGCCCAGGGCGTAGTGCAGGTGGAAGCGGTCCTCGTCGACCAGGTCCGACGCCGCCAGTTGGCCCTCCATCGTGGCCAGATCCTCGTCCGAGAAGCGCAGGGTCTTGAGGTTGGCGAGACTCCACCAGGCCTCGCCCAGCATCGGCGCCTGCTCGACGGCCTTGCGATAGGCCGCCTCGCACTCGGCGCGGCGGCCCAGGGTCTTCAGGGCGTGGCCGTAGCTCATCCAGCCCTTCGGCTGATGCGGATGCCGGGCCAGCACCTCGCGATAGATGGCGGTCGCCGCCTCGTACTCGCCGATCCGCACCAGGGCCGCGGCGCGCAGGTTGGCGTAGGCCGGATGGCGCGGGTCGACCGCCTGCAGCAGGTCGAGCTCGGCCAACGCTTCCAGGGTCTTGTTCTGGCGATAGAGCAGGGTCGCCAGGTTATGCCGCGCGGCGGTAAAGCCGGGCGTGAAGGCCAGGGTCTGGGTCAGGATCCGCTCGGCGTCTTCGTAACGGCCCAGGCGCGCGGCCACCTCGGCCAGCATGCGCAAAGCGGCCGGCTCGTCAGGACGCGCCGCGAGGTAAGCCCGCAGGCCATGCTCGGCCTCCGCCAGCCGTCCCTCGACCAGGGCCGAGGCCGCGGCGATCAGGGCCGGATCGCGCACCGAGGCCTGGATCTGCCGGTCGCCGGCCTCCTGCGCGCCAGCCATGTCGCCCAGCACGGTCAGCCCCACCGACAGCGCCCGCCAGGCCTCGCCGAGGCCGGGGTTCAGCGTGCTCGCTCGGCGCAACGCCGCCACCGCCTCCTGGGTGCGGCCAAGATCGAGCAGGACGAGGCCGTGCTCCAGTTGCACCTCGGGGGCCTGGGGCAGAGCGCGCGACAGCGGGTCGATCACCGGCAGGGCGGCCGCCGCATCGCCCGACAGCCGCAGGGCCGCGGCCAGGATCAGGGTCGCGCCGGGGTGGCGAGGCGCGGCCTCCAGGATCGCCAGGGCCTGCTCGCGCGCCATCTCTGGATCATGCGACAGCAGCCGCGCCGCATGGGCGAGCGCCGTGGCCAGACTGCCCGTCGGCTCCGAAACCTGCCCCTGCATCTCACCCCGCCACGCTTCGCAACGGGGGTATCGGAGAGCGGCGGCGGGCGGGTGTCAATCGGTGAGCCGGCGTGGCCGGCCGCCCCCGCGCCAACTGCCCGGTTTCGTACGATCGGCCTGAGCCGCCGGTCAGGCCCCGGTCTCGTCCACGGCGATGATCACCGGCTTGCCGCGCGACCAGGGTTCCCACCCCGCCGCGACGGCCGAGGCGATGGCTTTGCCCACCAGCTTCACGGGGATCTGCTCGGGCTTCAGCTGCGGCGCGCCGTAGCGGGGCTGCTCGCCCGGCGGAAACTCGATCACGACCTCGCGCTTGCCTTCCTTGTGATGCACGCAGATCGCCATGCCGTGCCGCTCGACGGGATCCTTCGACCAGTGGGGCGTGCGCTGCAGCCGCCAGACATAGGTCTCGCCGTCGACGTCGATCTCGAATTCGGGGTTCAGCTTGGTTCGCGCCATGTGGGGGTTGTTAGCCCGGCGGGCGCGTCCAGGCCAGCCCGTCGCGACCCGCGCTTGACTCATTTCGATATTTAGCTAATCATCACATCATGAGCCAGGTGTTCAGAGCCCTTTCCGATCCGACCCGCCGCAAGGTGCTGCTGCTCCTGCGCGAGGGCCCCTTGAGCGCCGGCGAACTGGCCGACCAGTTCGACGTCTCCAAGCCGACGATGTCGGCCCATTTCGCGGTGCTGAAGGAAGCCGACCTCGTGCACGCCGAGAAGGCCGGCAAGTCCGTCATCTACCATCTGAAGCTCTCGGTGCTCGAAGAGGCGCTGCTGGGCTTCGTCCACTCTTTCGGCCTCGGCGAAGACGCGCCGGCGCCCGCTGAGGAGATCGCACGATGAGCACAACGAAGAAGGACATGATCACCGACCTCGCCTGGGGCGTCGGCATTCTTGTGGTGGCGCTGGTCGCGAGCTTCGCGCGCAAGCAGGGCTATGTGGACGGCGAAACGGTTACACGGATCGTCATCGGCCTGACCGGACTGATGATCGCCTGGTTCGGCAACAGGATGCCGAAGGCCTTCGTCCCCAGCGCCTGCGCCCGTCAGGCCAGGCGCGTCGCCGGCTGGTCCCTGGTGCTGAGCGGCCTCGTCTATGCGGGGCTGTTCGCCTTTGCGCCGATCCCGGTTGCGGTCGCCGGCGGATGCGGCGCGGTCGCGACGGGGATCGCCGTGACGATCGGCTACTGCCTGTCGCTGCGCAACAAGTCCAAGGCGACCTGATCGGCTACATCCGGTCCCGCAGCGCGTACCAGGACAGGCCCGCCACCGTCAGCGGCCAGCGCAGCAGCCGGCCGCCGGGGAACGGCGGAGTCGGCAGGCGCGACAGCAGCTCCACTCCGCCCGTCTCGCCCAGGGCCGCGTCGGCCAGCAGCTTGCCGAACCACGGCGCCAGCATCACCCCCTGCCCAGAATAGCCGGCCGCGACCCGCACGCCCGGCGCCAGTTCGCGCACGAAGGGCGCGCGGTGGACGGTGATCCCCAGGGTCCCGCCCCAGGCGTGGGTCACCTTCACGTCGGCCAACTGCGGATAGATCTTCAGCATGTGGCGGCGCACGAAGCCCGGCAGGTCCGGCGGAAAGCCCGGCCGGTAGTTCTCGCCGCCGCCGAACAGCAGCCGGCCGTCCGGGGTCTTGCGGAAATAGTTCACGACGAAGCGGCTGTCGGCCACCGCGGCGTTGGAGCGGATGATGGTCTCGGCCCGCTCACCCAAGGGTTCGGTGGCCAGGACGAAGTTGTTGATCGGCATCACCCGGGCGCGGGCCTGCGGGCCTGCCAGTTCGTCCAGATAGCCGTCGCCGGTCAGGATCAGCTGGTCGCACAGCACCCTGCCCGCCGCCGTCTCGACCACGATCTTGCCGCCCTCGCGGCGCCAGGCCCGCGCGCGGCTGCGCTCGTGGATCGTCGCGCCCTTGGCCAGCGCCGCCCGCGTCAGGCCCAGCGCCAGGTTCAGCGGATGCAGGTGGCCGCCGCCGTTGTCGCGGGTTCCGCCATGATAGACGCCCGTGCCCAGCTCCTCGGCCAGGGCGTCCTCGTCGATCGGCTCCAGCTCGTGATAGCCGTAGCGGGCGGCCATGAACGCGATGTGGTCGAGATCCTCGCCCTCTCCGCCGCTCTTGTGTCGGGCGTGGATCATGCCGGGCCTGAAGTCGCAGGCGATAGCGTGCTCGGCGATCACCGCGCTCAGGTGCGAGCGGGCGTCCAGCGACATCTTCCACAGCAGGAGCGCGTCGTCGCGGCCGACCACCTTCTCCAGCCAGGCCTGGTCATTGCGTTGCCCCGCATGCACCTGCCCGCCGTTGCGCCCCGAAGCGCCGGATCCCACCTGGGCGGCCTCCAGCACGACGACGGAGACCCCGCGCGAAACCAGCTCCAGCGCCGCGCCGAGGCCGGTATAGCCGGCGCCGACGACGCAGACGTCGGTCGTGGTCTCGCCGTCCAGCGCTGGCAGCGGCGGCAGGGCGTGGGCCGTGGCGGCGTACCAGGAAGCGGCGGGATGGCCGGTGTTCAGCACCCCGGACCTCCACCTCTCCCATGGGGAGAGGGAGGGGCCCATGGCGAAGCCATGGGAGGGTGAGGGGTTTCACGGCCGGCGGCGTAACCCCTCATCCTCCCACGCCTGATGGCGCGGGCCCCTCCTTCTCCCTCTGGGAGAAGGTCACCCAGGGCGGCCCTAAACATTCAGCAGCAGGAACTCCCGCTCCCACGGACTGATCGTGCGCATGAAGGTCTCGTACTCGGCCTGCTTCACCCGGACATAGGCGCTGCAGAAGGTGGTCCCGAGGATTTCGACCAGGGGCTTGGCGTCCTCGAACAGGGTCACCGACTCCAGCAGGCTGCGCGGCAGCTCGATCCCCCGCGCGCTGGCGTCGATCTCGACCGGCGCGGTGGGCGCCAGGTTCTGGGTCATGCCCAGATAGCCGCAGGCCAGCACGGCGGCGATGGCCAGGTAGGGATTGGCGTCCGACGAGGGGATGCGGTTCTCGACCCGGCGATTGGCCGGATCCGACGGCGGCACCCGCAGGCCGCAGGTGCGGTTGTCGTAGCCCCACTGGGTGTTGACCGGCGCGCCGCTGTCGCGGGCGATGCGGCGGTAGCTGTTCACGTAGGGCGCCAGTATGGCCATGATCGCCGGCAGGTAGCGCTGCTGCCCCGCGATGAAGGCGTAGAAGGCCGGCGTCGCCTCGCCCGTCTTCGGATCGGAGAACAGGTTGTCGCCGTCCTCGGTCAGGATCGACTGGTGGATGTGCATGGCGCTGCCGGGCTCGCCGGCCATCGGCTTGGCCATGAAGGTGGCGTAGATGTCGTGCTCCAGCGCCGCCTCGCGGATGGTGCGCTTGAACATGAACACCTGGTCGGCCAGCTCCAGCGGCGTGCCGTGGCGCAGGTTGATCTCCATCTGGGCCACGCCGCTCTCGTGGATCAGGGTGTCGATCTCCAGACCCTGGCGCTCCGAGTACTCGTACATGTCCTCGAACAGGGCGTCGAACTCGTTGACCGCGCTGATCGAGTAGCCCTGGCGACCGCTCTCCGGCCGGCCCGAGCGGCCGATCGGAGGCTTCAGCGGATAGTCCCAGTCGATGTTCTTCTCGACGAGATAGAACTCGATCTCCGGCGCCACGATCGGGCTCCAGCCCTTCTCGCGATAGAGGGACAGCACCCGGCGCAGCACCTGGCGCGGGCTCTCCTCGACCGGCCGGCCGTCGGGATGGAAGGCGTCGTGGATCACCTGGGCCGTCGGGTCCTGGGCCCAGGGCACGGTGGCCAGGGTCGCCAGATCGGGCGTCAGGAAGATGTCGGTGTCCGACTGCACCGCGTTCACCGCCCCCTCGAACTCGGGGAAGTCGCCGGTGATGGTCTGGTAGAACACCGCCAGCGGCAGGTTCATCGACGGCGTGCCCAGGAACTTGCGCACCGGCATGATCTTGCCCCGCGCGACGCCGGCCAGATCGGGCACGACGCACTCGATCTCCTCGATGTTCTGGCTCCGGAACCAGGCCTGCGCCTCGTCCAGCGTCTTGACCCCCCGGGTGATCTTCGGACCGTCGTGGTTCTTCTTGTGCTTGGGCTTCATGGGGGCGCTCCTCGCGCTTGCTGAAGTCTGGGCTGTTGGGAATTGTAACGCTTGGCGGCGGCGTTCCGCTCAGGCGGTGTCCACGTTAGGCTTGAGCATGGTCGAACCCGATCTGTCTGGCTGCGCCGTCGCGAGACCTCGCCCAGCGCCCTGGACATCCCTTTTCTAGAAAAACTTGGCCGCTCCCAGCAGGGACGCGCCCAAGAGAGCGATCTTCAGAGCCGCGCGGCCGTACAGTCGCAGGTAATCGCGCGTATTCCCGCCGAGTTCGATGGTCGCCAAGTTCGGCATGGCGGGATCGTAGTAGATCTCCAACTCGCGACCGACTGGGTGAGCCTGGACGATGAGGTTTGCTTCGTCGCCCGCGCCATAGGAAGGGGTCAGCCGATAGTTGCGGCAACGCCGCATCTGACCGCCCGCTCGATAGCGGTACTCGATCAAAGGACTTCGCAGACGCCCGGTGGTCTGGACCTTCGACACCGTCACGGTCGCGACAGCGCGAGGCCATCTCGGCGCCTTGGCGATCTTCGCGCCCATGGCGAGCGCATAGAAAATCCCCAACGCCATGACGAGCCCGGCCGCTGCGAGAACGGCGACCCCCGCGATCAGCAACACATCCATCAGTCGACATTCCCCCCGGGCCCGACTGGCCCCCTAAACCCGACTGGGCGATACCTTGCCCGAACTCGCCCAATGCCCCGCTGACGCGTAACGCCCACACCAACCAACGCCCGCGAGGCGCTCCACGCTTTTGCCGCGAGGAGCGCAGAGCGGCGATCACCCCTCGCCCTCCTTCGGCTTCAGCGCCCGCAGAACCGGCTCGGCTTCGTCGAGCGACTTGCGGATGATGCCGACCAGTTCGTCGATCTGGGCCTTGGTGATGATCAGCGGCGGGCAGCAGACGATGCTGTCGCGAATGGCGCGGACCATCAGGCCGTTCTTGATGCAGAGGTCCCGCACGATCGGGCCGGCCTCGCCTTCCTTGTCGAGGAAGCGATGGTTGGTGCCCTTCTCGCGCACGATCTCGACCGCGCCGATCAGGCCCAACGACCGGGTCTCGCCCACCAGCGGATGGTCGTTCAGCGAGGCCAGGGCCTGCGCCAGATAGGGGCCGGTCTCGTCGCGGGTGCGCTCGACAAGGCCCTCGCGCTCCATGATCTCGATATTTTTCAGCGCTACGGCGGCGGCGGTCGGGTGGCCCGAATAGGTGAAGCCGTGGATGAAGTCGCCGCCCTTCTCGCGCAGTTCGGCGACGATATGGTCGGCCACGCCCACGGCGCTGATCGGCAGGTAGCCGGACGACAGGCCCTTGGCCATGGCGATCAGGTCGGGCTTGATGCCGTAGTGTTGGTGGCCGAACCATTGGCCCAGGCGCCCGAAGCCGCAGATCACCTCGTCGCAGACCAGCAGGATGCCGTACTTGCGGCACAGGGCCTCGACGGCGGGCCAGTAGCCGTCCGGCGGGATGATCACCCCGCCCGCGCCCTGCACTGGCTCGCCGATGAAGGCGGCGACATTCTCGGGGCCGACCTCGAGGATCTTGTCCTCGATCGCCTGCACCGCCCGGTCGCGGAAGGCCGCCGGGTCCTCGCCGAAGCCGTCGCCGAACGGATAAGGCTGCATCACGTGCTCGACGCCGGCGATCGGCAGGTCGCCCTGCTTGTGCATGTGCTTCATGCCGCCCAGCGAGACGCCGGCCACCGTCGAGCCGTGATAGGCGTTCCAGCGGCTGATGAAGACGGTGCGGCTAGGCTCGCCCTTGAGCTTCCAGTAATGGCGCACCAGGCGGAAGACCGTGTCGTTCGCCTCGGATCCCGACGAGTTGTAGAAGACGTGGGTCAGATGCCCGCCCATCTTCTCCGCGATCTTGGCCGCCAGCTCGATCGGCGGCGGCGTCGCCGTCTTGAAGAAGGTGTTGTAGTACGGCAGCTCCAGCATCTGGTCGTAGGCGGCCTTGGCCAGTTCCTCGCGACCGTAGCCGACGTTCACGCACCACAGCCCGGCCATGCCGTCGAGGATCTGGTGGCCCTCGCCGTCATGGATGTAGACGCCGTCGGCCCGGGTGATGATCCGGCTGCCGCCCTGCTCGGCGATGACCTTGTGATCGGCCTGGGCCGGCAGGTGGTGGGCCAGATCCAGGCGCTTGAGCTCGGCGATGTCGTGGTTGCGGAGGGGGGCGGTCATGGAACGAACTCCTGGACGATCTTTTGTTTTTCTCCCTTCCCCCTTTGATGGGGGAAGGGCCGGGGATGGGGGTGACAGCCTGTCAGGTCATGGCGCGGGCCGAACCGCCGCGGTCACCCCCACCCCTGCCCTTCCCCCATCGAGGGGGAGGGGAAATTCCTTGCGCAGCGCCTGGCCGAACAGCTGGAAGAACATCCGGCTCTGGGCGTTCTCCTCAGGCTTCCATTCCGGATGCCACTGCACGGCCAGCACCGGCGCGCCGCCCACGCTGGCCGACACGGCCTCGACGACGCCATCCTGCGCGCGCGCCTCGACGATGAGGCCTTCACCCAGCCGGTCGACGCCCTGGTAGTGCACCGAATTGACCACCGCCCGCTCGACCCCGAAGGCCGTGGCCAGCACCCCGCCGGGGGTCAGGTCGACCGGGTGGCGATGGTCGAACATGCCGTTGAAGTCGACCTCGTCGGGCGCGTGGTGGGCGATCAGCTCGGCGCTGGTCGCCATGTCGCGCCGCAGGGATCCCCCGAAGGCGACGTTGATCTCCTGGAAGCCCCGGCACACCCCGAACACCGGCCGGCCGAGGTCCAGCATGACCTCGATCAGGTCGCGGGTCATGGCGTCGCGATCGCGGTCGAACGGCCCCGGCGCGTCCTCCACCTTCTCGTCATAGAAGGCGGGGTCGAGGTTCGAAGGACTGCCGGTCAGCAGGAGGCCGTCCAGCCGGGCGGCGACCTCCGAGGCCTTCATCAGCCCCGGCATCGACGGCACCAGCAGGGCCGCCGCATCGGCGTACTTCGTGGCGCCGGCGACATAGCGGTTCATCACCGCCTGGGCCGGCTCGATCCCGACGGTGCGGGTGCAGCAGATGACGCCGGCGACGGGTCTCATGGGGTCACGACAGCAGCACCGCCGGCGAGCAGGCGTGCCAGGCGATCCACACCGCCTCGCCCAGCCGGAAGTCCTCCTGGTCCCAGCGGGTCAGGTTGGGCCGCTGCACCTTCACGCGACGCCCTCCCGCGATTTCCACCTCGTAGGTCGAGATGCCGCCCAGATAGGCCTCGTGCTTGATGACCCCGGCCACGGCGTTGGCGCCCTTGGGGGCGTCGCCCATGTTCGGCGGCTCGCCGTCGTCGGGGCGCTTGTGCAGCTCGATCTTCTCGGGGCGGATCGCCGCCCACACCGTGCCGCCGCGCGGGCCGGTGACGCCGTGGTCGAGGAAGATGTCGGTGGGCAGGCCTTCGGACTTGATCACCGCGTGGCTCGGCTCGTCCACCGCCAGCACCCCCTCGAACAGGTTCACGCTGCCGATGAAGTCGGCCACCAGCCGGCTGTTGGGAAACTCGTAGAGGTCGTTGGGCGTGGCCACCTGCTGCAGCAGGCCCTTGCTCATCACCGCGCAGCGGCTGGCCAGCGCAAGCGCCTCATCCTGGTCGTGGGTGACCATGATGAAGGTGATGCCGACCTTCTCCTGCAGGGTGCACAGCTCGGTGCGCATCTGCTCGCGCAGCTTGGCGTCCAGGGCCGACAGCGGCTCGTCCAGGAGCAAGACGCGCGGCCGTTTCACCAGCGCCCGGGCCAGGGCCACGCGTTGCCTTTGACCGCCCGACAGCTGGTCGGGCTTGCGATGGCCAAGGCCGCCCAGTTGCACCAGCTCCAGCGCCTCCTCCACCCGGCGGTCGCGCTCGGCCTTGCCGACGCGGTCGACCTTCAGGCCATAGGCGACGTTGTCGGCCACGGTCATGTGCGGAAACACGGCGTAGGACTGGAACACCATGTTCACCGGTCGCTTGTTCGGCGGCACGTTGGAGATGTCCTGGCCGTCGATCAGGATCCGCCCCTCGGTGGGCGTCTCGAACCCGGCCAGCATGCGCAGCAGGGTGGTCTTGCCGCAGCCCGACGGCCCGAGCAGGGCGAAGAACTCACCCTCCCTGATGCTCAGCGAGACGTTGTCCACCGCCGCCAGCTTGCCGAAGCGCTTGGTGACGTTCTCGAAGGTGATGATGGGTTTGGGTTCGGTCACTTGCTCATTCCCCCCGAAAACTTCAGCGCCCAAGGCCCCTCAGCGCATGAGGAACCTCCCCCTCTGGGGGAGGCGATCGCGCAGCGATCGGTGGGGGGCGTGATTGCGAGCTGTCCAACACGGGGGCGGTTGAAAACGTCCCCCCACCGGCCTTCGGCCGCCTCCCCCACGGGGGGAGGTTCCAATACGGCGAACCTCATGCCTTTTCCCCCCCATGCGCCCCGGCCGTCGCGGCCGGATCGCCCTGCAGCTTCAGCGCCACGGCGGTCAGGATCACGGTCAGCACGATCAGTATGGTCGAGGCCGCGTTGACCTCGGGCGTCACCGAGAAGCGCACCATCGAATAGACCTTCACCGGGAAGGTCACGGTGTCGGGCCCCGCCGTGAAGAAGGTGATGACGAAGTCGTCCAGGCTCAGCGTGAAGGCCAGCAGCGCCCCCGCCACCAGCGACGGCGTCATGTGCGGCAGGATCACGTCCTTGATGGTGCGGAATTCGCCGGCCCCGAGATCCCGGGCGGCCTCTTCCAGTTCGCGGTTGAAGCTGGCCATGCGCGCGCGCACCACCACCGCCACGAACGGGAACGAGAAGGTCACGTGGGCGATGATGATCGCCCCCAGGTTCAGCGGCCAGATCATCCCCTGCGGCCAGGGCAGCACCTTGGCGAAGAACACCAGCATGCCCACGCCCATGCAGATCTCGGGCACCACGATCGGCAGGGCCAGACCCCCGTCCACCACCGTCTTGCCCGGGAAGCGGAACCGCCAAAGGGCCAGGGCGACCATGGCCCCGAGCACGACGCTGAGCACGGTCGAGACCGCCGCGATGGTCAGGCTGTTGGCGAAGGCCTCGATCAGGCCGTCGTTGTTGAAGGCCTTCTCGTAGTATTTGAGGGTGAAGCCCTTCCAGACGATGTTGCGCCGGCTGTCGTTGAAGCTGAAGGCCATCAGGGCCACCAGCGGCGCGTAGAGGAAGATCCCCACGCCCGCCAGCCACAGCCGGATCGGCCAGCGGCGCAGATATTCGAGCGGACCGGGCGGCGAACGCTTGGTCATCCCACGCCCTCCTTCTTCTTGCCGCGCGACAGCAGGGCCTGCACGGCGATGGCGATGAAGGTCAGGTACATCAGCAGGAACGACAGGGCCGCGCCGAACGGCCAGTCGTTGGCGCGCTTGAACTGGCGCTCGATGACGTTGGCGATCATCTGGCTGTCG
>PJUL01000713.1_pt1 | contig 20086 bp, 17 predicted proteins | sample 1512221 | NCBI WGS metagenome assembly PJUL01 (sample SAMN08177667, study PRJNA422409) | Feces metagenome, whole genome shotgun sequencing project.
ACGCTTGAACCCATTCATTCAAACATGAGCACATTGCAACTGAGTCTGGCCATCGTCGGTGGCCTGGTGCTGGCCCTGATCGTGGCCTACAACACCTGGACCTCGCGCCGCAACGCGCCCAAACGTGCGCAGCCGCCGGACCACGAGCCGGCCATGGACGCCGCGCAGCGGCGGGAACCCGGCTTTGACGCAAACGGGGCGCCCATTGCGCCGGACGAGTTTCCAGACCTGGACCGGGGGCCCGAACCCTCGGCGCACGCGGTGGATGCGAGCGATGCCCTCAAGTTGCCCGTGCCCGCGTCGTCCCTGGAGCGCCGCCCTGGCCTCGACCCACTGATTGACGTGATTGCGCCGCTGCAGGCCGAGCAACTGGTCTCGGGCGATGCGGCACTGGCCGCCTTGCCCCCAACGCGCCGTGCGGGCAGCAAGCCCTTTGCCATCGAGGGTTTGAACGAAGCCACGCAGCAGTGGGAAACCCCGGCCCCCGGCCAGCGTTATCAGGCGTTTCAGGCGGGCGTGCAGCTGGCCAACCGCATGGGCGCGCTCAACGAGATCGAGTTCTCGGAGTTCGTGGTCAAGGCCCAGGCCTTTGCCGACACCATCAACGCCGCGCCAGACTTTCCTGACATGCTGCAGGAGGTCGCCCGCGCCCGTGAACTGGACCAGTTCGCCAGCGACCACGATGCCCAGCTGATGTTCATGCTGCGCGCCCGCCAGGCCGCGTGGAGCCCTGGCTACGTGCAGCAAAACGCTGCGCGCCTGGGCTTTGTGCCGGGTGCCATGCCTGGCCGCCTGGTGCTGCCGGCTGGCACCCAGGGGCTGCCACCGTTGCTCACGCTCGGCTTTGACACCCAGGCCGCGCTGGCCGACGACCCCGAGCAGTCCGCCATCCGCGACATCACCCTGAGCCTGGACGTGGCCCAGGTCCACCGCACGGAGCAACCCTTTGCCCGCCTGCGCGAGGTGGCCACGGCCCTGTGCCAGGCCATGGACGGCGTGCTGTGCGACCAGAACGGCCACCCGCTGCCAGCGATGGCGATGGACCCGATCGCTGCCGATCTGGAATTGCTGTATGACCAGCTGGATGGGCGAGACCTGTCGGCCGGGTCCGTGTTGGCGCGGCGCCTCTTCAGTTGAGCGCCTCGAATTCCATGACCGAGAGTTTGGATCTTTTTTCGGCTCCAGCGCTTGCTGATCAAGCGCAACCAGCTATCAAAATCAAAGCGTTGTGCGACCAGCTCAACCATTGGGCGCACCAGTACTACGTGCTGGACGAGCCCACCGTGCCCGACGCCGAATACGACCGCGTGTTCCGCGAGCTGCAGGCGCTTGAAGCGGCGCACCCCGATCTGGTCACCCCCGACTCGCCCACGCAGCGCGTGATTGGCGCGGTCATGGAAGGTCTGGCCCCCGTGCGCCACACGGTGCCCATGCTCAGCATCCACACCGAAACCGACACCGAAGCCACGGGCGCGCAGGCGTTTGATGCGCGGGTGCGGCGCGAGCTGGGCCTGAGCGATGCAGACCCCGCCATCGAATACGTGGCCGAGCCCAAGTTTGATGGCCTGGCGATGAGCCTGCGCTACGAAAACGGCCGTCTGGTGCAGGCCGCCACACGCGGTGATGGTGAAGTGGGCGAGGATGTAACCCACAACATCCGCACGATCCGCCAGATCCCGCTGACCTTGCCGGAAGGCGTTCCGCCACTGCTGGAGGTGCGCGGCGAGGTTTACATGCGCCGGGCGGATTTCGATGCGCTGAACGAGCGCCAGCGGGAGCAGGGCGGTAAGACCTTTGTGAACCCACGCAACGCTGCTGCGGGTGCGGTGCGCCAGCTCGATTCCAACATCACCGCCCAGCGGCCACTGAGCTTTTTTGCCTACGGTCTGGGCGCGATCACGCCGTCTGCCGAAGGCGGGCCGGTTTTCCGCACACATTTCGAGATGCTGCAGACGCTGAAAAAATGGGGTTTTCCGGTGGCAGCGCAGGTGCAAATTGCGCTGGGTGCTACTGAATTGGTAGCGTTTCACCAGCAGGTGGGTGCCAGCCGGGATGCGCTGCCGTACGACATCGATGGCGTGGTCTACAAGGTCAACCGGCTTGATCTGCAGCGCGACCTGGGCTTCAAGACCCGCGAGCCGCGCTGGGCCGTGGCGCACAAGTACCCGGCGCAAGAGATGGTCACCCGCGTCGAAGGCATCGGCGTTCAGGTCGGTCGCACTGGCAAGCTCACGCCCGTGGCGCGCCTGGTGCCGGTGTTCGTGGGCGGGGTCACGGTCACCAACGCCACGCTGCACAACCTCTTCGAGATCCGCAAGAAAGGTGTGCGCGTGGGAGACCAGGTCATCGTGCGCCGCGCAGGTGACGTGATTCCCGAGGTGGTGGGCGTGATGCCTGGCAAGCGTGAAGGCTATGTGCCCAATTTCCGCATGCCCAAGGCCTGCCCGGTGTGTGGCAGCGATGTGGTGCGCGAAAAGGGCGAGGCCAACCACCGCTGCACCGGTGGCCTGTTTTGCGCGGCCCAGCGCAAGGAAGCCATCCTGCACTTTGCGGCGCGGCGCGCCATGGACATCGAGGGTCTGGGGGATAAGCTGGTGGACCAGTTGGTGGAATCCAACGTGATCCGCACGCTGCCCGATCTGTACCGCCTGGGCCTGACGTCCCTGGTGGCGCTGGAGCGCATGGCCGAAAAATCCGCGCAGAACGTGCTTGCCGCGCTGGAGAAGTCCAAGGACACCACGCTGGCGCGTTTTCTGTTTGGCCTGGGCATCCGCCATGTGGGCGAATCCACGGCCAAGGATTTGGCCAAGCATTTCGGCACGCTCGACGCCCTCATGGGCACCTCGCTGGAGACCGCCGCCACGGTGGAACAACTGCTGGAGGTGCCGGACGTGGGCCCCATCGTGGCGCAAAGCGTGCACACGTTCTTTCAGCAACCCCACAACCGTGAGGTGGTCGAGCAGCTCATTGCCTGCGGTGTGCGCTGGCCCGAGCAGGCCCGTGGAGCCAAGGTGCCGCAGGTCCTGGCTGGCAAGACCATCGTGCTGACCGGCACCCTGCCTACGCTGAGCCGCGACGCCGCCAAAGACATGTTGGAGGCCGCGGGCGCCAAGGTGTCGGGTTCGGTCAGCAAAAAAACCAGCTATGTGGTGGCCGGTGAAGAGGCCGGCAGCAAATTGGCCAAGGCCGAGGAGCTGGGCGTGCCCGTGCTGGACGAGGCCGGCATGCTGGCCTTGTTGGCAGCCCCAGCGGCCTGACGGGCCGCTTTTCTTTTCATGATTTCTTTTGTCTGGGCTTATCTCTGATGCAAGCCTTTCTGCATTCTTTTTTGGCGCGCTGCTCCGCACTGGCCCGCAGCGTGGGGGCGGCGCTGGCCTGGATTCCCCGGCCTGTGCGCCTGGTGGTGGGCTGGACCATGATCGTCGTGCCTTTGGCGCTGCTGGTTTACGCACTCACCCTCGTGCCCACCACCCCCTCCATTGGCGACATCCACAAAGCCAAGCAGGAACTGCCCGCGCAGCTCATGTCGGTGGACGGAAAGCTGCTGGCCGAGTACCGGGCTGCCAATCGCGAATGGGTGGAGTTGAGCGAGATTTCCCCCAACGTGATCAACGCGCTGATCGCTACAGAAGACCACCGTTTCTACGACCACTGGGGCATGGACTGGCGGCGCACTTTCTCGTCGGTGGTGCACACGCTGCGTGGCGCCCCGCAGGGCGGCTCCACGCTGACGCAACAGTTGGCGCGCAACCTGTTTCCTGAGGAGATCGGGCGCTCACGCACGATCACACGCAAGCTCAAGGAGGCGATCACGGCCATGAAGATCGAGGCCTCGTATTCCAAAGATGAGATCCTGGAAACCTACCTCAACACCGTGCCGTTCCTCTACAACGCCTACGGCATCGAAATGGCGGCGCGCACTTATTTCGACAAATCCGCCGACAAACTCAATGTGCTGGAGAGCGCCACGCTGATCGGCATGCTCAAGGGCACGGCCTATTACAACCCGGTGCTCAACCCCGAGCGTGCACTGGCGCGGCGCAACACGGTGCTGGCGCAGATGGTCAAGCGCGGCAAGCTGGAGGCCGAGCAGTTCGCCACGCTCAAGACGCGGCCGCTGGGCGTGAACTTTGAGCGCCAGACCGAAGTGATGGGCCCTGCTTCGCACTTTGCCATGCACCTGCGCAAGCAACTGCTGGACTGGGCCGACAGCCGCGGCTACAACCTGTATGCCGATGGCCTGGTGATCCGCACCACCATCGACTCGCGCCTGCAGGCCATCGCCAACCAGGCGGTGGCAAAACAAGGCCGCCAGTTGCAGGAGGTGGCAGACAAGGCATGGTCGCAGCCCCGCAATGGCTGGGGGCCAAACAACCAGTTGGTGCAGACCCTGGTGCGTGAAAGCCCTGAGTACCGCGCCGCCGTGGAAAAAAGCGAGCAACCCGACGAAGCGCTGCAGTCATTGCTGACCAACACAGACTTCATGCAGAAGCTGCGCACCGAGAAGACGCGCGTGCAGGCCGGCTTTCTGGCCCAAGACCCGGTCACAGGCCATGTGCTGGCCTGGGTGGGCAGCCGTGATTTTGCGCAAGACCCGTTCGACCACGTGCAGGCCGCGCGCCGCCAGCCGGGCTCCACCTTCAAGCCCTTTGTGTATGGCGCCGCCTTTGCGCAAGGTGCATCGCCTGAAGATACGCTCATGGACTCTGCTGTGGAGATCCCCCTGGGCGGCGGCCGCGTGTGGCGCCCCACCGACGGCGGCCCGCCGAGCGACGAGCCCATGACGCTGGCCGACGGCCTGGCCAAGTCCAAGAACACCATCACCGCCCAGGTCATGCAGCAGGTGGGCCCTGCGCGCGTGGCCGAGGTGGCGCGTGCGCTGGGCGTGCGGGAGAGCAAGCTTGAAGAGGTGCCGTCCCTGGCGCTGGGCACCAGCCCCGTGACGCTCAAGGAAATGGTGTCGGCGTACAGCAGCATCGTGAGTCTGGGCCGCTACATCGAGCCCATCATGCTGACCCGCATCGAAGACCGCAACGGCAAGGTACTGGAGACGTTTGCAGAGCCCACGGCCGAACCCGTGTTCGACGCCCGCGCTGCGCAGATTTTGCGCAACACCATGCGCGGTGCGGTGGACTATGGCACCGCCACGGCGATCCGCAGCCGCTATGGCGTGCAGGCCGACGTGGCGGGCAAGACAGGCACCACCCAGGACAACACCGACGGCTGGTTCATCCTCATGCATTCGCGCGTGGTCGCTGGCGCCTGGGCAGGCTTCAACGACGGGCGCATCACCCTCAGCGACTATTGGGGCCAGGGCGCCCGCAGTGCCCTGCCCATGGTGGGGGATTTCATGCAGCAGTCCATCCGCAGCAAGCTGGTGGACGCCAACCTGCGCTTTGTGGACGAGTTCGACACCCGCCCGCCACCACCGCCGGACAGCTCGCTGGACACCATGCGCGACTGGATCCGTGGGCTGTTCCGCGGCGATCCGCAACAGCCTTCAGGGCCCGGTGGCGGCGTGCCGGGCAACTCGGGCCCGCCCGTGCCTGCAGAGGAACGGGTAGGGGGCTGAGGCGTGTTGGGTTGGATGAGCGGCTGAGAAGAAGCCCCTCGGTAGCGCCAGCACCACCAGCCTCAGGGCCTACGCAGGCGTGCAGCAGTGCGCCTGCGCAAGGCGCTCCGGCTATTCGATGTCGATCACATGCAGGCCAAAGGCTCCGGCCCTGCGGTCTGCAAAGTAGGCCTCCAGCGTTTCCTTGACCGTGCGAAACGCAATCTCATCCCACGGCACTTCCTCTTCTGTGAAGAGGCGCGCTTCGATGGTTTCGTAGCCGGGGTTGAACTGCTCGCTCAGCAGGTTGGCCAGGTAGAACAAATGCACCTGCCCCACGCGGGGCACATTGAGCAGGCTGAACAGCGGGCCGATCTCGATCTGTGCGCCGGCCTCTTCGTCTGTCTCGCGCGCAGCGCCCTGGGCCGTGGTTTCGTCCAGCTCCATGAAGCCTGCCGGCAGCGTCCATTTGCCCCAGCGCGGTTCGATGTTGCGCTTGCACAGCAGCACCCGGCCATCGGGCATGGAGGGCACGGTGCCCACCACGTTCAGCGGGTTTTCATAGTGCACCGTGTGGCAGGCCGGGCACACCGCGCGCTGCTTGGTGTCGCCGTCGTCAGGCAAGCGGTACACCACGGCGGTGCCACACTCGCGGCAGTGTTTGATGGGGCTGCGAAAGGTCATGCAGTGAGATTTTGAATGAAATACGGCCCCAGCGCTTACAGGGTAAGCGCTGGTAGCTATCAAATAATGAGTCGTAGAGTGGTGTGCCGCCGGTGTTACACCACGTTCAGCCGCAATGTGCCCAGGCCTTCCACGCCGCCTTCGAGCACGTCACCGCGCACCACGGCGCCCACGCCTTCAGGTGTGCCGGTATAGATCAGGTCGCCGGGCTGCAGCTCCCACGCGGCCGACAGGTGTTCGATGGTTTCGGCGATGTTCCAGATGAGTTGCGTCACGGTGCTGCGCTGGCGGTCGGCACCGTTGACCTGCAGCCAGATGGGCGCGTTGGCCACATCGCCCGCCTGCGCAGCCGGTGTGATGGGGCCGATGGGCGCGCTGGCATCAAAGCCCTTGCCGATGCACCAGGGGCGGCCTTGCTTCTTCATGTCGTTCTGCAGGTCGCGGCGCGTCATGTCCAGGCCCACGGCGTAGCCGTAGATGTGGCTGAGCGCGTCTGCCGCCTGGATGTTCTTGCCGCCTGTGCCAATGGCCACCACGAGCTCGATCTCATGGTGCAGGTTGGCCGTGAGGGTGGGGTAGGGCAGTGTGCCGGTCTCGCCCGCATTGACGACGACGATGGCGTCTGCTGGCTTCATGAAAAAGAAGGGCGGTTCGCGGCCGGTGAAGCCCATTTCCTTGGCGTGCTCTTCGTAATTGCGGCCCACGCAGTAAATGCGGTGCACGGGGAAACGTTCGCTGAGGCCCACCACGGGCACGCTGGCCACCGGGGCCGGGGGAAACACATAGCTCATGTCTGTCCGTCTTTCTTTCTGGGATAGGGCTTGCGCGGCCTTGGTTGCGGTGGCGGCCAAAACACGGTTGCTCAAGCCGTTCGGGGTTGGGTTCGGCGGGTGGCGGGCACCCTGTGGCAGTGTGCCATGGCTGCGGGCCGCCTGCTGCGGGGCGCTACACTCGCGCCCATGTCACAGAGCTTCGATTTCCACAACACGCCAGGGCATCTGGTGCGCCGCGCCCACCAGCGCACCGTGGCGCTTTTCATGGAAGAAACCGCAGGTTTTGACGTGACACCGGTGCAGTTCGCCATCCTGCACGAGCTGCTGGCCCGCCCGGGCGAAGACCAGGTCACGCTGGCATCCCGCGTGGCGTTTGACGCCGCCACCTCCGGCTCGGTCATCGGGCGGCTGGAAAAGCGTGGCTGGATCCGCCGCGAGCCCGACACCCGCGACCGCCGTCGCAAGCTCTTGTGGATCACGCCCGAAGGCGAAGTGGCAGCGCTGCAAATGCGCGATGCGGCCCAGCGTGTGCAGGAGCGGCTGATGGCTCCGCTGAACCCGCAGGAGCGGGAGGACATCATGTCCATCCTGACCAAGGTGGTCTACCACCACAAAGACCCGGCCGGCACCTCCGGGGCCTGAGAACACCGCGCATGGGCGGTCTAGCCCGGCCGTGCTTGCCGTGCCGTTGGCTCGCACGGAGCGGGGTGATCTCGGTTTCAATGCAAAATCGGAATCCTGCGTCAAAAAACTCCTTAGCGACAACAACTTAGCAGCGTTTTATAGTGTCTCCTGCATTGGGGAGGACGCTGATGTCGAGCTACCGGTACAGATTCGTCGGCTACGAGAAACTTCCATCGGGCCTGAACGCTGACGATGTGCAGTTGCACTGCCGCCTGCCTGACCGTTTGGTCAAGGAGATTCGGGATAGCAACTATGCAAAGCGCTACCACCTCGGGCTTGCTGTCCAGCTTTCTTTCCTTGCCCTAACTGGTAGGAATCCAGACAGCAAACTCAGAATGCCAACCGCAATGCTGCGCTTGTTGTGTGAGCAGCTTGGCATCCACGCCAATACCACCGCGATAGGGTCTCTCAAGGCGCTGTACCAGAACGCAGATCGCACTCTCGCCAACCATCGGGCCTGGGTTCGAGAGAAGCTTGGCCTAGCGGCCTACGACACAAGCGCCGAAGAGCGTTTGCGAGCAGCACTTTCTCAGCAAGCCATCGATGCCGCTTCGGTGGATGAGGTCTTCAACTCTGCCGAGCAATGGCTTTTCGACAACAAGATTGTCCTGCCCGGCAAGCGCCACCTTCAAGACCTCGCTCGGTCGGCCTTCCGGGTGGTCGAGGAATTGGCGCTCACCACCATTCGCGCCGCAGTGACCCCAGTGCGCCTCCGCGCAATCCTCAAGGTCATGCACGAGGAGAGCATGACGCCTGGGATTTCAGTCCTTGAGTGGCTCAAGCAATCAGCAGGCAAACACAGCTTAAAGGCCCTCAAGGAGCTCAACACGCGTATAGACGCCCTGAAGGCGCTCGGCGTCCATTTGTGGAAGCTAGAAGGACTTTCCATCGGACGCATCCACGCCTTCGCCCAAGCGGTGGTGAACCGACCGCCCTCGGAGACCGCGCGCCGAATCGAAGACACCCGCTCTGTAGAGATAGTGTGTTTCCTCAAGCATCTGCTGGGCGAACTCAGCGACGAAGCTATTTTTCGCAACAACCGGCATACCAGCGACATCGTTCGTTCGGGAACCAAACGCGTGCAAGCAAAACAGGCGCAACGGGCTCATGAGTACCGCTGCTCCATCGAATCGATGCGGGACATAGCGGCCAACACTGACATGAACGCCGAGGAGCGCCTTGCAGCCATCATGGCTCTTGCTGAGGATGTCTTGGGGCTCCCTCCTGTCAGCCATGCTGAGGTTGTGAGGGAAACCCTGACGGAACAAACGACGAGGGTTCGTACTGTACTCAACGGGATGACGTGCCTGGATCTGCAAGCGGATCCAGCGCATCCTGACTGCAAGCTCCTTGCCGCTCTACAGAAATTGAAAGCGGCTGGGGCCAAGGAGCTGCCAACGGAATTTGACACATCACTGGTCGATTCGAAATGGCGGCCCTTGCTGGAAGTACCTGACCGCGTAGCAGCTCTTCAGGCTTTTGAGGGGTGCGCGTTGCTGCGCATTCGTAAGGGGCTGCTCGGGGGGAGCCTCTACGTCAATCACAGTGCCACCTATCAAAGCAAAGAGAGTCTCTTAATCCCCCAGGAAGAATGGGATCGAAATAAGGAAGCTCTTTGCGAAGCCTACGGCCTGGAGCTAGACCCAAGAAGGGCTCTCGATCTTCAATACGAATTGCTGCGGGCGGGTCTTGCAGATGTTGAGGCCGGACTAGAGAAAGGGTTGCTCGAAATCGATGAAGGCGGTTCCGTCAGGATCCCGGCCATCAGGGCCATGGAGGAAGAGCCAGAGCTGCGCCGCACGAACCAGTTCTTGAGTGAAATCATTGGCACAACGCAGTTGCCAGACATCATCTTGGAGATCGACAGTCGCACCCAGATCAGCACGACGCTGCTGGGGCGTCAGCCTGAGACTGCCCAGGAGCTTGTTGCCCTGTATGCAGGCTTGCTAGCCCACGGCACCGAGATCGACGCAAAAGCTGCCGCTTCCATGATTCCAGGCGTTCCTGTGAGTCACGTTTCTGCCGCCATGCGCATGCTGGAAGCACCTGGTCGCCTGCGGGCGGCCAACGACAGTGTAGTCGCGTTTCAGCAGCGTTTCCCAATCGTGAATCTCTGGAGCGACGGGACAAAAGCCTCTTCGGACATGATGGCACTGGACGCTACCCGTCACCTGTCTATTGCCCGAACCGATCCTCGTAGAAAGACCGCTGCCGCAGGTATCTACACCCACATTCTTGGCAGCTACCCCGTCATCTTCGATCAACCTATTGTGTTGATGACGCGCCAGGATGCTCCCGCTGTGCACGGGATTGACGCATACAACTCCAACAGTGAGGACCGCATCAAAGTCGATCTTCTTGCCGTTGATACACACGGCTATACCTATTCCGGCATGAGTGTGGCCAAGCTGCTCAGATTCGATCTGTGCCCGCAATTGGCGGGCCTACCAGACCGCAAAATCTGGACGCCCCGCTCGATCAAGGTGCCCGACGCCCTGGAGAAAGTGGCCATTCCCACGATTACCGAAAAAGCCATCCGTGATGGTTGGGATCAGACAATGCGGCTCATTGCCTCGATCAAATCCGGACGCGTCAGTGTGGCCTGGGCACTGGCTCGCCACGGGAGCGCGGCTGCTGGAGATGACGTGCGCCGCTGCCTGGATCAGTATGGACGCCTGCTTCGCTCCGTATTTCTGTGTGACTACTTCACCAACGATACCTTCAGGCGGGAGATCCACACTCTTCTCAATCGTGGCGAATCGGTTCACTTGCTACAACGCGCCATCTACTATGGTCGCGTTGCTGCTGAGCGCGGCCGCCGCCGCGACGAACTCAGATCCATATCTGGTGCTCACGCACTACTGACCAATATGGTGATCGGCTGGAACACCCTGAAGCTGCAGGAAACCGTGGATCGGTTGAAGTCCGGTGGTCAACGCATCGAGGAAAACGTACTGCGGCGCATCGGCCCTGTGCACTTCGGACACATCAATTTTCGGGGCCTGATGAGCTTTAGCGTGGACCGGTATGCGAGCGTGCTCCTTCGAGAGCACGCAGCGCCAAAACGGGCCCGAGCCAGTTGAGCCCAAACGACGTTGCATTTCCAATTTCCATTTTTTCTATGCAAAATCGGAAAGCTGTTCTATACGAATCAATGACTTAGCTTTTCTGGCCATTTCGCTTTTTCATTTATTTCGTGCAAAACCGGAAAGTAGAGTTAGAGCCGGACGTTCGAAATGCACCGCCGAAACGATCTCTTTTCCTAAAGGCCACACCATCGATAACTAGGCGCTACAAGGTGCCGGTGGTCGCTTCGTCGCCTGTGATAGACCTTAGGTCACGGGCCGAGTGTGGCGGGCAGTTAGGTCGGCTGGAGTTGGCGCTCAACTTGCAATGCGCCACAGTCATGTGCTGACACTCGGCTTTGCCCACATTGAGCAAGAGATTACCCGCCACGGCGCATTCGAGCAGGTGATACCTGTCCATCACGTCCAGAGACTTCTTGCAACTTTGCGCAATGCTCTCGTAACATGGATCACAGACCAATCTTGAGCAAAAAACGGGAGGCGATAAGTGCGGATGTTTGGAGTTATTGAATGACAGGGGCGTTTGAAGCTGCGCCCTCATTAGTCCCGCCAAGCTACAGGGGTCGAGAGCAGGCTTGGATAAAGCACCAACTGCTGGAAAGCTACCTTGAGAAGCTCATGCTGATCGTGGGCATGGCGGCCAAGAGGCAGGGAACGATAGAGATTTGCTACGTTGACTGCTTCTCCGGCCCATGGGGCACGAGCGAACTGGAGAGCACATCCATCGCCGTATCTTTGAGGACTATGGCTAAGTGTCGGCAGAAGCTTGCTGAACTTGGCGTCACGGCGTCAATGCGAGCCCTCTACATCGAAAGGGATGACCAAGCTTTCGCAAACCTTGAACGATACCTAGATACCGCAACGCCCGATACGGTGAGCGCAAAGTGCTTTCATGGGGACTTTGTGGATCTCCGTGAGCAAATCCTCACTTGGAGCGGACGCGATTCGTTTACTTTTTTCTTCGTCGACCCGAAGGGCTGGAAGTCAATTGGAATTGACAAGCTCAGACCACTCCTCCAACGGCCGCGTTCCGAGTTTCTGATCAACTTCATTTACGATTTCATCAATCGCACTGCATCCATGGCTGAGTGGCAGTCCGACATCGCGGAGTTCCTGGGAGTGCCGATTGAGGCAGTGCAAGAGCTTGAGCATCACTCGCCGCAGGACCGCGAGGAGAAACTACTGGGGCACTATCGCAGCAGCCTCAAAGCAGCTCTTCCACCCCAGCGAAGTCCCTTCATCGGACGCACAGCCTACGTTCGAGTCCTTGATCCGAGCCGCGAACGGGCCAAGTATCACCTGGTCTATCTCAGTAGCCATCCGAAGGGCACCATCGAGTTCATGACTATTTCCCATGGAGTTGAGGCCATACAGCAACGCGTGCGCGCTGATCGCCGCAAAGATGCGCGCGAAGAAGCGAGCGGTATTCGGGACATGTTTGCCGACGAGATGCCGATGACGCCCGCAGGACTGGACAACGCGAACGACGTGGATCGATACTGGCTTACCACTCTCAGCCAAGTTCCAACGGTAGTGGGTGAGCCCGTCTTCGCCGATATTCTGGAGGCGACAAACTGGATGCCACAAGACTTGCAAGCCTCACTGTTGCGCCTGACCAAGGCCGGAAAACTCAAAAATCTGGATGCTCAGCATCCCCGAAACACGCGGCCCTTGCACCCAGAAAAGGCGGAGAGGCTTGTCCTGCTGTAGCGCATCTCGCGCTGACAATCGCATTCATTGTGGAAGATGGATCAGAGATCGCTGTTTTGGTGCCGACAGCTGATCTTCGGCCTCCAATGAACTGCCCTTCCTGCGTTGGCCGCCATTCTTGGTCGTCACGAGAATATCGCCGCAGCGGATGGCCTCATCCAGAGATGCCTTGAGCATTTTTTCCGTTGCGGGGGTGTTGCTGCCCACGTGGTGGGCCAGCTCGCGAAAGGTGACCGCTTGGTCGCCTTTGTCAAATACCCAAGGCACAAGCTTGCGCTCCAATCCCGAGGTGCACTTGTGTGCAGCAAGCTTGTCGAACTGAAACTCTTCGCCAAACGAGAGCGCGTCCTGACTTGTCACTTCACCGTCCTTGCTTGCAGAGTAGCCAAGCGTGAACATGTCTGGTTCAAGGTAGTGCGTGAATTGGTTGGACTTGCCCCAATGAATTTCCATCATGACATCGCGCGCCTTGTAGTTGTTCGACAGGTGCACGAGCCAATACGTCCAAGGACTGCTACCGAGCGGTGTCACATAGAAGATGGTGGAATGTCGCGCGCCACTGGTCCGTATGAGCGCATTGGCCAAGTTACGCTGAATGGCCGCTCGCCAGGCGGGCCCGCTCGTGCCCCGCAAGGATTCGAGCGCAGTCCAATCGATGTACTCCGCGAAACCCATTTGCGCCATCTTCTCGCGGCTCTTATGGTTGTCGCTGAGAAATGAAATCAGGCTATCGACAGCGAAAGTAAGGATGACCTCGGCACCTTCGATGGTGCTGAAGATTTCTTTGAGCAATGCGCCTGGGACTTGGTCCCAGGCGTACTGATCAAGGAGGAATATCGACCGGTGTTTTCTAGACCTTCTCTGAATGTCCTTCCGGATCCCAGCAAAGTTTTTCTGAAACGTCCCTGGCAAAGTGATGATGTCTTGTCCCTTGCGATGAACCCCATATCGGGCTGTCAAAAGCGCGTTCAGGTATTCAAAGTTTGAGCGCGTCTTCTCGACGAAGTAGTAGCGCACGTCCAGGGTACGCGGCTTCTCGCGACCCACGTTCAGAAGTGCACCTTGCTCGGTTAACGCGTCAATCACGATTTGTGGGGAGCCAGGCACGAATTCGCCCGCCTTCTCCCCGCTGTACTCTCCACCTCCCGCAAAGCCATCCACGATGGAAAGGACCAGCCGATCAATGACGTAGTTGCTCATGAGCACCTGAACATAGCGGCTCAGGTACTCCCGGACGATTTCATGCTTCACAACACTGTGGGGGTCCAGTGGTGGTGGTGAGGAACCAACTACCCAAACGTACTTATCGGAGTGTTTCACCATCTTTGTTGTTGCTGAGGGCCTGCTGCATGATATCGCCGCGGTACTGAGTGCAGAGCCTCCCTAACCAAGCTCGGCTGCTCAAGAATCAAGGTCTTGACACTTCACAACTGAGCGCTTTGTTCCAGCCTTATGGGAATGGTCACACGTTGAACAACAGTAGTCGGCATTTCGTCCCAAGTACGTCCGTTGAGTTCGCGTCCGTTGGCTGCCTTCGCACGTTTTTTGCCATCTGCACCCCAGCCACCCCACTGTTTGAAGAAGAATGCGACCTCCTGTTCTTGGCATTGAACACGCACAGCCTCCGCCCATTCAGTTTTCATCGGACGCGCCTTGGGCCCCGATTCACCACCGACGATGACCCAGTGAATATCTGTGAGGTCAAGCTCCCCCACATCGGAAAGAAGCGGTTCTACGGAAAGAAACCGAATACTCGCCGGCACCTTGCGCAGATGATCGATGCGAGGCACTCCATATTTCCGGTCCTCCACGGACACGCCTAGCCAAGCGTTGCTCGGAACAGAGCGATGCCGGAAAAAGCGTTCCATCCTGGCAGCCCGTTTCGTCAGAATTTGGTACGTGTGGTGTGGCGTCTGCGCAATCACCTCAAACACCTTCTCAATGTACTCATTGGGTACCCGCTCATGAAAGAGGTCGGACATTGAGTTCACAAAGTAGACCGTCGGCTTCTTACGCTTGATGGGATCATTGAGGCGGTCCGGCAAGAGCGTCAAAGCAAATCCGTTCTCATAGCCCGGCGTGCCCATTGCCTTGAGTCGTTTTGCCATGGCTTCCGCATAGCAGTGTTTACACCCAGGAGAAATCTTGGTGCAACCCACTGTTGGATTCCACGTTTGCTCTGTCCACTCAATTTTGCTGGTAGTTGTCATACCGTTACCCCCCACTTCGTTAGCTTAGCCTTGCCGGTTGGCGGTGGTCTAAAAGTTCGCACAATTCCCCTGACCACACCAATGATCCTCAGCGATTTTTGAGGTTCTAGAGGCTGCATGCTGGCGTTTCGAGGCACTAGGCGAGGCCGTCCCTCGAACATCTGGAATTCTTTCACCGTGACGTGGCCATCCGCCTCCGCAATCACGATTTCGCCTGGTGCAGCTTGATGCGCAATCTCAACCGCTGCGATGTCCCCGCTCAGGATCCCAGCGTCCACCATTGAATCGCCGCGCAACTTTACAAAGACGGTTTTTAGAGGCTTTGCCGTCAGCATTTGGTCTAGAGCCTGAGCTTGCATAAGGCCATTGGCCTCAAAGTCGGCACCAAATCCTGCGCGCACCTCGTCGTCACTGAGGTCCAACGTAAAGAATCTCTCGCTCGGTGCCACGCGTCCCCCAGGAGACTTCACCAAGTGCCCACTTGAGATGAGTCGGCCGATGAGCTTGAAGGCGGCGTTTTTGGCCTTGAACCCCAGATGGGAAGCGATCCGACTGTAAGACGGAAAGCATCCCTCACTCCTATACAGCGCTCGGAGACTGAGCAAATGCATCGTGTCGCGGTTGGTTCGGGCCATGCTCGATATTTTAGTGAACAAACGTACACTAATCAAATTCGACTCACCAACGCGCCTTCAGGTATCCAGCAGACTTCGATCTTTCCCCAGAAGCGCCTGCGAATCAGAACTTGCGACTACCATTGGGCAGACCGCGTCAAACGAGATCACCTATGCAGATTTTTGCTTCCGGCGAAGGCCGTAAATTGAATGCTCCGGATGAGTTCTTGCCTCAGGGATCTGTAGGCAAGGTGGTGGGTCTCATTGATCTGGGGAAGAACAATGGATCCAATCATTTCGGTTGGTCTGGGGTAAAAACGGTCATTGACTTCGAGGGCGACGCTTACGTTTTGGATTTCCCAGAGCACACCCGCTTGGTAACCGACGATGGGCTCGAACTCACGCAGACAGATGCAGGGGAAGTTGGAGGCTGGTGGCCCGATTCGGGCGATATTCAGCGCTATGGACTGCGCTGGATCGAATTGACGTACTGAGCCATCCTTCGACTTGCCAAGCGCAGCTCCAGTAGAGCCGAGCGAGGGGGCAGAAAGGTGGCTCCCACTTTTCCGACGAGAGGTATTTTCACTATCGGTGAACCCCAGCTTTGTTATCTGTGGGCCTGTCGTCTACCTTCCTGGCTGCCTTTTCAATGAAGGCTTTGAAGACGAGCTGCAAGTTGCGAACCGGTAGCCTGCGTTAGCCCTGCGCGGCCATCGACCAAAAACAATGACTTGCAAAACGGCCGGTATAGCCACGATCGATCATCCACGGCCACCCAGCTGCGATGCGGCATTTCGTTGGCCCAAAGCCAGGCATGGCACTCGGCCTCCCGCTCGTACCCCACCAGCGTATTCGGGACGTTCGTTAGATCGCGATATCTGGGGGTGACGCCTTCGACCATTGCGGCAATGTCCGGAGAGAACCTTCGCAATAGATCCTCATAGGATTGTTCCAGCCGCCAGGTGCTGGTGATCACGATCTGGCACTCGGGCACCTGTCGTAACGCATCTTCCAAGATCGATAGGCAACAGAAGTGCTTCGCCTCATGGCAATGCTCTGGGTGTAGGACCCCATCAAAATCTAGAAAGAGTATGGGCACAGTGCTACTTCAGAAACAGATTTCCAACAGGGCTGAATATTTTTCCGAGTTAGCGAACCAATGAGACTATTTGGTCGTGGTCTTTTTAGTCTCATTGGACGGAAATCGGGTGGATGTCTTCCCGAAAGCGTGTTCCACCCCAAGCCGACTTTGGTCGGGCGCTGCAGCAATTGCGCGCGGCACGCGGCTTGGTTCAGGAAGACATGTTGCTGGCAACGAGCCGCCGACACATCAGTCGCATCGAGCAGGGACATCAAGTGCCCAGTATTCGCACCATCGAGGTATTGGCCGAGCAGATGCAGATCCACCCTTTGACCTTGATTGCTACCGCGTACTGCCCAGACCTGGACACGACCTTGGTCAATGAACTAATCAAGACCGTCAAAGCAGACTTCAAGGGCATCATTTCAGACTAGGCGTGGTATTCCGAGTCGGTCTGTTCTTTGGCATGCTGAACCAGGATTTGAAGCCCTTGTATCAGACCGGTGCCAATGGGTGTGGCATCTTGACGTTGCAGCATCCGATTGACGATCTCCCGATCCACGGCAGTGCTGAGCAAGCACAGTGCTTCTTGCAGAGTTTCCAGACCCACTTCTAAGCTGTCGCCTGAACGCTTGGCTCCCGCCTTGGTCAGAAGCAACAGGGTGAGCGGTAAGGCAGCACGAGCGGGATCATGATCCCCGCTCCAACCCGAGCCAGACAGAAGGTCTCGGAGCTGGTCTGACACCAACAAAAGGTGGTTGTCATCCAGCGCATCCGGCAAGATGGATTCCCATCCCCGTGATGTGATCAGACCCATCATGTCCTGTGGACCAAACTTTCCGAGAGTCGCTTTTTCTAAACGCAGCATCATTCGCCATTCCAGTTAATATGAGACCAATTGGTCCCGTTCGAGACCGTGGCGTGCGAAGATAACTGAACAGAGATGGCGTTTTTTCGTTCCAAGTGCGCCCGTCTCCCAATGGAAATATACCGGTTGCCCAAATGTGCTTAAAGAGGCAACCAGTCTGTTGTCTCATTCGTTTGTCCCGTGAAAAACCGCCTGAATCTCACCCGCTTGGCCGAACTTGATCGGCAGTTTTGCGATTTTGCGAAGCTGCAGCGGAATGCCACGCCCAGGTGTGGCTGGGCAAAGACGGTGAGATTGGCCTTGGGCATGAGTTCCAAAGCGCTAGGTGAGCGTTTGGGCATGACGGCACAGGGAGTCCGCAAACTGGAGCAGGCCGAGGCCAACGGCACTATCACGCTGAATACGCTTACACGTTTGGCTCATGGCCTGGACTGTGAAGTGCACTACATGTTTGTTCCCCGAACCAGTTTGGTGGAGCAGGTGCTCAACCGTACTCAAGAGATCGCTGGAATTTCGTTGCCGTCCACGTTGAAGGGGGCGGAGGTGCTGACAGATGCAGAGACGCTGATGGCCCTTACCAGTGCGCTGGTAAAAGTGAGCAAGCGTGGCCTTTGGTGAGTCAGCGCTGGTTCTCCTACCGATACAACCCCGCGATGAATTTGAACTTCGTTGCTATCATTAGCGCAAAGCAAGCCCCCGGTGCGACCTCTGCGAAAGCATGCCCCCGGGGGCGACGTTTTTCTGAGATGTACTTTGATGAAATCGCTCTCCGAAGCTCGCGACAGCTCTTGAGAGATCCCCGCGCCATGGAATTGCAACGCACAGGTCAGGCTTGCCCGCAAGGCGAAGCGCGTCATCACAATCAAGGTGAAGCACGCTCTTCCTGTCATCACCGCAAGGGAATATGCGCGCTCGGGCGATGCAACCAAAGATCCGACGCTCATGCGACGCCGCTACGCCATTGTTAACGGGACTGATCGGTAACTCGTGGACACGAATTCTGCCCTCACCCCCCTAGAAGACCATATCGCTATTCTCACTATGCTTGTGCGGCGCATGGTTGATGAGTCTGGCGACCCAACTGGTTTCGACGCACAGGCCTGGCTTGATCACTGGCTCGTGGGGGTGGTCCCGGCATTGGGTGATCGGAGGCCTCTCGATGTGCTAAATGAGCCCGGTGGCCTGGAGGTTCTGAGAAGCTTGCTCTTGCAGGCCCAGTACGGCGCGTTTTCGTAGGTGTACGCAGGGTGTTGGTAAGTTCAGCGTCCGATCTGGACCTGCCTTCACCCCCGCTGGGCAAATCGCCACCAAACAGAATCCCGACATACGGTTATGTCCACTAACCAGAATTCCCCTTATCTCCCCGCGTCCACTCCACGCAGCGCGGACGTCGTTCTGTACCTGGACCTCGATGGAGTTGTCCACCATGAGAAGGTGCTTTGGCATCCTCGCAAAGGCATCTACATGAGTCCGTATGAGGCTGCAGGACACTCCTTGTTCGAATGGATCTTTGTCCTGGAGTCGGTGCTTGAACCCTACCCAGCCGTCGCCTTGGTGTTGAGTAGCACCTGGTGCATCCGTCCGGGATACAGCGCAACCCTCAAACGCCTTCCTGCTTCCTTACGTGCCCGGTTCATTGGAGGGACGTACCACAGGCGTGTGCATGGCGTGGATCCCTGGAACCTGTCCATGTTCCGCACCACCCCCCGGGGGGTGCAAGTTCAAGAAGACGCGCAGCGCAGAAAACCCCGGCAGTGGATAGCTCTTGATGACGATCTGGAGGGGTGGCCCGATTCTTGTCGGCAAAACCTGGTCGCATGCGATGGAACTACGGGCTTGTCCAGCCCCGAGGTACAACACGAACTGAGGGAAAAATTGCGCAGCTGTCATGTGGCCTTGTCGGCCAGAACCCCATAGCAGCTCGCGGTGTACGGTGGACTTAACAACGGTCCAACTATCGAATCTTCATTCGAGACCCCCCCGCAGCAAGTGTCTTGGATGCAAGGTTAGACGCATCCTGAATGTACATTTTGACGAGCCCTCAATGTACATTTGGACGGTAAACGCACCATTGCTTTCCCATGCATAGTCCGACCATCCCGTTTCGCCTAGTCTCCACTCAGCGCGAAGAGCAATTGGCTCAATTCAACGCCAGGAAAGAAATTGCTTGGTTTGGGTTTAGGGGGGCGTTCAAAGAGCCAGGCATGGCGATCATCAATTTCACCAAAATCGAATCTGGCCTTCAGGGAGGTGGAGGAACCTCCGCAATCAATGGCGGCGTTATCGCCGCAGGTTTTGATGCAGCCTTCGTGCTTGCCGGTTTGGGTCACTACGATTCCAAGGTCGTCATCACCCTGGAGTTGTCGGTCAAATTTTTGTCCCTTGCACTTGTCAACGAGTCGCTTGCATTCCAAGCGCATGTGGTTCGATCTGCTAAAAACTTCTCGTTCGCCGAGGGCTTTCTCTCTCAGGCAGGTACAGGGCCTGCCCAGCATTTGGCAATTGCCACCGCTATGGTGGCGCCTGCGCGCTAGGCACGCGGCGGGAAGGCGCAAGGCGCCAAAGGTGTCCTTCCCCTCGGCTGAGATGGAGATTTTCGACGGTCGTTCACCCAAGGCGCGAGCGTTCTAGCTCGTAGAGACACCACCAGCACTGGGTTCGTTTACTGCTTTCCGGTCTTCTATGTCGATTGAATTCCGTGAGACCTTGACCTTACCACCGTGGCAAGGTTCATAGTCAAAACGTGAATCAACCAAAGGAGGCTCACATGGTCCATTTCAATGTTCCTGATATGACGTGCGGCGGTTGTGCTCAGCGTATTCGTC
>PJUL01000718.1_pt1 | contig 20009 bp, 19 predicted proteins | sample 1512221 | NCBI WGS metagenome assembly PJUL01 (sample SAMN08177667, study PRJNA422409) | Feces metagenome, whole genome shotgun sequencing project.
GCGAAATGGCCGACAAGCTGAAGGAAGAGGGCGTGGAGGTGAAGTACGCCATCCACCCCGTCGCCGGCCGCATGCCGGGCCACATGAACGTGCTGCTGGCCGAAGCCAACGTCCCCTACGACGAGGTGTTCGAGCTGGAGGACATCAACAGCGAGTTCTCGACGGCCGACGTGGCCTTCGTCATCGGCGCCAACGACGTGACGAACCCCGCCGCCAAGACCGATCCGACCAGCGCGATCTTCGGCATGCCGATCCTCGACGTCGAGAAGGCCCGCACCGTCCTGTTCGTCAAGCGCGGCATGTCGTCGGGCTATGCCGGGGTCGAGAACGAGCTGTTCTTCAAGGACAACACCATGATGCTGTTCGCCGACGCCAAGAAGATGGTCGAGGGCATCGTCAAGGGCCTCTGAGCCCTAGGCCCTTCCAGAAAGACGAAAGCCCCGGTCGCAGGACCGGGGCTTTTTCGTTCTCGCCTAAGCAAAGGCCCCGGTTTTCACCGGGGCCTCCGCGGCGGATCGATCGGCATGGCTGCTCAGTAGACCGCCACCGCGACCGGAGCCAGCTTGCCGGCCGAGGCCAGGGCCTTGCGTTGCTGGGTCGACAGCTTGTCGTTGATCTCGGCGCGAACCTCGTTGGCGCAGGCGCGGCGCGACAGCAGGTCCAGGCGTTCCTTGCTGGCGCGGACGCCGCAGAACTGCTTCACGGCTTCCTTGGAGCGGGCTTCGAACTCGGCGGCGTCGGCGGGGCTGGCCAGGTTCAGGTCGCCGACCCGGACGGTCACGGCGCGCTCGCCGGCGTGGGCCACCTGGGCGATGCCGATCAGCGGCACGGCGGCCAGGGTCAGGGTGGCGATCGAGGTGAGGCTGATCATGAACTTGCGCATCTGGGTCTTCCCTCTGTTCCAGGGCGCGTCCGCCGCGCCTCCATGAACAAAGGTGTACTGAACGATACTTGAAGAGTCCCGTTAAGTGTCGTTCATGACTCCGTATTCATAGTATTGCCTGACTTTAATATTCTAAATTCCACGTAATGTTTGACAGTATCGCGACAGCGACCAGCCAAGCTCTGGAAAGCGCCATGGCGCAGCTGCCGCCTTTCCGCCCGATCGGTCGGGCAGATAGCCGCGTTCACGATCGCGAAAGGCCAAGCCTCTAAGACGGCGCGGCCCGCCGGTCCTCGCGTCGACCGTTCCACGAGGTTCCGCTCCTTGGCGCCAGACATCCAGGCCCCGCCCGCCCGCAAGTTCGCCCTGCCGCTGACGCTCGGCTTCGCCGTGCTCGTCGCCGCGGCGTCCGTGCCGGCCGCCCGCGCCCTGGCCGACCTGATCGCGCCGGCGCCGATCGCGACGCCCGTCGCCGCAGCCCCCGCGGCGCCGCAGCCGGCCCCGCCGCCTCCGCCCGCCTACGCCTTCGACGCGCCGCTGCCCGGCCGCGAGGTCGCCTCGCCCTTCGGCCTGCGCCAGCTGCCGTGGGAAGAAGGCGGCCGCCTGCACGAAGGTGTCGACATCGCCGCCCCCTCGGGCACGGCGGTGAAGGTCGCCGCCGACGGCATTGTCACACGCACCGGGACCGACCCCGGCTATGGCCGCTTCGTCGAGGTCAGGCACAAGGACGGCTTCTCGACGCTCTATGCGCACCTGGGCCGCAACCTCGGCATGAAGAAGGGCGTCTATGTGAAGCGCGGCACGCCGATCGCCGTGGTCGGCGACAGCGGCCGCTCGACCGGCTCGCACCTGCATTTCGAGATCAGCCGCAAGGGCCGACCGCTGAACCCCGCCCACTTCATGGACCGGACCTTCGCCAGCGCCGACGACCTGCCGCTGAAGGCGGCCGCCCGCGTGCCGCGCAAGGTTCGCCTGGCCCACGTCTCGCGCTGGCCCGAGGGCATGAAGGAGAAGGTCGCCGCCCGGCGCGCGGCCAAGGGCTCCGCCTCTGGAACCCAGGCGAGCCGCGGCGAGGACGGCCGCGTGCGCGTGCGGATCGAGGTCGCCGCCAGCTAGTCCCGCTCGGAACCCTCGCCCAGCAGCAGGTGGCCAAACCAGCTGACGACGCCGATCACGATCGTCCCGCAGATCCCCGCCCAGAAACCGTTCACCGCCAGGCCCGGCAGGATGTAGGCCACCAGGCCCAGCATGGCCGCGTTCACCACCAGCAGGAACAGGCCCAGCGTCACCAGGGTGATCGGCAGGGTCAGCAGCACCACGACGGGACGCACCACCGCGTTCACCAGACCCAGCAGCACGGCGGCGATGGCGATCGTCTGCCAGCCGGCGGCATGAACGCCCGGCACGATGCGCGAGGCCAGCCAAAGGCCCAGGCCCGCGAACAGGGCGCGCAGGAGAAAACTGGTCATCTGGAAGCTCCCCGAGGTCGTCGCCGACCTTTACGCCCGCGAAAGCTGCACACAAGCGCCGTTCGCGCACCGGGATGCGAAATGTCGACAAGACGACGGTGAACCTGTTCAATGACGCGTACTGTGAAGCACCGGCCTAGGCCGCATGGAGCCGCCGCCGTGACTACAGCTTTCCTTTCGCACGTGCAGCCACCGGATCGGTGCTGAGCATGACCGCGGCTCCGACGTCCGAACAGATACAGGCCTGCGACCGCGAGCCGATCCACATTCCCGGCGCGATCCAGCCGCATGGCGTGCTGCTGGCCCTCGACCGCGACAGCCTGACCGTGCGCATGGCCGCCGGCGACGTCGCCGGCATGCTGAAGGTCGAGGCCTGGATGGGCCAGGCGGTCGGGGCGCTGATCGGCGACGAACTGGCGGCCCAGGTGGCGGCCATCTCCAATTCGCGCCCGGCCGGCGGCTTCATCGGCGTGCTGGCCCGGGACGGCCGCAATCTCGACCTCAGCGCCACGGTGCAGGGCGAACTGGTGCTGCTGGAGATCGAGCCCGGCCTGGAGCGGCCGATGGCCGGCTCGCAGATCCTGGCCCACCTTGAAGCCGCCGCCGCCGCCTTCGAGCGCTGCCCGGGCCTGAAGACCCTGTACGACCGCGCCGCGCTGGAGTTCCGCCGCCTGACCGGCTTCGACCGGGTGATGATCTACCGCTTCGGCGACGACGACGCCGGCGAGGTGGTCGGCGAGGACCGCGCCCATCACCTGAAGAGCTTCCTCAACCACCGCTTCCCCGGCTCGGACATCCCCAGGCAGGCCCGCGCCCTCTATGTGCGCAACCTGGTGCGGGTGATCCCCGACTGCACCTACACCCCCGCCCCGCTGGAGCCCGCGCCCGACAGCCCGCTCGACATGAGCGACCTGGCTCTGCGCAGCGTCTCGCCTGTGCACATGCAGTACATGCGCAACATGGGCGTCATCGCCTCGGCCTCGGTGTCGATCGTCAAGGACGGCCGCCTCTGGGGCCTGGTGGCCTGCCATCACAACAGCCCGCGCCTGCTGCCCTACGAGATCCGCGCCGCCTGCCGCGCGCTGGCCGGCGGCCTGGCCCGCCAGATCAAGGCCAAGGAAGAGGCCGAGACCTGGCGCGAGAAGCTGCGCCTGCGGGCCCTGGGCGACGACCTGACGGCCGTGCTGGCCCAGTCCGACGTCGGCGACCTGTCGCTCGAGGAGCACGCCGCCGACCTGGTGGCGCTGGGCGAGGCCGACGGCGTGGCGGTGTTCCGCGACGAAGCCATCGAGACGGCCGGCAAGACCCCGCCGCACACGGCCCTGGCCATGCTGCGCGACTGGCTGCTGGACGTCGACGCCGGCGGCGTGATCGCCACCGACCGCAGCGAGACCGTCTTCCCCGGCGCCGGCGCCTTCCGAAGCTGGGCCTCGGGCCTGATGGGCGTGGTCATCGAGCGCTCGCCCCTGCTGGCGGTGCTGTGGACCCGCGCCGAAGAGGTCGAGGTCGTGCGCTGGGCCGGCGATCCCTACCGCACCGCCAAGGCGGCCGGCGGCGACGGCGCCCTGACGCCGCGCGCCTCGTTCGACGCCTGGACCGAGACCGTGCGCGGCCGCTCGCGCCCCTGGAGCGGCTCGCAGACCGAGGCCGCCCTGCGCCTGCGCCAGGACCTGCTGGACCTGCGCCGCGCCCGCCGCACGGCCGAACTGAACAGCCAGCTGCGCGCCACGCTGGACGACAAGGACGACCTCTTGCGGCAGAAGGACTTCCTGCTGCGCGAAGTGAACCACCGGGTACAGAACAGCCTGGCCCTGGCCGCCGGCTTCCTGACCATCCAGATGAAGGCCATCGAGGATCCGGCCGCCCGCGCGCCGCTGGAGGAAGCCAGCCGCCGCCTGACCGCCGTGGGCCTGGTGCACCGCAGGCTCTATCGCGGCGACCAGCTGGAGACCGTCTCGCTCGACCGCTACCTCGTGGAGCTGGCCGAGGAACTGGTGGAGTCGCTGGGCCAGGAATGGGCGCGGATGATCCGCGTCGACGCCGCCCCGGCCACTGTGTCGACCGACAAGGCCGTGACCATCGGCCTGGTGGTCACCGAACTGGTGATCAACGCGGTCAAGTACGCCTATGGCGGCCGGCCCGGCCGGGTCGACATCGGCCTCACCGAACAGGGCGGCCGCGTACGCATCTCGGTGGCCGACCAGGGCGGCGGCAAGCAGGGGCCGCGCGTCGGCTTCGGCAGCAAGATGATGGACGCCATGGTCCGGCAGCTGGCCGGGACCCTGGCCTATCACGACAACAATCCCGGCGTGCGGGCCGAACTGGACGCCCCGGCGGGCTGAGCTGACGCTTCTTCTCCCGTCATTCCCGCCCTTGTGGCGGGAACCCCTGGTTCCGTTCGCATGTGAAGCGCCAGCGGACTGCTCAGCAGTCCGCCCCATCCACCCTTGCGGCTGACAGAGGGGTTCCCGCCACAAGGGCGGGAATGACGGGCGTTGATGGAGAAGGCGGACCCTCTCCAGACCCCCCTTGCAATTTTGAGAATGATCGTTCATTTTTTTGAGAATGAACGTTCATTCCGCCATCGAAATGTCCAATACCTGAGCCAGGGTGTCGGACATTACAATTGCGTTATCGCCCTTACCTTCGCCGCAACCCGTACCTATCTCACCCATTCGAAAGTGGGCTCCGGACGCCAAGTTGGCGCCCAGCCCAGGGGATGTTGAACTCATGGCTGTGAATTCCTTGTCGGTGATGTCGCCGGACGGCGGCCTGTCGCGCTACCTCACCGAAATCCGCAAGTTCCCGATGCTGGCGAAGGACGAGGAGTTCATGCTCGCCCAGCGCTGGAAAGAGCATCAGGACAGCGACGCCGCGCACAAGATGGTCACCAGCCACCTGCGTCTCGTGGCCAAGATCGCCATGGGCTATCGCGGCTACGGCCTGCCGATCGGCGAGGTGATCTCCGAAGGCAATGTCGGCCTGATGCAGGCGGTCAAGAAGTTCGAGCCCGAGAAGGGCTTCCGCCTGGCGACCTACGCCATGTGGTGGATCCGCGCCTCGATCCAGGAATACATCCTGCGTTCGTGGTCGCTGGTGAAGATGGGCACGACCGCCGCGCAGAAGAAGCTGTTCTTCAACCTGCGCAAGGCCAAGAGCCAGATCAGCGCCTTCGAGGACGGCGACCTGCGCCCCGAGCAGGTCAGCGCCATCGCCACCAAGCTGGGCGTGCTGGACAGCGAGGTCATCTCGATGAACCGCCGCCTGTCGGGCCCCGACGCCTCGCTGAACGCGCCGCTGCGCGCCGACGGCGAAAGCGAGTGGCAGGACTGGCTGGCCGACGACGAGCAGGTCAGCCAGGAGACCATGGTCGCCGAGAACGAGGAAAAGTCGCTTCGCATGACCCTCCTGGAGGAGGCCATGGTCGAGCTGACCGACCGCGAGCGGCACATCCTGACCGAGCGCCGCCTGAAGGACGACCCGACCACCCTGGAAGACCTGGCCGCCCAGTACGGCGTCAGCCGCGAACGGGTCCGCCAGATCGAGGTCCGCGCCTTCGAGAAGCTGCAGAAGTCCATGCGCGAGGCGGCCATCGCCAAGAACATGGTCGAGGCGTAACAGCCTGCGATCTGCTAGAACAAAGGCCGCCGCGACGCTGTCGCGGCGGCCTTTTCGTATCGCGGGCGTCGCCGAGCCGTCACAAACGGCCTTTTCCTCGCCGCCGACGCGCTCTAAGAGCCTCGCCTCCGATTTTTCCGGCGCTCCGCCGGCCGCAATTCAAAGACTTCCCATGACCCGTCACGAACTGAAGACCTGGCCGCAGTATTTCGCCGCCGTGCGCTCGGGCAAGAAGCGCTTCGAAATCCGTCGCAACGACCGCGAATTCAAGGTCGGCGACGTGCTGGTGCTGCGCGAGTTCGATCCCGAGCAGGACGTCTACACCGGCCAGACCGAAGAACGTCAGATCACCTTCCTGCTGTCGGAAGAGGACTACGGCGTCATCCACGGCTTCGTGGCCATCGGCTTTGGCGACGTGGTGCACCACCCCAGCGCCGCCGAGGACCACCCGCTGACCGCCGGCGAACTGGCCGAATGGCACGAGACCGCCGCCGCCAACGCCGTCCTGCGCGGCGAAGAGGCCCGCCGGGTGTCGAAGTCGTACGTGACGACCAACATGAGCGTCGCCGCCGACCGCCACGGCGCCGTCGCCGCCCTGGCCGAAAGCGAAGCGGCCTTCCACGCCGCCGCCGCGCGCATCGTCCGCAAGGGCTGAGGGTGACCGGGCGGGGCCTATACCCCGCCCGCCAGCCAGTCCTCGCAACGCAGGCCTTCGACACGCTCGAACTCTCCGAGGTCGCCAGTGACCACGACGAGGCCGCGTGAACGAGCATGACCTGCGATCAGCAGGTCATATCCCCCGATCGATCGCCCGGATCGTTCCAGCACCGCGCGGATATCGGCGGCGTGATCCGCCGCTGAGGCGTCGAAGGGCAGCACTTCCAAGCGCCCCGCGAACTGTTCGACCGCATTTCGATGATGGTCCGGTCGAGCCGATTTCGCCGCACCATGCAGCAACTCGGTCAGAACGATCGTCGAGATGCACAGTCCATCGGCGTTCAGATTGAAGCGATCACGCATCCCCTCAGGCCGATCCCTGAGCACACGAATGCAAAGGTTCGTGTCGAGCATGTATCGCAGCATCAGAAGCCTTCGCGCTTCTGCGCCGCAGGTTGCTCCCGTTCTCCCAGATCCACACCCGCCTCAGCAAAGAAGTCGTCCCAGGCGGCGTCCGACGGCACGATGACGCGCCGCTTTCCCTCCCGCAGCACCGTCACCGAACGGACGCCATCCGGAAACGCCACGTCTTTCGGCAGGCGGACCGCCTGGGATCGATTGGACTGAAACAGTGTCGTTCGGACCATGACGGCCTCCTGGATATACATCCAGTATATCCCAGAGTTTGCTTGACGCCTACCGCCCCTCTCGCGCCGCCTTCACGCCGCTCAGGATCGCCTCGGCCACGAAGCCGGGATCCTCGTGCGGCAGGCCATGGCCGGCCGTGGGCGCGATGGTCTGGGTCGCACGGGTCGACAGGGCCAGGAACTGCTTCTGCAGGTCTTGGGTGACGCCTTCCAGCTCGACCGCCAGCGGCTCGCCCAGTTCGGGGACCATCCGCCATTTCGGGCTGTGGGTGGCCACCACCACCGGCTTGTCGCCAAGCGTGCGCAGCGCACGGGCCTGTGCGCTGCTGGCGCCGACGTCGAGATTTTCCGGATTGAGGCTGGGATCGCGCGGCATCCGCGTGAGAAAGCCGCGCGCGTCGGACAGCGCCTTGGGCTCATCCGGCGCCTGCGCCGGCAGCCTGGCCAGCCAGGCGTCCATCTGATCGGGATGGGTCGAGGAGATCAGCACCAGTCCGGCCGTCTGATCCGGATAGCGAGCGGCGAAGACCTGGGCGTGCAGCCCGCCGATCGAGTGACCGGCCAGCAGGAACGGCGGCGCGACCTTGGCCGCGCGCAGGGCGGCCTCCAGGTCGGCGGCCGCGTCGGCGCTGGTGCGCGGCCTGCCCGCCGGGGCCGGATCGCTGCCGCCCAGCCCGGCGCGGTCGTAGAGGCAGACCCGGGCGGCCTCCGACACCCGCGCCGCGATGCGGCCCCAGGCCTCGTCCTCCACCGGCGCGCCGCCCATGCCGGCGTCGACCACCACGGTGGGCGCGCCCTGACCCTGGCAGGAGAGGCGGATCATCCGCCCGCCGCCGACATCGAACCGTCCGTCCTGGGCCGGGGCCTGACCGGCGAAGGCCGTCGACAGCGCCACGGCCAGGGCGAGAATTCGGCGCATCGGCATTCCTAGACCCCGCCCTCGTCGCCGCGCTCCAGGCCCGCGATGGCCGCTTCTTCGGTCGCCTCGGCGTCGCTGACCTTGCGCAGCACGGCCTGGCGCAGGGCGTAGGCCAGCATCGCCGCCAGGATCAGGGCGTTGAGCACGAACGGCGCCCAGCCGACGGCCTCGTAGAGCAGCACGAACAGCGGGGCGACCACCACGTTGAGGCCGTTGATGGCGGCGATGGCGCCGGCCGCCCCGGCCTGGTCCTTGGCCCCGACCGACAGCGAGGCCCCGGCCGTGAACCCCGGCCGCGCGAAACCGTAGCCCAGCGACGACACCGCATAGCCGATGGCCACCGCGGCGTAGTCCGGCGCGAAGGCGACGACCACATTGCCCAGCGCCGCCACCGCCACGCCCCAGCGCATCAGCTCGCGCGGGCCCATCGAGAACATCCGGATCAGGCCCCACTGGGCCAGCAGGCCCGCCACCGCCCCGGCCGCCATGGCCAGGGTGATGAAGCCCTGGGCCTTGACCGGCTCGACGCCCAGCTTGTCGATGATCAGAAAGCCCAGGGTCTGGGTCTGGGCGGTCTGGCAGGTGGCCACCAGGAAGCCGAACAGCAGGAAGGGGGCCAGGCGCGGATCGCGCCACAGGCTGTCGCCCCGTCGCAGCGACGGAAAGGCCAGGCGCCCGCGCGGCTGGGGCTCGCCGGCCGTGGGGGGCGGCGTGCTTTCGTCCAGGCCCCGCCTGACGATCCACATCATCACCGCCGCCAGCCCAGCGAAGGCGAACATCGGCCCGGCCAGCCCCACCACCGGCAGCACGAACAGCGGCGCCAGCAGCGGCCCGACCACGGTGCCCAGGCCGAAGGCGCCGGCCAGGGTGGCCATGGCCTGGGTGCGCTCCTCCCGCCTGGTCCGGTCGGCCAGATAGGCCTGGGTGGCCGGATTGGCGGCCGAGCCGAACAGGCCAAACAGCGCCCGCGCCAGCAGGAACAGCACGAACACCACCATCGGCGGCAGCAGCTGGCGCAACCCCGCGCTGACCACGAAGGCGCACAGGGTCATCGACACGCAGAACCCGCCCAGCCCCAGCAGGATCAGGGGCTTTCGTCCCCGCACGTCCGACCGCTTGGCCCAGAACGGCGAGGAAATCGCCCACAGCAGGGCCGAAAGCGAGAAGATCGCCGCCACCATGGCGTCGGGAATGCCGATCTGGCGGCCGATGGCGGGAAGGACGGACAGCATGCCCGTATTGCCCAGCGCCGTGGCCGCCGACACCCCGAACAGGATGGCGAAGGCCCGCCGGTTGACCTGTTGATCTTGAGCGGCGGCAGACATCGAACAAACGTTAGAGGGGGTTTGCGCCCAGGGGAAGGCCCCGCTTTCGCCGACCGCGGGCCGCGCCATCCGGTCGCGGATTCGCGCTCGCGGCCTGATACCTTGGATTAAGCATTAACAGCGATGATGCCGGCTGAAATCCGCGGGGCTCTCTTTCGTCATGTTCCAGATCATCGGCATCGTGCTGCTCTTCGGCCTGGTGTTCGGCAGCTACCTGATGGGCGGCGGCAAGATGGACGTGATCCTTCACGCCGCGCCGCACGAACTGATGGCCATCCTGGGCGCGGGCATCGCCGCGTTCCTGATCTCGAACTCGATGACCGTGATCAAGGCCACGGCCGGCGGCTTCGGCAAGATCTTCGCCGGCCCCAAGTGGAAGGCCAGCGACTATCGCGACCTGCTGTCTCTGCTGTTCCTGCTGACCAAGACGATGAAGTCCAAGGGCGTCATCGCCCTGGAAAGCCACATCGAAAAGCCGCACGAGAGCTCGATCTTCTCGCGCTATCCCAAGATCTCGAAGGACCACTTCGCCGTCGACTTCATCTGCGACACCCTGCGGATGATGACCATGAACCTGGAGGACCCCCACCAGGTCGAGGACGCGATGGAAAAGCAGCTCGAGAAGCACCACCACGAGGCGCTCGAGCCGGCCCACGCCCTGCAGTCGATGGCCGACGCCCTGCCCGCCCTGGGCATCGTCGCCGCCGTGCTAGGCGTCATCAAGACCATGGGCTCGATCACCGAACCGCCGGCCGTGCTGGGCGGCATGATCGGCGGCGCCCTGGTCGGCACCTTCCTGGGCGTGTTCATGGCCTATGGCCTGGTCGGCCCGATGGCCGCCCGCCTGCAGGCCGTCGTCAACGAGGACGGCGCCTTCTACAAGATCATCCAGGCCGTCCTGGTCGCCCACCTGCACGGCAACGCCGCCCAGATCAGCGTCGAGATCGGTCGCGGCAACGTGCCCAGCGTCCACCAGCCCAGCTTCATCGAGCTGGAAGAGGCCCTGACCCAGATCCCGAACGAAGCCTGATCCGCCAGGCTCGCTCCGTACACGGCCAGATCACGCCGCCGTGATCTTTGGCTTGCAACGAGACGTGAAAAGCGGTTCCTTGCCATGGTGCGGCCCGGCCTCTCGCCGGGCCGTCGCCGTTTCCGGTCGCAAGGCCAGTCGCAAGGAAAGCCCCCGATGACCACCCAAGTCCTCCGCAAGATCCTCATCGCCGGCGCGGCCATGACCGCCCTGTCGCTGGCCGCCTGCGGCAAGAAGGACGAGGCTCCCGCCGCCGACGACAAGGCCGCCGCGGCCGCCGCCGCCGGCGCCAGCGAAGTGACCGCCGCCGACGCCGCCGGCGCCGAAGGCCAGGCCATGGCCGACGCCAACAAGGCCGCCGCCGACGCCGCCGCCGAGCCCGACGCCGTCTCGGCCGCCGAAGCCCCGGGGACCGCCCCCGCCGCCGCTCCGGCCGAGGAAAAGAAGACCGAGGGCCACTGAGCCCTTCTTCGGTTCTGGAATGATCGAGGGGCCGTCCGCGAGGGCGGCCCTTCTTCTATGATGGCCCCATGACTTCCGACTCCTCCCCCTCCCCCCTCGGCTCGCCGTTGATCTGGCGCGAGGACGGCCTGCCGCAGTCGCGACTGTACGGCGACGTCTACTTCTCCAGCGCCGACGGCCTGGCCGAGACCCAGGCGGTGTTCCTCGAGGGCTGCGGCCTGCCGGACGCCTGGGCCGGGCGCGAGCATTTCACGGTCGGGGAACTGGGGTTCGGCACCGGGCTCAACATCGCCGCCCTGCTCGACCTGTGGCGACGCGGCAAGCCTCCGGGCGGCCGCCTGCACGTCTTCTCGATCGAGGCCCACCCGATCACCCGCGACGAGGCCGCCCGCGCCCTGGCCGTCTGGCCGCAGTTGGGCGAGGCCGCCCAGGTGCTGCTGGATCACTGGCCAAGCGAGGCGCGCGGCTTTCATCGCATCGACCTGCCCGGCTTCGACGCGACGCTGGACCTGGCCGTCATGGACGTCTCGCAGGCCCTGACGGCCTGGAGCGGCCGGGCCGACGCCTGGTTCCTGGACGGCTTCTCGCCGGCCCTGAACCCGGCGATGTGGAGCGAGGAGATCCTGGCCGCCGTCGCCGCCCGCACCGCGCCGGGCGGCCGCGCGGCCACCTTCACCGTCGCCGGGGCCGTGCGCCGGGGCCTGGCCGCCGCCGGCTTCGCCTGGGACAAGCGCCCGGGCTTTGGCCGCAAGCGCGAGCGGCTGGAGGCGACCTACCCCGGCGAGGTCGCAACGCCTGCCCGCCCCAAGAGCTTGGCGATCGTCGGCGGCGGGATCGCGGCCGCCGCGCTGGCCCGCGCCGCTCGGGCCGAGGGCCTGCAGGTCACCGTGTTCGACGCCGACCAGGCCAAGGCCTCGGGCAATCCGGCCGCCCTGGTCACGCCGGCGCTGGACGCCGGCGGCGGCCCGCGCGCGGCCTTCCCCGCCCAGGCCTTGGCCCGCGCCGCCGCCCTCTACGACGCCCTGCCCGGGGCGGTGCTGGCGCGCGGCGTGCTGCGCCTGGCCACGGGCCCGCGCGATCCCGATCGCTTCGCCGCCGTCACCGGGCAGGACCTGTTCGCGGCCGGCGAGATGACCGCTCTTGACGCCGCCGAGGCCGGCGCGGCCCTGGGCGAGCCCGCGGCCGGCGCGCTGCGCATGGACCTGGCCCGCGTGGTCGATCCCGCCGTCGTCCTGGCCGCCTGGCGCGGCGAGGCGGTCGCGACCGAGGTCACGCGCCTGGAGAAAATCGGCGACGGCTGGCGCCTTCATGGCGCGGACGACGCGCTGCTGGCTGCCGCCGACGCCGTCGTGCTGGCGGGCGGGGCCGACCTTTCCCGGCTGTGGCCCCAGGCGCCGATCCGCCCGGTTCGCGGCCAGACCAGCTGGACCGGCCCGCTGGACGGCCCCGCCGTCGTCCCGGCGGCCTTCGGCGGCTATGCGGTGCCCACGCCCGGCGGCGGCGTGCTGTTCGGCGCCACCCACGACCGGGGCGACACAGCGGTCGACCTGCGCGAGGCCGATCACGCCCGCAATCGCCAGGCCCTGGCCAAAGGCCGCCCCGATCTGGCCACCCGCCTGGCCGACGCGCCGCTGGACGGCCGCGCGGCGGTGCGCGCGACGACCGCCGACCACCTGCCGCTGGCCGGCGCGGTTCCGGATGCGCCGAGCGGCCTCCATGTGCTGGGCGGCCTGGGCGGCCGAGGCTTCACGACCGCCCCGCTGCTGGCCGAGCACGTGGTCGCGCTGATCCTGGAAACGCCCTCGCCCCTGCCCCGCGACCTGGCCGCGCTGGTCGAGCCGGGACGCGCTTAAGGTCCTCCCCGCTTCGCGAAATCTCTCCCTTCAGGGAGAGGCCCAGACAGCAAAAGGCCCCGGAGTTTCCTCCGGGGCCTTCGCATTCGTCGGGAAGCCTGGAGCCTCCGTCCGGTCTCGATCTTAGAAGTTGATCGAGATGGTCGAACGGCGGTTCAGCGGTTCCTTCACGCCGTCGCCGGTAGCGACGGCCGGAGCGGTTTCACCCTTCCAGTCGACCGCCAGGGTCGTGGCCGGGACGCCCGCCGAGACCAGACCATCGGCCACGGCCTTCGCACGACGTTCCGACAGGCGGACGTTGTACTTCGGCGAGCCCGAGGTGTCGGTGTGGCCCACGACCGTGATCTTGGTCGCGTTGCCGCCCTTGGCGTAGTCGGCGGCCTGCTGCACCACGGCCTGGGCTTCCGGCGTCAGCACGTACTGATCGAACGGGAAGTAGACCACGAACTCGCGGGCCTCATACGCCGGCGGAGGCGGCGGGGGAGGCGGCGGCGGGGGCGGAGGAGGCGGCGGCGGCGGGGGAGGCGGCGGCGGCGGCGGCGGAGGCGGCGGGGGCGGCGGCGAACCGAAGGTGTAGCGAACGCCGAGGGTGATCGACGTGTCCTTGTAGTCGCCTTCGAAGGTGCCGACGTCCGTCACGGCGCCGCCGGCCGGGCCGACGTTGCTCGTCACCGAACCCCAGTTGAGGCTCTTGGCGACCAGGTAACGGCCGGTCAGGTCGATCGACCAGTTCGGGGTCACGTCCCAGGCCAGGCCCAGCAGGCCCTGGTAGGCGAAGCCCTGGTCGGTGTCGTCGAAGCTGGTGTTCTGGATGCGGGCGCCGCCGGCGGGAACGCCGCTCAGCTGGCCGTACACCTTGTTGTGGACCCAGGCCGTACCGACGCCGGCGCCGATGAACGGACGCCACGACGAGTCGGGCAGGAAGTCATAGATGACGTTGGCCATCAGGGTGGTGGCCTTGACCTCGCCGTTCGGCGTGCCGCAGGTCGGGTTCGTCGCGGTGCGAACCGGGCCGGCGGTGCAGAGGCCGATCGGCTGCGGGCGCGAGGCGTTCTCGGAGCGGACGCCCGAGATGTCGCTGCCGCGGTAGCCGTATTCGCCTTCCACGCGCCAGTTCGGCGAGATGCGATAACCGATGCGAGCAAAGCCCGCCCAGTCTTCGTCCGTCGAGAAGGTCCAGTCGTACGGACGACCGTCGGTGGCGTTCACCGACGAGCTCGCTTCGATGCCCTCAGCCGAGTGGTAACCGACGTCGCCGGCCACATACCATCCGCTCAACGCGCTTTGGGCGGAGGCGCCGGACGCCGCGCAGAGCGCGACGGTTGCGACGCCAGCCAGCAACCCGAATTTCATGATGAGAACCCTCTAATAAAGTTAGCCTGGACGCCCCCCGCGGGGCGGCTTCCATGACGACAAACGCACGACTTCGCAAATCGGATGTGGCGCCAGCGCCACAGTGGGGCGGTTTCGTCGAATTCTCGACAAACTGCCCTCATCGATCGGAACACGAACGTTGGCCGTCGCGAGGCGCAGGCCTTCGGCGCCGCAGCAATGGTCGCGCAGTTCGCCGCCGGAATCCAGGTCAACCCTGGCGATTATTTCAGATATCGACGACCACCGATCGCTGTTCTTTCGCGACCAGGGCGGAGGCGACCAGCGACGCGGCGCGCCGCTGGTCACGGGCCAGGCCGCGATCGCCCCCACGACCGGCCGCCTTGGCCACCCTCACATCCTCACCGCGTTGGAGGATGCGGCGAAGCTTTTTGGGGCGAGCGGTTCGCCTCGACGCCGCCCACGCCTGTGGAGTGCGCGACGACGCCGAGCCGCCCCCCCTTCGCGCCGCCAGGGATCGAGGGATCGACAACCCGTCGCGGCGCGGAGAGCCCGTCCGCGCAAAGGCGGCGGACAGTTCGCGCGACCGCTATCATCAGGGCCGCGGAACTGTCGCGTCCCAAACCTGGAACGTTTCGCCGCCCCGCCGGGCCGCATGGGCTGGACAGGCGCCGCCGTTCGGTTAACTACGAAGATCAGAGGTTTGCGCGGGGTGACGCAAGCCTTGGAGCGTGGTGCCTGAAGAGCGTGAGGTCGCGTCCGGACCAGTATTCCAAGCTCGACGCGTCCGGCGTGGCCCTGCTGGCGGCCGGCCACTTCATGGCCTTCGTCGACCGGGCCGTGCCCAGCGTCTACGCACCGGCGCTGAAAGCCGAGTTCCACCTGACCGACACCCAGCTGGGCGCGCTGCAGGGCCCCGCCTTCGTGGCGCTCTACGTCGCCGCGACCCTGCTGGCCGGCCATCGCGGCCACCGCCTGTCGCCCGCGCCGCTGCTCGCCAGCGCCGCGGCCCTGTGGACGCTGGCGACCCTCGCCCTGACCCTGGCCCCGACCTATGAGGGCCTGCTGGCCGCGCGGCTGGTGCTGGGCCTGGCCCAGGCCGCCTTCGCGCCCGCGGCTCTGGCCCTGATCGTGGCGGCCGCCCCGCCGGCCCGGCTGTCGCGCTGGGTGTCGATGTTCACCTCCGGCTCGTCGATGGGGCGCAGCGGCGCCCTCCTGGCCGGCGGCCTGGCGCTGGGCGCGTTCTCCAGCGGAGCCCTGCACGCCTTCGGCCAGGCGCCCTGGCGCGCGGCCGTCGTCCTGCTGACCCTGCCCAATCTGCTGCTGGTGGCGCTGCTGGCCTGGCGGCTGCGCGGACTGGCGCCGGCGCGTCCCGGCGACGACGGCCTGGGACGCGCGCTGGCCCGCCTCGGCGCGCGCCCGCTGGGCCTTGGCCTGCACTTCCTCGGATCCGGCGGCGTCATCCTGGCGGTGCAGGCCGCCGCGGCCTGGGCGCCGTCGATCGTCAACCGCGCCTGCGGGCTGACCCCGACCGCCAGCGCCCTGCTGACCGGCGCCGTCGTCCTGGTCGCCGCGCCGAGCGGGCACCTGGCGGCCGGCTGGCTGATGGACCGCCGCCTGCGCGCCGGCGGCGGCCCGGCCCTGGTGCTGGCCGGCGGCCTCGCCACGGCCGTCGTCGGGGCCGTGCTGCTGGCGGGCGCCAGCGCGCCCTTCACCGCGGCCGGCGCGCTGTTCCTGATCACCGCGGGCGGCGGCGGCGCGGCGCTGGCCGCCCTGGCCGGCCTGCAGCCGCTGAGCCCCCCGCCCCTGCGCCCGGCGATGAACGGCCTCTACCTGGCTTTCGTCACCGTGGCCGGACTGGGCTTTGGCCCGCTGCTGACCGGCCTCGTCAGCGATCGCCTGTTCACGGGCCCGCACGGCCTGGCCATGGCCCTGGCGCTAGTCACGGTGCTGGCGGCGACCCTGGCGGCGCTGGCCGCCGCCCTCGGCGCGAAGCCATGGCGAGCCCTGGCCCGCGAAACCCGCGAGGCCGCCGGCGCCTGACATGCCCACCGCCACCGACAGCTTCCGCTTCTCCAGCGACGACCATCCCGCCGACGAGGCCTTCGCCCTCTATGCGACCCTCTATTCACGCGGCTCCGACGTCAGCCGCGGCGAGGGCCGGTTCTTCGCCCAGGTGCGCGGCTGGCGGCTGGACAAGGTGCTGCTGTTCGAGCGCCGGCTGTCGGGCGTCGTCCACGCCCGCCGCGAGCGGATCGCCGGCGACGGCTTCGACCATTTCGTGCTGACCCACGTGCTGGACGGCCAGGTGCGCCTGGAAGTCCCCGGGCCGCCGCGCGTCCTGGGCCCCGGAACCAGCGTGCTGCTCGACACCCGCCGGCCGATGCGCACCGAGCACGACGACGCCCGGATCCTGACCGCCAGCATCGCCCGTGACGTGATCGAGGCGGCGATGGGCCCGGCCGGCCGCCTGCACGGCCAGATCCTGGCCCCGCCGGACAATCTGGTCCTGGCCGACTTCCTGGCCTCGCTGGCCCGTCACGGCGACACCCTGGGCTCGGCCGCCCTGCCCGCGCTGGGCCGCGCCTTCGTCGACATCCTCTCGTCAGTGGGCGGCGACGCGGCCCGGGTCGGCCGCGAGGATCAGCGCCGCGACCTCTCGCGCCGCGAGGCGGTGCGCCGCTTCGTCATTCCGCGCCTGGCGGACAGGTCGCTGTCGGTCGAGGCCATCGCCGCCGGGGCCGGCATCTCGCGCTCGTCGCTCTATCGCCTGTTCGAAAAGCAGGGCGGCGTGGCCCGCTTCATCCAGCTGACGCGCCTGGACGCCCTGCGCCGCGTGCTCGACGCCCGCGACCCCGCCGCCCCGAACGACGCCGCCCTGGCCGAACGCCTGGGCTTTTCCAGCCCCGCCCAGATGGCCCGCCTGTTCGCCGAGGCCTATGGCGACAGCCTGCAGGCCTACCGCGCCGCCCTGGCCGACAAGCCGCGCGACGATCCCGGCGTCAGCAAGCGACGCTGGGACGGCTGGCTGGGAGAACTGGGGTGAGAGCGCCGCGCGCCTGAGCCCGCGCTTCGATCAGCGCCGAGGACCCGCCCATGCCCGGACGCGCGAAAGGCCGCGCCCGCATGCGCTGGCGGCGCTTCAAATCGAACTGAAAGGAGAGAAGGGATGGTGGACGCGACAGGGATTGAACCTGTGACCCCTACGATGTCAACGTAGTGCTCTCCCGCTGAGCTACGCGTCCGCCGAAGCGATCCGAAGCGCCTTCGTGAAGGCGTCCCGGCCGGGAAGGTGTGGGGGTATAGCGGCGGCTTGGCCGGTGCGCAAGCCGCCTTGAAAACTTTTTCGCGCCTTATGCCGCCATCATCTTTTCGACCTCGGAAACGAGGTCGCGCAGGTGGACGGGCTTGGACAGCACCTTGGCGCCGGCCGGCGCGCGATCCTGGGCCGAAAGGGCCACCGCGGCGAAGCCGGTGATGAACATGATGCGCAGGGCCGGGTCGCGGGCGGCGGCCTGGCGCGCCACTTCGATGCCGTCCATGCCGGGCATGACGATGTCGGTCAGCAGCAGGTCCCACGGATGCTCGAGGTGGCTGACGGCCTCTTCGCCGTCGGCGCAGGCGGTGACTTCGAAGCCTGCCCGTTCCAACGCCCGGGCCAGGAAGCCCCGCAGCGAGTCGTCGTCTTCGGCGAGGAGGATGCGGGCCATGTCGCTTACGTGTCCGTTGGATCTCGTCTCTGGAGCCCGAATCTTATGTCCAGGACGGTAAATCGCCGGTGAACCGGCGCGGTCCGTCCACAGATACGACAGGGCGCGAGGGCATTTGACCGCAAGCCCGGCGCCCTCGACTATGTGACGCATGAACGCATGGGATCCGATCACGCCGGAAACGGCCTCCGCCCAGGCCGGCGGAGCCGCGCTCGGGCGCGAACCGGCGTTCGAGGCCGTGCGGGCCGCGCCGGACGGCTCGCCCGCGCCGACGCCCGTGGTGTTCGCCTCGCCGCATTCGGGCGCCCTGTATCCGCCGGAGATGATGGCCGCCGCCCGGCTGCCCGAGACGGTGCTGAGAGGCTCGGAGGACGCCTTCGTCGACCGGCTGATCGCCGGGGCCCCGGCGCGGGGCGTGGCCACGATCCGCTCGCGCCTGGCCCGCGCCTATATCGACCTCAACCGCGACCCGTGGGAACTGGACCCGGCGATGTTCGAGGACGACGCCCTGCCCGAGTTCGCCCGCGGCCGCACCGCGCGCGTCGCCGCCGGCCTGGGCGCGATCGCCCGCGTCGCCGACGGCCGGCCGATCTACGCCCGCAAGCTGACCTTCGAGGAGGCCAAGGCTCGGGTCGAGCACGGCCACCGCCCCTATCACGACATGCTCGACCGCCTCCTGGCCCAGGCCCGCGCCGCTCACGGCCTGGCGGTGCTGATCGACTGGCACTCGATGCCGGCGGCCGCGACGCGCGGCACCCGGGCCAGGGTCGGCGGCCCGTGCGACATCGTGCTGGGCGACCGCTTCGGCGCGGCCTGCGCGCCGGGTCTGACCAAGCTGGTCGAGGAGGCCCTGGAGGCCATGGGCTATCGCGTGGCCCGCAACAGCCCCTATGCCGGCGGCTACACCACCGAACACTACGGCCGGCCGGCCCGCCGCACCCATGCGCTGCAGATCGAGATCAACCGCGCGCTCTACATGAACGAGACGACGCGCGAGCCGACCGAGGGCCTGGCGGTGCTGACCGCGCACGTGGAGCAGCTGACCGCGCTGCTGACGCAGGCGGACTGGGCGGCGCTGAAATAGGGAAAACGAGCGGGCGCGAGGCCCCTTGCGCCCGCAAACCGCCGCAAAGGGCTGCAAACTCGCGGCGCGTCGGGCTCAGGCCAAAAAAAAGCCCGGCGGTAAGGCCGGGCTAGTTCATTAGGGAGGAAACGCCCAGGAAGGGCAGAAGCGGCAGCGCCGCCTCACACCTTCCTTATAGGGTGCGCTGCGAAATCGAGCAAGCGGAAAGTTGGACAACGTTGTCGAATTTTCCGCGACAACATGAAGCAACCCCATGCACAGCAAGGATCGGAGAACGCCGATCTTCAAGCTTGACCATAAAATAGGCATTGCTGCGCTGCAGCATTAGTTGCCAAAGAAACGACAACCGCCAGAAACCACCTCAAACCCGGTAGGAATAAGGGTTTGCGAGATGACACCGGTAACCGCGACATAAGGCGCCTTACGCACGGGGTGGATAAACGCAGCGCAGTCGCGTAAAAGCCGCGCGCCTGACGCGCGCAGCGTCTCATCCGATTTTCTCCGAAAGCCCGCCGTCCTCCCATGTCCATGCGAAATATCGCCATCATCGCGCACGTCGATCATGGCAAGACCACCCTCGTCGACCAGCTGCTGGCCCAGTCGGGCGTGTTCCGCGCCAACGAGGCGACGACCGAACGCGCCATGGACTCCAACGACCAGGAGCGCGAGCGCGGCATCACCATCCTGGCCAAGTGCACCAGCGTCCTGTGGAACGGTGAAGCGGGCGAAACCCGCATCAACATCATCGACACCCCCGGACACGCCGACTTCGGCGGCGAGGTCGAACGGATCCTCGGCATGGTGGACGGCTGCGTCCTGCTGATCGACGCCGAAGAAGGCGTCATGCCGCAGACCAAGTTCGTGCTGACCAAGGCGCTGAAGATGGGCCTGAAGCCCATCCTCTGCATCAACAAGGTCGACCGCGCCCACGCCGATCCGGACCGCGTGCACAACGCCGCCTTCGACCTGTTCGCCGCCATCGGCGCCACGGACGAGCAGCTGGACTTCCCGCACATCTAC
>PJUL01000719.1_pt1 | contig 19967 bp, 19 predicted proteins | sample 1512221 | NCBI WGS metagenome assembly PJUL01 (sample SAMN08177667, study PRJNA422409) | Feces metagenome, whole genome shotgun sequencing project.
CAGCTCGACCGTGCCGCCGCAGAGGACGGCCTGCTCGCCGAACAGGTCGGTTTCGCATTCCTCGCGGAAGTTGGTCTCGATGATGCCCGAGCGGCCGCCGCCGATGGCCGAGGCGTAGGCCAGGCCGAGGTCGAGAGCGTTGCCGGTGGCGTTGTGGTGCACCGCGATCAGGCAGGGCACGCCGCCGCCCTTCTGGTACTCGCCGCGGACCGTGTGGCCCGGGCCCTTCGGGGCGACCATCAGGACGTCGATGGTGTCCTTCGGCTCGATCAGGCCGAAGTGGACGTTCAGGCCGTGGGCGAACAGCAGGGCCGCGCCGTCGCGGATGTTCGGGGCGATGTCGTTCTTGTAGATCGCGGCCTGATGCTCGTCCGGCGCCAGGATCATGATCAGGTCGGCCCAGGCGGCGGCTTCGGCCACCGACAGAACCTTCAGGCCTTCGCCTTCGGCCTTCTTGGCGCTGGGCGAACCCGGGCGCAGGGCGACGGCCACGTTCGACGCGCCGCTGTCACGAAGGTTGAGCGCGTGGGCGTGGCCCTGGCTGCCATAGCCTACGATGGCGATCTTCCGGTCCAGGATGCGGGCGAGGTCGGCGTCGCGGTCGTAGTAGACGCGCATGATTTCTTCTCCAGGACTGGTCAATCTGCCCGCCTCACGCAAGCTGGAGGCGGGAAAGGCCGGCGTTTGAGCGTTTTTTTGCCGCCTCGTCAAGGCGGGGCGCGCCCATGAGCGATGATCGGCGACGCTTAATACCGCGACTGAGGCGAAAAAGCCCCCGGAAAGGCAAGGCGGATCGCGACGAAGCCTTTTCTGGCTTCGCCTTCAGCGAAGAATGTGCAAAAACAACCTCAGATATATAAATATGCTAAATTGACTCAAAGTTGTATACGCAACACCCTCAACCTGCCTCCACACCCGGAGGCGAGAACGGGAGGGCATCCCCATGAGCGAGATCATCGACATCCAGATCGTGGTCGACACCGCGAACCTGATCGCGAGCGTCCAGAACCCCAGCCAGAACCAGAACGCCCCGACCCCGATCGGGCACAACTACGCCTACATGGTCGCGCCGAACGAATATGTCCGCAGCGGCCAAGCCTCGGGCGACCTGTCGATCTCGGCCGACGTGGGCGACACCGTGCGCTGGCGGATGGTCTCGCAGTCGGGCAACACCAGCTACTCGGCCGACCTGCAGAACATCGCGATCTTCTCGGGCACGCAGGTGACCTCCACGACGGGCGGCAAGCTGCTGAACGTCGAGACCCCGGTGCCCGGCACCACCCCGGGGAACATCGCCCTGCCGCCGACCTACTCGGTGACGCCGCAGTACGACTTCTACCTGACGGCCGACATCGTCCAGAGCGGCACGGGCAACTACAACGTCTCGTTCGCCGTGCTGCAGTACCACTCCGGCTCGCTGCAGGTGCTGGGCTACTTCGTCTGGGATCCGACCATCACCGCTTCCTGAGCCCTTCCCCCGCTCAGAAAGAGAAAGCCGCGCCTCCTTCCGGAAGCGCGGCTTTCGACTTTCTACCGGCGAGGCCTGGGCCTCCTACCGGAACTGGGCCTCTTACCAGAAGAGGTCGTAGTAGACGCTCAGCACCTGGCCGGACCAAACGTCGACCAGGACGGCGTCGCCGCCGACCCGCACCCATTCGCAGCCGATCGGCGGCATGGGCAGGCCGTAGCGGTACCAGTCGAGATAGTACGAGCTGCCGTACCAGCCGCCCGGCAGGTAGTCGCCGAAGCTCCAGCGGAACGCGTACCAGCCGCGGGGATAGCGGTAGGCCGGGGCGCGATAGCGCTGAGCCGAGCGATAGCTGGGCCGCCAGCGACGCTGGTCGTACTGCGGACGGCCGTTGTCACGGTCGCGCCAGCGTTGGTCGCCGGGGCGTTGCGCGCCCGGACGGGAGCCGCCGCGATCGCCCTGCCAGCCGCCGGGACGGCCGTCATTGGGGCGACCGTCATTGGGACGCCCATCATTAGGACGACGGTCGGGCTGCCCGCCGGGACGGTCGTTGCGATCGTTGCGGTCGTTTCGGTCGGGACCGCGATCGCCGCGATCCTGGCCGCCACGGTCTTGGCCGCCTTGCCAGCCGCCGCGATCAGGACGGTCGCCACGGCCGCCACGGTCCTGGCCGCGATCGGCCTGGGGTGCCTGGGGCGCTTGCTGAGCCGGACGCGGCTCGGCCGCGCGCGGCGCCTGGGGCGCGCCGTCGTTCACCCGGCCGCCGCCGCCGCGCCAGCCGCCTTCCTGGCGGTCGCCGCGATCAGGACGGTCGGCGCGCTCGGGGCGAGCCTGCTCGCCACTGCGCTGCGGCTGTTGCTGTTGGGCGCGGCCGCCCTGGTCGCCGCCGCGCGAACCGCGCTCCGGACGCGCGGGACGATCGTCGCGATCGCTTCGTTCCTGCTGCTGAGCGGCTACGGCCGCGATACCGGCCTGCGCCGCCGCGCCGCCCGTCAGCGACAGGATCATGGCGGCGGTGATCAGACGTTTCATTTCTAGCTCCAATAGGCCTTGCGCCGGCCCGTGGCTCATCCCTTGATGACAGTGTCGCGCTCGGTGCATGAACCGCAATTGAACGAAACCCGCAGCGAGGATTCGATGGCCGCTCAGCCCCAGGACATTCTCGGCTTCTGGACCCAGGCGGGGCCCAAGAAGTGGTTCGAGAAGAACCACGCCTTCGACGAGGCGATCCGCCTGAAGTACGAGCCCACCCACCACAAGGCAGCCCGCGGCGACTATGACGCCTGGCTGGAGAGCCCCGAGGGGGCCCTGGCGCTGGTCATCGTGCTCGACCAGTTCCCGCGCAATCTCTATCGCCGCAGCGGCCACGGCTACGCCACCGACGGCAAGGCCCGCGCCGTGGCCCGCGTCGCCATCGCCGCCGGCTTCGATCAGGAGGTCGCGCCCGAGCTGCGCTATTTCTTCTACCTGCCGTTCGAGCACTCCGAATCCCTGGCCGACCAGGAGCTGTGCATCGAGCTGTGCGCCGGCCTGCAGGCCGACACCGGCGACGAGGGGCCGATGAAGTGGGCCCTGATCCACCGCGACATCATCGCCCGCTTCGGCCGCTTCCCCCATCGCAACGTCGCCCTGGGCCGCGAGACCACTCCGGCCGAACAGGCCTTCCTCGACGAGGGCGGCTTCGCCGGATAGGCTTCTCCACGATCTGGAGAGCCCGAAGATTGTAATTGCTCCCCACTTTTGGGGATCAGCCTCCGGGCGAGCTTGGCTTGCGTGCAATCGGTACTGTAGTGTCCGCACGCAGTTTTCGAGGGCTCTGGAGGCCAAGTTGATGTCGATGAAGAAATGCCTGGTGGCGGCGGGCGCGATCGTCTGCGCCGTCGTTCCGGCCGAGGCCTTCGCCCAGGCCAAGGCCAGCAAGGCCCAGCAGGCGCAGACCCAGGCCGTGGCCGAGGTGCCGCGCTGCTCGCGCAAGCTGGGCACCCTGTCGATCATCGACGGCGATGATCCGCGCGGCTGGACCCAGTACAACCTCGCCTCGCCGCAGAAGCTGCTGCGGGCCATCGTCCAGAAGTCGGGCTGCTTCAACCTCGTCGACCGGGGCGCTGGCCTGAACGCCGCCCAGATCGAGCGCAACATCGGCGGCAATCTCGGTTTGCAGCGCGGCTCCAACGTCGGCCAGGGCCAGATCAAGGCCGCCGACTACGTGCTGGTGGCCGAGGTCCAGGCCAGCGACAGCAACGCCGGCGGCGGCGCGGTGGCCGGCGCCATCGGCGGCCTGATCGGCGGCCGCGCCGGCGCCCTGGTCGGCGGCATCAAGACCAAGAAGCTGGAAGCCAACACCGTCCTGTCGCTGACCAACGTCCGCACCACCGAGACCGTGGCCGTGCAGGAAGGCTACGCCGTGAAGAACGACATCGGCTGGGGCGCGGGCGGCGGCATCGGCTTCGGCGGCGCCGTGGGCGGCGGCTACGAGGACACCGAGATCGGCCGCATCATCACCCTGGCCTTCATCAACAGCTACTCGAAGATGGTCGGCGAGCTTGGCCTGGTCGGCGACAGCCCGGCGGCGGCCCAGAACGCCCCGGCCAAGACCTTCGTGGCCACCCGCGTGGTCAACATGCGCGCCACCCCAGTGGCCGCCGGCAAGCTGATCCGCGCCCTGCCCGCCGGCGCCATCGTCTACCCGACCGGCAAGAAGCAGGACCTGTGGTGGGAAGTGGCCGACGAGAACGACAATGTCGGCTGGGTGCTGAACACCGGCCTCGAACCGTCGAAATAGGCGTCTTCGCCACCTGAGCTAGAACGCCCCGCCGGCTCGCCGCGCGGGGCGTTTTTGTGATTGGCCACGAGCTCGATTCGTCGCGATTGTGCGCCCCATGACCACCGCCGTCCTCGACGCCCCGAAAGCCGCCGCCGATCACCCCGAGCGCCAGTACCTGGCCCTGCTCGCCGACATCCTCGAGAACGGCGTGCAGCGCGGCGACCGCACCGGCACCGGCACGCTGGGCGTCTTCGGCCGCCAGATCCGCTTCGACCTGTCGAAGGGCTTCCCGGTCCTGACCACCAAGAAGCTGCACCTGCGCTCGATCATCATCGAACTGCTGTGGTTCCTGAGGGGCGAGACCAACATCGCCTGGCTCAAGGACAACGGCGTACGCATCTGGGACGAATGGGCCGACGAGAACGGCGAGCTCGGCCCGGTCTATGGCAAGCAGTGGCGCTCGTGGGCCACCCCGGACGGTGGTTCGATCGACCAGATCGTCAACCTGGTCGAAGGCCTGAAGACCAATCCCAACAGCCGCCGCCACATCGTCAGCGCCTGGAACCCGGCCGACGTCGAGGACATGGCGCTGCCGCCCTGCCACTGCCTGTTCCAGTTCTTCGTGGCGGACGGAAAGCTCAGCTGCCAGCTCTACCAGCGCAGCGCCGACGTGTTCTTAGGGGTGCCGTTCAACATCGCCAGCTACGCCCTGCTGACCCTGATGGTGGCCAAGGTCGTGGGCCTGCAGCCGGGCGAGTTCGTGCACACCTTCGGCGACGCCCACCTCTATCTGAACCACCTGGACCAGGCCCGCGAACAGCTGACCCGCGAGCCCAAGCCGTTCCCGACGATGAAGATCGCCGACAAGACCGACCTCTTCGCCTTCGAGTACGAAGACTTCCAGCTGGAGGGCTACGAGGCCCACCCGCACATCAAGGCCGCGGTCTCGGTCTGAAACCCGACCTTCCGGATCGGGCTGCGGGCGGCTAAGAGTCGCCCATGACCGCCCCCATCCTCACGCTCGGCCCCGTGGCCCGCTCGCTCAACGGCGTCATCGGCCGCGACAACGACCTGCCCTGGCGGCTGAAGTCGGATCTTCAGATGTTCAAGGCCGCCACCCTGGGCAAGCCGGTGATCATGGGCCGCAAGACCTGGGACAGCCTGCCCCGCAAGCCCCTGCCCGGCCGCCTGAACATCGTCCTGACCCGCGACCACAAGTTCGAGGCCGAGGGCGCCGTGGTCTGCGACACCTGGATGGAAGCCGTGCAGATCGGCAAGGAGCAGGCCGCCGAGGACGGCGTCGAGGAGGTCTGCGTGATCGGCGGCGCGGCCCTGTTCGAGCTGGCCCTGCCCCGCGCCAAGCGTATCTACGTCACCGAAGTGCAAGCCGAGGTCGAGGGCGACGTCCATTTCCCCGCCTTCGACGAGAACGCCTGGACCGAGGTGCGCCGCGAGGAGCGCCCGGCCGGCGAGGGCGACGACTTCCCGTTCGTCTTCCGCGTGCTGGAACGCAAATGAGCGGCCCGCTGATCGCGGCGGTCCTGCTGGCCCAGGCGGCGACGCCCGCGCCACCCTTGCCCGCGGACGCCCGTCAGGCCGCGCGCGACAAGGCCGCCGAGATCGCCGTGGTCCAGGTCCAGCACGTGGGCGTGCCGCGCGGCGTGCGCGGCCGTTGCTACGTCGTCGCCAAGGTCTACCGGGCCGAGCCGGGGGTGAAGCTGGCCGTCGGCCGCACCCTGCGCCTCTACGTGCCCTGCGCCGCGCCCGGCGCCAGCGGTTCGGACGTCGAGCACGGCGTCGACCAGGCCGCCCTCAAGCGCTCCAGCTACGGCCGGGCCTTCTTCGACGCGCGGCTGAAGCTGATCGCCTACGACCTGTTCGACCTGAACTGAGAACCCGCATGAGCACCTGGACCGACCGGCGGCTGATCGACCTTCTGGGCGTGGCGGCGCCGGTGCTCCAGGCGCCGATGGCCGGAGCCAGCACGCCGGCCATGGCGATCGGCGCGGCCCGTGGCGGCGGCCTGGGCTCCCTGCCCTGCGCGCAATACACGCCCGACCAAGCCCGCGAGGCGATCGCCCAGTTCCGGGCCGCCGTCGACGCGCCCCTGAACCTCAACTTCTTCGCCCACACGCCGCCGGCGCCCGATCCGGCGCGGATGATGGCCTGGCGCGCGCGCCTTGCGCCCTACTATGTCGAGGCGGGCCTGGATCCGGCCCCGCCGCCGCCCGCCGGCGGCCGCGCGCCCTTCGACGAGGCCTTCTGCGCCCTGGTCGAGGATCTGCGGCCCGAGGTGGTCAGCTTCCATTTCGGCCTGCCCGAGCCCGCGCTGCTCGATCGGGTGAAGGCGGCGGGAGCCAAGGTGCTGTCCTCGGCCACCACGGTCGCCGAGGCGGTCTGGCTGGAGGTCAACGGCGCCGACGTGGTGATCGCCATGGGGGCCGAGGCCGGCGGCCATCGCGCCGTCTTCCTGCCGGGCTTCGGCCAGGGGATCGACAAGACGATAGACAACCGCCTGGACAGCGCCGCCCAGCCCGGCCTCTTTTCCCTGCTACCCCAGGTGGTCTCGGCCGTCTCGGCGCCGGTGATCGCGGCCGGCGGCATCGCCGAGGCGCGCGGCGTGGCCGCCGCCCGGGCCCTGGGCGCGTCCGGCGTGCAGGTCGGCACGGCCTACCTCTTCACGCCAGAGGCCAAGATCCCGCCGGCCCATCGCGCGGCCCTGGACGAGGCCCGCGACGACAACACCATGATCACCGACCTCTTCACCGGCCGCCCGGCCCGGGGCGTCGCCAACCGGCTGATGCTTGAGCTTGGACCGATCGGCGGCGGGATCACGCCGCCCTTCCCCCTGGCCGGCGGCGCCCTGACGCCGCTGCGCCGGGAGGGGACCAACGCCGACTTCACCAACCTCTGGGCCGGCCAGTCGGCGCGGCTGGCTCCGCGCGGCCTCAACTCGGAAGACCTGACCCGGCTGCTCGCTGACGCCTGAGTGGGTTGCGGCCCGGTTCAAACGACCGTTTACTCCCCTGCAGCGTCCAACAGAGGCGCGCATCCAGGGAGCGAGACGACATGGACCTGACCCTCGTCGCCGAAGGCCTGCAATTCCCCGAAGGCCCGATCGCCATGGCTGACGGCTCGGTGCTGCTGGTCGAGATCCAGCGCCAGACCCTGACCCGCATCGCGCCGGACGGCGCCCGCACCACCGTCGCCGACCTGCCCGGCGGTCCCAACGGCGCGGCGATCGGCCCGGACGGCGCGGTCTATGTCACCAACAACGGCGGCAGCTTCGAGTTCTTCGACATGGGCGGGCTGAACATCCCCGGCCCCACGCCGGCCAGCCACCAGGGCGGCTCGATCCAGCGCGTGGATCTGGCCACCGGCGCGGTGACCACGCTCTACGAGGCCTGCGACGGCAAACGGCTGGTCGGGCCCAACGATCTGGTCTTCGACAAGCAGGGCGGCTTCTGGTTCACCGACCACGGCTGCTCGACGCCCGAGGGCCGCAAGTACGGCGCGCTCTACTACGCCCGGACCGACGGCAGTCACATCGTGCGCGCCCGCGACCACCTGATCTCGCCCAACGGCGTGGGCCTGTCGCCAGCCGAGGACGTGGTCTATGTGGCCGACACCATGCTGGGCCGCCTATGGGCCTTCGACGTCGTCGCCCCCGGCGAGCTCGCCCCGCCCGCCCCGCTCCAGCCCGGCCGCGTGGTCTGCAACCTGCCGGGCTACCAGCTGCTCGACAGCCTGGCGGTCGAAGCCGACGGCCGGGTGTGCGTGGCCACGATCATCAACGGCGGGATCACGGCCTTTTCACCCGACGGGACGACCGAGCACGTGGCGGTTCCCGACGTGATCGTCACCAACCTCTGCTTCGGCGGGGTGGATCTGCGGGACGTGTGGATCACCGGGTCCGGGACCGGGAAGCTGTGGCGCGGGCGCTGGGAGCGGCCGGGGCTGAGGCTGAACTATAACGCCTGACCGCTTCGCGGCCCCCTCAGTCGCTCCGCGACAGCTCCCCCAGAGGGGGAGCATCTCGGCGCACAGATCCTCCCCCTCTGGGGGAGGTGGCCAGGAGGGCCGGAGGGGGCCGCCGCAGGCGGCTACAGTTTAGTACAGAACCCCCAGCGCCTCGCGCGAGAAGCTCTGCAGTTCGTCCTCGCGCCCGTCGCGGATCTTCACCACCCACTCGGGATCCTGCAGCAGCGCCCGGCCGACGCCGACCAGGTCGAACTCGCCGCGATCCAGGCGCTCGAGCAGGCCGTCGATCGAGGCCGGCTGGCTGCCTTCGCCGCCGAAGGCCGCGATGAACTCGCCCGACAGGCCCACCGAACCGACGGTGATGGTCGGGGCGCCGGTCAGCTTCTTGGTCCAGCCGGCGAAGTTCAGGTCGCTGCCCTCGAACTCCGGCTCCCAGAACCTGCGTTGCGAGCAGTGGAAGATGTCGGCGCCGGCGTCGGCCAGCGGCTGCAGCCAGGCTTCCAGCAGTTGCGGGGTCTCGGCGTTCTTCACCGCGTAGTCCTGCTGCTTCCACTGTGACAGGCGGATGATCACCGGATAGTCCGGACCGACGGCGGCGCGGACGGCTTTCAGGATCTCGGCCGCGAAGGCGCTGCGCTCGGCGATGGTCGGACCGCCGAAGCCGTCGTCGCGCAGGTTGGTGCCGTTCCAGAAGAACTGATCGATCAGGTAGCCGTGGGCGCCGTGCAGCTCGATGGCGTCGAAGCCCAGGCGCTTGGCGTCGGCGGCGGCCGTGGCGAAGGCGGCGATGGTGTCGGCGATCTCGGCGTCGGTCATCGGCTCGGTGAACGGCGAGCCGCCGGCCTTGGACACGCCCGAGGGGCTGTCGATCTTGCCCAGCACGTCCTTGCCCTTGGCCGAACCCACGTGCCACAGCTGCGGCGCGATGAGGCCGCCGACGGCGTGGACGTCGTCGACCACCTTCTTCCAGGCCGCCAGTTCCTTCTCGCCATGGAAGCGCGGGATGTTGGCGTCGTTCAGCGAGGCGGCCCGGGCCACGCCCGTGCCCTCGGTGACGATCAGGCCGACCTGGGCGGCCGCGCGGCGGGCGTAATAGGCCGCCACATCGTCGGTGGCCACGCCGCCGGGCGAGAACGACCGGGTCATCGGCGCCATCACCACCCGGTTGGGCAGCTTCAGCGACTTGAACTCGAAGGGCTTGAAGAGGGCGTCGAGGGCCATGCGGGCGCTCCAGCAGGAGTATGAACCGATGCGATCCAAACACTTGTTCGGAGCGACCGCCATGCAGAAATACTGCAACGGTCGTTGTATCTGGTGTGGCCCGTTCGGAAAGAAAACCCCTACCCCAGGATTTCGTCCAGCGCCGCCAGCAGCCGGTCGATCTGGCCGTCCGTCCCGACCGTGATCCGCAGGTGATCCCCGATGCGCGGGGCGTCGAAGCGGCGGACGATGACGCCGCGCTTGCGCAGCTCCGCCGCCAGCTCGGCGCCGGGCCGCGCGGCGTGGCGGGCGAAGACGAAGTTGGCCGACGAGGCCGGGGCGGTAAAGCCCCGCGCCTCCAGCCCCTCGACCAGGCGACGGCGGCCGGCGATCACCTTGGCGCAGCTTTCCTGGAAGAAGGCCTCGTCCTCGATCGAGGCGAGCGCGCCGGCCTGGGCGGGACGGCCAAGGGGATAGGAGTTGAAGCTGTCCTTCACCCGCGTCAGCCCCTCGATCAGGGCCGCGTCGCCGATGGCGTGGCCGACCCGCAGGCCGGCCAGGGCCCGCGACTTCGACATGGTCTGCACGACCAGCAGGTTGGGATGGTCGGCGACCAGCGGGATGGCGCTCTCGCCACCGAAATCGACATAGGCCTCGTCGATCACCACCGGCTTGTCGGGGTGCTCGGCCAGCAGGCGGGCGATCTGCGCGCGGGTCAGGGCGACGCCCGTGGGGGCGTTGGGGTTAGCGACGATGATCGCGCCGGAAGGGCGGCGATAGTCCTCGATCCGCACCGACAGGTCATCGGCCAGCGGCACGGTCTCATAGGCCACGTCGAACAGCCGGCAGTAGGTCGGATAGAAGCTGTAGGTGATGTCGGGGAACAGCAGCGGCGCGTCATGGCCCAGCAGGGCGCGGAAGGCGTGGGCCAGCACCTCGTCCGAGCCGTTGCCGACGAACACCTGCTCCACGGCCACGCCGTGATAGGCGGCCAGGGTTTCCCGCAGCGCGCTCGAGGTCGGATCCGGATAGAGCCGCAGGGCCTCGCCCGCCGCCGCCGCGATCGCCTCGACGGCCTTGGGCGAAGGCCCATAGGGGCTTTCGTTGGTGTTCAGCTTGACCAGGTCGGCGATCTTCGGCTGCTCGCCCGGGACGTAGGGCGACAGCGCGTGGACCAGCGGGCTCCAGAAACGGCTCAAGGTCTTGCTCCAAACGACTTTCGCCGCCGGGATGCGCGAAACCTCAGCCCTCCGTCAAGCGCAAGCCCGCCCTACTCCACCGCGTCGAGATATTCGATCTCCGGACGGCCGGCCATGAACGGCCCCATGGCCGCGCCGGCGGCCTTGAAATAGTCGGTGCCGCCGTGATGCTTCAGGGCGTCTTCCGAGGCGTAGAGTTCCAGCACCTTGTAGACGCCGGCCTCGGTTTTGGACTTGGTCAGCTGATAGACGATCGCGCCCGGCTCGCTGGCCTTCACCTTGGCGGCAAGCCCCAGGAACAACGCTTCGAACTCGGACGTCTTGTCCGGCTGGACCTTCAGGGTCGCCACCACGCCGATCATGCTCGCCTCCCAACGTTTGTTTGAAAGGCAGGTTGGACGAGCGCGAGCGAAGTTACAAGCTCGTCCCGGAGCCGGATCGCTTATGGGCCTTCGCCAGGGCGTACAGGGACAGAATCCCGAGCAGGGACGTGTAGGACCAAGCCGCGTCGAGTACGAAGACCTGCTGGCTCACCCGCGTATAGAGGCCGTGGTTGTTCAGGAAATAGCGCCCGGCCTCGACCTTGCCGCCGAGCGCCCAGCCGTAACGGCCGCAAACCACGGCGAAAGCGATCAGGTTGGCGATCACCGCACAGGTGAACACCGCTGGAACCCAGTTTGGAATGCGTTCGAGCACGGCGCGGCGGTCGGACCGAAGCCGAGGATCAGGTCAGCGCCGCTCGTTCCAGCCGTAGGCGACCCACGAATGGCCGCCGACGTTACGGGCCTCGATCAGGTTGGGATCGGCGTTGGCCTTGGCGTGAGCATGGCGGCGGCCGCGCAGGGCGAAGGCGGCCAGGCCCAGCAGCGCGGTGGCCATGAAGCCCACCACCACCAGGGTCGCGGCGAACACGACGGCAACGATGGCGGCCACCGAAACGGCGATCGCCGTGGCCACGCCGCCGATCACTCCAGCCAGGCCGCGCCAAGCCGAAGACTGCGTCGCGCCGATGTTCGCGCCCAGGGTCATGGTCATCGTCGTCCTCGATCGGCGCCGAAGCGCCCAGAATCTCCGTCCTCGCCCCTTAGGTTGGCTTCGGAGGTCTGAACGTCAACTGAACACCCATTGGGTTCAATCACAAAGACTTTTCCGCTCAACCCGCGGCGGCCAGTCCGAGTTCCCTGCGCTCGCGCATGACGGTGGTGAAGGCGGCGTTGATCGCGGCCGCCTTGGCCTCGGCCACCTCGATGAACTCGGCCGGCAGGCCGCGGGCCCGGGCCCGGTCGGGGTGGGCGTCCGACAGCGCCAGCTTCCAGGCGCTGCGCACGGCGGCGTCGTCGGCGTCGGCCGCTACGTCGAGGATCACATAGGGGTCGTCCGCCCCCGCCCCCAGGTGGGTGGCGCTGAGACGGCGGAAGGCCAGCGGCGACAGACCGAACAGTTCGGCCACCCGCTCCAGGTAGTCGAGCTCGTCCTGGGTCACCGCGCCGTCGGCCTTGGCGATGTGGAACAGGCCGTCGAGCACGTCTTCCAGCAGCTGCGGGCACGAGCGATAGCGCTTGGCCAGCCGCTTGGCGTAGCTCTCGAAGCCGTGGGTGGTCTGGCGGGCCAGGTCGTACAGGCGATGGATGTTCTGCTCGGAGGCCGGATCCGGGTGGAAGACCTGCGAGAAGGCCGCGAACTCGTGGCCGTCGGCGCTGCCGTCGGCCTTGGCCAGCTTGGCGCCCAGCGCCGTGACCGCGGTCGAGAAGGCCGGATCCTGTCCCGGCGGTCCGGGCGGACACTCGGCGCACTCCGCCAGGTCCAGACGGCGGGCCGCGATGCTTGCGATGTTGCGCCAGAAGGTCATGCGGAGGGGTCTTAAAAGCCGGCCGGTCCTGGGAGATACGGATCCGAACGTCTCCAGGATGACGCTCCGGAAGCGCCTCATAGCACACGCCTCGCGGCGCACCCACCCGGCGATTGCTGCGCCGCACATGTAAACTTGTTCAGAATCGCCGCGAACTTCGGAGCCATCCGGCGCTTGCGTCGTTATGGTCGAGCTTGGAGCGCGGGTAGATCCCGCCGGCGCCATGCTGCGGTCCCATTGCGGCCCGAAATGATCTAGTCAGTCCGCTGACGCTACCGAAAGGATTCCCGGCCGTATGGCGACCGCTCTTCTCTTCGCCCTCGCCCTGATGGCGCAGGACGCGCCCGTGACCACCGCCGCTCCGCCGCCGCGCACCCAGCCCGCGGCCACGCCGCCCAGCGACGAGTACGGCTATATCGCCTGGTGCTATGGCGCGCTCGGCGGCTACATCGACCTGTACGACCGGGTCATGCCCGAGGTGACGCGGATCGAGAAGGCCTTCCCCGGCCCCGACGGCGCGGCCGCGGCGCTGAAGGAATATCCGGCGATGCGCACCCAGGCGCGCTCGGACCTCAAGATCTACGCCTCGGCCATCACCGCCACCGAAAAGGCCAGCCCGCGCCCGATCTCGGAATACGGCGCGGCGGCCATGAAGAAGGGCCGCTCGATCTGGGGCGGCTCGGAAACCGTCGACAAGGCGCGCCTGGCCCAGGTGTGGATGAGCTGGTCGCCGCCCGGCGACTGCGAAACCCGCGCCAAGGCCCTGGAGAAGAAATCCAACCTGTTCGGCCAGGCCCTGAACTACAACGTGAAAAGCGCCGTGCCCGCCCAGCCGGAACCGGAAGCCGCGCCCGAACCGCCCCCGCCCGCCGAGGAGCCCGCCGCGCCGGCGGAAGCGCCCGCCGCCAAGGTCGAAGTCTCGGCCCCCGCGCCGACGCCCAAGGCCGCGGTCCAGAAGCCGGCCGTCCAGAAGCCGGCGGCGGCCAAGCCGGTCGCCGCCAAGCCCGTGGCCGCCCCGGCGGTCAAGAAGCCCCTGGCCCCCATCGGCGCGACCCCGGCCAAGATCCCGGCCGGCCGCGAAGTCATCATCGACCCGGCCAACCCGCAGGCCTGCGCCGGCAGCCTCCTGCCCGCCAAGCGCGGCGGCAAGGACGTGCTGATCTGCAAGCCGGACTGAGGATTTAGCTCGCTTCCCTTACTTCCCGTCATTCCCGCCCTTGTGGCGGGAACCCCTGGGCCCGCTCGCACGTGAAGCGCAAGCGGATCGCCAGCGATCCGCCCCATCCGCGCCTGCGGCTGACAGAGGGGTTCTCGCCACAAGGGCGAGAATGACGGGCGGATAGAAAGACGGCGCGTCTCTAGGGCGCCGTCGGCAACACCCCGCTCCGCGCCAGGGCCGCGTACCAGCCGTACGACGCCTTGGGCGTGCGCACCCCGGTCGCCCGGTCGTGGGTCACCAGGCCGAACTTCGAGCGGTAGCCCAGCGCCCATTCCCAGTTGTCGATCAGGCACCAGGCGAAAAAGCCCTTCACCGGCGAGTCGGCCTCCATCGCCGCCTTCACCGCCTGCAAATGCCGGCGCAGGAAGGCGATGCGGAAGGTGTCGGCCTGGATGCCCGGCCCGTCGCCGAACGGATCCGAGCAGCCGTTCTCGGTGACGAACACCGGCGGGTTGCCGTACTCGGTGCGCAGCCGCGCCAGCACCTCGGCTAGGCCCGACGGATCGATGTGGCGGCCGAAAGCGTCCAACTCCACGCCCTTGGGCGGAGCGGCCGGCGCGATCTTGCCGGGCGACAGCGGCGCCAGGCGCATATAGGCCGGCGCGTAGTAGTTCACCCCCATGAAGTCGACCTTCTGGCGGATGGTCGAAAGGTCCTCCGACCGCACCCGGTCGCCCAGGAACTCGTTCATGGCGTCGGGATATTCGCCCTTCAGCAGGGGATCCAGCCACGCCCGGTTCCACAGCGCGTCGAGCCCGTCCGACGCCAGCCGGTTCCAGAACGCCAAGCCTCCGCCCGCTGGCCGGCAGGGTTGTAGCGCCAGGGTCGTGCCGATCGACAGGTCGCCCTTGGCCGCCCGCAGGGCCTGGATCGCCAGCCCCTGGCCAAGGTTCATGTGGTGGGTCACCGGCCCCAGCAGGGCGACGTCCTTGAGGCCCGGCGCGTGCTCGCCGGTGACGTGGCCGAACACCGCGTGCACGGCCGGTTCGTTGAGCACGATGATCCGCTTGAGCCGGTCGCCCAGCCGCTCGCCGACCAGGGCGGCGTAGTCGGCGAAGGCCTGGGCCGTATCCCGCGCCGCCCAGCCGCCGCGATCCTGCAGGGCCTGGGGCAGGTCCCAGTGAAACAGCGTGGCGTAGGGCGTGACGCCCTTCTCCAGCAGGCCGTCGATCAGCCGGGAATAGTGGTCGATCCCCGCCTGGGCGACGGCTCCGGCCCCGGTGGGCAGCAGCCGCGACCACGAGATCGAGAACCGGTAGCCGCCCAGCCCCGCCCCGGCCACCAGGTTCACGTCGTCGGCCCAGCGGCGATAGCTGTCGGTGGCGACCTTGGCGTTCGAGCCGTCGATGATCTTGCCCGGCAGGTCCTGGAACACGTCCCAGACGCTGGGGCCGCGCCCGTCGGCGTCGGGCGAGCCCTCGGTCTGGAAGGCCGCGGTGGCCGTGCCCCAGACGAAGTCCTTGGGAAAATCGCGCGACTTCGGCTGCACGTCGCCGGGCCGCTGCGTCCCGCACCCTGACAGCCCCGCCGCCGCTCCGCCGACCGCCAACGCGCCCAGCGCCCGACGGCTCATGCCCGCCTGATCCACGCTCCACCCCCAGCTTTGGATCGGAGGTTCACAACCTCCGTTGAGGGAACAATGCAGCTATAACCGGATACTTGGCCAGCCCGCGATTTTGTCACTTCAACCGCCGTACAGTTTGTCCGGCCGGACATAGGTCGGGAAAGAACGGCGTTCACCCCTGGGTCCCAGAACATCGCATTTTGGGAAGAACCCATGGCCCTCGAAGGCGCCCGAAAAAACTCAGCCCTGGTCGCGGCGGTCGTCGCCATGGCCCTGACCGCGGGCCTGGCCGCCTGCGGAGGCGGCGGCGGCTCCAGTTCCAGCAGCTCCAGCAGCAGTTCCTCGTCGAGCAGCTCGTCCAGCAGCAGCAGCTCGAGCAGTTCCAGCTCCAGCAGCACGGCCTCGACGTCCTGCTCGGAGAGCACCCAAGGCGCGCAGCTGGTCTGCCTGGCCAACGTGTTCCGGGCCACGCTCAGCAGCAGCCAACTCAGCTCGGTCAGCTACAGCCTGACCTCGTCCAACGCGACCGCCCACTGGTCGAACCTGCCGGTCGGCTCGGTCAGCCGCCTGGGCCTGGCGCTCAGCGCGCTCAGCACCGACCAGAAGACCGCCGCCGAGGCCCTGATCGCCGCGGCCCTGACCACCCAGGGCCAGTCGACCATGACCGGCCTGCGCGCCGCCGACGGGTACCTGGCCACCGCCGCCAGCGGCTACGGCCAGAACCTCTACTACGTCGCCTTCCTGGGCACGCCCTCGACCTCCAGCCCGTGGATCCTGGAGTTCTCCGGCCACCACTACACCTTCATGGCCAGCGTCACCGGCGACTATGTCAGCATGACCCCCAACTTCGTCGGGGTGGAGCCGCTGTCGTTCACCTATGGCGGCACGGCCTACACGCCGATGCAGACCCGGCACGACACCCTGGCGGCGATGCTCAGCGGCCTGTCATCCACCCAGCTGGCCTCGGCCAAGCTGTCCCAGGCCTATGACGACGTGCTGGTCGGCCCGCAGGAGGACGGCGACTTCCCCTCGACCCAGTCGGGCCTGGCGGTCTCGAGCCTGAGCTCGACCCAGCAGGCGCTGGTGAAGGCGGCGATCAACGCCTACGCCGCCGACGCCAACGGCACGGGCCAGGCCGACGCCTACACGACCGACACGGCCCTGGCCTCGACCTACATCTCGTGGGCCTCGTACTCGGACCTGTCGACCAAGGGCTCCTACGTCCGCATCGACGGCCCGCGCGTCTGGATCGAACTCAGCGTCCAGAGCGGCGTCGTGTTCAGCGCCAACCACTACCACAGCATCTGGCGCGACAAGACGGCGGACTATGGCGGCAACTTCACGTTCTAGCACGCTCATGAACCGCCCCCTGAAGACCTGGCTGGCGATCCTCGCCGCCGGCCTCGCCCTCCTGACCACGGGCCTGGCCATCGCCCACCCGATGGCCAAGTCCTTCGTCCAGATCCGGGTGCTCGACCATGCCTGGCGGCTGCACCTGCGGCTGCCGGCCGACCGCCTGGAGGTCGCCTTCCTCCAGGCCGGGCTGGTCCCCAAGCCGCTCGGCGACGGACGCCCCACCCTGACGGCGGCGGGCGTGGCGGCCTACGTCCAGGACCGCATCCACCCGCGCTCGCCCACTGGAGCAGCCTGGGGCGTGCAGGTGCTCAGCGTCGACGAGGTCCCCTTCCCCACCGACGAATGGACGGTAGAGGTCGACCTGATCCCGCCGCCCGGCCCGGCGCCGGACTCGCTGGTGCTGGATTACGAGGTCATCGTCCGCGAGATCGCCACCCACTCGGCGGTGCTGACCCTGGAGCAGGACTGGGCGCGCAACGTGCTGCCGCACAAGCCGCGCCTCTTGGGAACCTTGCGGGCCGAGACGCGGCAGATCCGCATCGACCGCGTCCAGGGCTCGTCCTGGCCGGCCTGGACCAGCATGGTCGTCATGGGCGCGCGCCACATCCTGGAGGGCGCCGACCACCTGCTGTTCCTGGTCACCCTGATCCTGACCGCGCCGCTGGTCGCCGAGAACGGCCGCTGGCGGCCGGTCGGCGACGCCCGCAAGGCGCTGTGGGCCACCTTCGCCCGGGTCAGCGCCTTCACGGTCGGCCACTCGATCTCGCTGCTGGGCGCGGCCCTAGGCTGGCTGCCGCCGGGCGGCAGGATCGTCGAGGCGCTGATCGCCCTGTCGGTGGGAATCTCTGCCCTGCACGCCCTGCGGCCGATCTTCCCCCGGCGCGAAGCCTGGATCGCCGGCGGCTTCGGCCTTGTCCACGGCCTGGCCTTCGCCGAGACGCTGAGCGCGCTGCAGCTCTCGACCGGCCAGCTGGTGGCCGCGACGCTGGGCTTCAACCTCGGGATCGAGCTGGTGCAGCTGCTGATCGTCGCGGCGGTAGCGCCGGTGGTGTTCGTGCTGCGTCGGCGGGCGGCGGGCGTGTGGACCCGCTGGGCTCTGGGGGCCGGAGCGCTCGTGGCGTCGATGGTGTGGCTCTACGCGCGGCTGGCGTAGGCCTGCCCCCGCCCTCTCCAAAACTCCCGTCATTCCCGCCCTTGTGGCGGGAAACCCTCTGTCAGCCGCAAGGGCGGATGGGGCGGACTACTGAGCAGTCCGCTTGCACCTCACCTGCGAGCGGAACCAGGGGTTCCCGCCACAAGGGCGGGAATGACGGGAGTTAAGAGGATACCGTCTTACGCCGCCGCCCCGCGCGCCCGGGCCAGCGGGTCGTAGTTCAGGATCGGCGACAGCCAGCGCTCGGTCGTGGCTAGGTCCCAGCCCTTGCGGCGGGCGTAGTCCTCGACCTGGTCGAAGTCGATCTTGCCGACCCCGAAATAGTGGCTCTGCGGATGGCTGAAATAGAGGCCCGACACGGCCGCGCCCGGGCTCATGGCGAAGCTCTCGGTCAGGGCCATGCCGGTGGCGGCCTCGGCGTCGAGCAGGCGGAACAGCGTGCCCTTCTCGGTGTGGTCGGGCTGGGCCGGATAGCCGGGGGCCGGGCGGATGCCCTGGTACTTCTCGGCGATCAGACGATCGGCGTCGAAGCCCTCTTCCGGCGCATAGCCCCACAGCTCGACCCGAGCCTTGTGGTGCAGCCACTCGGCGAAGGCTTCGGCCAGGCGGTCGGCCAGGGCCGAGGCCATGATCGCCGAATAGTCGTCGCCGGCGTCCTTGAATTTCTTGACGATCTCGTCCTCGCCGTGACCGGCGGTCACCGCGAAGCCGCCGACATAGTCGGCCGGGCCGCCCACGGGCGCGACGAAGTCCGACAGGGCGAGATTGGCCTTGCCCTCGCCCGGTCCCTTGTCGATCTGCTGGCGCAGGGTGTGCAGGCGGGCGATCTCGACCGTGCGGGACTCGTCCGAGAACAGCACCACGTCGTCCTCGACCGCCTGGGCCGGCCAGAAGCCGATCACGCCCTTGGCCCCGAACCACTTCTCGGCGATGACCTTGTCGAGCATGACCCGGGCGTCGCGATAGAGGTCGCGGGCGGCTTCGCCGACCACGTCGTCGTCCAGGATCTGCGGATAGCGGCCAATCAGCTCCCAGCTGGCGAAGAACGGCGACCAGTCGATGAACGGCTCCAGCTCGGCCAGGCTCGGCTCGAACACCCGCGTACCGGTGAACAGCGGCTTGGGCGGCGCATAGCCCTTCCAGTCGATGGCGTACTTGCGCTTGCGGGCCTCGCCGATGGCGGTGCGGGCCTTGACCGTCTGGCCGCGCGCGTACTGCTCGCGCACCTTGACGTATTCGGCGCGGGTCTCGCCGATGATCCGGTCGCGCTCGCTTTCCGACAGCAGGCCCGAGACCACGCCGACCGCCCGGCTAGCGTCGACCACATAGGTGGTGGGACCGCGGCGATAGGCCGGCTCGATCTTCACCGCCGTATGGGTGCGGCTAGTGGTGGCCCCGCCGATCAGCAGCGGGATGGTAAAGCCCTGGCGCTCCATCTCGGCGGCGACGAACACCATCTCGTCCAGCGACGGGGTGATCAGGCCCGACAGGCCGATCATGTCGACCTGGTGCTTTTTCGCTTCGTCGAGGATGCGGTCGGCGGGCACCATCACGCCCAGGTCGATGACCTCGTAGTTGTTACACTGCAGCACGACGCCGACGATGTTCTTGCCGATGTCGTGGACGTCGCCCTTGACGGTGGCCATCAGCACCTTGCCGGCGGCCTTGCGGACCTGGCCTTCCTTCTCGGCCTCCATGAACGGCATCAGCCAGGCCACGGCCTGCTTCATGACGCGGGCCGACTTGACCACCTGCGGCAGGAACATCTTGCCCGCGCCGAACAGGTCGCCGACGACGTTCATGCCGTCCATCAGCGGGCCTTCGATGACGTGCAGCGGACGCTCGGCCGCCAGGCGCGCCTCTTCGGTGTCGGCCTCGATGAACTCGGTGACGCCGTTGACCAGGGCGTGGGTGATGCGCTCGCCCACCGTGCCTTCGCGCCAGGCCAGATTGACCTGCTGAGCCGCGCCCTTCTCGCCCTTGTAGCGCGGGGCCATGTCGACCAGGCGCTCGGTGTTGCTCTGCACCGGATCGCGCTGCGGGCGGTTGAGGATCACGTCCTCGACGGCCTCGCGCAGCACCGGGTCGATGTCGTCATAGACCGGCAGGTCGCCGGCGTTGACGATGCCCATGTCCATGCCGGCGTTGATGGCGTGGTACAGGAACACCGAGTGGATCGCCCGGCGCACCGGCTCGTTGCCGCGGAAGCTGAAC
>PJUL01000722.1_pt1 | contig 19865 bp, 8 predicted proteins | sample 1512221 | NCBI WGS metagenome assembly PJUL01 (sample SAMN08177667, study PRJNA422409) | Feces metagenome, whole genome shotgun sequencing project.
AAGTCGGTGTTGACCACGTCGTAGTCCACACCTTCCTTCAGGCGCAGGCCAAACTTTTCGATGCGCTGGGCGATGATGGCGGGGCGCCCGATCAGCGTGGGGCGGGCGACCTTCTCATCCACCACGATCTGGGCGGCGCGCAGCACGCGCTCTTCCTCACCTTCGGCATAGGCCACACGCTTCTTGGAGGCGTTGCGGGCGGCATCGAAGATGGGCTTCATCGTGGTGCCCGAGGCGTAAACGAAGGTCTGCAGCCGGTCGCGGTACGCATCCATGTCCGCAATCGGGCGCTGTGCCACGCCGCTGTCCGCCGCCGCCTGGGCCACGGCCGGGGCAATCTTCATCATCAGGCGCGGATCGAACGGCTTGGGGATCAGGTATTCAGGGCCGAACGTCAGCTTCTCGCCCACATACGCTGCCGCTACCACTTCGCTCTGCTCGGCCTGGGCCAGCTCGGCAATGGCGTGCACGGCTGCGATTTCCATCTCGTCGGTGATGGTGGTGGCGCCGCTGTCCAGTGCGCCGCGGAAGATGTACGGAAAGCACAGGACGTTGTTGACCTGATTCGGGTAGTCCGAGCGGCCCGTGGCCATGATGATGTCGCTGCGCACACTGTGCGCCAGCTCGGGCATGATTTCGGGGTTGGGGTTGGCCAGCGCGAAAATCACCGGGCGCTCGGCCATGGTGGCCACCATCTCGGGCTTGAGCACGTTGCTGGCCGATAGGCCCAGGAACACGTCGGCGCCCACGATCACTTCGGCCAGCTTGCGCGCGTCGGTCTTTTGCATGAACTGGCGCTTGTCGTCGTCCATCAGCTCTTCGCGGCCTTCATACACCACGCCGGCCAGGTCGGTCACGAACACGTTCTTGCGCTGCACGCCCACCTTGAGCAGCAGGTTCAGGCAGGCCAGCGCCGCAGCGCCCGCGCCACTGGTGACCAGCTTCACATCCTCGATCTTCTTGCCTGCCACCTTGAGCGCGTTGACCATGGCCGCTGCCACGGTGATGGCCGTGCCGTGCTGGTCGTCGTGGAAGACCGGGATCTTCATGCGCTTGCGCAGCTCGCGCTCCACGTAGAAGCAGTCGGGGGCCTTGATGTCTTCGAGGTTGATGGCGCCAAAGGTGGGCTCCAGCGCGGCGATCACTTCCACCAGCTTGGCGGGGTCCTTCTCATCGATCTCGATGTCGAACACATCCACACCCGCGAACTTCTTGAACAGGACCGCCTTGCCTTCCATCACTGGTTTGGAGGCCAGAGCACCGATGTCACCCAAACCCAGTACGGCGGTCCCGTTGGAAATCACGCCCACCAAATTGCCGCGCGAGGTGTAGCGGAAAGCGTTGGCCGGATCCTTGACGATCTCTTCACACGGGGCTGCCACGCCGGGCGAATAGGCCAGCGCGAGGTCGTGCTGGTTGATCATCTGCTTGGTGGCAGCAATCGCCAGCTTGCCCGGCTTTGGAAACTCGTGGTATTCGAGAGCGGCACGGCGCAACTGAGCGCGCTTGTCGGATTCGTTGTTGTTGTTGTTCTGGTCCGTGGTGTTCTCGGGCATTCAATGTCTCCAACTCAAGGGTGGGTGCAGTAAAAACCGCGCTGGGGGCGGCTTGGTGTGGGCTGTCAGCTTTGTAAGGGTCCGCGATTGTAGGACGATGCCGGTAAAAACCCTAGTAAGCGAATCTGCTTATGGGCAGCACGGTCCTGGCCTGCCTGCATGCCCCAGGCAGGGTCTACTTGTTCATACATTGTTTGCAGTATTTGACAAAGTTCTGATAAAAGCGTTTCTCAATCAAAAAGATTCATCGCCGCAAAGCGAACGTCTCCTCAGCGTGCTGCAGCACCTGTTTGCTACAAAACTAATAGCTTATAACGTTTGCTGCATAAGCGCTATAGGCCGAAAAACCTAAAAACCGCAGGATCATTCCATGTCCACCAGCCGGTCCCCCGCACGTACCGAAATAGTCTTTGTGTTTGATGACCTGCCCGACTGGCAGCAACTGGCCGCTGGCGTGCGCGAAGGCGCCCAGGTGGTGGTGCTCGATGGCGCGCAAGACGGCCTGGCCCAGATCGCCGCCCACCTGCAAGGGCGCAGCGGCATCGACGCCATTCACATCGTCAGCCACAGTCAGTCGGGGCAGGTGGCCTTGGGTAGTACCTCCATGAGCCAAGCCACGCTGGGCCAACAGGCGCAAACGCTCGCCGAAATCGGTGCATCGCTCAGCGCAGATGGTGACATCCTGATTTATGGCTGCAACGTGGGTGCGGGAGAGGCTGGCGGCCAGTTTGTCACCCAGTTGGCGACGCTGACCCAGGCCGACGTGGCCGCATCGAGCAACTTCACCGGTCATGCCAGTCTGCTTGCCGACTGGAATCTGGAAGTGACGCATGGTGACGTGGCGCACGAGACCCCGTTTACCGACATCGCGCTGGCCAACTATCAGCATGTGTTGCCCACCACATTGGTTGCTGGCGATATTGCCGTCATCGGTTTCAATGCGGATGATGACGATACTGGTACTGATTTGGATGGTGATGGAAGGGCGGACATTCGTTGGGCCATCATGGCTATGCGGGATATTGATCCCGGCACCGTCATCCACTTCACTGATGCTGGCATCAAAGAGGATGGTTCTTTCTTTGTCAATCCCGCCAATGAAGGACATTTGACGTGGACGGTGATGGACCGGGTCAGTGCCGGAAAAATATTGGCTATGGATACCGCCAATGGCACCAACGTCAATGACCTTAATGGTGCAGAGCTGGGTAAAGGCGGTCTGTCGGATTACGGAACGGTCAGTGGTGGAATGGGTGGAACACCAGCTGCAGCCAATACCTTCATGGCCAGCGCAGGTGACCAGATCATCGTTTATCAAGGCACTGCTGGTACCACAGCAGGCGCGACCTTTATCTATGCATTGAACACGTCGCAGAATGGTTTTGTGAGCGCGGTTGGAGGCTGGCAAACAAACAACATCGTGACCGCCCAGCAACAATCTTACATTCCTGTCGGATTAACAAATGGCAGCACTGCGCTTGCCTTAACTACGAATATTTCAGGTACATCTTCCGGCACAGGCAGTGTAGGTTCGCCCAACTACGGGTTTGACAACATGGTGTATCAGGGCACCCTGACGGGAACCCGCGCCCAGTTGTTGGCTGAGATTGGCAACCCGAGTAATTGGGCAGGTGATGACACCGTGCCTTTTCCTATTGGAACAGGAAGTGGTTTTTCATACGCCACCAATTTCACTGTTGTTGCTCCACCCACTTTGGTATCAGCCACCTTCGCGGACGACAACCTCAAAATTGGTGATACCTCGGATGTCACCTTTACATTCTCTACAGCCGTTTACGGTTTTACATCTGCCGATTTAACAGTACCTAACGGAAGCATTCCTACACTGATCTCCGTTGATGGCGGTACTACCTGGACGGGCACATTCACGCCCACTGTCGGTGTGACGGATGCGACTAACGTCATTACCGTCGCTATGACAGGGGTGACCAGTGTGAGTGGTTCGCTGGCTGGCAACGGCACGGCTACTTCCAGCAACTACGCCATTGATACCCAGGCGCCAGCAGTCGCTCTGGTTACCTCGCCCTCGCCAAACGGTACTTATATTGCCGGATCAACCGTACTTATCGCTGTCATGTTTGATGGCAATGTGACGGTTACGGGCACACCGCAGTTGACGTTGGAAACGGGCGCTGTTGATCAGGTTGCGGATTACGACGGGGGTCCTACTCTCCAAACCGTGTTCTTTTCCTACACCGTAGCCCCTGGTGATTATTCGCCCGATCTGGATTATGTGAGCACCAGCGCGCTTGCGCTGAATGGCGGCACGATCCGTGACAGTGCAGGCAACGATGCCATTCTCACCCTGCCCGCGCCTGGCACTGGCAACTCACTGGGCGCCAATAAAGCGATAGTGATCAATTCTGCTCCTGCTATTGGTAATTTGAACGGCGACAGCGTTGCCTGGCCGGGTGTTGGCAATTCGGTAACCCTGGATGCGAGTGGCAATGCGACTGTCGCCGATACTGAGTATGATGCGGCTAATTGGAGCGGTGCCTTTTTGACCGTACAGCGCGCTAATACCTCCTGGGATGCGGATGTATTCAGTTTTAACACGGCGGGTTATACCGTTAATGGCAATGACTTGCAGACTGGCGGAGCAGTGACCTTCGGCACGTTCACGAATACAAACGGTGTATTGACCATAAGCTTTAATGCCAATTCCACCAACACGCTGGTGCGTGATGTGCTGCGTGGTATCCAATACCGTAACGACACCCCGGCGGGCGACGCCACCCTGCGCTTTGCCCTGAGCGACGGCAGCGCCAGCACCACGGCGGATGTCACCGTCACCAGCGACGTCATCTACGTCACCAACGCCACCGACACCGCGACCGTCAACGTTACCGACGGCGTGAGCTTCAGCGAAGCCGTGGCGATCGCGGCGGCCGATGCCACCGGCAGCCAGTCTCTGGTGTTCGACCCGGCCGTCAGCGGCCCCATGACCCTGGCGGGCAACCTGTCGATCAACGAGAGCCTGTCGGTCACCGCGAATGCGGTCAACCTCAGCGGCAGCACCATCACCCTGGGCGGCGGCACCACGCTGGGCTTTACCAACACCAGCGGCACCTCCACCATCTCCAGCACGCTGGCGGGCACCGGCGCGCTGGCCAAGAATGGCGCTGGTACCTTGATGCTGACCAGCACCGGCAATGAAGCCAATATGTCCGGCGGCATCACCGTCAACGCCGGCGCATTGCAGATATCCAGCGACGACCAGCTGTCGTCCGGCATGCTGACGCTGAACGGCGGCATGCTGACCAGCAGCGCCGCCTTCACCATCGACAACGCGGTCGCCATCGGCGCGTTGGGCGGCAGCTTCCACATCGGCGGCGGCGGTGCAACGGCGGTGGCGCTGAGCGGCATCATCTCCGGCAGCGGCACCCTGGCCAAGACGGGCGCGTCCATCCTGCAGCTCTATGGCAACAACACCTTCAGCGGCGCCATGAACATCGGGGCTGGCACCGTGGAGGCCAACCACGCGAATGCCTTTGGCACCACGGCGGGCAGCACGACGGTGGCGGCCGGAGCCACCGTGCGCGTGGCGGGCGGGCTCACCATTGCCGAAAGCTTCAGCGTTGCGGGCCCTGGCACGACGGTTAGCGGCACCGAGTACGGCGCGCTGCACCTCGTCAGCGGCAGCTCCACGCTGAGCGGCAACGTCAACATGATCAGCCCCCGGATCGGTGCCGACAGCGGCGCCACGCTCACGCTCAGCGGCGTGCTGAGCGGCGGCGCGGGCAACCTCGAAAAAATCGGTGCCGGGACGCTGGTGCTGTCCAACACCGGCAATGAAGCCGCGAGCGCGAGCGACACCACCGTCACCGCAGGCACATTGCAGATATCGAACGACGACCAGCTGTCGTCCGGCACGCTGAGGCTGAACGGCGGCACGCTGGCCATCACCGGCGCCACCACGATCGACAACACGGTCGTGCTGGCATTCGCCTCCACCTCCACCATCAACACCAGCGCCAACGCCACCTTGAGCGGCGCGCTCAGCGGCGTTGCGACGTTGACCAAGACCGGCGCCAGCACCCTGACCCTGGCCGGCAGCAGCAGCGGCCACGGCGGCGCCGTCAACGTCTCGGCGGGCGGCCTGACCCTGAGCGGCGGCTCCGCGCTGGGCGACACCAGCGCGCTGACGCTGGCCGCAGGCACCACGCTGACGGTGGCCGGCACTGAAACCATCGGTTCGCTGGCGGGGGCGGGCAGCACCACGCTCAACGCCGCGCTGGCCGCTGGCGGCGACAACACCAGCACCACCTATTCCGGCGTGCTGTCGGGGTCGTTCGGCCTGGCCAAGACGGGCACCGGCACGCTGACGCTGACGGGCGGCAACACCTACTCTGGCGACACCAACGTCACGGCCGGTACGCTGGCCCTCAACCAGGTCGGCGGCACGCTGAGCGACACCACGGCGGTGACCGTGGCTTCGGGCGCAACCCTGGCCCTGGGGGCCAGCGATACCGTCGGCCAGCTGTCCGGCGCGGGCACCGTGGCGCTGGGTGGCTACGAGTTGGCGGTGGGGGCCACCGGCCAGAGCAGCACTTTTTCCGGCAGCGTCACCGGCAGCGGCTCCCTGGTGCTGAACGGCGGCTACTTCACCCTGTCGGGCACCAACAGCGGCCAAAGCTGGGGCACGCAGGTGCGGGGCGGCAGCGTGCTGGCCATTGCCGCGGACGCCAACCTGGGCACGGGCACCGTGCAGCTCAACAACGGCGCCCTGGCTGTGACGGGCAACGCCATGGTGGACAACGCCATCGACCTGCAAGGCATTGGGGGCAGCGTGCAGGTGGGCGCGGGCCTGGCGGTCACGCTGTCGGGCGTGGTCAGCGGCGGCAGCGTTCTGCACAAGCTGGGCAGCGGCACCCTGGTGCTGTCGGGCAGCAACACCTACACGGGCGCCACCAACATCACCGAAGGCAGCCTGCTGGTGCAGGGCGCGCTGGCGGGCACCACGGGCATCGAGGTGCTCTCGGGCGCCCGGCTGGGCGGCGATGGCACGCTGTTCGCCACGGGTTCCGCCCACACGGTGGACGTGCAAAGCGGCGCCACGCTGGCCGCCGGCGGCAGCGCTGGCGCGGCGGGCGCGCTGACGATCAACGGCGATCTGCAATTGGCGGGGGCCAGCACGCTGGAGGCGCAGATCAACGGCGCCGCCAGCGGCACGGGCTACGACACGGTGGTCCTCAATGGCTCGGTGAACCTGAACGGCGCCACCCTGGCCGCCACCCTGAGCGGCGGCTACACGCCCGTCAACGGCGCCGTCTACACCCTCATCAACAACGACGGCGCGGACGCCATCACGGGCACCTTCGCGGGCATTGTCGAGGGCGCCATCATCACCGTGAGCGGCGTGCAAATGCGCGTCAACTACGGCGGCGGCGATGGCAATGACCTGACGCTGACCGCGCTGATGAACAGCGCCCCCACGGTGGCCAACCCCATCCCCAACCAGAACGCCACCGAGGACGCGACGTTCAGCTTCTCGATCGCTGGCAACACTTTTGCCGACGCGGACGCGGGCGACCTGCTCACCTACAGCGCCCAGCTCGCGGGCGGCGGCACGCTGCCGTCCTGGCTGACCTTCGACCCCGCCATGGGCACCTTCAGCGGCACGCCCACCAATGGCGACGTGGGCACCATCAGCATCGAAGTCACGGCCGACGACAGCAATGGCGGCACGGTGACCGACACCTTCGACATCGTGGTGGCCAACACCAACGATGCGCCCACGGTGGCCAACCCCATCGCCAACCAGGGCGCCACCGAGGACGCGGCGTTCACCTTCCAGTTCGCGGCCAACACCTTCCATGACGTGGACGTGGGCGACACGCTCACCTACAGCGCCGGGCTGGCGGGCGGCGGCGTGCTGCCGTCCTGGCTGAGTTTTGACGGCGGCACGCGCACCTTCAGCGGCACGCCCACCAATGGCGACGTGGGCACCCTCACCATCACCGTGACTGCCGCTGACGGCGATCACGCCACGGCGACCGATACCTTCACCCTCACGGTGGCCAACACCAACGATGCGCCCACGGTCGCCAACCCCATCGCCGACCGGAGCGCCACGGCCAGCATGGCGTTCAGCTACGTGCTCCCTGCCAACACCTTCCATGACGTGGACGTGGGCGATACCTTGACCTACAGCGCCCAGCTCGCGGGCGGCGGCGCGCTGCCGTCCTGGCTGACCTTCAACTCCGCCACGGGTACCTTCAGCGGCGTCCCTGGCAGCGCCGACGTGGGCACGCTGAGCATCGAAGTGACGGCCACCGACGCCCAGAACGCCACGGTGTCGGACAGCTTCGACATCGTGGTCGGTGCCGCGCCCGTCATCCCGACGCCGCAGCCCGAGCCGGAACCCGAGCCCCCCGTGACCCCCCCGGTCACGCCCGGCGTGCCCGACAACGACGGCATCCCCGCCGAAGTGGAAGACCAGACCCCCGGCATCCCCGGCCCGAACGGCACCACGGTCACGGGCGACGGCAACGGCGACGGCATCAAGGACAGCGAGCAGTCGGGCGTGGCCTCGGTCGGCTTCATCCTGAGCCCCACGGCAGAAAGCGCGCCGGGCGATGCCCCGCCCACCTTCACCACCCTGGTGGCCAGCAGCCTGGACGGCAAAGTCAGCGGCGACCCCAGCAACTCCCGCATCACCAGCCTGAGCCAGAAAGACGCGCCGGAGCACCTGCCTGAAGGCATGGAAATGCCCATCGGCCTGATCAGCTTCACCGTAGAGCTGGGCGCAGGCAAAACCGGCGAAGACTTCAGCCTGTACGTGGACCCCGCCCTGGGGGCCAATGGCTACTGGAAGCAGGACGCGAATGGCATCTGGGTCAACCTGGCCAGCGAGCCCTACGGCGGCAAGATGGTGATGGAAGGCGGGCGCGTGCGGCTCGATTTCCACATCGAGGACGGCGGGCAGTTCGACGCCGACGGCAAGGCCGACGGCATCATCACCGACCCGGGCGCGCCCGCGTACATTGCGCTGTCGCTCACCGGGCTGGCGCCGGACTTGCCGCAGGGGTTCTGGTTCTGAGGACCACCGATTACTACTAAATCAATAGCTGCTTGCGCTTGCTGCATAAGGGCTAGAGGCCAAAAAGACATTAACCAAAGAAACAAGATGACGACGATGCCCATGAAATCGATGGTTCTGGTGGCGGCAGCCCTGCTCGCGGGTTGCGGCGGTGGCTCTGGTGGCGGCGACGACCAGTCCGAAGCCCTGCAGACTGCCCAGCTGCAGGGGCGCTGGGCGACGGCGGCGGGCGCGGCGCCCGCCTATACGGCCGTGGTGGTGCCAGGGGCATCGAACACGGCCAGCGCCTGGCTGCTGGCGCAGGACGCGAGCCGGCTGGTGAAGCTCACGGTGCGGGGCGACGCCAGCGCCCAGGGCAAAGCCTACGCCCTAGGCCAGGGCAGCAGCCAGGCCGTGACCGGGCAGGTGACGGCATCGCTGGCGGCAGCGCCCAAGACGTTTTCTGTCACCGGCGCGGCGGCGGGGACGCTGGCGCTGAGCCAGAGCGATGCGCTGTCCACGCCCGCCGTGCAGGCCGAGGCGGCCGGCGGCTGGAGCGCCACGGCCGGCGGCCAGGCCCAGGCCCTGCAATGGACCGTGGGCGCATTGGGCGCGGTGGCGGGTATCTCCACCACGGGCTGTTCTTACGCGGGCCAATTGACGGCCATGGCGGGTGTCGGCGCCTATGGCGTGCAGTTCGATGAGAGCTGCCCTGACGGGGCCCGCACCGTGTTCGGCGGCATTGCCACCCTCAATGCGTCCAAGACCAGCCTGACGGTGGTGGGGGCAAGCACCGACGAGAGCCGCGGCGTTGCCGTGTTCTTCTCGAAGTAAGCGCCTGCCCTGCATGGCCGCATCTGTCACCTCTCTTCCCGAAACCGCCCAGGCGCTGGCGCGGCTGTCTCCCCGCCTCTGGCGGGCGTTCGGCTTCAGCGTGCTCGCCGGCCTGCTGGTGCTGGCACCGACCTGGTACATGTTCGAGGTATACGACCGCGTGGTGAGCAGCCGCAGCGGCACGACGCTGGCCATGCTCACACTGCTTGTGCTGCTGGCCATCGCCGTCATGGAGATACTGGAGTGGGCGCGCGCCGAAACCTTGCGCGAGGCGGGTGATCGGCTGGACGCGATGCTGGCGCCGCGCGTGTTCGAAGCCATCCACGGTACTCACTTAGGCCAGGGGCAGAACCCGGGTATCCAGCCCTTCATTGACCTACGCACCGTGCGCGATGCTTTCCACAGCCCGGCGCTTGCCGCGCTGCTGGAGGCTCCCGTGGCCTTAGTGTTGCTGGTGATGCTGTTCCTGATCCAGCCTGTGCTGGGATGGGTGGCGCTGGCGGGCGCGGTGGTGCAGGGCGGTATGTCATGGCTCAACGAGCGCGGCACCAGTGCGGTGCTGCTGCGCGCCAACCAATCCGAAATACAGGCACGAGCTTACGTGGACAACACACTGCGCCAGGGGGAGGTCATTGCGGCCCTGGGCATGGAAGGCGACATGCGTCGCGGCTGGCAGGCGCTGCAACGCGAGACGCTGGCGCAGCAAGCCCAGGCATCCGATTACGCTGGCTTGTTCCAGGCCTTGGGCAAATGGCTGCAGGTCACGCTGTCGTCGGCGCTGCTGGGCTTGGGAGCGTGGCTGCTGCTGCGCAACGAATTGCCGGGTGGCGCGGGCATGCTCATCGTGGGCTCGGTACTGGGTGGGCGCGTGCTGGCGCCACTGGTGCAACTCCTGTCGCAGTGGCGCTCTGTGGTGCAGGTGTGGGGTGCCTGGCAGAGGCTCACGCAGTGGTTGGTGCGGCTACCTGCATCCGTGCCCGGTATGCCGCTGCCTGCCCCATGCGGGCGCGTGGCCGTGGAGGCCCTGGTGGCGGGCCCCGCAGCGGGTGCGCCCCCCGCCATTCGAAACGTGGTGTTCAGCCTGCAGCCTGGCGAGGTGCTGGGGGTGGTGGGGCCGTCCGCCGCAGGCAAGACCACGCTGGCGCGCATGCTGGTGGGGCTGTGGTCGCCGGTGTCCGGTAGCGTGCGGCTCGACGGCGTGGATGTGAGCGCATGGAACAAGGCCGAGCTGGGGCCACACGTGGGCTACGTGCCCCAGGGCGTGGAATTGTTGGCGGGTACGCTGGCCGACAACATTGCGCGCTTTGGCGCCGTAGATGAGGCCGCGTTGCACATTGCCGCCCGGGCCGTGGGTCTGCATGACTGGATCTCCGCGCTGCCCGAGGGCTACGACACGCCCGTGGGTCAAGAGGGTGTCATGCTCTCGGGTGGCCAGCGCCAGCGCGTGGCCCTGGCGCGGGCGCTGTATGGCAATCCCGTTTTCGTGGTGCTCGACGAGCCCAACGCCAGTCTGGATGAGGTCGGGCACTTGGCGCTGGCTCAGGCATTGCGCGACTGTAAAGCGCGCGGCGCCACGGTCGTGGTGATGACGCACCTGCCCAGCGTGCTGGCAGTGGCCGACAAGATGCTGGTGTTGAGCAACGGCGTGCAACAGGCCTTCGGGCCGCGTGACGAAGTGCTGGCAGCGCTGCGGGGCGCAAGCGCTCCACCCAAGACCACCGCTCCTTCCACCTTGCAGGCCGCCTGACATGACATCTTCCGACAACGCCGCGCCACGCGGCGAGATTGTCCAGGCCGTGCGCGGCCTGCGCCACGCCTGGGTGGCAGTGGCCGTGTTCAGTATGGTGGCCAACCTGATGCTGATCGTGCCCACGCTGTACCTTCTGCAGGTCTATGACCGCGTGATGGTCAGCGGCAGCGAGCTCACGCTGCTCGTGGTGTCAGTAATCACGCTGTTCTTGTTCGCTGTCATGGCGTTCGCCGACGCGATGCGCGCGCGGCTCCTGGTGCGCATGGGGGCAAGGCTTGACGGCGCTATGGGCGCGCGTGTCTTTTCTGCCAGCTTCGCGCGCAGCGTGCGCGACCGCGAGGTCTCGCCTGCTCAGCCCTTCGCGGATTGGACTGAGGTGCGCCAGTTCCTCACCGGTCCCGGCATGGTGGCGTTCTTCGATCTACCGTGGACGCCCATCTACGTCGCTGCGCTGTTCCTACTGCATCCCCTCCTGGGCGCCGTAGCCATCGGCTTCGTGTTGATCCAGGCCGTGCTCGCGTGGCTGGGGCACCAGCGCACCGTGGCGCCCGCCGAGGCGCTGGCACAAACGCAAGCGCAGTCGCATGCCTATCTGCAGGGTAAGCTGCGCAATGCCGAGGCCGTGGAGGCCCTGGGCATGGTGCGGCACCTGTACCAGCGATGGCAATTGCTGCATGCGCGCGTGGGCGCGCGGCATGCGGCGCTGCACGGCCTCACGCACCGCGTCACGGCATGGAGCAAGTATGTGCGCTACGCGCAGCAGACCGCGTCACTTGCTACGGGGGCGCTGCTGGTGATAGACGGTCAACTGTCGCCTGGCGGCATGATCGCGGCCAACGTGCTTATGACGCGCTCCCTGGCCCCGATCGACCAACTGGTCACCGTATGGCGCGGCCTCCTGGGTGCCCGCGCCGCACACCGGCGCCTGACCGACCTGTTGGTGGCGCACCCGACTGACGCCGCAGCGCCGCGCGCGGCTGCCCTGCGTGGAGAAGTCGCAGTGCGCGGCTTGCGCGTGTCGGTCCCCGGTCGCGCCGAGCCCATTCTGCAGGGGCTGGACTTTGAAGCCCGGCCGGGGACTCTTACCGTGGTGTTGGGTGCATCGGGCTCGGGCAAGTCGACACTGGCGCGTGCGCTGGTGGGCGCCTGGCCCACAGAAAGCGGCGGCGTGTGGCTGGACGGAGTGCCTCTGGTCGCGTGGAGCTCTGCCGAGCGCGGTCCACAAGTGGGCTATCTGCCGCAGGACACAGCGCTGTTCGGCGGCACTGTGGCGGAAAACATTGCCCGCTTCAGCAGACCGGTGGACGCGCACAAGGTAGTGGCCGCGGCCCAGAGCGCGGGGTTGCACGAGATGGTGCTGAAATTCCCCAAGGGCTACGACTCGCCAGTGGGCGAAGGCGGGCGCCTGCTGTCCGGCGGACAACGCCAGCGCATCGGCCTGGCACGTGCGTTGTACGGCGACCCGGCGCTGGTCGTGCTGGACGAGCCCAACGCCCACCTGGACGATGCGGGCGAGGCCGCATTGCTTGGAGCACTGCGCCAACTCAAGGCGCGGGGTGCCACCGTTTTTCTGGTCACGCACCGTTCCGGCGCGCTGGCCCTGGCCGATCAGGTACTGGTGCTGCACGAAGGTCGCACGCAATGGCAGGGACCGCGCGACGAGGTGCTGGCGCGCATGCGCGCCGCACGCCCCCAGGCCGTTCCGCCTGCAGCGCAACAGGCTCTGCCCGCTTGATATTCTGGTACCCATATTCATGACCGCCAACGATACTTCGCCACAGTCCTCCACCGCTCCCCTGGTGCCACCCACCGACACTGGCCGCGCCGCGCGCATCGGACTGTGGGCACTGGCCGTGGGCCTGGGTGGTTTTCTGCTCTGGGCCGTTCTGGCACCGCTCGACGAAGGTGTTCCCAGCCAGGGGGTCGTCTCTATCGACACCAAGCGCAAGGTTGTGCAGCACCTCTCCGGCGGCATCGTGCAGCAGGTGTTCGTGCACGAAGGCGAAATCGTGCAGGCTGGGCAACCCTTGATGACACTGGATGACGCCACCGCGAAGGCCGCTTACAGCGCCGTTCGCCAGCGCTACCTTGGGCTGCGCGCTATGCAAGGGCGGCTGGAGGCCGAGCAGTCCGGCGCGACCACAGTGGCTTGGCACCCTGACCTGGACGCAGCCGCCTCTGCCGACCCGCAGATTCGCCAGCTCAAGCAGAATCAGACGCAGCTGCTCCTGTCGCGGCGGGCGGCCTTGCAGGCCGACCTGCAGGGTATCGAAGAAAGCATCCAGGGCCAGAACGCTCTGCTGCAATCCTACGCGGGAATGCTGGAGAGCCGCCGTGCCCAGCGCGCCCTGCTAGATGAGGAACTAGGCCATACCCGCGCGCTCGTACAAGAGGGCTACGCGCCCCGCAACCGCCAACTCGAACTCGAACGCCAAGCGGCTGATACAGGCCTGGCCATCACCGAACTGCTGGGCAACACCCTTCGCGCGCAGCGCACCGTAGCCGAGATGCGCCAGAAGGCCTTGGCGCGGCGCCAGGAATACCGAAAGGAAGTCGAAGCCGCCGTGGCCGACACGGTGCGCGAGGTGGAGTCGGACGCGCAAAGGCACTTGGCCCTGCAGGCCGAGCTGGCGCGCATCGAAATTCGCGCACCCGCTGCGGGTCAAGTGGTGGGGCTGGCCGTGCAGACCGTGGGCGCCGTGGTCCAACCGGGGCAACAACTTATGGCCATCGTGCCGCCCAACGAGCCTCTGGTGCTGGAAGCCCGAGTGGCGCCGCACCTGATCGACCGTGTCCGCCCAGGGCTGAACGCGGACGTGCGTTTCTCCGCCTTCGCGCATTCGCCGCAACTCGTTGTGCAGGGCGAACTGGCCTCCGTGTCTGGCGACCTGCTGACGGATGTGCAGACCGGCATTACCTACTACTTGGCCCGCGTCCGCATTACGCCCGAGGGCATGAGGCAGCTGGGTGCTCGTCAATTGCAGCCGGGCATGCCCGCCGAAGTCGTCATCAAGACCGGCGAGCGCACTATGCTCACTTACCTGCTGGGACCGCTGCTGCAGCGTATGTCCGGCGCTCTGAAGGAGCAATAGCCATGCTGCCGCGCCGTGCTCTCCTGCTCTCCGCCGCCCTTGCCACAGCGTGCTGGCTGCAGGCCTCGCCCGCAGGCGCGATGAATTTGCTGCAGGCCTACCAGATCGCCTTGCAGCAGGACGCAACCACCCGCGCTGCCCGCGCCGCCGCGCAAGCGGGTAACGAACGGGTGGATCAGGCCCAGGCCCAGTTCTATCCCCAACTCTCCCTGAGCGCGAGTTACCAGCGCAACGATCTGAGCCTGTCGCAAGAAACGGCGCAGGGCCGCACTACAGGCGCGAGTGACCGTTATCCCAGCCACAACAGCACGCTGTCGCTGCGCCAGCCGCTGTACCGCAAGGCACTCGCCGTGGGGTTGGAACAAGCGCGCAGCCAGCGAGACCAGGTGGACGCAGCGTTGGAAAGGGAAACCCAGAACCTCAGTGCGCGCGTGGCCGAGGCCTACATGCAAATTCTGCTCGCTCGTGATCAGCTCGCGCTCATTCAGGCGCAGAAGCTGGCCACCACCACTCAGCTCGATGCTGCGCGCAAGTCGCTAGCGGCTGGCAGTGGTACACGCACTGACATCGACGAAGCGCAGGCGCGCCTGGACATGGCCCTGGCCCAGGAGCTGGAGGCGCAGCAGCAACAAGGCTATACCCAGCGCCGCCTCGAGGTACTTGTCAACACACCGGTCGATATCGCCGCCCTATGGCCCGTCGATGCGGGTCGGCTCAGCACCTGGGAACCCGAGGCGCGCAGCTTGCCCGACTGGCTGGCCCGGGCAGAAGACCGTAGCCCCGAATTGCGCCAGCTCAAGGCGCGGATCGAGACCGCGCGGCTCGAGGTGGACAAGGCGCGCAGTGGTCACCTGCCCACGCTCGACGCTGTGGCGCAATGGAGCCGCAGCGCCAGTGAAAGCGTCACTACGCCCAGCAGCCGCTACACCAACCGCACCATCGGCCTGCAGTTGAACGTACCGCTGTACGCGGGTGGCTACGTCAGCGCTACTGTGCGTCAGGCCCTAGCGGAGCAAGAGCAGGCCCAGGAGCAGCTGGAAGCAGGGCGCCGCGATTTGGCGCTGCGCATCCACACGGAGTTTCGCAACGTCTCTGAAGGCCTTCTGCGCATTCGCGCACTGGAGCAGGCCACGCGCTCGGCGGCGCAGGTGGCCATGTCCAGCCGAAAATCCTTTCTTGGCGGAGCGCGCACTTTGGTGGACGTACTTAACGCCGACCAGCAAGAGGCTCAGGCCCAGCGCGACCTGGCGCGTGCTCGCTATGCCTACCTGATTTCGTGTATCCGCCTGCAGGCCTTGGCGGGCGAGGAGCGGGAGGCCGGCATCGCCGCTGTGAACACGGTGCTGGCATCACCTTGAAGGCCCCACATCCATGCGCATTTTGTTCATTCACCAAAATTTCCCGGGCCAGTTCCGGCATTTGGCGCCTGCGCTGGCTGCGCAGGGCCACGAAGTCATCGGGTTGGGGGTCAACCCGCCGTCCGCCCCTACACCGGGCGTGCGCGTCATGCTGCACCGGCCACGTTTCTCGCAGTCACCAGTAGGTGACGACGCCGACGCGGCTGCCCTGCACGAGTTACGTAACAAGATGGAGCGTGGAGCCTCCGTCGCCCGCGTGCTGGCGCACCTCAAGGGCCAAGGCTTCTCGCCTGATCTGATCTGCGCGCACTCCGGCTGGGGCGAAGCGTTCTACATCAAGGACGTGTTCCCTGATGCCCGGCTGCTCGTCTACGCTGAATACTTCTACCAAGCCAGTGGCGGTGACTCGCATTTCGACCCTGAATTCAGCCAGTTCAACGAAGGCAGCCAACGGCGCTTACACACCAAAAACATCCACCTCATGCACGCGCTCATGCATGCCGACCGAGGCTTGTCGCCCACCGCGTTCCAGCGTGATCGGCACCCCGCACCACTGCGCGAACGCATCGAGGTCATCCACGACGGCATCGACACACGCCGCTTTGCGCCCTCGGCTCAGGCGCACGTCACCCTGCGCAACGCGGGCGTGCGGCTGACGCAGCAAAGCGAAGTCATCACCTTCACGGTGCGCGAGCTGGAGCCTTATCGCGGCTACCACATCTTCATGCGCGCCCTGCCCGAGCTGCTGGCGCGGCGCCCCCAGGCGCACGTCGTCATCGTGGGGGGCAGCGGCGCCAGCTATGGCGCGGCGGCCCCGATGGGCACCACCTGGCGCCAGGTCTTTCACGACGAAGTGGCCGCCCGCATCGACCCGCGCCGCGTGCACTTTGTGGGCAAGCTGCCGCACGCCACGCTCACCCAGTTGATGCAGGTGTCCACAGTGCACGTGTATTTGACCTATCCCTTTGTGCTGAGCTGGTCGCTCATGGAGGCCATGAGCATCGGGTGCCTGATCGTTGCGTCCGACACCGCGCCCGTGCGTGAACAGATACGTCACGGCGAAAACGGCCTGCTGGTCGATTTTTTCGACCCCCAGGCGCTGGCAGGCACTGTGGTGCGCGCCATCGAACAGCGTGACGCCATGCAGCCCCTGCGCGCCGCAGCCCGCTCGCACATCGTTACCCACCATGACCTGAACGACATCTGTCTGCCCGCGCAAATGGCTCTGCTGTCGGGCCTGGCGGACGGCAGTTCTCTTTAACCCCAATGCCACAGAGCCAGCCATGCCCGTTTTCCTGCACGTAGGCTGCGGCCAGAATCGCAAAGCGCGCACCACCCGCGCATTCAATACCCCGAAATGGGAAGAATTGCGGCTGGACATAGACCCCGCTGCTGCCCCTGACATCGTGGGCAGCATGACCGATATGCGCGCCGTGGCCGACGCATCGGTGGACGCCCTCTACTCGTCGCACAACATCGAGCACCTGTACCCGCATGAAGTGCCGCTGGCACTGGCCGAGTTCCGCCGCGTCCTCAAGCCCGAGGGCTTTGCGGTAGTCACCTGCCCGGACCTGCAGGCCGTGGCAGAACTGGTGGCGCAAGACAAGCTGTTGCAGCCCGCCTACCAATCGCCCGCAGGCCCTATCGCGCCGCTGGACATCCTGTATGGCCATAGGCCTGCGCTGGCGCGGGGTAACCTGTTCATGGCGCACCGCACGGGATTTACCCTGAGCAGCCTCATCCAGACTTTCGGGGCCGCAGGTTTCGGCAACTGCGCCGGGCGTCGCCAGCCACCGCCCGCCTATGCACTGTGGGTGGTGGCCACCCGACAGGCCATGGCCGAGGCAAACCTCAAGCAACTGGCGGCGGTGCACTTTCCGATATGAGTGTTTTTGCCCTCCAGCGCCCGCCCAGAAAGCGCTGACAGCTCTCTTTTCAAGAGCGGGGCCAGATCAAGCCACCAGCACAATGTCGGAGGCAAGCAGCGCCGGGTGCGTGGTTGTGCCCAGGATGACGATGGGCTTGCCTGCCTCGCCAATGCCGATGCCGTCCGCGTCATAGATCAGCTGACCCGTGCCGTAGTCGTAAGACAGGTGGTCATCGTTGAGCGTCACTGTGCCGCCCGCTGGCCCCAGCATGTCGAACACCGATACCGACAGCGCGATCTTGTCACCTTGGCTGCGGTTGAAGTCGGTCACTAAGTCCACACCGCTCAATGTCTCCATGGGGCTGTCAAACATAAAGTAATCCGCACCCGTGCCGCCAGTCAGCATATCCATGCCGCCGCCGCCTTCCAGCGTGTCGTTGCCCGCACCGCCAATCAGCGTGTCGGCAGCGTTGCCGCCCCGCAGGTAGTTGTTCAAGGCATTGCCCGTTAGGCTGATGTTATTGCTGCCGAAGAAGATGCCGTTCTCCACATTGGCCGCCAGGGTGTAGGCAGATCCCGTGAAATCCTGCAGCCACACCGTGTCCGTGCCCTGGTTGGCAGCTTCGGTCACCACGTCGCCCGGCGCGTTCACGATGTAGACGTCATCACCCAGCCCGCCCACCAGCCGGTCGTTGCCCAGGCCGCCGTCCAGCGTGTCATTGCCCGCGCCGCCGGTCAGCGTGTTGGCGGCGGCATTGCCCGTCAGGTAGTTGTCCAGCGCGTTGCCCGTGATGCCCACGGCACCTGCAGAGATGACGATGCCGTGCTCCACATTGGCAGCCAGCGTGTAGGTGCCCGACGGCAGATTGACCCGCACGGTGTCGATGCCTTCATTGGTCAATTCGACAATCTTGTCGCCCGCCACATCCACCTCGTAGATGTCGTTGCCCAGGCCGCCCAGCATCGAATCCACGCCCGCGCCGCCAATCAGGGTGTCATTCCCATGGGTGCCATAGATGGTGTCGTTGCCTTCCAGGCCGTCCACATAGCCGCCTGCGGGGGACACGATGGACACGGCATACAGCACATCGGCGTACTGGGTGGCCCCCAGCGCGGCACCGATAGTGCGCACACCGTTGGCAAACTGAAACTCCTCCACGTTGCGCACGATGACGGTTTCGCCACCCGCAATGCGCGCCACCCGAATGTCGTTGACCGTGGGGCGCGTGATGTCGTAGTCCTCAAAATTGCCGCTGAACACCGCCCGGTCGGTGCCCGCACCACCGTCCAGGGTGTCGTTGCCGCCGCCGCCCGTGAGCGTGTCGTCGCCCGCCAGTCCGTTCAGCACGTTGTTGCCGCTGCCGCCGTACAGGGCATTGTTCTGGGCATTGCCTGTCAGGTTGACGTTCAGGCCGTTGAAAACCTCGGCGTCTTCCACATTGGCGGCCAGTGTGTAGGTGCCCGCGGCAGCAAAATTCACCAGAACCAGGTCGTGGCCCTGGTTTGCGGCCTCCACGATCACGTCGCCCGCCACGTTCACCATGTAGGTGTCATCGCCCAGGCCGCCCACCAGGCGGTCATTGCCCAGGCCGCCGTCCAGGTAGTCGTTGCCCGCGCCTCCGGTCAGCGTGTTGGCGGCGGCATTGCCCACCAGGTAGTTGTTCAAATCGTTGCCCGTAATGCCCACCGCGCCGGTGGACGTGACCATGGCGTTCTCCACGTTGGCACCCAGCATGTAGGTGCCCGACGGCAGCTTGACCCAGACCGTGTCAATGCCTTCGCCCGGCTGCTCCACGATCACGTCACCTGCGACATCCACCTCGTACACGTCATCGCCCATGCCGCCCACCAGCAAGTCCTTGCCCGTGCCGCCGATCAGCGTGTCGCTGCCGCCAGCGCCATAAATGCTGTCGTCGCCGCCCTGGCCGTCCAGGGAGTCATTGCCCTCGGTGCCCACCAGCATGTCGCCAAAGATATTGCTGACGGCGTTCTCCAAAAGCGACGCCAGCGACCAGGTTGCATCGTCGCCCGCGAAGTAAAAGTCCTCCACATTGCGTGTGGTGATGACCTGGCCCGTGGCAGTTCGCGTCAACACCACATTGAGCGCGGCTGCGGTGCCGGTGCGCGTAACGGCATATTCGCTACGAGAGCCGTCAAACATGGCCATGTCCCAGCCCGCACCGCCATCCAGCGTGTCGTTGCCCAGGCCGCCTTGCAAGCGGTCGTTGCCCGCCAAGCCGTTCAGCACGTTGTTGCCCGCGCCGCCCGTCAAGACGTTGCTCTCGGCGTTGCCCGTCAGGTTGACGTTCAGGCCGTTCCAGACGGTGGCATCTTCCACGTTGGCCGCCAGGGTGTAGGTGCCCGCC
>PJUL01000723.1_pt1 | contig 19857 bp, 15 predicted proteins | sample 1512221 | NCBI WGS metagenome assembly PJUL01 (sample SAMN08177667, study PRJNA422409) | Feces metagenome, whole genome shotgun sequencing project.
AGCGCGTGGGCGCCACCAACAGCCTGCGCTTTGCCGGCCTGCCCCTGGGCCACGAGTTCACTTCGCTGGTGCTGGCCCTGCTGTGGACGGGTGGTCACCCGCCCAAGGTCGAGCAAGACGTGATCGATTCGATCAAGGCTCTGGATGGCGACTTCAACTTCGAGGTCTACATGAGCCTGACCTGCCACAACTGCCCGGACGTGGTGCAGGCGCTGTCGCTCATGGCCGTCGTCAACCCCAAGGTCAAGACCACCGTGATCGAAGGCGGCGCCTTCCAGCAGGAAGTGACCGACCGCGAAATCATGGCTGTGCCCATGGTGTTCCTGAACGGCCAAGGGTTCGGCTCCGGCCGCATGACCATTGAAGAGATCGTGGCCAAGCTCGACACCGGTGCCGCTGCCCGCGACGCTGCCAAGCTGTCTGCCAAGGCACCGTACGACGTGCTCATCGTCGGCGGTGGGCCCGCAGGCGCCGCAGCCGCCGTGTACGCCGCCCGCAAAGGCATCCGTACGGGCGTGGCCGCCGAGCGTTTTGGCGGCCAGGTGAATGACACGCTGGCCATCGAGAACTACATCTCCGTGCTGGAAACCGACGGCCCCAAGTTCGCCGCCGCGCTCGAAGCCCACACCCGTGCCTACGACGTGGACATCATGAACCTGCAGCGTGCCGACAAGCTGATCCCGGCGGCCGAGCCCGGCGGCTTGATCGGCGTGCAACTGGCCAACGGTGCCACGCTGCAATCCAAGACCGTGATCCTGTCCACGGGCGCGCGCTGGCGCAATGTCAATGTGCCCGGCGAAGCCGAGTACAAGAACAAGGGCGTGGCTTACTGCCCGCACTGCGACGGCCCATTGTTCAAGGGCAAGCGCGTGTCCGTCATCGGCGGCGGCAACTCGGGTGTCGAGGCGGCCATCGACCTAGCCGGCATCGTGGCCCACGTCACGCTGATCGAGTTCGCCGACCAGCTCAAGGCCGACGCGGTGCTGGTCAACAAGCTCAAGAGCCTGGCCAACGTGACCATCCACACCAACGCGCAGACCACCGAGATCACCGGTGCCGAGGGCAAGGTCAATGGACTCAAGTACAAGGACCGCGCCACGAACGAGGAGCACCTGGTGCAACTCGAAGGCGTGTTTGTGCAGATCGGCCTCGTGCCCAACACCGAGTGGCTCAAGGGCACGGTGGAGCTGTCCAAGTTTGGCGAGATCATCGTCGACTCGCACGGCCGCACCAACCTGCCTGGCGTGTTCGCTGCGGGCGACTGCACCACGGTGCCGTTCAAGCAGATCGTGATCGCGGCGGGTGATGGTTCGAAGGCCGCGCTGAGCGCGTTCGACCACCTGATCCGCATGCCGGTGGTGGCTTCTTCCGCTGCGCCTGCGCAAGCAGGGGCGGCTCAGCCAGTGGCGGTGCCTGTCTGAACGAAAATTTTTACGTAAAATTGGCTGCCAGCGCTTGGTGGTCAAGCGCTGGCAGCTATCAATTAAAGAGCGACTGGGTGTTCTGGCACCCCGTCGCTTTTTTGTTGGGTGCCAGGTCTGCACGCCCGCAACCGTGGGGCGGCACACCACGTAGGAGGGGGCCCACGGGCGGGAGCGCCATGGCCCGATAGCTGGTGTCATGGGGGTGGCCGATGCTGGTACAAAAACCACGCACACCAAGACCATGTACCTCTCGCTGCTGGAACGCCCCCGTTCCGAATCCGCCTTGCTTCACACCCCCGTGGCTTCGCCTCTTGAGGCTGGTCCGCCGCAGTCGGATGCACACGCCGCATCCACGCCGCCCGTTGCTTGGGCACCGCTCTATGAACGGCTTGCGCACCACATCCCCACCGCGCAAGAGCGCGAGGCGGGAGCGGCCTTTCTGCGCCAGGCCCTGGCCGACGTGGCCGACCAGCCCGACGACCTGCCGGATGACCCTCAGAACCTGCTTCATTGGATGGACGCCAACGTCCAGCAGGTGCATGGGCAGTACCAGAGCTATCTGGAGTCGCGCAAGGCAGGCGCGCCGCGCCGCTACTTCTCCAACCGCGCCCATGCGCTCTATTTCTTGCGCCATGTAGCCCCCACCAAACTGGTCGATGGCTCCTGGCTGTATGGCCTGTGTGCGCATGCCGACAACGCCCGCTTGGCTGACCTGGTGACCACCTATGTGGAAGAACTGGGCGACGGCCAGGCCGACAAGAACCACGTGAAGCTGTACCGCGCCCTGTTGGCAAAACACGGGCTGGATGCTGGCGAAGACCTGCCCGACGCGCTGTACCACCAAGGCTTGGTGCAACTGGCCCTGGGTTGGAACGCCGAAGCGTTCTTGCCCGAAATCATCGGCTTCAACCTGGGTTACGAGCAGTTGCCTCTGCACCTGCTCATCACCGCCTACGAGCTCAACGAGTTGGGCATTGACCCGTACTACTTCACGCTGCACGTCACGGTGGACAACGCCGACACCGGCCATGCCAAACGCGCCTGCACGGCTGCACTGGAGGCCGCACCGCGCATTGACGACGGGGGCGACTACTGGCGCCGTGTGCGCGCGGGCGCCAAACTCAACGACATTGGTATCAGCACCGTGGACGTGATTCAAGGCTTCGACATCGAGGCCGAAGTGGTCGCGATCATGGCGCGCAAGGCGCCAGCGGGGCACGGTGCGCATTCCGACTTTTGCAAGGTCGAGGGCCGCAGCGTGAACGATTGGCTCGGCAACGCCGAGGATGTGCCCGGGTTTCTGGCGGCGCTGGAGCGGGCGCGGTGGATTCAGCGTGGCCAGCCGGCAGAAAAAAGCCGCTTCTGGAACCTGCTGCAAGGCGAACGCGCGGAAATGTTCGGCGTGTTCTCACCGTACGAGCTGCAGGTGATTCACGACTGGATTCGTGGCCCGGAAAGCGCTGATGGTGCATCGTTCGATGCCGCTGCGCCGTCGGGCGCTCCTGTTCGCCAGATGAGCTTTCGGGTGGCCCAGCGCCTGCAATCGGCTCGCCGCACCCGGCCTGAATCGGCGTTAGCCACTGCAACACTCGATACAGACCTGGAAATCTTCGAGCAGCGCTACCCCACGCTCAGCGCCTCGGAGCAGCGCGCCATGCTGGTGCAGGCCATGTCGCCCGCGCTGCATTGGACGCCGGTGGGGCTGCTGGCGACGCGGATGTTTTTGAGCCGCGCCTGATCTGTCAGACCTTGAGCCGCCCGCCCCAGGGCGATCAGGCAAAAAGGTACTGCCTAAGGCCCTCCGAGGTTTGCACCTCGGAGCACTCTACATTCCACACGCTGCGAATTCGCTGTGCCGTCAGCACGTCCGCTGCGAGTCCATGGATGGGTGCTTCGCCAGGGCTGAGCAGCAGCACATCATCCGCGTACCGCAGCGCCAGGTTCAGATCGTGCAACACGGCCACCACGCCGCAGGCCTCGCGGTGGGCCCAGTCGCGCAGCAGGCGCAGGGACTGGTGCTGGTGGGCCAGGTCAAGGGCGGCGGTGGGTTCGTCCAGAAGCAGCCAGCGGGGTGCACTGTCTGGCAAGGGGCTCCAGACCTGGGCCAGCGCGCGGGCCAGATGGACGCGGGCTTTTTCGCCGCCGGAGAGGGTGTTGAAGCTGCGCTCGGCCAGTGCGATCACGCCGGTGGCGCCAAGTGCTCCGTCCACGATGGTGCCCTCGTTGGCGGCAGGACTTTTGCGGTGTGGATAGCGGCCCAGTTCGGCCACCTCGCGGGCAGTGAAATCAAAGGCCACGGCGCTTTCCTGCGGCATCACGGCGCGGCGCAACGCCAGGGTGTGGGCCGACAGGGAGGGCAGCGGCTGGCCGTCCAGCAGCACCTGGCCCGCATCGGGCTTGCGCTGTGCCGACAGCAGCGACAGCAAGGTGGATTTGCCTGCGCCGTTGGGGCCCAGGATGGCGGTGAAGCGGCCCGGTGGCAGCGTGGCGCTCAGCCCGTCCAGCAGGGTGCGCCTGCCTACCTGCAGGCGCGCGTTGATGCATTGCAGCGTCATCGGTGGGTACTCATACGCGGCTGCGGAAGCGGCGCAGCATCAGCAGGAACATGGGGCCACCAATGAAGGCGGTGAGCACCCCCAGAGGCAGCTCGGCGGGTTGCACCACGGTGCGCGCCACTGCGTCTGCCACCAGCACCAGAGCGGCCCCCAGCAGGGCCGAGCCTGGCAGCACAACACGGTGGTCCGGGCCGGCCACCAGGCGCACCCAGTGCGGCGCGATCAGGCCCACAAAGCCGATGATGCCGGTGGTGGCCGTGACGGCGCCCACGGCCAGCGCGGCGATGAGGACCACGGCGCGCTTGGTGCGCTCGACATGAACACCCAGCAGAGCGGCCTGCGCTTCGCCCAAAGCGATGGCGTTGAGCGGGCGGGCCCAGGCCATGGCCGCGGCACAGGCGGCGGCCACCAGGGCGGACACCAGCGCCACCGCGCTCCAGCGTGCGCCGCCCAGGCTGCCCAGCAGCCAGAACTGGATGTTGCGCAACTGCTCGTCGGTGGCCACAAAGTTGAGATAGCCCAGGCCAGCGCCGGCCAGCGCGTTCACGGCCACGCCGGCCAGCAGCATGAGGCCGATGTGCGTGCCCCCGGCGCCCTGCGCAAACAGGTAGATGAGCAGCGTGACGGCGGTGCCGCCGATGAAGGCCGAGAGCATCAAGGTCCAGCTGCCCAGCGCGTGGGGCAGGGCGGGAAACCACTGCTGGCCCAGCACGATGGCGCCACCGGCGGCCAGTGCAGCGCCGCTGCTGATGCCAATCAGCCCCGGGTCGGCCAAGGGGTTGCGGAACAGGCCCTGCATGAGCGCACCGGCCAGCGCCAGGCCGGCACCGGCCGCCATGGCCAGCAGCAGGCGCGGCAGGCGGATGTTGAGGAACACCAGTTGCGCGGGCGTGTGGGCGCTGGCCGCGCTGTGGCCGATGGCGCTGTTCCCCGCTGCGCCGGAGCCCGTCAGCATCTGCCAAAGCTCGGCAGGGGCAATGGCATAAGCCCCGCTGCTGGTACCGGCTGCGAAGGCCAGCACCAGCAGTGCCACACCGAGAAGCAGCGTGCTGGCGGGGGCGAGGCGCGAAGTGGGGGGGCGGCCGTGACCAGCGCCTTGCGCTGCGTTGCTGCGTGCCGCACGCGGTGCAGCGCCATGCCCGGGCACGGCGCTCACGCGATGAGCCGCTGATGGGCTTCGCGCACCGCCTGGGGCAGGCGCGGGCCAAAGCCCAGCAGCAACAGGGCATCCAGCGACACCACCGCGCGCCGCTGGTAGGCGGGCGTCAGTGCCAGCTCAGGCCGCTGCCAGAACTTGTCCAGCCCGCCCAGCGCCGTAATGCCTTCATCGGTGGTCAGGATGGCGTCTGGCGCGGCGCTGGCCATGGCTTCGGCCGTCATGGGCCGGTAGCCGCTGAAGCCCGTGAGCGCGTTCACCCCGCCTGCAAAGCGGATCAGCGCATCGGCCGCGGTGCCCTTGCCCGCCACCTGGGGCGAGGGGCCGTGCGACAGGATGAACAGCACGCGCGGCTTGGCACCTTTGGCTGCGGCGACTTGCTGGCCCAGTTGCGCCCATTCGGCATCCAGCCGCGCCTGCAGTTCGCGCGCGGCCGCCTCGCGGCGGGCGGCGCGGCCCACGGCCAGCACCTTGGCGCGCACGTCGTCCCAGGTGTATTCCGACTTCACCAGGTCCACCCGGATGCCCGCACTGCGCAACTGGTCCAGCACCACGGGTGGGCCGGCCTCGGTGGTGGCGATGACCGCGTCGGGCTGCAGCGAGAGCACGCCCTCGGCCGACAACTGGCGCAGGTAGCCCACTTTGGGGGTCTTGAGCGCGGCGGCGGGGTACAGGCTGGTGGTGTCGGTACCCACGAGCTGGGCTTCGGCGCCCAGTGCATAGACCACTTCGGTGATGGCGCCGCTGATGGTGACCAGGCGCGGGAGCTTAGCCGGCTGCGCCCAGGCGCCCAGCGGGGCGCTCAGGGCCGTGGCCAGCAAGGCGCGCCGCACGGGCTGGATGTCTGCCGGGGTCATCATGCCGCTTCAGCCGCCAGCGGCGAGATTTTGCGCACGATGGCGCGCCAGTCCTCGCGCTCGGGCTGGCCGGGCTTGCGCTCGCCGAAGAACATGGCCATCAGCTCGCCACTGTGGTCAAACGCTTCGACCGAGGTCACCGTGCCGTCGGCGGTGGGCTTTTCCACCACCCACACCGTGGCGATGGCGTCTTCGCGCAGGTGCAGGTTGAAGCCCGGGTCCAGCACATTGAGCCATTGCGCGCCACGGATCTCCATGGGCTCGATGCGCACCACGGGGCCGGTGTGGATCTGGATGCAGCCAGGGCTGCCCACGAACACCATGATGGGCGCGCCGTCGAATGCGGCCTCTTGCAGCACCTCGCGCAGCGCGGTGGGCGCCACGCGGCGTGTGAAGCGGCCCTCGGCCAGGCGAAGGCTTTGTTGGCGCTCGGCACCAAAGGTCTTGAGCATGCCGAAGAAGTCGTGTGTGTCCTTCATCGCCGCCCAGGCGGCCAGCAGGCCGGGGGCGTCGATCTCTTCATCGGCACGGGGCGCGGGGGGCTGTGGCTTCGGGCGGAAGAGGTAGCCCAGCGCGGGCTCGCCAAAGCGGCGCATCACGTCTTCAAACGCCGCACGGTCGGTGGCTTCGCGGCAAAACACTTTGTGCACGGCCAGGCCGCTGGCATCAAAGAACTGCAGGCTCAGCGCGGGCGGGTTGCCGGGGTTGGCCGCGTGTTCGGTCACGGCAAAGCCTGCGTGCCACTGCGTGAAGAACATGCGCAGGTCGATGTCCGCGCCCAGGGCCAGACCCACCGGGCCGGTGGCCGAGAGCTTCTGGTACACGCCGGTTTTTTCATGCACGGTGGATTCGTTGCGCGTGAGGGCCAGCACGGGGCCGCAGGCCTCCAGCGCCTTGAGCAGCTCCAGCCAGGGCCCGCGCAGCGGCACGGCCTTGAGCGGGTGGTCGTGTTCGCCGCCGTGCGCGGCAATGGCTTCGCCCTCGCTCAGGCCGATGCTGGCGGCGGCGTCCTTGTGGCGCTGGCCGGCGTTGCGCGCCTGGGCGAAGCGCTCGCGGATCTGGGGTGCGTTCATGGTGTGGGTTAAATCAAAAAAGATAGCTGCTAGCGCTTTCTGGATAAGCGCTAGAGGCCAAAATGACATAAATACTGGTGTGCCCAGCGGTGGGTGTGCCCCGGCCTTTGAAGTGGGCGCTGCCCAGGAGAGGGCCGCCGCGCAAGGGCCGCCCCGCCGCGCTGGCGGCGTCCCCCTGCCCGCGTTGCGTAGCAATGCGAGAGCGGGGGGAAGCGGCGAAGCCGCTCAGGGGGGTGGTCATCAGTTCCCAGCGGGCTGGATACCGAACTCGACGGTCCACGTCTGCGCGCCGCTGTACGCGGGTGTGGCGGGTGCATACGCGATCTCTTTCACGCGCATGCGGGCGTAGCTATTGCCCTCGCCGGACTTCACCAGCGTGGCCGCGTCGGCGTTGGCCTTGAGCATGTGCTGCGTCACGCCCGCAGCGGCACCGGCAGCGTCGGTGGGGTAGTAGTTGAACCAGCCGTAGTTGAGCGCGTTGGGGTAGGTGCCGGTGTAGGTGGGCGACAGCTGCGAACCGATGCTGTCCTTGACCCACGCATTCGCGCTGGCGGGGCCGGTAAGCGCGCCTTGCAGGTCGGCCAGGGTGTCGGCCAGGTTGGTGGTGGCGTTGAACTTGCTCGTGACTGGCGTCTTGCCATCGGCCTGGTAGAAGCCCGCTGGCGTCTTGCTCAGGAAGCCCGCCACAGTGCCTTTGCCCGAGGTGCCGCCATTGAGCTTGATGTTGTAGCGGTTGAAGGCGATGTGCCAGCTGCCCGATTCGGTGGTGACGGCCTGGTTCTTGAGGTCGTAGTACACCCAGCCTTGCGAAGCGTTCACCGAGGCGGAGAACGGCGTGGCAGCCGCAGCGCGGTTGATCCAGCGGAACGAGGGCCAGCCCGAGGCCGTGCCGGTGGGGCTGCCGTAGTAGCCGGTGACCTGCAGGGCATACACGTCGCCCGCCGAGCCAGAGATGTCGCTCGATGCGCTGTTGGTGGTGATCAGGAACACGCGGAAGTTGGGGTGCATCTGGTGCGTGCCGTTCAGGTCGTACTCGTACGCGGCCGACTGGATGGCGTTGGTGCCGCTGAAGGCGCTCTTGGCCGTGTCGGCCGTGTACACGGTGGTGGGCAGGGCGCCGCCCACGGGGTCCACCAGCGCGTCGTTCCACTTCTGCAGGTCTGTCCAGGTGTGCACAAAGGGCGTGCCGAAGGCACCACCGTTGCCCGTGCCGTCGGCGCTGCTGGGGCCGCTGTTGGTGAACAGCTCGGCCGAGCGGCCGCCGCTGACCACCTTGACGTCCCATTGGCTGCCGGTGCACGCCGCCTGGGCCCTGGCGTCGAAGTCGTAGCAGACCGAACTGCCCGCCGCGGGCAAGGTGAACGTCCAGGTGGCGTTCTGCGTGAACTTGCTGGTGGCAGTGGGCGGTGGCGTGGTGCCAGGGTCAGACGAATCGCCCCCACCACCGCCGCCACCGCAGGCAGCCAGCGTTGCCGCGGCCAGCGCAGTCAGAAGGGTCTTGAAGGAGGTGGGGTGTTGCATGGGAAGGCTCCTGGTTGTCAAAACGAAAGAAAAAGGGGTGACGTGGTGGTGCGTGCGGGCAGCGTGTGGGTGCGAGCGGGGGCGTTCAGCGTGGGCTCAGCGCGCCGTGTTGCCGAACGCCACCTTGGCGCCCAGGTACACAAACCGCCCGGCCACGGGGCCGAAGTCGCTGGGGTTGCCGAAGTCGCGCTGGCGGTTGGTGAGGTTGTTGATGCCTGCGAACAGCGTGGTGGCGTTGTTCAGGCGGTAGTTCAGGGCCAGGTCCACGGTGCTCCACGCGGGGGCGCGGGCGCGGGTGGCGGTGTCGGCCAGCTCGGTGCTTTGGTGGCGCAGGCGCAGGCTCAGCGTGGTGGCGCTTTGGATGCGCCAGTCGGCGCCCAGGCGAACGATGTCGCACGGGCGGCGCGTCAGCTCCAGGCCTGTGTCTTCGTCGCGGGTACGGGTGTAGGTGTAGGCGGCATTCAATGCCAGCGCCGGGGCGGCCTGCCAGCGCACGCTGCTTTCCACGCCGCTGGTGCGCGCGCGGGCCACGTTGGCATAGGTGTAGCTGGCAATGCCGTTGACCACGGTGGCGTTGGCCAGGTCGGTCTGGATCAGGTCGCGCACGCGGTTGTGGAACGCGTTCACTTCCAGTGCCAGGTCGTCTCCGCGCGTGAGCGTGCCGCCGAACTGCAGACTGGTGGATGACTCGGGCTGCAGGTTCGGGTTGCCGATGACGCGGTAGCCCAGCGCGCTGTGGTCGAACAGGTAGTGGCGCTCCTTCAGGTTGGGCACACGGTAGCCCTGACCCAGGCTGGTGCGCAGCGTGCCCTTCCAGCCGCCGGCATCCAGCAGGTGGGCGCGCACGCTGACCTTGGGCGCCCAGTGGCTGCCGAAGTCCGAGTCGTGCTGGCCGCGCAGGCCCAGCAGCACCTCCCAGGTGTCGGAGAGCAGGATGTCGTTCTGCACAAACAGCTCGGCGCTGGTGCGCTCGACCTTGCCGCGGGTGCCAGTGCCTGCGCCGCCCAGTTCGCTCAGCCCATTGCTGGTTTGGGCCAGGGTCTCGCGGTGCCAGTCGGTGCCCACCATCCACAGCTGGCGGCCCCAGGCGGGCAGATCAAACTGCGTGCTCAGATGCTGCATCTGCTGGTGCGAGCGGCGGTCGGTGGCCAGCACTTCGTTCGAATAACCGCCTGACCGGCTGTCGTAGGCCTCATGAACGCCCTTGATCTGTGCGCGCACGCCGTTGTCCAGCCGCCAGTCCGCGCCGCCCGTCACGCGGTCGCGCGTGATCTCCTCGCGCTTGCGCTGCGGCACGTTGGCCGGTGGCACGAAAAGGTTGTAGCGCTGGGTGTCGTCCTCGGTATAGCGTGAGGCCTCGGCCCATAGGCGGCCTTGCGTGCTTGGCCGCCATTCACCGCGCGCGGCCAGTTGTTGGCGGCGGCTCGCGTCGCCCTGGCGCGCATAGCTGCTGGGCTGGGTGCCAAAACCCGCGTCATCCACCACATCGCCCGACAGGCCCAGGCGCCACTGCTCGCCGCCGCCGGCCAGGTCAAAGCGCGCATGGCGGTTGTTGGCGCTGGCGGTTTTGCCGCTGTCGTTCTGGCGGCCATAGCTGCCCATGTCGACCGTGGCCGTGCCGCCAAAGCCCGCAGGCATGCGCCGCGTGATCACGTTCACCACGCCGCCCATGGCCGAACTGCCGTACTGCGCTGAGCTGGCGCCCTTGATGACCTCGATGCGCTCCACGTCGGCCAGCAGGTACTGGCTCAGGTCCACGGTGGAGCTGGTGCTGGCGGAGATGGGCAGGCCGTCGATCAGCACCAGCACCTGGTCCGCGCTCAGGCCCTGCAGCGACAGCTCATAGCCCGACTTGCCGAGCACCTCGCGCAGTTGCAGGCCGGGCACGTTCTCCAGCGCCTGCTTGAGCGTGCGGGCATGGGTGCGCTCAATCTCCTCGCGCGTTACCACCTCGGTGCGCACTGGGGCATCGTCGATGGCGCGTTCGTTGCGAGTGGCCGTGACCACCACGGGCTTGAGCGCGGCGGCGGCAGGCATTTCAGCCGGCCCCTCGGCCGGCTGAGCTTGCTGGGCCTGGGCGGACAACGCCGCCAGCAGAGGCAGCAACCAAAAGGGCGAGCGGGGCAGGGAAGGGGGCATGGAGGCTGGCACAGGCCACGCAGGCGCGCGCAAAAGAATGAAAGCAGTTACATAAAGACGCGAATGATAAATGAAATGCGAACGATTCGTGTTTAAATTTACACGCGACTGAAGGGAAATGGCGGGAGACGCGGCACCGAATCACGCCCCCCTTTTTTCACCCTGCCTGATTGAAAGGAGTTTTCCAGTGAGCCATTTGACCGACACGCCCGCTCAGCCACCTGCCTGCGATGAGGAATACAGCCTGCCCTGCGCCGAGGCCCTGTTGGCGGGCACGCTGGCCTTGATGACCGGCCACATGCAAGCTTGCTGCGACACCCACCGCGAAGCGATGGGCCGCAAGATCATTGCCAACCTGCAACTGCTGGGGCAAATGGACGCCTTCACGCCGCACTTTCGCACCGTGCTCTGGAGCCTGCAGGGCCGCTGGGCCCAGCAGGGCGCGCAAACTGACCGGGAGTCGTCGGCACGCACCGATCTTTCGGCGGCGGAATTGAAAAGAGCGCTCTGGGTGGCAGCGCCTGAAACGCTGCAGTGATCAGGTGTTTGGCCTGAATTTGGGAAAAAATGGGCTCTAGCGCTTGCCCATCAAGCGCTACCAGCTATCAAATTAGTAGTGATCCAGTTTGTTGGTGCTCGCCAGCATTGATCAGTAGACCAGCCGCTCCGGCCGGATCTCCTGCAGGATCGTCGTCGCAATCTCTTCGATCGACTTGGTGGTGGTGGAGAGCCACCGGATGCCCGAGCGGCGCATCATGGCCTCGGCCTCGGCCACCTCGTTGCGGCAGTTGAGCAGGTCTGCGTATTTCGAGTTGGGGCGCCGCTCGCTGCGAATCTCTGACAGGCGCTCGGGGCTGATGGTCAGGCCGAAGATCTTGCTGCGGAAGGGTACCAGCGCGGGTGGCAACTGGCGGCGCTCGAAGTCTTCGGGAATCAGCGGGTAGTTGGCCGCTTTCAGGCCACATTGCATGGCCAGGTACAGGCTGGTGGGGGTTTTGCCGCTGCGGCTCACACCGACCAGGATTACGTCGGCACCGGCCAGATCGCGGTTGCTCTGGCCATCGTCGTGCGCCAGACTGAAGTTGATGGCTTCGATGCGGTCGTTGTATTCCTTGCTGCGGCTCACGTCGCTGAAGCGGCCCACGCGGTGGTGCGACTTGATGCCCAGTTCCTGCTCCAGCGGATGCACGAAGGTGCCGAACATGTCCAGCAGCATGCCCTTGCAGCCCGCCTGGATGACCTTGAGCACCTCCATGTTGACCAGCGTGGTGAAGACCACGGGCTTCTTGCCCTCCACCTCGGCCGTGTGGTTGATCTGGCGCACGGCCTGGTGCGCCTTGTCCACCGTATCGATGAAGGGCAGGCGCACATGGCGCGGCTTCATCTCGAACTGCGCGAGGATGGCGTTGCCGAAGGTTTCTGCCGTGATGCCGGTCCCGTCGGAGACAAAAAATACGGTGCGCGAGTGCATGAAAATCCTTTGAAGGAAGACTGGCCTCCGCCCCGCGGCGGTGGCTTGTGTGCCGTAGGCGGCAACCCTGGTTAAGCGTAGTCGCCAAAAAGCGTCAGCCCGCTGCCAGTGCCACAGGCCTACAATCGCCGCAATTATCTGATTCTCACCATGCACACCGTTGGCCCACAACCACAACGACAAAGCTGCAGCCTGTGCATGGCCGCCTGCCTGGGCCATCCGCGCGCCCGGCATGCAGACCCGGTTTCAACTTCTGGAGCTTTCCCATGTCTGCACTTTTCAGCCCGACCGCCCTGGTCGTACCGTTTGAAAACCTGAGAATGACCGATGTCGAGGCCGTTGGCGGTAAAAACGCCAGCCTCGGCGAAATGATCTCCCAACTGCCCCAGGGCGTGCGCGTGCCCACGGGCTTTGCCACCACCGCCCACGCGTTCCGTGAGTTTCTGGCGTTCGACGGCCTGGCCGACAAGATCAGCGCCAAGCTCAAAAACCTGGACACCGAAGACGTGCGCGCCCTCGCGCAGGTAGGCGCCGAGATTCGCGCCATGGTGGAGGCCCAGCCCTTCCCGGCCGATTTGCAAAAGGCCATTGCCGACGAATTCGCCAAGCTGAGCGCAGGCAACCCCAGCGCGTCTTTTGCCGTGCGTTCTTCCGCCACGGCAGAAGACCTGCCAGATGCCTCGTTCGCTGGCCAGCAAGAAACCTTCTTGAACGTGGTCGGCATCGACGACGTGCTGCACAAGATGAAGGAAGTGTTCGCGTCGCTCTACAACGACCGCGCCATCAGCTACCGCGTGCACAAGGGTTTTGAACACGATGTGGTGGCCTTGTCTGCCGGCGTGCAGCGCATGGTGCGCTCTGACCTGGGCGCAGCGGGCGTGATGTTCACCATCGACACTGAATCGGGTTTTGAAGAGGTGGTCTTCATCACCAGCAGCTACGGCCTGGGCGAGACCGTGGTGCAGGGCGCCGTGAACCCCGACGAGTTTTACGTGCACAAGCCCATGCTCAAGGCGGGCAAGCAGGCGGTGATTCGCCGTAACCTGGGCAGCAAGCTGATTCAGATGGTGTTTGCAACGCCCGAAGAAAAGGCAGCGTCGGGCAAGCTGGTCAAAACCACCGACGTGCCCACCGAGCAGCGCAATCGTTATTCGCTGACCGATGCCGACGTGCAGCAACTGGCGCAGTACGCGCTGGTGATTGAGCAGCACTATGGCCGTCCCATGGACATCGAATGGGGCAAGGACGGCACCGACGGTCTGCTCTACATCCTGCAGGCCCGCCCTGAGACGGTGAAGAGCCAGTCCAAAGGCCAGGCCGAGCAGCGCTTCAAGCTCAAGGGCACGGGCACCGTGCTGGCGGAGGGCCGGGCCATCGGCCAGAAGATCGGCACCGGCCCCGTGCGCCTGGTGCACAGCATCAGCGAGATGGACAAGGTCCAGGCCGGCGATGTGCTCGTGACCGACATGACGGACCCCAACTGGGAGCCGGTGATGAAGCGCGCCAGCGCCATCGTCACCAACCGCGGCGGCCGCACCTGCCACGCCGCCATCATCGCGCGCGAGCTGGGCATTCCCGCCGTGGTGGGCTGCGGCGACGCAACCGATCTGTTGAAGGACGGAACGCTGGTCACCGTGAGCTGCGCCGAAGGCGACACCGGCAAGATCTACGACGGTTTGCTCGAAACCGAGGTGACCGAGGTGCAGCGCGGCGAGATGCCCGCCATCAAGACCAAGATCATGATGAACGTGGGCAACCCCCAGCTGGCGTTCGACTTTGCCCAACTGCCCAACGAGGGCGTGGGCCTGGCGCGCCTGGAGTTCATCATCAACAACAACATCGGCGTGCACCCCAAGGCCATCCTGGACTACCCCCAGATCGATGCCGACCTGAAGAAGGCGGTTGAATCGGTGGCCCGCGGACATGCTTCGCCCCGCGCGTTTTATGTCGACAAAGTGGCCGAAGGCGTGGCGACCATTGCCGCGGCCTTCTGGCCCAAGCCGGTCATCGTGCGCCTGTCGGACTTCAAGTCCAACGAGTACCGCAAGCTCATCGGCGGCAGCCGCTACGAGCCCGAAGAGGAAAATCCCATGCTGGGCTTCCGCGGTGCTGCGCGCTATGTGAGCGCGGACTTTGGCGAAGCCTTTGCCATGGAATGCGAAGCCCTGAAGCGCGTGCGCAACGACATGGGCCTGACCAACGTGCAGGTGATGGTGCCCTTTGTGCGCACGCTGGGCCAGGCCGAGCGTGTGACCAAGCTGCTGGCATCCCACGGCCTGGAGCGTGGCAAGGACGAGCTCAAGGTCATCATGATGTGCGAGGTGCCCAGCAACGCCATCCTGGCCGATCGCTTCCTGGAGTATTTCGACGGCTTCTCCATCGGCTCCAACGACCTGACCCAGCTCACCCTGGGCCTGGACCGCGACTCGGGCCTTGAGCTGCTGGCGCAGGACTTTGACGAGCGCGATCCAGCTGTCGAGGCGCTGATCCACCAGGCCATCAAGGCCTGCCTGGCCCAGGGCAAGTACATCGGCATTTGCGGCCAGGGCCCCAGCGACCACCCCGACTTTGCGCAGTGGCTGGCCAAGGAAGGCATCTCGTCGATTTCGCTGAACCCCGACAGCGTGATGGCCACCTGGCAACAGCTGGCGGGTTAAAGCACGTAGCGGCAACAAGGCAGGCGGATGACCCGGTACACCAGTTTTCGCCTGCTTTTGCCCTGTGGGGCCTGCGCGCTGCAGGGGCGGTGATGCAGTTGCCGCCCTCCGCACCCCCATCCCGATCCCGCGCGTCCGACGCTGAAATGGCGGGGCCCTTCCCGCCCGACCTGCACGATGTGCGGCATCTGTGGCTGAAGGCCGGGCTGCTGGTGGTGTGGGCTCTCGTGTCGTTTGTGGCCGCCTACTTTGCGCGTGATCTCCAGGTGATGGTGTTCGACGGTTGGCCCTTGGGGTACTGGATCGTTGCGCAGGGCGCGGTGGTGGTGTTCATCGTGGTCGTGGTGGCGTATGCCTGGGCCATGAATCGTTTCGAGCGGCAGGACGCCCTTCAAGCGCAGCAGTCGCAGTCTCAGTTGCCACCGCAGGATGCGCAACGCCCTGGTGGCACGTCCTCTCATGGCTGAACCGAGCCGGTCTGAGCCGCTCAGTGAGCGCGCCTACCTGTGGCGCCTGCACCGCATCCTGGCGCTGTACGTGGTGGGGGTGCTGGGCTTTCTGCTGCTGATGGCCTGGGCGGAGCAGCAAGGGCTTTCGCGCCACTGGATCGGGCCGATCTTTTTGTTTCTCACCGTCATGGTCTACGCCGGCATCGGCGTGTATGGGCGCACGACCGACGCTGAGGAGTACTACGTCGCCGGGCGGCGCATACCGCCGATGTACAACGGCATGGCAGCTGCGGCCGACTGGATGAGTGCGGCTTCGTTCATCAGCCTGTCGGGGGCGCTGTACCTGCAGGGGTTTTCTGGAACGCCTGGGCATGCGGGCGGCTTGGCCTATCTGCTGGGGTGGACGGGCGGCTTTTGCCTGGTGGCCATGCTGATTGCACCGCACCTGCGTGCCATGGGGCTCTACACCGTGCCCGACTTTTTTCACGTTCGCTTTGGCGGGCGCTGGCCGCGCGTGATTGCGGCGCTGGCCGCGGTTTTGTGCTCGTTCACCTACGTGGTGGCGCAGATCTATGGCGTGGGGCTGATTGCTTCGCGGCTCACCGGCGTGCAGTTCGAGATCGGGATCATGCTGGGCCTGGGCGGTGTGCTGCTGTGCTCGTTCCTGGGCGGCATGCGGGCCATCACCTGGACGCAGGTAGCGCAGTACGTGGTGCTGCTGTTGGCCTTCATGATTCCGGTGTCTTGGCTGGCGTACAAGCAACTGGGCAATCCGCTGGCACCGCTGGTCTACGGGACACAGATCGGCAAGATCGCCGACCTGGAAGCGCACCTGCTGGATTCCCCGGCCGAGCACCAGGTGGTGCAGGCCTACCTGCGCCGCGCGCAGGAGTTTGAGGCGCGGCTGCTGGACGTGGAGGGCGCGCTGGAAAACGAGCGCGAAAAGGCGCGCGAGCGCGTGCGCACCCTGCGCAACCAGAACGCCGACGTGGGCCTGATCGTGGCCGCCAACCGCGAACTGGCTGCCTTGCCGCGCGATGCGGCTGCCGCCCGCGAGCGCTGGACGCGCGAGATGCGTGAGAACTACGAACGCGCCCGGCCGCTGGGCGGTCTGCCCCTGCACAGCCAGGCCTACGTGGGCGATCCGCATGGCACGCCGGAGGAGCAGCGCGACTACGAACTCACCCGGCGGAATTTTCTGGCGCTGATGTTCTGCCTCATGGTGGGCACAGCGGGGCTGCCGCACCTGCTCACGCGCTACTACACCTCGCCGACGGTGGCGGGCGCCCGCGCATCGGTAGGGTGGTCGCTGTTCTTTATCTCGCTGCTGTACCTCAGCGCCCCGGCGCTGGCGGTGCTGGTGAAATTCGAGGTCATGCAGAACCTGGTGGGCGTCAGCTTCGAGGCGTTGCCCAACTGGATGGCGCAGTGGGCCAGGGTGGACAGCTCCCTGCTGTCTGTGGAGGACGTGAACGGCGATGGGCTGGTGCAGTTTGGCGAGATCCGGCTGGGCGCCGACCTCATCATGCTCGCCACGCCCGAGCTTGGCGGCCTGCCGTATGTGGTGTCGGGCCTGGTGGCAGCGGGCGGGCTGGCTGCGGCACTGTCCACGGCGGACGGGCTGCTGCTCACCATCAGCAATGCGCTGGTGCGCGACCTGTATTTCCGCGATGCGCAGCGCGAGGCATCGCCCGAGCAACGCGTGATTCTGTCCAAGTTCACCCTGCTGGCCGTGGCGTTGGCAGCGGCTTTTGTGGCGGCGCTCAAACCGTCAGAAATTTTGCCCATGGTGTCGGCCTCGTTCTCGCTGGCGGCATCCGCTTTTGTGCCGGTGATGGTACTGGGCATCTTCTGGAGAGGCACCACACGACAGGGGGCGGTGGCGGGCATGCTGGCCGGGCTGGGTGTGGCGGTGTATTACATGCTGTCGAATGTGCCGGGTATGCGGGTGTTGCCCGACTGGATGCTGGCCGAGGGCCTGTGGTTTGGGATTCAACCCATTTCTGCCGGGGTGTTCGGCGTTCCGGCGGGGCTGGTGGCGGCTGTTTTGGTGAGCTGGGTGACGCGGCCTGCGCCAGCGCTGCCGCGTGCACGGTCGGAGATGTGACAAACACCTTGCTGCGGATGGCTCCAGCAAGTTTGCGTGCGTTTGAAGTTGTCAAGCCCTTGGAAAACGGGCGTTCATCACCCGAACTTATGTGAAACCCTGATTTCCAGATGTGTCCAAACGTGAGAAGGTGGCCGCGCAGGGTCGCCTACCGGTGGCCGTTTAGAACAAGACTCACCAGGGAGGCACATGGTTCTCGTCAAGACGCAGGCAGGGCAGGAGGCATTCAAGGACCGGCAGGGCGGCAGCCTCACATCGCGCCAGCGCTCGGCGTTCATCCTTTTTGATGGCAAACGCACCACCGGCGAGGTGCTCGCAGCCACGGCGGCCATGGGCATCACACAGGACGACGTACAGGCCATGGTGGCCCAGGGCCTGCTGACGACGCTGTCGGGGAATGCACCCGCTGCGCCCTATGCCGGGGCCGCAGAGGCGGCTGCGACGGACCTCGGAACCGTGGCATCGCCGCGCGAAGGCTCGGGGCGGTCGTCCAAAGAGCGGTATCAGGCAGGCTACCCCATTGCGACCGAGCTCACGGCCGGTTTGGGCTTGCGCGGGTTTCGGCTGAATCTGGCGGTGGAAGGCGCTGGCAGCTTTGAAGATTTGGCTGCCCTGGCCCCCAAGATCCGTGAAGCCGTGGGCGACGCCAAATTTGCACGCCTGGACAAAGCGCTGTTTGATTGACCGCTGAGCCGTTTGTGACTTCACTACTACTGACAGACGCCGAGGGCGAATAAAAAAAAGCGGCTTCAAGCCGCTTTTCCATGTTGGGGCTGATCGCTGAATCAGCGGCCGACCTTGAGCAGTTCCACATCGAACTTCAGCGTGGCGTTTGGAGGAATCACGCCACCCGCACCACGTGCGCCGTAGCCCAGGGCAGCGGGAATGATCAGGGTGCGCTGACCGCCGATCTTCATGCCCTGCACGCCTTCGTCCCAACCCTTGATGACCATGCCGGCGCCCAGCGAGAACTCGAACGGGTCGTTGCGGTCGCGGCTGGAGTCGAACTTGGCGCCTTGCTCGCCGTTGTTGTAGAGCCAGCCGGTGTAGTGCACCGACACGTTCTGGCCCTTGGTGGCTTCAGCGCCGTCGCCCACGGTGGTGTCTTCGTACTGCAGGCCGGATGCGGTGGTGGTCAATGCCATGGTGATTCCTTAAATGCTATTAAAAATATAGCTGCTAGCGCTTGAGGGATATGCGCTAGCAGCCATTTTGACCGTTATTTTAACGAAAGCCCCGCGCGAAGGGTGCTTCGGCGGGGCTTGGCCCTTGCGGGTACGGGGCGAAGACGCTCAGGCCTTCTTGGCGCGGCCTGCGACCCAGCGGGTGGCAAAGGCCTGCACGTCTGACAGGCGCTTGAGCAGATCAGCGCCCGAAGGGGTGACGGTGTAGCCATCGCTGCCGTGGTCCACAAAACCGGCTTCGCGCAGCTCTTTGATGCGGGTGTTCAGGGTGTTGGGGGTGATGCCGCCCACGCTGTCTTGCAGCAGGCGGAAGGTCTGGGGGTGGCCGTCCTTCAGCGCCCACAGCACGCGCAGTGCGTAACGGCACTCAAGCCGTTCGAACAGTTGGTTGATGGCGACATTTTCTTTGGAGCTCATGGACGCTTCTCCTCGCGCAAGTGTTGGGTCTCGATTCGGATCGGACGGATGGTGCCGAGCCGGTGATGTGCTGAAACTATAGCGCGGAACCCGTTTTGCTACAAGTTTGGTAGCTCAGAACGTACGTCACATATGCGCTGACGGCAGAAAATGTGATATTGGCAGACAAAATGTTGCGAACCGGCCACGGATCGGGCAGCTGCACCCGATGCCCTCCGGGTTGGCGCGTGCGCTGACGAGGTGCCTCCAGGGACGGCGCCCGGGTGTTGCGGCCGCGGATGGAAAATTGCCCTTCCAGGCCGATCAGGCCGATGGGCTGGCTGCGGGAGAGGCCCCGCAACGCCCGCTGCGGCAGGCCGCCGGGTTGCCGCAGAATGCCCCCACCGCCGCACTGCGCTAACTGGCAACGCCTGAACCTTTTTCTGAACGCTCTGAAGATGAACGACACACCCAGCACCCCAACATCCCCCCGCCTGCCGCTCGAAGGCCTGCGCGTGGTGGAGTTCACCCACATGGTCATGGGCCCCACCTGCGGCATGGTGCTGGCCGACCTGGGGGCCGAGGTCATCAAGGTCGAGCCCGTGGACGGCGACCGCACGCGCCACCTGTTGGGAGCAGGCGCGGGCTTCTTCCCCATGTTCAACCGCAACAAGAAGAGCATTGCGCTCGACCTGCGCAGCCCCGAGGGCTTGGCGGTGGCACAAAAGCTGGCCGCATCGGCCGACGTGGTGGCGCAGAACTTCAAGCCCGGCGTGATGACCAAGTACGGCCTGGACTATGCCGCGCTGAGCCAGGTCAACCCGCGCCTCATCTATGTCAACCACACCGGCTTTTTGCCCGGCCCGTA